>Ga0194132_10007540_pt1 | contig 16160 bp, 12 predicted proteins | sample TA2KigOf80mmetaG_FD_148612 | JGI IMG/M metagenome (GOLD analysis project Ga0194132, IMG submission 148612) | Freshwater microbial communities from Lake Tanganyika, Tanzania - TA2015054 Kigoma Offshore 80m | ecosystem: Environmental > Aquatic > Freshwater > Lake | place: Tanzania: Lake...
GACCTTGTCGAACTCGTCGGCCGAGAGCCCCGTGAACATGCGGAACAACAACGGCTTCCGACGCAATTTCTCGTAATTCGTCATAACCCTATGAATAGGCCATCGATCGCTATTGCGCAACGAGTCTCTTGTCGAACTCGTCGGCCGAGAGCCCCGTGAACATGCGGAACAACAACGGCTTCCGACGCAATTTCTCGTAATTCGTCATAACCCTATGAATAGGCCATCGATCGCTATTGCGCAACGAGTCTATTATGGGCCATCACGCTCCAGCGGGCGCGGTCGAGGTCCGGGCCGAGGGCGTCGCGCAGCACTTGGGCGTAGGGCGTCCACTCGCAGTGCCACAGATCGACGGGGTTGGCGCGGGCGTGGGCGCGCACGGCCGCGGCCAGCGCCGGGCTGGTGTGTGTGGCGACGGAGTAGGGCAGGGGGGAGAGCAGGTTCCCGGCGAGCCGGGCGTAGAACCCGGCCCCGGTTTTCGGCGGAACGGCGCGGTCCACGACCACCGTTCGTATTCCGAGGGCGGCGAAGGCGTCTTCGGCCGCGAACTGCTCGTCGCGGTCCGGGTTACGGTGGCACAGAACCGTGACGCGGTGCCGCCCCGCGAGGCGAGCCAGCAGGTTGTAGGTGCGGATCCGTTTCCCGGACGTGAGCGGGAACGGCAGTTCCTCGTCGAGAACGGCAACTTCGAGCGCGAGCATGGGGTTCCTTCCCGGTGGAGAGCCGCTGGATTGTGTCCCGACGCGACGCGCGACGCAACCGCAGTTCGGCGCGCGAGGCGCGCCGGGTTCGTTCACACCTCTCCCCTATCACAGCATGGGGGAGAGGTGGGGGGCCTCACCGTCCGTCGCGCGATGGAGCGCCGAGTCGCAGTCGCTTCCCTTCCCAAACTACCCACAATATCAGGCATCGCACTTCTCCTATCTTTCCAATCCTTCCGGGACTATCTAGCGCACTTTGGCTAGTGTCATTTCCCCCACTAGACGCAATTATTCCGGTTATCCCAGTTTTGCGGATTATTGGGTTCACGCGCGCGGCGGAATCGTCTATAAACGGCCTTCTCCGCGGCGCGGCTCGCTGCGGGGGATCGCCCCAACGTGGTTGCTACAGGAGGATCGAAGAGGATGACCACCACGATTCTGGCCGTGATCGCCCTGTCCGGTTCGCTCGCGCCGGCGGCCAAGCCCGAGTTCCAAGCCCAGACCGACTACGCCCGCGCGATGAAGCTGGCACAAGAGCAGAAGAAGCCGATGGCGGTGCTGATCGGGAAGGGCGACTCGTTCGCCAAGCTGATGGCCGACGCCCAACTGATGGCCGACGCCAAGAAGCTGCTGGCAGAGAAGTACGTGTGCGTGACCGTGGACGTGACGACCGACGCGGGCAAGACCCTCGCCGGGCAGTTCGACCTCACCGACGGGCTGGTCATCAGCAGCGCCGGCGGGACGCACCAAGCCCTGCGTCAGTCCGGCACCGTGACGGCGACCGACCTCGCGAAGCACACCGCGGCTTACGCCACCGCGAGCGGCGTCCCGGCCACGACCGTGACCGCCGGCGTCCCGGTCTACACTTACCCCTCGTTCAGCTCGTGCCCCGGTGGCACCTGCCCCACGACCGTCTACCCGGCCGGCGGGTTCAGCGGCGGGTACGTCCTCCCCTCGACGACGATCTACGGCACCAGCAGTTGCCCCAACGGGCGCTGCCCCACGCCGACCTACGTGCGCTAAGGTGCGAGCCGCTTGCGGCTTAGCACGACAGAAACAGAGCACGGCCGGCAGGTCTCCACCTGCCGGCCGCGTCGTGGGGTCACCCTCCGGGTGCTTCCAAAGTGTTCTACTTGCCCTTCACCGGAACACCGGGCGAGGCCGGGTACGGGAGGCTGGCGTCGCCGGGCGCGGACACCGGGACCGCGGGCCGCGGGATCAGTTCGGCGGGGCCGGACATGTGCAGTTCGTTCGGTCGCGGGTACGCCCCGCCGGGGAGAATCGGGTACGGCGCGCCGCTACCGGGCACGAGGGTCGCGCCGCCTTCGGGCGGGCACGGCACTGGCTGGCCAGTGATCGCGTCGTAGCAGCCGGTCTTCTGCCCAACCGTTTGGCAGGGCGCTTCTTTGTTGCGCGACCTGAACCACCCCGGACCGCCGCAGCGCGACGACTGGCAGCCGGTTTGCGCCGCGAGAAGAGCGAGTACGGCGATTCCGAAGAAGCGGCGGGGCATTGTTCAACTCGGTTCGATAACCCGGCCGCTTGCCGCGATTCCCCCTTCCGTGGCCCGACTTGAACAATTCTGCGCGCCGGGCGAGATTCCGCAACCGGCACGGGCGCAACAATTCCGCCGTTCGCGAGAGTCGAGCCGGGCGCGCGCGGCGCATCGGGCGCGACCGCGCGAACCGGCGCGCGCGTGACAACCGTTGTACTGGGCCGGGCGCGGGCGACCGAACCCGTCGCGCGCCGCGGGATCAGGACGGGGGTTTGCACCGAAATAGCAGGGCCGCGGCTTCGTCGATCTCCTTCATCGCCTCGCGCTGGCGGGCGCGCTCGACCGCGGGGTCGAACCACCACCACTCGGACCCGTTGGGGGTCGCGCGCTGTTGGGACCGCGCGCCGGCCAGTGCCTTCGCGCGGTCGAGCGTGCGCGCCGGGATGCCCGCGGCGCGGGCCGCGTCCGCGACCTCGGCGGCCCGGCGCGCGCCGCCCGCGAGGAACTGCTTCAGCCAGTCGCCCGCGCGCCCGCGTGCCCGCGCGCCGGCGCTCTGCGCCACGCTCGATCCGAACAACTCGTCGGCGCTCACGTCCACCGGCCCCGCCCACTCGACCACCGATTCGCCGCCCGCGCCGCGCGCGAGCCGGAACCCCAGCGACGGCCCAACCGGGCCGATGTTGGTCTTCGACTGGGTGAGGACGCGCAGGTCCGGGTCGTCCGGGTGCCGGGCGATCATCAGCCCGGTGCGCGCCGCGCCCACGATGCCGACGCTCCCGCTGCCGCGGTAGATCGCGTTGGCCCCGCCGCTCTTGCGCAGGTGCCGGACCAGCACCACCGCGGCCCCGGTGCGGGCCGCCAGTTGCGCCAGCGGGGACAGCGCGAGCCGCGCGCCCTGATCGGCGTTCGCCACCGCGCTCGGCGACAGGAACGCCATCAGGGGGTCGATGACGACCAACTTCGCGTCGGTCGCGCGCACCGCGGCCTCGAGGTGCGCCACGTCGTCCGGGAACGTGGGCCACATCTCGCGCTCGATGCCGGGCGCGAAGAACACGCGGACCCGGTCGGGGTCGCCGCCGGCCGCGGTCAGCCGCGGGCGGATGGTGTCGCGGGCGTCGTCCTCGGCGTTGAGGAGCAGCACCCCGCCCGGTTCGCCCGCCGGCCCGCCGCCCGGCAGCACGGCCCCGGACGAGACCCGCGCGGCGAGGTCGAGGGTGACGAAGGACTTGCCGGTTCCGGGGTCGCCGTCGAGCACGGCGAGCTTGCCGCGCGCGAGGTACGGTTCCCACAGCCACGACACCGCGGTCGGGGTGATCGCGCGACACGGGACTGGCGCGAACGGCGCGACTACGTTGGTATCCATCGGACGTCTCCGGCACGGGCGCGCGGCCGACGCCGCGCGAATACAGTAGTGTTATTATGTTCAAAAAAGCCGGGAAAGTCAAATCCGCGGCGCGCAGACGGTGGGCCGCGATGGCGCCCCGGGCGGTCCCGGTGGCCCAGCGACCCCAGACGAGTTGGCGCTCTGGCGCTCTGGCGCTCTGGGGGTCAAAATGCTAGGAAAACAAGTATTTTGCCCCAGAGCGCCACAAGAAAATGTGGCGCTCTGGGGTGGGGGAAGTGGCGCTCTGGGTCGGGAATTGACGATCTCTTTTTGGCAATCTGGGGGTAACTGGACGCGCCCCCGGCCGCGCCTACGCCAAAATGTCCTTCACCACGGTGCCGGCCACGTCGGTCAGGCGGAAGTCGCGGCCGTTGTGCCGGTACGTCAGCTTCTTGTGGTCGAGGCCCATCAGGTGCAGCACGGTGGCGTGGAAGTCGTTGATGCTGACGCGGTTCTCGGCGGCCTTGAAGCCGATCTCGTCACTCGCGCCGTAGCTCGTGCCGCCCTTCGCGCCGCCGCCGGCCAGCCAGTAGGTGATGGTGTGCGGGTTGTGGTCGCGGCCGGCGTTCCCCTTCTGCACGATGGGCAACCGGCCGAACTCCCCGCCCCAGATGACGAGCGTGCTGTCGAGTAGCCCCTTGCGCTGGAGGTCTTCGAGCAGCGCCGCGATGGGCTGATCGGTTTCCTGCGCGAACCCGCCGTGGTTCTTGACGATATTGTTGTGCCCGTCCCAGCTCAGGTCGTTCTCCATACCGCCGCTGTAGATTTGCACGAACCGCACGCCCTTTTCGACGAGCCGGCGCGCGATGAGGCACTGCTTGGCGAAGTGCGTCGCCTTCGGGTTGTCGAGGCCGTACAGCTTCTTCGTTTCCGCGGTCTCCTTGCTCAGGTCGAGCGCGTCCGGCGCGGCCATTTGCATCCGGTAGGCCAGCTCCCACGACTCGACGCGCGCGGCCCAGTCCGGTTCGTTGGGCTGCTTCTCCGCGCCCTTCTTGTTCAGCTTCGCGAGCAGGTCGAGCTGGTTCCGCTGCCGCTCCTCGGTGATGTCCTTCGGGCGCGACAGGTTATCGATCGGCTCGCCCTGCGGCTTGAACGCGGTGCCCTGATACACGGTGGGCAGGAACCCCGCGCCCCAGTTCAGCGAGTGCCCCTTGGGGATGCCGCGGCCGAGCGTGTCGTACATGACGCAGAACGCCGGCAGGTTGCGGCTCTCGCTGCCGAGGCCGTACGTGACCCAACTGCCGACGCACGGGTAGCCCATGCGCCCGAACCCGGTGTTCATCTTGAACAGCGCCGGGGAGTGGTTGTTCGAGTCGCTCCACAGCGAGTGGACGAAGGCCATCTTGTCCACGTGCTTCGCCATGTGGGGGAAGATGTCGCTGACCATTTTCCCGCACTGGCCGTGCTTGGCCCACTTGAACACCGACTTCATGAGCGGGCCGACCTGCGCGTTGAAGAACCCGGTGTTGGGGTCGAACCCCTTGAGCTCTTGGCCGTCGCGCTTTTCCAGTTCGGGCTTGTAGTCCCACGTATCGACCTGACTCGGCCCGCCGTTCATGAACAGCCAGATGACGGCCTTCGCCTTGCCCGCGAAGTGCGGCTTCCGCGGCGCGAGCGGGTCGTCCGTGGCCGCGGGCTTCTCTTCGGCGCGCAGCAGATCGGCGAGCGCGAGCATCCCGAACCCGCCGCCGGCGCGGGCGAGGAACTCGCGGCGCGAGCGGTACGCGGAGCTTTCGGACGGCGACGCGAACAGGCGCGGCACGTTCAGCATGGCGGGAACCCGGTGGGAGGGGCGCGATAGCGGTAGGAATAGTGTACCGCACACGGGCGCGCCGCGACAGCCGTTGTTGCGCGCCGGCGCGCCAATACAGTAACGCCGGTTCCCCCCTTCGCTCCCCACAAGGTGCCGCCGTGACCGTTCGTTCGCTGTGCGCGCTCGCCGCGCTGTTCGTTGCCGCCGGTTCCGCCCGCGCCGCCGACGAGAAGGAACTGGCCGCGATCTCGTCCGGCGAGGTGATCTTTGTCGGCAAACTCACGAAGGTCACGGCCGGTCCGGTCGGGCTGAGCAACCCGCCCGTTCGCTCGTACACGCTGGAGGCCGAAGCGGGCGAGGTGCTGCGCGGCAAGAAGCCGGCCGGCGCGCTCCAGTACCAGATTCGCTCCCAAGACGCGCCGGCGTTCCCGCTGGACGAGAAGTGGGTGATCGCGGCGCGCAAGGTCGAGAAGGGGTGGCAGGTCACGTTCATCGGTCGCGCGGACGACGCGACCGTGAAGGTCGCGAAGGCGTTCGCCACGCTCCCGGCCGGGTGGACCCTTGTGGACGGCAAGCCGGTGTCGCCGTGGGCGCTCTTGGGCGAGAAGGCATGGCCGAAGGACGCGCCGAAGGCGACCGGGGCGGGGTGTACCAAGTCCGGTCGCCCGGCGCTCATGGCCGGCGAGACCGTCGAGTTCACCGCCGAGCAGGTGCCGGCCCTGAACCCTATGAAGTTCAAGAACGACATGTACGGCGACGGTCAGTTCAAGCTGACGGTGAAGAACACCGGCGACAAGCCGGTCGAGGTGCCGGCCCTCCTCACCGACGGCAAGACGATCTTCTGGGCCGACAGCGTGCTGGTGGTGACGAACCGCGACCCGAAGCTGCTCGGCGCGGCCGGGCGCGCGACCGGTACCAAGCCCGTCACCCTCAAGGCCGGCGAGAGCGTCAGCGGCACCATCGACACGCTGACCGTGGTGGGCGTCGAGTGGCCCCGCGGCGGCCAGCGCGTGTACTTCGACTTTGCCCTCGGCGAGAAGACCGCGAGCAACTTCTTCTACTACTTCTCCGCGGTCCACGACCCGCTGCGGGAGGCGGCGATGAAGAAACTGACCGAGAAGTAGGCCCCGCGTGAGGTCGCGGGCCGCGAGTCGTCTGCTCTTCGGCCCGTACTCGCGCGCGTCGAGACGCGCGTACCGTGAGTAACTTGCGGTTGACGCCCCGCGGGTGATGGCGACAATGCCAGAACGGGTACGCGAAGCTCCGAGGAGAGGACTACGGATGAAGACGCGCGTTTGGGTTCTGGGCGCGCTGGCCGCGCTCGCGGCCGGCACGCCCTCGTTCGCGACGGCCGCCGAGCCGAACGGCAAGGCGCAGGGGCCGTACGTGGTGGTGATCGGGGCCGGCACGTTCAAGGACGAGGCCATCAAGCCCCGGCCCACCGCGGAGGCGGACGCCAAGGCGCTGCACGCCCTCCTCACCGACGCCAAACTCCTCGGCGTTCCGGCCGAGCGCGCGAAGGTGCTGATCGGGAAGGACGCGACCCGCGAGGCCGTCGTGCGCGCGGTCGAGAACGCCGTCGCCGCCACCGGGCCGGACGACCTGCTCCTCATCGCGTTCTTTGGTCGCGGCACCTCGGCCGGCGATAAGCCGTGCTTCTTCACCGCCGACAGCACCGTGAAGGAGCGCGCCAAGAGCGCCGTCGTCTCCACCGACCTCGAACCGGCTCTCAAGAAGGTGAAGGGCCAGAACGCCGTGCTTCTGATGGACGTGCAGTACAAGGGCGGGATCGACGCGGGCAAGGAGAAGATCGTCGAGCCGAACGTCGGCGAGTACGCCACGGCTCTCGTGGGCGAGAAAGACGGCCCGAACACGCCGCCCCCGGCGAACCGCCTGATCATTTACGCCAACCCGCCGTTCCAAGACGCGCTCGAGAAGGGCGATCACGGCCTGTTCTACACCGTCCTCGCGGACGCCCTGACCGGCAAGGCCGACAAGACCCCGTACAACGAGGGGTTCGAGTCGGACGGCCTAGTGACCGCGAAGGAACTGGCCGCGTACCTCGAAAAAGAAGTGCCCACCGCGGCCCGCGCCGTGGGCAAGACCGACAAGGAAAAGGAACTGCGCACCATCGTTCTCGGCGGCACGACGGCCAAGTTCTGGATGACGCGGAACCCGGACGAGTACGAGAGGGCCAAGAAGCGCCTCGACGCGACCGTGGCACTCGCCAAAGACGGCAAGCTAACCGCGGACCTCGCGAAGGAGGCCAGCGGACTGCTGTTCCGCATGCCCAAACTGAAGTGGCAACAGGAACTGCGGAAGGCGTACCAGAAGCTCGCGGACGGCGGCGCGCTCGACGCCCTCGAAACCGCGCGCAAGGAACTGATCGCCGGGCTGAAGCTGCCGGCCGACGACGGCGAGAAGTTCGCCAAGCAGATCGTACCGGCCATTGAGGAACTGAACGCGCGGTACATCCGCCCGACGCCGCGCGGCGAGTTCGCGGCCCACGCCATCCGCGGGCTGTTCGTCGCCGCCGACGAACCGCTCCCGGCCGACATCGCCGACGCCCTGAAGACGCCGAAGGAGCTGACGGACGCGCGCATCACGGAATTGCTGAGCGAGGCCCGGCTGCGGCTCGGCAAGCGCGAGGACCTCGACGGCGACAAGGCCGCGGACGTCACCCTGCGCGGGATGCTCAACGGGCTGAACGACCCGCACACGACGTACTTCGACCGCGAGGAGTGGGTCAGCTTCGCGAAGCAACTGGAGGGCCGGTTCCCCGGCGTCGGCATCATCATCCGTCGCGACGCGGTGCGCGACGCGCTGCTCGTGGTCACGCCGATCCGCGGCAGCCCGGCGTACCGCGCCGGCATCCGCGCCGGCGACCTCATTACGGAAGTGCGCCTCGAGGTGGACAAACTCGGCAAGCCGCTCGACGCCGACGCCAAGAAGGTCCACTCGACGAAGGGCATGGAGAGCGACGAGGCCGTGAAGATCATCACCGGCAAGGCCGGCACCCCGGTCGCGCTCGTCATCGAGCGCGAGGGCGAGAAGGAGCCGAAGGTGTTCCGCATCGAGCGCGATTACGTCATGGTCGAGACGATCAACGGCGTGACCCGCAAGGAGAACACCGACTGGTCGTACTACCTCGACGAAGAGAAGAAGATCGGCTACATCCGCATCGACAGCTTCAACTACACGCAGCGCGACCCCGTGACCGGGCGCGAGCTCGGCACCGCCCCGGACCTGAAGCGCGCCCTCGCGACCCTCAAGAAGACCGGGCTGAACGGCCTCGTCATCGACCTGCGCAACAACGGCGGCGGCTCGCTGCTGGCCGTGGTCGAGATGTGCGCCGAGTTCGTGGGCGAAGAGGAGATCGTGAGCACCAAGGACCGCGACCCGAAGCAGAACTACACGTTCCGCGGGCAGGTGAAGGGCGACAAGAGCTACCCGATCACGGTGCTCATCAACGGCGGCAGCGCCAGCGCCAGCGAGATCCTCTCGGCGTGCCTCCAAGACCACGGCCGCGCGACCATCGTGGGCGAGCGCAGCTTCGGCAAGGGGAGCGTGCAGCGGGTGAAGCCGTACAAGGCCACCGAGGGCCAGATGAAGTACACCGACGCCCGGTACTACCCGCCGAGCGGCCGGAACATCGACAAGATCGCGTCCGAGCAAGACGCCTCGTTGAAGCAGCGCGACGAGTGGGGGGTGAAGCCCGACGCGGGGTTCGAGGTGAAGCTGACCCGCGAGGAGCGCATCGACTGGAACGAGGTGTTCCGCGAACTGGCCGTGATCCCGGCCCCCGGCAAGAAGATGCCGGCCATCGACCCCGCCACCGACAAGCAACTGGCGAAGGCCGTCGAGCACCTCAAGGGACTGATCAAGGACAAGAAGTAAGTGCGACGGGCCGGAAGTGTGAGCGACGGACAGGCTTTGAAGGTAGAGGGGGCTTCGCGTAACGCCCTTATACCCTCATAGCTTGTCCGTCGCTCACGCTTCCGGATCGTCGCTCCGCGACTCGTTACCCCAGCCCCTCGGCCCCCAGCATTTCGATTGCGACCTCGAAAGCGCGCGCGGTGTGGTCGATCACCGCGTCGGAGTGTTCGCAGGAGGTCATCCCGGCGAAGCCCCACCAGTCCACGCCGGTGAGCAGCATCGCCTGCCGCAACCCGTAAAACTGCCGCATGTTCTTCGGGCCGTCGAGCTTGTTCACGTCGTTCCCGTGCGGGATCAGGCCGTCGTTCACACCGGCCTGCGTGCCCGGGCGCTCGCCCCGATAACCGGGCACCACGCGCACCATGCTGAAGTCGCCGTAGGCGACCCACGGCCATTCCTTCGCCTCGAACAGTTCGTTCAACTTGTTGCGGAGTCGCGTCGCGGCGGCGTTGGCCTTCGTACACGGGTCGCCGGTCGCGACGCGCGTGAGGGTGGCGACGCCGGCCGCGGCGCTCAGCGGGTTGGCGTTGTAGGTGCCGGGGTGCTTCATCTTCGGCTTGCCGGGCCGCGGTTCGATGAACGCCAGCACGTCGGTGCGCCCGGCGACGCACCCGCCGGGCAACCCGCCGGCCAGAATCTTCGCCAGCGCCGTCAGGTCCGGGGTCACGCCGTAGAACGCCTGCGCGCCGCCGGGCGCGACGCGGAACCCGGTAATCACCTCGTCGAAGATCAAGAGCCGGTTCTGGCGCGTGCAGAGTTCGCGCAGCCCTTTCAGGAACGCTCCACGGATCGGCACCGTGCCCCAGTGCCCGCCGGTCGGTTCCAAGATGACCGCGCCGATGTCGGGATCGGCCCGGAGCGCGTCCTCGACGCGGTTCAGGTCGTTGGGCGGAACGGCGACGCAGTGCTTCGCCACGTCGTCCGGCACGCCGGGCACGTTCGGCACGTCGTAGGGGTAATCGGCGCTTACCGTCACGTAGTCGTGCCAGCCGTGAAAGTGACCGTGGAACTTGAGGAACTTCGGCCGCCCGGTGTAGAGGCGCGACAGCCGCAGCGCCATCAGCGTGGCCTCGGTGCCGCTGCCGGTGAACCGCACGCGCTCGGCGCTCGGCACCAGCTTGCGCACGAGCCGGCCCCATTCGAGTTCGAGGTCGTGGCACGAACCGTAGTGCGTGCCGCGCGCCATCTGCTCCTGCACCGCCTGCACCACGTCGTCGGGGCAGTGGCCCAGCAGGTGCGATCCGTGGCCGACGAAGTAGTCGGTGAGTTGCTGACCGTCCACGGCCCACTTGTGCGCGCCGCGGGCGTGCGAGACGTAAACGGGGAACGGGTCCATCATGCGCGCGTCGTGGGTGACGCCGCACGGGAACAGCACGCGGGCCTGCTCGAACCGGGCCTTCGAGCCGGGGAAGGCGGCGGCGTAGCGGTCGGCGAGCGCGAGCAGGGGCGGCGCGGCGGTTGCGGGCATGGCGACCTCGTGTGGAGTATGGTGGCGTTATCGTAGCCGCGCACGCGGCGTTCTTCATCTCCCCGGTGACGTGCTTCGTGGAGGTTGCTGGCGGACCGGGTGTCGGCGCGAGTGCTGCGTGTGAGCCGGCTCCACTCGGCTGGAGCGGGCGGCACTGAACAGAGCACGCTGGTGCCGCTCGCGGTCGGAGGCGCGCGGCCCGGTTCACACCTTCTCGACCAACTTGCTGAGGGCGTCGCGGCAGGTCGCGGCGAGCTTGCGGAAGGCGGCGCTGAGGCCGTCGGCTTCGCGCAGGCGCGCCCAGTACTTCAGCGCGTGCGGGGCCACCTCGGACCAGAGGTGCCGGTTCGCCGCGGTCGGCGGTTGCGGCGCGAACGAGTTGTCGCCGCCCGGCGCGAGTACCGTTGGTCCCATGTCGTAAACGGGCGTCGATACGAGCGCCGTCTTCGCCGCGCGCTCCGCGAAGAAGCTGTAGTTTTCGAGGCCGCGGTCGGCGTTCCCGATCAGGTCGCCGAATGTGTCGAGCCAGATCATGCGGTCGGCGTGCGCCGGGGCCATGCTCAGGGTCGGTTCGTCGTGAATGCGCCGCCCGGCGCGGCTCCAGCAATCGACGGTGCCGCCGAAGTAGGGGACGTTGAGGGCGTGAAGCGAGACAACCCCGCGCCGCCCCTTCGGGCCGACGCGGTCGAAGCGCTCGACTTCCAGATACCGCGTGCCGTCGAGGTCGAACCACGCCGACCGGGACACCGACAACCCGGCCTGCCACAGTATTTCCAGCGCGAGGTGTTCGCAGAGGAGCAAGTCGCGCCGCCGGTTCGCCGCTGCGCCGTCACCGCCGGCGAACTTAACGATCACGTGGCGGCCTTCGGAGTACGCGGCGAACTTCGGGTGGTCGCCGCCGATTAGCGCCGCCGGATGGTCGGCGAGCGCGCCGCGCGCGATCTGCGGATAGTCGGAACGCGCCAGAGTACACGGACCCGCGCGGAACCGGCTCAGCGACTCGTCCCCGAGAATCATGTTGCCGACGCAGTCCTCGCCGCGCCGGGCCATCGCGATCATGTGGTGGTCGTCGGTCCAATCGCCGAGGGGCGCGGGTAGCTTGAGTTCCGGAAACCGGGCCGCGAAGCCGTCGCCGATGTAGCCGCGCGCGCAAACGTCGGCCACGAAGTAAGGCAGTCCGGCGAACGTCTGCCCCTCGCCGACCTCCGGCTCGAAGTAGTACCCGCCGCCGGCGAGGAAGTGCAGGTGGCCTGTACGGGTCGTCTGGCCGCGGTCGTCGACGCGGTAGACCGGCACGTTGCGCCCGAGGCCGGCGACCTCGCGCGGCAGGGCGTAGCGCGTGTTCACCCCGCGCCCGAACCGCGCCACGAGCGGCCCGGCCTCGCGGATGAGCAGTGACATTACCGGCGGGTATATCTTCAACTGCGTCTGAATCTGGTCCGGGCGCAGCACCACGCCACGTTTCAGCGCGCCGAGGAGTTGGGCCTGCCGATCCACAGCGCTCTCCGGGTGAATGCCTGAATCGCTGTCCCCCGACCGTTACCCACTGATCATAGCGTTTTCGGTCTACTTGCCGATGCAGAAGCGCGAGAAGATGCGGTCGAGCAGGTCGTCGGTGTGGACCGCGCCGGTCATCTCGCCGAGGGCGTCCAGCGCGCCGCGGAGGGCCAGCGCTAGCAACTCCGGGGCGTCGCCGGCGGTCGCGAGCGCGCGGGCCTCGTGCAAGCGCTCCAGCGCCGTGAGGACGTGGTGCCGGCACCGGCTCTGGCTCGGCGCGAGCGCCGGTCGCGCGAGTGACATTGCGGTGTCACCCAGCGCCGCGCGGAGCGCGTCGAGGCCGTTGGGGGAAATGGTGGAACAAAGCAACTCACCCCCCCGGCCCCCCTCCCTGCAGGGAGGGGGGAGAGTGCCTCTCTCCCCCCTCCCTGCAGGGAGGGGGGCCGGGGGGGTAGGTTGAGTGGTGTCGCTCTTCGTTCGCACCTTCAGCACCGCAGCGCCGGTGGCGGCCAAGCGCGCCGAGTCCGCTTGATCAAACGTGCCGCGCTCGTCGCACCACACGATTACGTCGGCGCGCGCGGACTGCTCGCGGCCGAGGCGCTGGGCCTGCTCCTCGATGGTGTCGGTTGCGGTCTGCCACCCGGCGGTGTCGATCAGTTCCGCGGCGACACCGGCCAGTGTGAGCGGCGCGGTCAGGTAGTCGCGCGTTGTACCCGGTGTCGCGCTGACCAGCGCCGCGCCGCCGGTCAGCGCGTTGAACAAGCTGCTCTTGCCGGCGTTCGGCAGGCCCACGAGCGCGACGCGCACGGGCCGCCCGCTGACGGCGCGGTCGTCGAGTTGCGCGCGCACCGCGTCCAGTTGGTCGATGGCCGCCCCGACGCGGCGGAGCGTGTCGGCCGTGCCGACGAACTCGATGTCCTCGTCGGCGAAGTCGAGCGCCGCTTCCATGTCGGCGAGCAAGTTCAAGAGGTCGTCGCGGAGGGCGTCGAGCGGGCGCGATACGCCGCCGGCGAGCTGCGCGAGCGCGGCCCGCAGGTCCGCGTCGGTGCCGGCCTCGATCACCGCTTGCACCGCTTCGGCCTGCGGCAAATCCTTCTTGCCGGCGAGGAACGCGCGCATGGTGAACTCGCCCGGCCGCGCCGGTCGCGCCCCCGCCGCGAGCAGGTCCGCGACCAACCGTTCAACGAGCGGTGGCGAACCGACGGTGTGAATCTCGGCGATGTCCTGCCCGGTGTACGACCGCGGCCCGGCGAAGAAGTACAGGCTCGCCGGTAGCGGCGAATGCACCCCACTAAGGCGCAGCGCGCCGGGGCTAATTGAAGCCGCTCGCGGCTTCGCACCTTCGCGCGCCTCGAACACCTTCGCCACGACCGCGCGCGCGCCCGGCCCGCCGACGCGCACGATCGCGCGCGGCGCAGGCCCGGGGGCCGACGACACCGCAACGATGGTGTCGTCCGGGTGCGGCACGACGGTCGTGGTTAGGGTCACACGATCCCCAGAAGGATAAGGGGATAAGCCACAAGTGCGATCAGCGTCGCCAGTGCCAAGAAACACAGTACTAGTGTTGGCCAAATCACAAGGGTGATTGCGGCGTTCAGGTTCCACCGACCGCGAGCGCTCAACTCACCGGGGCCGGTCGCGGTACGGCGAATCATCGCATAGGCGAATATGACAACGAACGGAATTAGAAGTGAGGTCGCGGCGGGCCGAAACGCAACTCGTGCGTTTTTCTCCCGGTCGAGGGACTCAGAACTGGGATCATCCGGCGCGGCTTGCGAGTGTTCGAGTTCGTCCGGTACAGTCGCTACTGCTTGCGCGGCCAGTTCTTCTTCGCTGACGCTCTCCTCGGTGCCGAATGTTTCGTCCAGTACTTTGACCGCCGCCGATTCATCCTCCTCACGAACGACCAAGCGAATGCCGCCCAGCGCGGTCATCCCATCCCCAAACAAGGCAAATGACTCTTCGTTGTTTAGGCTCACCGGGATCCCAGCCGCTTCCAACACTCCGCGGGCAATGTGCGCCTGCGACGCTTCCACGAACGTGGCAATAGTGGCCAGTTTCCTCGCCATCAACGGCCCTCCGCTTCCGCGCCCGGTGTTCGTACACCGAACGATATCGCATTCTGCTCGCACGGAGAAGGAGCAACACGGATGACCGCGAACGAAGCCTACGCCGAACTGGTTCGGCGCGCGAAGGAGTTGGGCGTCGTGAACTCGTGCGCCGCGGCCCTCGGTTGGGACCACCAGACGTACATGCCGCCCAAAGGTGTCGTCTTGCGCGGCGAACAGCTCTCGTTCCTCGCCAGCCTCGCACACCAGAAACTCACCGATCCGAAGGTGGGCGAACTGTTGAGCGCGGTCGAAGGCTCGGAGTTGGTGCGCGATCCGGAGTGCGACGCGGGCGCGAACGTGCGCGAGCTGCGCCGGGCCTACGATCGCGCAACCAAGCTCCCGCCGGCGCTCGTCGAGGAACTGAGCCGCGTCACCACCGAGGCGCAACAGGTTTGGGAGCTGGCGAAGAAGAAGAACGACTACGCCAGTTTCCGCCCGCTGCTGGGTCGCGTCGTCGAACTCAAGCGCCAAGAAGCGGACGCCGTGGGCTACCAGCACCACAGGTACAACGCGCTCATCGAGGAGTACGAGCCGGGCACGACGGTCGCGGAGCTGAAGGCGCTGTTCGCGGGCCTGACGGCCGAACTCGCGCCGCTGGTTCAGAAGATCGCCGCGGCCACGAAGCGCCCGGATACTACAGTCCTCGCGCGCGAGTTCCCCATCGATCGGCAGAAGGTGTTCGCGGAGGCCGCGGCCGTCGCCATCGGGTTCGACTTCGGCGCGGGCCGGCTCGACACGACCGCGCACCCGTTCTGCTCCGGGTTCGGCCCCGGCGACTGCCGCATCACGACGCGCTACAACCCGCACTTCTTCAACGAAGCGTTCTTCGGCGTACTCCACGAAACCGGTCACGCGATGTACGAACAGGGGCTACCGGCGGCGCACTTCGGCACGCCGCTCGGGGCCGCGTGCTCGTTCGGCATCCACGAATCGCAGTCGCGCCTGTGGGAGAATCAGGTCGGGCGCGGGCGGCCGTTCTGGGACCACTTCTACCCGCGGTTGCGGCAGACGTTCCCGACCGCGCTCGCCGACGTGGACGCGGACACCTTCTTCTTCGCCATCAACGACGTGCGGCCGTCGCTCATCCGCGTGGAAGCGGACGAGGCGACCTACAACCTCCACATCGCGCTGCGGTTCGAGTTAGAGCAGGCGCTGCTGTCGGGCGACCTGACAGTTGCCGATCTTCCGGGCGCGTGGAACGAGCGCTTCGAAGCGCTGTTCGGGCTAAAAGTGCCGGACGACGCCCGCGGTTGCCTCCAAGACATCCACTGGAGCTTCGGCGGCATCGGCTACTTCCCGACGTACACGCTCGGCAACTTGTACGCCGCCCAACTGATGGACGCGGCGAAGCGCGACCTTGGGGCGGGGTTAGACGACGACTTCCGCCGGGGCGATTACCGCCGGCTCAAACACTGGCTCGGAATGCACATTCACCAGCACGGTCAGCGGTTCCGCGCGGGTGAGCTGTGCCGCCGAGCGACAGGCGCTCCGCTGTCACCGCAACCGTTCCTGTCGTACCTGAACGAAAAGTTCGGTGCGCTCTACGGCGTGTGCTAGGGTTGGGTTGGCCCCTTTGCCCGCGCGACCGTTACGTGCGGCACATTCGTTCCCGAGTCGCGCGCCGTTCTTCGTTCCGCAGAACGGATCGCGCTGTGCCCGTGGCACCGGATGTGCGAGGCTAAAGGTAATAGATGTTCTTCACGATAAGGTCGGCGCCCGTGCGGCCCCGCCGCGTGGCTGATCGGCGGGTGGGTTCAGGCGTCGATCATCCGGTTCACCAGTCCGGCGATGGCCCGGACCCGCATCCCGTGCCGC
>Ga0194132_10007541_pt1 | contig 16160 bp, 15 predicted proteins | sample TA2KigOf80mmetaG_FD_148612 | JGI IMG/M metagenome (GOLD analysis project Ga0194132, IMG submission 148612) | Freshwater microbial communities from Lake Tanganyika, Tanzania - TA2015054 Kigoma Offshore 80m | ecosystem: Environmental > Aquatic > Freshwater > Lake | place: Tanzania: Lake...
AGCGCCGCCTTGACTGCGGCCTCGCAGCTCTTGGTATCAGTGACGTCGAGATGTTGCAGCACCACGGTCGCACCGGCGGGCGCCTCGGGGTCCGACTTGCCGTTCAGCTTCTTGTCGACCGCGATGTTGCCGGCGAGTACGGCATAACCTTTCGCCGCCAATCGGTTGATGATGGCGCGACCGATGCCGCCGATCGCGCCGGTGAGCAGGACGACATTGGTCATGTTGTGTTTCCCTAGTTTGGGGTCTGGCGATCAGGGCAGCGCGGTGCGCCCGCCATCGATGATGAATTCGGCGCCGGTGATGAAATTGGCGGCGTCGGACAGGAGGAAGAGCGAGAGGTTCGCGATGTCTTCCGCCGTGCCGATGCGTCGAAGCGGCACGAACTCGGCGAACTTGGTCTTGGTCGCGGGGTCGTCCATGCGCGTCTGCATCGGCGTGTGGATGAAGCCCGGCAGGATGCAGTTGGAGCGAATGTTCTCGGCCGCGAACTGGATCGCGAGCGACTTCGAGAGCGAGCGGATCGCGCCCTTGGAGGCGCCGTAGGCTTCCTGCACCTTAATGTCGCCGCGCAGCGACTGGATCGAGGAGAGGTGAACCATCGCGCCCTTGCTGCGCTTCTTCATCTCAGGCACGGCATGGCGCGCGGTGATCACCATCGACTTCAGATTGATCGCCATCACTTGATCCCAGACCGCGAGATCCATGTCGATGGCCGAGGTGTCGCGCCCGAACCAGATGACGCCGACCGTGTTGGCGAGCAGATCAAGGCCGCCGAAGCGCGTGACCGTGTCAGCGACCGCGCGCTTGACCAGCGCCTCGTCGGTCAAATCGCCCTGCACATAGAGGTGCCGGCCCGGGCCGCTCGCGATCTCGGCCGGCTTCGGCTTCACGTCGATCAGCGTGACGTCGGCACCTGCCTCGATCAGCGCGTTGCCGATGGCGAGGCCCATGCCGCCGCCGGCGCCCGCGATCAGGCCCACCTGTCCCTTGAAGTCGAAGCTGATGCTGCTCGTGGCCATCGGCCGATGCTCCCTTCAGATGCGCTCGAAATAGCGCTTGCGCTCCCAATCGGTGACGCACTCATGGTCGAAGGCAGCGAGCTCCTGCCGTCCGAAATTGGCGAGGTGCGCGTGCACCTCGGCGCCGAGTGCCTCGCGGGCGAACGCGCTCTGCTCGAACAAAGGCAGGGCCTCGTGCAGCGCCATCGGCACGCGCGGCAGCGCCGCGTCGCGATAGGCATTGGCGCGATAGATCTCGGGCGCCTTCAATTTGCGCCGGATGCCATCGAGCCCGGCCGCGATCGAGGCTGCGATGGCGAGATAGGGGTTGGCGTCCGCGCCCGGAATGCGGTTCTCGACGCGAAAGGAGGGGCCGTGGCCGCACAACCGGAAGCCGCAGGTGCGATTGTCGTCGCCCAAGGCGATCGCGGTCGGCGCGAAGCTCTCGGGCCGAAAGCGCTTATAGGCGTTCACCGTGTGGCCGACGAGAAAGGCGAGCTCGCGCGTGCGCTCGAGCTGGCCGGCGACGAAGGCGCCGAAGGCCGCGCTCATATGGCCGGGTGCGTTGCCGTCCCACGAGAGTGGCGTCGCGCCGTCGGCACTCCAGAGGCTCGTGTGCAGGTGGCAGGATGAGCCGATCTCGTGCGCCCAGGGCTTGGCCATGAAGGTTGCCGACAGGCCGGCCTGGGCCGCGAGCTCCTTGATCGCATTCTTGTAGAGGGCGTGCCGATCCGCCATCTCGATCGCATCGGTGTAGCGCAGATTGATCTCCTGCTGGCCGAGGCCCCACTCGGTCTTGGAGAACTCGATCTCGATGCCGATGTCATCGAGGTGGCGGCGCACCGCTTGAAGGAACGGCTCGTCCTTGGCCGATTGCAGAATGTGATAGTCGCCGCGATAGGTCGAGGTCGGGTCGAGGCCCTGATATTCCTTGTGCCAGGCGGCTTCGAAACTGTCCTTGAACAGGAAGAACTCGAGCTCGGAGGCGCATTTCACGCCGAAGCCGAGCGCCGCCGCTGCCTCGACCTGGCGCTTCAGGATCGCGCGCGGCGACACGGCAACCGGCGCGCCACTGTGCTCATCGCGCAGATCGCACAGCACCATCGCGGTCTTATCGTGCCAGGGCACGCGATGGAGGGTCGAGAGGTCGGGCGCGTAGTGACAATCATGATAGCCGGTGTCCCAACTCGTCAGCGCGAAGCCGGGGCGGGGGTCCATGTCCATGTCGACCACGAAGACATAGAGCGAGCCGTGCAGGCCCTCATCGCCGAGCGCGGTTTTCAAGAAGGTGCGGCCGGTGACGCGTTTGCCCATCAGGCGGCCCCAGATGTCGGGCGTCGCGCACACCACGGTGTCGATGTCGCCGCGCGCGATCAGCGCTTCGATGCTCGCTCGGTCGAGCGCGTTCATGCGGTCCTCTCAGATCGTCTCGAAATAGCGGTCAAGCTCCCAGGGCGTCACCGTCTCGGCGAGCCAGCGTTGCCATAGGTTCCACTCGACCTCGCGCGACAAAGCGAAGTGCTCGACAAATTCATCGCCAAGCAGTTTGCGCGCAAGCGTTGACGCCTTCAGGCGCGCTGCCGCCTCGCCGAGGTCCCTTGGCAGGCGCTCATAGGCGGGGTTGATGCTGGCATTGCCGATCGCAGGCTCGGGCGCGCGCATATTGTTTTCAATGCCATGGAGGCCGCCGGCCAACTGCGCCGCGATCGCGAGATAGGGGTTCACATCGGCGCCGGACACGCGGTGCTCGATGCGCGCGGCCGCGGCACTCGGCTTCGAGATAAAGCGCAGCGCCGCCGTCCGATTGTCCACGCCCCAGGATGCGTTCATCGGCGCCCAGGCCGCCACGTTCGGGCGGCGATAGGCGTTGATGCTGGGCATGAAGATCGCGGTGAAGTCGGCGACGGTCGCGATCTGCCCGGCGGCATAGGCGCGGCAGAGCGCGCTCGGTTGATCGCCTTCGAGGAACAGCGCTTCGCCATCCTTCCAGAGTGACTGGTGCACATGGCCGCCGGAGCCTGATTGCGCCATGTCCCATTTCGGCATGAAGGTCGCGACCAGGCCCTGCTCGGCGCACAGCTCCTTGAAATAGGCCTTGGCGCGCATCGCGCGATCAGCGGCCTCAAGCGCTGGCGCGTGCGCGATCGCAAACTCGATCGCGCCATGGCCGAGTTCGGTGTGCGACGCCTCGATCGGCACGCCGACATCGGCCATGCGGGTCATGAACGTGCCGATCAAGGGCCGGGTATCGGCGAGGCGAAGGTGGCTATAGGCGTTCCAGGTGCGCGAAAGGGAATTCAGCTCGCGTTGGCGCCCGCCCTTCATAAGCGCGCGATCGGCGTGGAACACATAGCACTCGAACTCGATCGCGAAGCGCGCCTCATAGCCCATCGCGCTTGCCTTCTCGGCGACGCAGCGGAGCACGCTGCGCGGCGCGAGCGGCACCAGCGCGCCGGCCTCGTCATAGAGATCGCAGATCGCGGCGGCGGTGTCGTTGAGCCAGGGCAGGCGGCGTAGCGTCGCTGCATCGGCGCGCGCGAACCAGTCGGGGAAGCCGTTCTCATAATTGCCGATGCGTGATTCATACACGTCATCGGCCGTGGTGAGGCCGTAGAGGATGGTGCAGAACGCACTGCCGGCGCCGCTCTCGGCCTTGGCGATCGAGAGCAGCTTGGCGCGCATGCCGCCATCCATCTCGGGCAGCTCGATTTGAATGAGGCGCACGCCCTCGGCCGCGAGGCGCCGGGCCGCTTCCGCGGGTTCGCTCGTGTCGCTTGTCATGACCTGCCCTGACGACGCGCGCGCGTCGCGGCCGAGCCGATTGCGCTCGGCTTCATCTCGCCGACCGCTTCATAAGCGGCATCGGGCACGAGACGCGGGTCCTTGTAGATGATCCAGCTGCATTTGCCGCCGATCCGTGCCTCGGGCCAGGTCGGCGGCTCGACCACGCGCGTCGGGTAGCCGAACTTCGCGATCGGCATCCGCATGTTGAGCTGGCAGCAATGCACGCAATAGACGCAGATGCCCTTCTTGCTCCATGACCACGGATGCGCACGCGTGGTGACGCGAAAGCCGAACGGTGCCTCCATGCGCGGGCGCTCGCCGGTTACCGGATCAGTGCGCATCGAGCGGCCGCCCGAGCCGCACGGGTCGAAGCGCAGCACCACGCGATCCTTCTCGTCCGTGATCTCGATGTCGCCTTCGCGCGTCGGGCCGCTCAGATGGCCGCGCAGCGCCTCGATCGCGACGGTCAGGATACGCTGAAAAGAGATCGGCCACGGCGCACTGTCCGTGTCGTAGCGATCATAGAAGTCGTACATCGGTGCCATCAGCCGGTCCCACAGCGGGCCGACATGACTCTCGCCCAGATGCTCGACCACGAGGTCGAGCATGCCACCAACCTGATCGCAGCCCTTGTCATGCGCGTCGAGCCAGAGCGCCCAGGCCTCGCGCAGCGCCGTTGTCGCCGCCTCGGCATCGCCTTTGGTTGCAAGTGTCGCGAACCGTTCGATCGCCTCAATGTAGGCGCGCCAGCCGGCATCGAGATCGAACGCGCGGCCGTCAGGGGCCCGCAACAACACCGCCAGCCGCGCCTCGCCTTCGCTCACCATCGACGCGGCGACGCCGTATTCGATCAGGTAATCGCGGATCTGTCCGATCCAGTCGCGATAAAGCTCATAGGCCTCGCGTGCCTCTTCGACCGTGTGGCGACCGAGATTCGCGGCATCATCGAAGCGACCGGCGGCGAGCGCCTCGCGCGCCAAGGCATAGCTCGAGCGCGCCTTGTCGCTCAGGGTGCCGGTGCGCGCGGGTCCGCCCAGAATGGCGTCGTACGCAACGGGCCCTTCCGCCGTTCCCTGATCCCTGTCCATAATCCCCCGCTGCGCGCCTTGTTGTGTTGCCCGCCCCACGCGCAGAGCCTTTGAAGGATTAAGGTATAGTGCCTAGACCAAGCGGTAAAGCGCTCGACAATCGGGCCATTCCATTGATGGCGACGAGCCCGATCGCGATCGCGCCGGTGCGTCCTGCCGCCGCGCACGAGCTGGTGCTCGAGCAGCTGCAGCGCGCGATTCAGCTTGGACGTTTCCTGCCGGGCGATCGGCTGCCGGCCGAGCGCGACCTTGCGTTGCAGCTTAACGTCTCGCGCACGACGGTGCGTGCCGCGATCAGCGTGTTGCAGCACCGGGGGCTCGTCGAGGTGAAGCGGGGCGCGACCGGTGGCATCGAGGTGCGCCGGCCCGATTCCGGCAGCAAGCGGCGGCAATTGCTGGGCGCGCTTCACGAAATCCGTGTCGTCTATGAGTATCGCTATGCGGTCGAGTGCGCGGCGGCACGGCTGGCGGCCCAACGCCGCACCAGCGCCGATCTCGCCGCGCTTCAGCGCTCGCTCGAAGAGATGAATGTGCTGACCGGCAGCGCGGCGGCGCGTCGGACGCCGGAGAATATCGCGCGCTTCCAGGCCGCCGATTCCGCGTTCCACCTCACGATCGCGGAGGCCTCGGGCAATCCGATGCTGCTGAAGGCGATCGAGGATGCGCGCGCCGGCATGTTCCTGCCAATCGGCGCGATCTTTCAGCAGCTCGAGGACAATGCGAACGACTTCCACGCGCTGATCCTGGCCTCGATCGAAGCGCGCGATGGCGAGGCCGCCGCCGCCGCTATGGGCGCCCATATCATCGAGGGCCGAAACCGGCTCGAGGCCATGGCACGCCGCCACGCCCGCAAGCCTTGACGCTCCCGGTTCAAAAAGGTCTAATTCCTAAACCATTGATTGAGCAGGAACGGATCAGCCATGGCGTCACGCGAGATCGATTTCGGCTTCGTCGCCTCGCCGGCCGGCGAGCCCGGCCTGTCCGATGCGGCGCTCTATCAGGAGATCCTGGCCGACTGCGCGCATGGCCAGGCGCTCGGCTATTCGACCGCCTGGATGATCGAGCATCATTTCTCAGATTATTTTCCGACACCCGACCCGCTCGCATTCCTCTCGCATCTGGCGGCGCGCTTTCCGAAGCTCGGGCTCGGCACCTGCGTGCTGGTGACGCCCTGGTATCAGCCGCTCCGTCTCGCTGAGACCATCGCGCAGCTCAACATGCTGACCGATCAGCCGCTTCACCTCGGCCTTGGGCGCGGCACTGCGAAGCTCGAATATGACGCCTTCGGCATCGAGATGGATGAGAGCCGCCAGCGCTTTGAGGATGTCTGGCGCATCGTCGAACGCGCGCTCAAGGGAGGCAAGTTCACCTATAAGGGCCCTATGCTCGAGGTGCCGAAGGAGATCGAGCTGCGGCCGCGCGGCGATACGAAGAAGATTCACTTCTATGGCGCGATCGGCGCGAGCCCGGAGAGCGCGCATGTCATGGCCGATCTCGGCCTGCCGCCGATGCAAACCTCGATCGGCAATCTCGAGAAGCAGATCGAGACGATCACCGCCTGGAAGGCGCGCGCCAAGGAACGCGGTCTCGATGCCTCGGCCTTCCGTTACCCGATCATGATCAACTGCATCGTGGCGGACACGGACGACGAGGCGGTACGCCAGGCGCAAACCTTCATTCCGCGCTTTCAGCAGGCACAGGTCGATCATTATGAGGGCGACAAGGATCACTACACCTATTTGAAGACCTACAAGGCGTGGCAGAACGTCTTCAAGTCGATGAAGGAGCGTGCCAACCCCGCCAATATTCCGCCCTGGTGTGAGTGGCAGCTCGTCGGTTCGCCCTCGACGGTGATGCGCAAGACGCGCGCCTTCGTCGATGCCGGCTTCAACATCTTCCTGCTCCATGTTGCGACGCCGGGCGTGCCACGCGAACGGCGCCACAACTGGATGAGCCGCTTCGCGCGCGAGGTCGCGCCCGAATTCAGTTCCGCCTTCGCCGCACGGGCCGCTAAGGTGGCGTGACTCAGTCACACCCCCAGGAGCGCGCCGTGGAGCTTGAGCCGAAGCTGAAGGAAATCCTCAGCCTGCCGCCGGACCCAAACGAGATTCCGGTCGAGACCATGGCGCCAGAGGAGGCGCGGCGCACCTGGAAGGCCGACATGGCGCAGGTGGCGGGCAAGCCGGTCGCGGTTGGAGAGGTGAGAGACCTGTCGCTGCCCGGCCCCGCCGGCCCGCTTGCGTTTCGGCTCTACAAGCCCGCCGCCAAACCCGGCAAGGCGCCTCCGCTCCTTGTCTATTTGCACGGCGGCGGCTGGATTCGCGGCGATCTCGATACCCACGACGATATCTGCCGCTATCTCTGCCTTCACAGCGGTTGCGTGGTCGCCTCGGTCGCTTATCGCCTGTCGCCCGAGGCCAAGTTCCCCGAGCCGGTGGACGATGCCTACGCCGCGCTCCTCTGGCTCGCCAAGGAGGCGGGGGCGCTCGGGGCGGACCCTGCGCGCCTCGCGATCGGCGGCGATTCCGCCGGCGGCAACATCGCCTGCGCGGTCACCATGCTGGCGCGCGATCGCAAAGGCCCGAGAATCGATTTCCAGCTGCTGATCTATCCGGTCACCGATCTTGCGTCCGCCACCGAATCGAAGCGGCTCTACTCCAAGGGTTATCTGCTCAACTCGATGCCGTTCTATATCGCGAGCTACATCAAGAACGAGGCGGACAAGCAGAACGGGCTCGCCTCGCCCTTGCGCGCGGCCGATCTCTCAAGACTGCCGCCGGCCTTCGTGCTGACCGCGGGCTATGATCCCTTGCGCGATGAGGGCGAGGCCTATGCCGAGAAGCTCAAGGCCGCGGGCGTGAACGTCACGCTCAAGCGCTATGCCGACATGATCCACGGCTTCGTCTCGATCACGGGGCTCATCCCGTCGGCCGAGCTGGGCCTCGCGGATTCGGCTGCGGCGCTGCGGCGCGCCTTCGGGCTCCAGTAGCGCCGTTGGCCAACTATCCAGAGTTTCGCGGCCGGGCCGCGCTGGTCACCGGCGCGGGCGGCGGCATCGGCCTCGCGATCGCAAACGCGCTCGCCGGTGCCGGCGCGCGAGTGACCGCGCTCGATTTGAAGGAGCGGCCGACCTCGCTCGCGGTCGGCGTCAGCTATCGAACGGGCGACATCACCGATGAGGCGTTCGTGCGCCGCGCCGCGCAAGAATCGGCGATCGACGGCAGGCTGCACGCGCTCGCCAATGCCGCCGGCATCGCGCTCAACGACCGCGGCGACGGCGCGCTCGAGACGATGGATCTCGCGGTCTGGAATCGCACGATCGAGGTGAATCTGACCGGCGCAGCCTTCGTGTCGCGCGCGGCGTTGCCCTATTTGAAGGCCGCGCGTGGCGCGATCGTCCATATCGCGAGCATAGTGGGCCTGCGCAATATGGAAAACATCAACGCCGGCGGTCCGCTCGATGCCTATCAGGTCTCGAAGCACGGGCTGGTCGGGCTCGCGCGGTCGCTCGCCATGCAATACGCGCCGGACGGCGTGCGCTGCAACACGGTGTGCCCCGGCGCGGTGCGCTCGCCGATGACCGAGGCGATCTATCGCGATCCGGCCCGGGTCTCCGCGATGTCAGTGCGCACGCCGCTCGGCCGCGTGGGCGAGCCCGAGGACATCGCCAACGCGACGCTCTTCCTGCTCTCCGACGCCGCATCGTTCATCACCGGCATCGACCTCGTGGTCGATGGCGGGCTGATGGCGAAGCTTTGAGGAGGGCGGGGGTTTCCATTTCTTGTCGTCATCCCGGACGCGAGCCGAGCCCGAGCGCCGAAAGGGCTCGGCTTTCGAGGCTTGCGGTCCGGGATCCAGGGCCGTGGGCACCAAGTCCGGGTCACAATGGATCCCGGCTTTCGCCGGGATGACGGCCGGAGTGCGTGCTGGCGTTGTGCATTCACGTGCAAGCTTCGATTGTCCAGTGTCGTCATTCCGGGCGTTAGGCGAGCCGACGATCAAAGATCGTCGCCGGCGAGCCTTGCGACCCGGAATCCAGAGTCTCGGACACCAAGTACGTAGCACGGCGGATCCCGGGTTGACGGGCTCGTCAGACCTCGCCCGTCCCCCGGGATGACGGGCGGCGGGGTGGCGGGCTCCCTGGCTGCTGTGGCTGCGTCCTAACCCAGCCCTTCCTCCTTGCTCACCTCTTTGATTGCCTGCTCGGCGACGTCGACGCAGCGGTCGAGCTGCGGCTGTGTCGCGATCAGGCCGGGCGCAAACTCGATGCCATAGACCGTGTGGCCGCCGAGCACGCCGAGCTCGCGCATGCGCTTCGCGATCTTGCCAACATGGGCGGGCGCCAACACCTTCCGCGTGCGCTTGTCGGAGGTAAAGTCGATCGCGGTCCACATGCCGAGGCCGCGGGTTTCGCCGACCACGGCGAGGTTCTCCAGCCGCTTCATCTTTTTCAGAAAATACTCGCCGTTGACGCGGCCCTTCTCGATCAACTTGTCGCGCTCGAGGATCTCGATCGTCTTCAGCGCGGCCGCGCAGCCGCCCGGGTGACCCTGATAGGTCTGCACATGAAGGAACTGCGGAATCGCTTCCGCGATCTCCTTCTTCACGATCGCGCCGCCGAGCGGGAAATAGCCCGAGGTGACGGCCTTCGCGAAGGTGATGACATCCGGCACCACGCCCCAATGCTCCATTGCGAACCACTTTCCGGTGCGCCCGAAGCCGCAGATCACCTCATCCGCGATCAAGAGCACATTGTACTTGTCGCAGATCTCGCGCACGCGCGGCCAATAATCATCGGGCGGCACCTGCGCGCCGAACGTCTGCATCACCGGCTCGCCGATGAAGCCGGCCACATAATCCGGCCCTTCGTGAAGGATCTGCTGTTCGAGATAGTCGATGCAGAAATCGTAATATTTGCGCTGCTCCATGCCGAACGGGTTGCGATAGCCGATCGGCGCGGGGATGTGGCTGTAGCCGGGCACACCGGGCTCATTGCCGTGGCGCGTGCCGAGCGAATCGGTCGCGGCCTGCGCGCCCATGGTGGCGCCGTGATAGGCGTCCCAGCGTGCGATGATCTTGTGCGCGTGAGGCTTGCGTCCGACATGGCGGTGATACTGCTTCGCGATCTTGAAGGCGAGCTCGTTCGCCTCCGAGCCCGATCCGCCATAGACGCAATGCGTCATGCCCTTGGGCGTGCGCTTGGCGATCTCGACCGAGAGGCGAATCGCCGAATCCGCGACAAAGGACATGCAGCCCGCATAGTGCAACTTGCAGAGCTGATCATAAATCGCGCGCGCGATCTCCTCATTGGCGAAGCCGAGCGAGGTCGCCCGCGTCTGCATGCTCATCATGTCGAGATAGGTCTTGCCGGCAACATCCTTGACCTCGAGGCCCTTGCCGTCGGTGAAGATCATGGGCCCGTCGCGCCGAATGTCCTCCATCTTGGCGAGCGAGAACATGTAGTGGTCCATGGCATCGGAGGCCAAGGCTCCGATATTGCGGCCGTGCTCCATGACGTCCTCCTTCCAATGTCTCAAAGGCGGCGCCATCGGGCGCCGCGTTCAGCTGCTTGTTTCCGGTCCCGTATCCTCGCCGGCGGCGGCGCGCGCTTTGCGCTGGCGCCATAGCCGCTTGGCCATCTCATCGAGCTCCTCATCGCCGACCAGGCCGTCGGGGCGGAGCGCCATGAACAGCACGATCACAACGCCAAGAAAGAATCCCGTCAATCCGAAGATCTGCGGCATCTTGGCGCCGAAGATGACCGGTGCGCCCTCGAGCCAGCGCATCAGCTCAGTGCCGAGCGTCACGATGACCGCGCCGACGACCGCGCCCGAGGCCGAGCGCATGCCGCCGAGAATGAGCATCGCGAGGGTCAGGAACACGGCGTCGAAATAGAAGCTTTTCGGGCTGATCGTGCCGACCAGATAGGCGTACATCACGCCGCCGAGCGAGAGCACGAAGCCCGAGAGCGTCCAGGCCACAAGGCGCAGCCGCTTGACCGAGACGCCGCTGGCTTCGGCCGCCAGCACGTCCTCCCCGCTCGCGCGCAATTGCAGGCCCCAGCGTGAATCGCGGAACAGGCGCGCGACGATCGCGCAGGCCGCCGCGATCAGCATCAACGACACCGTGTTGACCTTGAACGGGATGCCGTAGAACGCGATCGGCCCGCGCGTCAGGTCCACCCAGTTGGTGAAGACGGTGTGCACGATGACGAGGAGCGCCAGTGTCGCGATCGAATAGGCGATGCCGGTTTGTCGCGTCAGCACAAGTCCGGTGAGGAACGCGAGCACGGTGCCGATCACGACGCCGATCATGGCCGCAGGGATGAAATGCAGCTCGAAGGTGTTGAGGCCGAAGGGCGCGTTCGGAATGCCGGTCGCCTTGATCGCAAGCGGTGCGACCAGAATGCCCGCGACATAGGCGCCGACACCGGTGAAGGTGATGTGGCCGAGATTGGCCACATTCGAATTGCCCATCGTGATCTGCAGGCCGAGCACCAGGATCAGATTGACGAAGAAGACGTTGGCGACACGGATCTGCGCCTTCTCAGCCGCGGCCATCACGATCAGGCCGATCAGGATCACGAGCGCAGCCAGGATGAAGCCGCCGACGAAGGACTGCCGGCCGAGCCCGAAGCGCATCTGCAGGGCGGCCATCATCCTTCCTTGTCTCCGAACTGGTATTTGCGGCCGAACAGGCCTTGGGGCCGGAGGATCAGCACGGCGCCGACGAGAAGGAAGACGAAGGCGTCACGATAGCCGGCGATCTTGTCGGGCAGCACGATCTGGAACAGCACCTCGGCGACGCCGAGCGCGAGGCCGCCGACCACCGCGCCGGTCAGGCTGCCGAAGCCGCCGAGCACAGCGGCGACAAACGCCTTCAACACAGGCGAGAAGCCCATGAACGGGTCGACCGCGCCGCGCCGCGCCATGATGAAGACGGCGGCGAGGCCCGCGAGCAGCCCCGAGATCACGAAGGCCGCCAGCACCACCTGATTGGCGCGGATGCCCATGAGCCGGACCGTGTTGAAGTCTTTCGCCGCGGCGCGCATGGCGAGGCCGATATTGGTGCCGCGCAGAAGCGCAAGCAGCGCGATCAGCGCGATCGCGGTTACTGCCGCCTCGAGCAATTGCAACGTCTGGATGTGGACGCCGCCGATCACGATCTGGCTGCCGAGCCAATCGGGCGTCGGCACCGCGCGCGGGCGGGTCGCGCCGACCACCGAGACGAAGAAATTCTTGACCACGATGGAGACGCCGAAGGCGGTGAGGAGGCCGGTGGTCGCGGGCGCGTTGCGCACCGGGCGGAACGCGACGCGCTCGAAGGTGACCGCGGCCGCAATCGCCGCTGCGATGCCGATCGGCAGCAGCCACCAGGCCGAGGTCGGCGAGGCAAAGATGAAGAGCGCGTACATGGTGAAGCCGGCGATCGTGATGATCTCGCCGTGCGCGAAGTTCACCAGGCCCATGACGCTGAACACGATGGCGAGGCCAAGTGCGAGAAGCGCGTACTCGCCGCCGATCGAGGCCGCGTTCAGAACTTGCTGGATCACATAGTCCATGGCGTCCGATCACCCGGGCGCGCCGGCGTGCCCGCCGGTGCCGGTGCCAAGGTAGTGCTCCATCAGATCGTCGGAGGCGAGCAGGTCTTCCGAGCGGCCGGAGAACTGCAGGCGGCCCGAGTTCATGATGTAGGCGCGGTCCGCGAGCGCAAGCGCGTCATAGGCGTTCTGTTCCACGACCAGAAGCGTCAGTCCCTTTGCGCGCAGCTCGGTGATCAACCCGAAGATCTGCTCGACCAGGCGTGGCGCGAGGCCGAGCGAAGGCTCATCCAGCATCAGAAGCTTCGGGCGCGACATCATGGAGCGAGCGATCGCGAGCTGTTGCTGCTCGCCGCCCGAGAGCGTCTGCGCGCGACTGGCGAAGCGCTCACGCAGGATCGGAAACATCGTGAGCATTTGCTCGATATCGGCCGCGATGCCGTCGCGGTCGCGCCTCACCGCGGCGCCGAGCCTCAAATTCTGGCCTACCGTCAGATCGCCGAAGATCTTGCGGCCCTCGGGCGTCACGGTGGCGCCGAGGCGCACGATGTCCTCCGTGCGTTTGCGTGAGATGTCGGTGCCGTCGAGCTCGACCTTGCCGCCCGCCGAGGGCACAAGCCCGACGATGGCCGAGATCAGGCTGGTCTTGCCGGCGCCGTTGGGGCCGAGCAGGGCGACGATCTCGCCCTTCTCGACCCGCAACGATACCTCGCGAACCGCCTTGATCGACCCGTAGGCGACCGACAGTCGATCGACGACGAGCATGGACGGGAACTGCTTACTTGGTCACCGCCCACTTGCTTGCGCCATCCGCCACGTACTTCGGCAGGATACGCTGGATCAGCGTGAACTTGCCCTCGCGCACGCCGACGATGGCGAGTTGCTTGAGGGGCACGCCGCCGCGATCCTTGAAGGTCAGGCTGTCGGTCGTGACGCCCTTGACGTTTTCCAGCTCCCTGAGCGCGGCATTGATCGCCGCCGGTTCGGCCGAGCCGGCCTTCTCGATCGCGAGGCGGATGACCTCGACCGATTCACCCGCGAGGCCGAAGAAGATGTTCTGCACGGTGAAGCCGCGCTTGGTGCACTCGTCATAGAAGCCCTTGAGCGTCGAGCCCTCATCGGGGAAGCCGTGCGTGCCGAAGGTGACCAGGTTGGCGCCATCCCCGCCCACCTCGATCAGGCTGGGGTCGTCGAGGCCGTCGGTGCCGAGGATCGGAATCTCGAGGCCGGCCGCCTTCATCTGCTTCGCGAACACGCCGCCGTCCGGCATGATCCAGGCCGCAAACACGACGTCGGGCCGCGGGTTCAGATTCTTAATCTCGGTCACCTGCGGCGAATAGTCGTTGGTGCCGAAGTTCCAGTTGATCTGGCCGAGCACCTTGCCGCCGAGCTTCTCGAACGCGTCGCCGAAATATTGCGGCGTCACCAGCGAGTAGCTGCCGATGTCGTGGCTGACCAGCAGATAGGCGGTCTTGTAGCCCTGCGCGATCGCCCACTCGGCCACCGCCGAGGCCGAGGCGTTGTCGCCATAGGGCACGAGATAGGCGATCTCGGGCACCGCCGCCGGCCACTGCACCTGGGTCGAGCCGACCGAGAGCACCGCGATCTGTGATTGCGCCGCGATCTGCCCGCCCGGAATGAGCGTGGTGTCCGTCGGCGGGCCAAGCAGCACGACCGCGCCGTCATCGATCAGCTCCTGCGCCACGGTCGACGACAGCGCCGGATCGCCCTTCATGTCCTTGGCGATGAGCTTCAGCTTCTTGCCGCCGAGCACGCCGCCCTTGTCATTGATGATGTCGACCATGCAGCGCGCGCCGGGCTCGCTGTCATAGGGCGCGAGCTCGCCGGTCGCCGCCAGGAAATAGCCGATGGTGATCTCATCCGCCGCGAGCGACGGACCTGTCAGACCGAATGAGAACGCACCGAGCGCCGCCGCTGCGGTGCCGCGATAGAGCCACGTCTTGATGCCTTTACCCATGTCCCTCTCCCTGTCGTCCTGTTGTTCATGGAATTGCCGCGGCGGCCTCGGCGGGTGGCCGTTTCGCACGGCTCTGGGCCCGCCCGCGTCCACCGATATAGACCTCGACCACACGTGGATCCTTCTGGATCGCCTCGGGTGGTCCGTGCGCGATCATCCCGCCCATGTGCATCACGTTGATGCGCTCGCACACGGTCATGATGAAGCGCAAATCGTGATCGATCACGATGATGCCGCAGCCGCTTTGATCGCGCACCGCGCGCACCGAGCCGATCAGGATTTCGGACTCCGCCTCGTTCATGCCGGCCGCCGGCTCATCCAGCAGCAGGAAATCGGGCGCGAGCGCGAGCGCCCGCGCGATCTCGAGCCGGCGCTGCTGGCCATAGGGCAGCTCGCGTGCACGCCGGTGTTGCGATGCGGTGAGGTTCATAAACGCGAGTAGGCCATCGACGGTGACTCCCTTCAATTGCGCCTTGCGATGCGTGAGCGCCGAGGAAAACGCGACGTCGATGTTCTGGCGCACTGAGAGGCGGCCGAAGAGCCGGATGTTCTGGAAGGTGCGGCCAATTCCCATCAGCGCGCAATTGCGCGGACCAGTGCCGTCGATCCGCTGGCCGTCGAGCTTTACCGTGCCCTCGTCGACCGGCAACGCGGCTGAGATCACGTTGAGCAGCGTGGTCTTGCCGGCGCCGTTTGGGCCGATCAGCCCGACGATCTCGCCGGACTCGCAATAAAGGCTCACATCGCGCAGCGCATACACGCCGCCGAAGTGCTTTGAGACACGCTCAACCTCGAGTCGTGCCATGCATCCCCCTCGGCAGCGATCACGCTCGTGCCACCACCGTCCCGTTTCTATCGTCTAGAAATTATACCATTGTGGCAAGCCGTTTTCTCGGTGACCGAGCGCAGGCTACACGGACCGGCGCATCGCAACTCGTGCGTGCGCGGGTGTGCCGATTGACCGAGCACAGGGTCATCCATGACTATGACGATGGTGCGCGACGCCGCGCACAGATGAACGCACAGTGAAGAAAAAGAGGAACCGCCCCGTCATGGCCAAGTCGAAGCGTGAGGAAATTCGCGTTGCCGGTTTGAACGAGCCGCTCAGCCACTACACGGACGCGGTGCGCTTTGGCGATCTGTTGTTCGTGTCGGGTGTCGCGCCATTGGATGGCGCGGGCAGAGTGGTGGGCGGCAATGACGCGGCGGCGCAAACCCGTCAGGTCTTCCTCAACATGAAGCAGATCCTCAATGCCGGTGGCTGCGACTTCAAGGATGTGCTTAAGGTAACCGTCTATCTGACCGACGTGAATGACCGCGCGAGAATCAACCCGGTGCGCAAGGAGTTTTTCGGCGCGCACCGTCCGGCGAGCACGCTGATCGGCATCAGGGAGTTCGCGGTGCCCGGCATGCTGATCGAGATCGAGGCGGTCGCCGGCATTCCCGGCTGAGGGACCACACGAAGAAATTACGAAGATCGAGCACCCACGAAAAGATGTTCGATTCCAATTTTTGACGCGGATTCATCGGGGGAATTCGCGCGGCGTTCTGTTTTTTCTTGGAGATCTCGCTCGATCGTCCTTGCAATTTCGCAGGATATCGCCCATGACTTGGCTGTCGAGATTTGGACGACTGACGATTTCGTACCCCCTTCGTTGCGTGTAGGGCACGCATAGTTGCTTTTCCAAAAAATCGAGTGACCGCTATCGGGCTGCGCCTTTGCGCCTTCTGATCGGGTCAGTGTGTTCCACGCCAGCAGAGGAAGTTTC
>Ga0194132_10007544_pt1 | contig 16156 bp, 19 predicted proteins | sample TA2KigOf80mmetaG_FD_148612 | JGI IMG/M metagenome (GOLD analysis project Ga0194132, IMG submission 148612) | Freshwater microbial communities from Lake Tanganyika, Tanzania - TA2015054 Kigoma Offshore 80m | ecosystem: Environmental > Aquatic > Freshwater > Lake | place: Tanzania: Lake...
TGCGCGTGAACAGCCCCGCCACCGCGCACGGTGCGTCCGCCACTAGCAGCGCCAGGTCGTCGCGCCCGCCCGCGTCGAAGCTCCCCGCGGCGCCAGTCGACGCGCCGCGGTCCGGAGCCGCGGCGTCGGGACTCTTGATGCCCGCCGCGACCGAGCCGGCCCGGAAGCCGGCCGGCGTGGTCACACCGCCGCCGCTGATCCACTCGAGCTCGCTCATGAGTGTACTTTCATGCGCCGCTAGGCCGCAAGTGTATCGCTCGCGGCGTCTACGTGTGTTCGTGCCGCCCGGACGCCCCGTGAGCGCGCGGCGCCGCTGCTAGACTCGGCGCAACATGCCCGGCGAACCGCCACGCATCCGCGCCGCCACCGCCGCCGACCTCGCTGCGATCAACGACATCTACAACCGCGAGGTCCGCGACGGCGTCGCCACCTGGGACGAGCGCCCGTGGACGCTCGCCGATCGCGCCGCCTGGTCTGCGCAGCACCATGGCGACGCGACGCAGCCCGTGCTCGTCACCGACGCCGCCGGCCGCCTCGCCGGCTTCGCCTACCACTCGCTGCTCTCGCCGAAGCTTGGCTACCGCTTCACGCGCGAGGACACGCTTTACATCGCGCCCGCCTACCAGCGCCGCGGCCTTGGCCTGCAGCTGCGTGCATGCGCTGCTCGCGCGGGCGCGCGCGCAGCGCATGCACGCCATCGTCGCGAAGATCGAGGCGGGCAACAGCGCGAGCAGCGCGCTGCACGCCCGCTGCGACTTCGCCGTCACCGGCCGCGAGCGCGAGCTCGGCTTCAAGTTCGCGCGCTGGCTGGACCTCGTGACGATGCAGCTGCTGCTGTAGGCGCCGCCTGTTGCGACGGGAGCGGCGGCAGTCCCACGCGCGGGCAGCGCGCGAGCAGCGGGCAGCGCGCGCACGCCGGCGCGCGCGCGTAGCACGTGCGCCGCCCGTGCTGGATGAGATCGACGTGGAACGCGTACACCTGCTGCGGGCGCAGCTGCGCCTCCAGCAGCTCGTGCGCTCGGGCGGCCGTCGTTGCCGGCGGCACCAGGCCCAGCCGCCGCGCCACGCGTTCGACGTGCGTGTCCACCGGCAGCGCCGGCCGCCCGAGCGCGAACAGTAGCACGCACGCTGCCGTCTTCGGCCCCACGCCCGGCAGCGCGCGCAGCCACGCTTTCGCTTCCCCGAGCGGCATGCGTCCGAGAAACGCGAGGTCGTACGCGGGCGCGTGGGCACGCACGGCGGCCAGTAGTTCCTGCAGCCGCGGCGCCTTCGTCGGCGCCAGCCCGCCCGGGCGGATCGCCTCCTCCACCTCGGCCGTCGGCGCGGCGATCACCGCGTCCCACGCGGGGAAGCGCTCGATCAGTCGGTGGAACGCGCGCCCCGAGTTGTGATCCGACGTGTGCTGCGACAGCAGCGTCAGCACCAGCTCCGCCATCGCGTCCCCCGAGGGCCGCGGCGGTACCCGCCCGTACGCCCGCCCGAGGATCGCGACGAGCTCCGCCGGCGTGTACCGGCCGCCCGCGCCGTCCGCGGCGTCCGCGCCGCTGGGGGGCGTCGTCGCGCCCGCCCGCGCCGCCGCCGGCGTGCGCCCGCTCCCGCTCGCGCTCCCCACCCTCGCCGCTCCGTTTGCCGGTCCCGCGGGCACGGTGCGACGATACCCCTCCTCGAGGACGGGGGCAGCAGTGACGCGCGAGGATGTCTTCCGGCTCACGGACCTCGCCTCGTGCGCCGGCTGAGCAGGCAAGCTGGGTCTCGGGACCCTGGCGCAGGTGCTGCGCCCGCTACAGGACCGCTTCCCGCCCGCCGAGTACCCGGACCTGCTCGTCGGGCTTGCGCGCTCCGATGACGCCGCCGTGCTGCGCATCAGCGACGAGCTCGCGATCATCCAGACGCTCGATTTCTTCCCGCCCGTCGTCGACGACCCGTACACCTACGGCCAGATCGCCGCGGCCAACGCGCTGTCGGACGTGTACGCCATGGGCGGCGAGGTACGCCTCGCCCTCAACATCGTCGCCTTCCCCGAGGACCTCGACCCCGCCATCCTCGCCGAGATCTTCCGCGGTGGCGCCGACAAGGTCGCCGAGGCCGGCGCGGTGATCGCCGGCGGCCACACGATCATCGACCGCGAGCCCAAGTACGGGCTCTCGGTCATGGGCGTCGTGCACCCGGACGCGATCCTCACCAAGGGCGGCGCTCAGCCCGGCGACGCCCTGCTGCTCACCAAGCCGCTCGGTACCGGCGTGCTGCTCACCGCCGCCAAGCAGCTGCGCTTTGGCCACGAGCATGGGCTCGCCGCCGCCGTCGCGTCGATGTCGCGCCTCACCCGCCACGCCGCGCACCTCGCGCGCGCCGCCGAGGTGCACGCGCTCACCGACGTATCGGGCTTCGGCCTCGCCGGGCACGCCGCCGAGGTTGCCGAGCAGAGCGGCGTCACCGTCGTGCTGGAGCTCGACGCGCTTCCGCTGCTGCCCGACGCGCGCCGCTTCGCCGCCGAGGGTGCCACCACCGGCGGCGGCGGGCGCAACCGCGACCAGCTCGGCGCGCGCGTGCGCGTCCCCCTCGCCGCGCCCGCGCCCCTCGTCGACCTGCTGTACGACCCCCAGACCTCGGGCGGCTTGCTCATCGCGTTGCCCGCCGACCGCGCCGACGAGTTGCGCGACGCGATCGCCGCCCAGGAGGGCGGCTGCTGGCGCATCGGCCGCATCGAGGTAGGCCCCCCGGTCGTCGAGGTGCGCTAGTGCCGAGCCCGCTCCCGCGCGCGCGCCGCGCGCGCCCGCTGCTCGCCGCTCTCGCCGTCACGCTCGCCGTCTCATGCGGCGGCGACGACGCCGCCTCGTCGCCGGACGCGCCGGAGCCGGTCACGCTGCTGCGCGCCGCCGCCGCCCGCATGCGCGAGGTGCAGCGCTTCCACTTCACGCTCGACCACGAAGACGGCGGCACCGCCATCGTGCGCGGGATCACCATGATCAGCGCCGAGGGCGACGTCGACGGCGCCGAGCGGCTGCGCATGACCCTCAAGGGCAGCTTCGCGAGCGTCAACATCGATACTGCGATCGTCGTGCTCGGCGCTGACGCCTGGATCCAGAACCCCATCACGCGCCGCTGGGAGCGCGATGGCTTGAGCATCGATGACATCTTCGACCCGCAGCGCGGCGTCGTCGCGCTCATCGACGCCGCCGCCGCGCGCTCGCCCCGCGTCGCCGCCGTCGAGCGGCTCGATGGCGTCGACACCTACCGCGTTGAGGCCACCCTCGACTCCGGCGAGCTACAGCTGCTGCCCGGTGCGCCCGAGGCCGGCCGCAGCGTGCCCGCGATCGCGTGGATCGGCGTCGACGATCTGCTCGTCCGCCGCATCGAGTTGCGCGGCGGCGTCGCCGAAGGCGAGCCCGCCGGCCTCGTGCGCCGACTCACGCTCAGCCGCTTCGGGGAGAGCGTGACGATTGAGCGACCGCGCTAGGCCCGCGCCCGCGGAGGCGCGCGCCCCCCGCGGCGCGCGCCGCGAGCGCTGGGTGCTCGCCATCGTCGCCGCCGGCGTCTTCGTCGCCGCCGACGACCAGACCTCTATCGTTGCCGTCCTGCCCGCGATCATTGACGACGTCGGCATCGCCGTCGATGAGTTCTACCGTATCTCGTGGATCGTCAACGGCTACCTGCTCGGCTACCTCGCGGCGCTGCCGCTGCTCGGGCGCATCGCCGACGTGCACGGCCGCGCGTGCATCTTCGCCGGCACGCTCGCGATCTTCCTCGTCGGCAGTGTGCTCGTCGCGTTCGCGCCCTCCTACGCCTGGATCGTCGCCGCGCGCGCGCTGCAGGCGATCGGGGGTGGCGGCGTCGTGCCCGTCGCGATGGCCATCGTCGTCGACGAGTTGCCGCCCGCGAAGCGCGCGCTCGGGCTCGGCGCGATCGCCGCCGCCTCCGAGGCCGGCGCCCTGCTCGGCCCGCTGTGGGGCGGCGCGATCACGGACTGGCTCGGCTGGCGCTGGGTCTTCTGGATCAACGTGCCGATGACGCTGCCGGTGCTCGCCGCCGGCTGGTGGGCGCTCGCGAACCGCCCCGCAGGCGGTCGCATCGACTGGCTAGGCGGCGCGCTGCTCGCCGCCGCGCTCGCCGTGCTTACCGTCGCGCTCGTCGACGATCCGCTCGACCCCCGCCCGTGGCCCGCCACCGCCGTGCTGCTCGCGACGAGCGCGCTGCTCGCCGCGACCTTCGCGTGGCAGGAGCGGCGGGCGCGCGCTTCCCTCGTGCGCCTCGCGATGTTCGCGCCGCGCCCGGTGTGGGCCGCCCACGCCGCGCACGTGCTCCTGGGCGGGGGGCTGATCGCCGCGCTCATCGCCGTGCCCCTCTTCGTCAACCTCGTGCTCGGCGAGCGCCCGCTCGCCGGCGGCCTGACGCTCATGCGCCTTACCGTCGCCGTGCCGCTCGGCGCGCTCGCCGGCGGCTGGCTCGCCGGCGCCTGGGGCCTGCGCCCTACCGCCGTCACCGGCATGTGGGTCGCCGCGGCCGGGCTCGCTGGGCTAGCCGCCTGGGACCAGGCGCTCGCCGAGCCGCTGCGCTCCGCGCCCCTGCTCGTCGCCGGCCTCGGCTTCGGCCTCGTCGTCGCCCCGCTCGGCACTGCCGTGCTCCAGCACGTCGCCGAGGCCGAGCGCGCGACCGCCGCCGCCTGGCTCACGCTCGCGCGCATCGCCGGCATGCTCGCCGGCGCTGGGCTGCTTACCTCGCACGGCCTCGGCCGCTTCTATGCCCGCGCCGGCAGCGCCACCTTCGGCTCCCCCGAGTTCGCCGCGCTCGTCGCCACCGCCCAAGTCGACACCTTCCGCGAGGTGTTCCTCGCCGCCGCAGTGGCCATGTTCATCGCCGGCCTCGTCGCGCTGCTCATCGGCTGCGGCCGCGCCCCGGCCGGCGAGCGTTGGTGGACGCTCTCGTGACCCCGGGTCGCGCCACTGACTTGAGCGCGAACGCGTGTGAACGTGGTCGTTTCAGCGGGGAGTGCGAGGAAGCGCATGGGGACAGAATCGGCTTCAGCAGGAGCGCGAGGGGCGCAGCCCCTCGCATGAAGAAGGATGAGTGGGTGGGGTCCCCCGGCTCGGAGGGCCGTCATCAGCTCTCGCTTCCCTCGAGCGGATGGCGGAACGCACGCGGGCAAAGCGAAGGGGCCAGCGTGCGCCGGCCCCCCGCTCCCGCACTGCGCGTGCGGATCGCGCTAGTACATCGCCCCCGCGCTCGCGTTCGCCTTCTCGTCGTCCTTGAGGTCCGTGACCAGGCAGTTCGTCGTCAGCACCATGCCCGCGATCGACACGGCGTTGTCGAGCGCCGCCTTGGTCACCTTCGCCGGGTCGATGATGCCGAAGTCGAGCATGTTGCCGTAGCGGTCACGCGCCGCGTCGTAGCCCTCGCCGCGCTTCAGGCTCTGCACCTGCCGTACGATCACCGAGCCGTCCTCGCCCGCGTTCGCCGCGATGCGGCGCATCGGCTCCTCCAGCGCGCGGCGCATGATGCGCACGCCCGTCGCCTCGTCGCCGTCCAGCTGCATCTTCTCCAGTACGTTCAGCGCGTTGATGAACGCCACACCGCCGCCGGGCACGATGCCCTCCTCGACGGCCGCGCGCGTCGCCGACAGCGCGTCCTCTACGCGGTGCTTCTTCTCCGTTAGCTCCACCTCGGTCGCCGCGCCGACCTTGATCACCGCCACCGAGCCGGCCAGCCGCCCCATCCGCTCCTGCAGCTTCTCGCGGTCCCAGTCGCTCGTCGCGGCGTCCAGCGAAGCCTTGATCATCTGCGTCTGCTGCGCGATCGCCTCCTTCGTCCCGCGCCCTTCGATGATCGTCGTTTCTTCCTTGGTGACGACGATGCGGCGCGCGCGACCCAGGTCCGCCGGCTCGGCCGAGTCCAGGCTGCGCCCCAGCTCCGGGCTGATCACCGTGGCGCCCGTTAGCGCGGCGATGTCCGACAGGTTCTCCTTGCGGCGGTCGCCGAAGCCCGGCGCCTTCACTGCGCACACGTTGATCGTGCCGCGCAGCTTGTTCACCGCCAGCGTCGCCAGCGCCTCGCCCTCGATCTCCTCGCCGATGATCACCAGGTCCTTCGACGTGCCCAGCTGTTTCTCCAGCAACGGCAGGATGTCGTTCACCGACGACAACTTCTGGTCCGTCACGAAGATGTATGGCTCGTCGATGACCGCTTCCATCCGCTCTGGGTTCGTCACGAAGTACGGCGACACGTACCCACGGTCGAACGCCATCCCCTCGACGTACTCGATCTCCGTCGTGATCGAGCGCGAGTCCTCGACGGTGATCACGCCGTCCTTGCCCGTCGCCTCCATCACGTCGCCGATCAGCGCGCCGATTTCCTGCGACGCCGCCGAGATCGACGCGACCTGCGCCATCTGCTCGCGCGTGGTGACCTTCGTCGAGTTCTTCGAGATCGCCTCGTTGATCGCCCGCGCCGCCGCCTCGATGCCGCGCTTCAGCGCCATTGGGTCGGCCCCCGCCGCAACGTTCTTTAGCCCCTCGTGCACGATCGCCTGGCCCAGCACCGTTGCCGTCGTCGTGCCGTCGCCCGCGATGTCGTTCGTCTTCGACGCGATTTCCTTGGCAAGCTGCGCCCCGATGTTCTCGAATGGGTCCGCGAGCTCGATCTCCTTGGCGATGGTCACGCCGTCGTTGGTGATGGTCGGGGGCCCGAAGCGCTTGTCGAGCACCACGTTTCGCCCCTTCGGGCCCAGCGTCATGCGCACCGCGCCCGCCAGCTGGTCGATCCCGCTCCGGAGCGCCTGCCGCGCCTCCTCGTCAAACTTCAGTTGCTTGGCCATTCGCCCCTCGTCCTGCTCTCCCCCGGTGGTTGGTTGACGGCTCGGCCCACGACCTACAGCCGATCACAGCGATCCGGCCGCGCGAGGACGCTGTTAGCACTCGCCAGCGTGGAGTGCTAATACGTTGTACCGAATCGCGCTGCGCTACGCAAGGGGAGACGCGGCACTACCGCCGCTTCGGGCCACGGGACTGGCGACTGTTATGCGGCGACCGTGTGCTCGATGAATGCCCGCACCTGCGCCTGTACGCCGGCCACCCCGCCGGCGCGCTTCAGCGCCATCGGCAGCGGCGGCACGGACCACTCGCGCTCGGGCGGGCACGCCCCCGCTTCCTCGACGCCGTCGCTGAAGCCGTACGCCTGGGCGAACATCCGTGCGCGCACCACTAGCGCGCTGAGGCTGCGCGGGTCCGGCAGCTCCTCGAGCCGTTGCGCGTGCTGCCCCACCGCCGTCGCCAGCGGCTCCGGGAAGTTTCAGTGCAGCGCCAGCGCCAGCGCCCCGCCCAGCTGCGCGTCCGTGAAGCCGACCAGCTGCCGCTCCGCCTCGTGCAGGCTCACCTCGTGGTGCCGCGCCAGCAGCATCGCGTCCTGCAGCACCTGCAGCACCTGCAGCACCTGCAGCACCTGCAGCACCTGCAGCACCTGCAGCACCTGCAGCACCTGCAGCACCTGCGGCTCCTGCTGGTCCAGCGCCAGCCGGCCGACGTTGTGCACCACCCCGGCCGTGAACGCCTCGTCCTGGTGCGCACGGTGCGCGCGCCCCAGCACCTCCGCCAGCATCGCCACTGTCACCGAGTAGTGCCAGAACGTCTTGTACGAGATGTGCGTCGACCCCGGCACCGCGTCGATTACGCACGACGCGAGCGTCGCCGAGCGCACCGCGCGGAAGCCGAGCAGTACCACCGCGTCGTGCACCGTTATGATGCGCCGTGAGAACCCGTAGTACGCCGAGTTCGACAGCCGCAACATTTTCGCCGTGAGCGCCTAGTCCGAGGAGATCACGGTCGCCAGCTCGTGCGCCGAGAAGCGCTCGCCCTCTGTCAGCTGCAGGATGCGCGACGCCACCGCGCCGATTGGCCGCAGCTCCCCGATCTGGTTCACGAGCTCGTCGAGCGTCGGATACGCCTGCATCGGTCCGTCTCCGGGCGCTTCGTGCGGTCCATTGCAATCGTCGTCGCCGGGACTAGGTGCGCGGATAGGGAGAAGCCCGCGCGGCACGAACCGCTAGCCCGCGACCGCAGTCTCGAGGAACGCGCCCACGCACTCCAGCAACCCCGCGGCCCCGCCCTGGCGGCCCAGCGCTACCGACAGCGGCGGCTCGCTCCACTCCGCGGGCGGCGCGGCCGCCTCGACGCGCTCCAGCCCGCCGGGCACTCCTTGCGTTCGCACGAACAGCCGCGCGCGCACCACGCAGCCCGCCAGCGACCGCCGCTCTGGCAGCGCGTCCGCGTCCAGCTCGTGCCGCTCGATCGCCTCCGCTAGCGCCGCCGGGAACTGCCACGCGCGCACCGGCGCGCCGCCCAGCTCGCTCGCCGTATAACCCAGCACGATGCACTCGGCGTCACGCAGCGCTAGCGCCTGCGCGCGCGCCAGCGCCACCGCCGACGCGAACCCCTCCGGCATCTGCTGATCCAGCGTCAACCGCCCGATCTGGTGCAGCACCCCCGCCGTGAACGCCTGCTCCTGCGCGGTCCCCTCCACACGACCCAGTAGCTCTGCCGTCACACCCACCGCCAGCGCGTGCTGCTAGAACTCCTCGTAGCGCAGCGTGTGGCTGCCTCGCAGCGCATCCACCAGGCGCGTTGCCAGTGCCGCCTGCCGCACCTGCCGGAAGCCCAGCAGCACCACCGCGTCGCGCACCGTGCTCACCCGCCGCGGAAACCCGTAGTACGCCGAGTTCGTCAGCCGCGACAGCTTCGCGCTCAGCGCCTGGTCGCTCGCCAGCGTCGTCGCCAGTTCGTGCGCCGAGAAGCGCTCGTCCTCGGCGAGCGCGATCACGCGCGTCGCCACGGCCGCTAGCGGGCGCAACCCCACCACCGCCTGCACCAGCGCATCCATCGAGGGGTAGCGGTTCATCGGTGCCCTGCCATCGCACGTGCGTGCGCACGGCGCCCGCGCGGGCGCCTCATGGCATCGTCGTCAGCCGGCCGCCCGCGTCCTATCGGCGAACCCCCGCGGGCTAGAGGTCCTGCCGAGCGCGTCGGCTACCCGAGGTTGTGCCGCGGGTAGCCACCCGACAGCCGCGCTGGGTCGTCGATGCCCGGGTATGGCGCGAACAGTGACTCGAGCTCCGTCCGCAGCGGGTCCCCCGCCGGCAGGTAGCGCGAGAAGTTGCCGTCCGGCTCCGGCCGCAGCCGGTGGCCGCCTTCCACGCCGAACTCGCGGATCTTGTCTTGCAGCAGCATCAGTCCTTGAAGCAGCGACTCCGGCCGCGGCGGGCAGCCCGGCACGTACACGTCCACCGGGCAGATCAGGTTCACCCCCGGCAGCACTGAGTACGCGTACGCGAACGGTCCGCCCATGATCGCGCAGCCGCCCATCGAGATGACCCACTTCGGCTCCGCCATCTGCAGGTACACGCGACGCACCGCTGGCGCCATCTTCCACGTCACCGTGCCCGCCACGATCATCAGGTCCGCCTGCCGCGGCGACGCCCGGAAGATCTCCGCCCCGAACCGCGCGATGTCGTAGCGCGACGTCGCCGACGCAATCATCTCGATCGCGCAGCACGCCAGCCCGAACATCGCCGGCCACAGCGATGAGGCACGCGCCCAGTTGAGGATGCCGTCCACCGACGTGAGCAGCACGTTCTTGCGCACTTCCTCGTCGAGGTCCAGCGGCGCGATGTCGCCGTTCGCCCGCAGCAGGTCCAGGGGACGGGCGCGTGGTTCCAGCATCGTCATCGCTGCGTCCTTCGGCGAGTCGTGCCCCGGGCGTTCGCCCGGCGCGCGCCATCGTAGTGGGCCTGCCACGCCGGCGTACAGCGCCCGCCGAGGCTTATCGCGCCAGCGCCAGCGAGGGCGCGTCCAGCCACGGCAGGTACCCCGGCGGCGGCTCCACCGCCACCGGCGAGAGCGCGCGCATCCGCGCCACCACCGGCGGCAGCACCTCCAGCAGCCGGTCCACGTCGGCGTCCGTGTTCACGCGCCCCAGCGTGAAGCGCAGCGAGCCGCGCGCCAGCTCGCCTGGCACGCCCATCGCGACTAGCACGTGGCTCGGCTCCACCGACCCCGTGGTGCACGCCGACCCCGACGACGCAGCAATCCCTGCGAGGTCTAGCGCCAGCAGGATCGACTCGCCTTCGACGAACGCCACTACCGCCGAGACCGACCCCGGCAGTCGCAGCCCGAGGTCGCGTGGCCCTGTGATGCCCAGCAGCGGCACCCGCCGCGGCAGCTCGTTGATGAGCCGCGCCTGCAGCGCGCGCTCGTGCGCGACGTCGGCCGCCCGGCGCTTCGCGGCCAGCCTCAGCGCCGCCGCGAAGCCCACGATCGCCGGCGTGTTCTCCGTCCCCGCGCGCCGCCGCTCCTCCTGCCCGCCACCGAGGATCTGCGGCAACAGCGGCGTGCCCGCGCGCACGTACAGCGCGCCCGCGCCGCGCGGCCCGTACAGCTTGTGCGCCGTCAGCGTCAGCAGGTCCACGCCCAGCGCGTGCACGTCCACCCCGAGGTGCGTTGCCGACTGCACGGCGTCCGTGTGCACCGCGGTGTGCGGGTTGCGCGCGTGCACCTGCGCCGCGATTGCCGCGATGTCGTTCAGCGCGCCGACCTCGTTGTTCGCGTGCATCACCGACACCAGCACGGTGTCCGGACGCACCGCCGCCGCGACCACCGCCGGATCCACGCGCCCGTCGTGCTCGACGCCGACGATCGTCAGCTCCGCTCCGTCGCGCTCCAGCTGCTCCGCCGTGTCGAGCACCGCGTGATGCTCGACGGCCGTCGTCACGATGTGCCGCCCGCGCTGCGCGCTCGCCGCCAGCACGCCGCGCAGCGCGAGGTTGTCGGACTCCGAGCCGCTCGACGTGAACACGATCTCCTCCGCCAGCGCCCCGATCGCCGCCGCCACCGCCTCGCGCGACTCATCGATCGCCTGCCGCGCCAGCTGCGCCTCGACGTAGATCGACGACGGGTTGTGCCAGCGCTCGCCGAAGTACGGCAGCATCGCCTCGACCACGGCCGGATCGACCGGCGTGGTCGCTGCGTGATCGAGGTAGCTGCGCTTCCGGCCGGCCATGGCGCACATGGTACCGCGCCGCGCGCGCCGCGCGGGCGTTACGCGTTTTGTGAGCGCAAAATGGTGGAAAGTTTGACGATCCGCGATCCCGTCCCCTACGCTCGATGCAATGGCGATGCTCGGTCGGGTGGAAACGAGCCGCGAGGCGATCCTTGACATCCTGCGCCGCCGCGAAGCGGTGTCCGTCGATGACCTCGCGCGCCAGTTGCGCCTCGCCGGCACCACCGTCCGCCGCCATCTCGACGTGCTCATGCGCGACGGCTTCGTCGCCGTCACCCAGGTCCGCGGCGGCACCGGCCGCCCACGCTACCAGTTCTCCCTGACCGAGGCCGGCGCCGAGCTCTTCCCTCACCACTACGTGCGACTCACCCGCCGGCTGATCGAGGAGATCGTCACCCTCGAGCCTGCGGAGACCACGGGCCGCCAGGGTAGCGAGCTCGCCGAGCTCATTTTCGTCAAGATGGCCGCGCGCCTCGCCCGCGAGTGCGGCCCGCGCATGGACGGCCGCACTCCCGCCGAACGCGCCGGCATCGCCACAGAGCTGCTCGCCACCGAGGGCTTCGACTTCGAGCTCGTGCGCGACGGCGACGAGCTCCGCCTGCTCGGCCGTGGCTGCCCCTGCAGCCGCTTCGCGGCCGCGTCGGCCGGCGGCCCGCGCCGGACCTGCGACCACGACCGCCGTCTGCTCGAGGCGCTGATCGGCGCCCCCGTGACCGCGCTCCCGCTCGACGCTCTCCCGCACGAGTTCCTTTGCGGGTACCGGGTTGCGGTATAATGCCTCTTGCCGGCGCTAGCGGCCCGCCCGTTCGCCGCACAGTCCGGGGAGGGCTCACCACATGACGACAGAGACCGAGCACAGCGCCGCGCTCGTGACTATCACCCCGCGCGCGGCCGCGCGCGCCCGCGAGCTGCTCACCTCGAAGGGGCTGCTAGAGGGCGCGCTCCGCGTGTTCGTCGCCGGCGGCGGCTGCTCCGGCTACCAATACGGCATGGCCCTCGCCACCGCCCCCGAGGACGACGACGCCGTCGTCGAGGCCGCCGACGGCCTGCGCATCCTCATCGACCCGGACTCCGCCCGCCTCGTCGGCGGCGCCGAGGTCGACTACGTCGAGGACCTCATGAAGTCCGGCTTCACCATCTACAACCCCAACGCCACCTTCTCCTGCGCCTGCGGCTCGTCCTTCTCCTCGAAGGACGGCGGCGGCGCGCCCCGCCCCTGCCAGTCGTAGTCCGACGTATCGCGCAGCGCGCGCGGCGGGCTCCCGTTGGGGAGCCCGCCGCGCATCCGGAGCAGAAGCGTCAGGAGGTACGGCGCGCATGCAGGCGTGGATCGTCGTCGGCTCCCCTGACAACTTCGAGCTCCTGCGCGAGCGCGGCTTCAACGTCTGCGGCTTCAAGGCCTCCCGCCGCAAGCAGTCCGGCGAGATGCAGCCCGGCGATCGCCTCGTCTACTACCTCACCGGCGTCGTCCAGTTCGGCGGCATCGTTGAGGTCACCTCGCCGATGGTCGAGGACGCCAGCGACGTCGGCCTGCGCTCGCAGTCCAAAGAGGGCGAGCAGTTCCCGTTCCGGGTCGGCACGCGCCCTGTGGTCGTGCCGCCGCTCGGCCACTACGTCGACGTCCGCCCGATCACCGACCTGCTCGACAAGACCCGCGCGCTCGGGCCGCAGAAGCTCGGCATCGCCTTTCGCGGTAACCTCCACCGCATCTCCAACGCCGACTACCGCCAGATCGAGGCGCTGCTCCAGCAGGCGGCCGGCTAGCGCCGCTCGCCACCCGCCTCGGCTGCGCGAGGCCTCGCGGGGCGCGCTACCATACCGCGCATGACCAACGCGGACCGCCCGCTCGACGACCGGCCCGCGCGCCGCTTGACACGCTCCCACGACTGCGTGCTCGCCGGTGTCGCCGGCGGGCTCGCGCGCTACTTCAACCTCGACCCAATCATCGTGCGCGCGCTCTGGGTGGTCGCGTTCTTGTTCACGCAGGCCGCCGCGCTCGTCGCGTACGTCCTGCTGCGGGTGTTCGTCCCCCCTGCCGAGCCGGACCCGCAGCTGCAGCCCATCGCGTCGCCCGGCGCGGCGTCGGCCGGCGAGCCGCGCTTGCGCGGGCTGCTCCTGCTCGGCGCCGCGCTCGTCGCTGTCGGCACGCTGCTGCTCGCTCGCGAGCTGCCCATGGTCGGCTGGTTCGGCTGGGGGTGGTTCGGGTGGCACCCCGGCCACCTGCTCGGCGGCCCGCTGCTCTGGCCCCTGCTGCTCCTCGCGGCCGGCCTCGTGCTGCTCACCCGCGGGCGCGACCCGTCGTAGCGCCGATGCGCCACCCGCTGCTCGAAGCGCTCGCCCGTGGCGTCGTGCTCGGTGACGGCGCGACCGGCACCGCCCTCCGCGCGCGCGGCTGGCGCGGCCCCACCGACGTCGCCGTGTTCGACGCGCCCGCGCTCGTGCGCGCGCTGCACGAGGACTACCTCGCCGCCGGCGCCGAGCTCCTGCTTACCAACACCTTCGAGGCTAACCGCTCCCAGCTCGCCCGCGCCGGCTACGCAGAGCGCGTGCGCGACGCCAACTTCCAGGCCGCGCGCCTCGCGCGCGACGCGCGCGAGATCGCCGGCGTCAGCGCCTTTATCGGCGGCTCCGTCGGCCCCATCGGCCGCGACCTCGCCGTCGGCGCCTGGACGCTCGACGACGCCTACGCGGCGTTCCTCGAGCAGATCGGCGCCCTCATCGAAGGCGGCGTCGACGCGGTCGTGCTCGAGACCTTCCCCTCCTTGCGCGAGGCACAGACCGCCGTCCGCGCCGCCCGCGCGCTCACCGACCAGCCCGTGATCGCGCTGCTGAACTTTCACGCCGACCTCGCCATGCCCTCCGGCGAGACCATCACTGACGCCGCGCGCGCGCTCGTCGACCAGGGCGCCAGTGTCGTCGGCGTCAACTGCGGCGTCGGGCCGCAGGCCGCCCTCGACATCCTGCAGGAACTCGCCGGCGTCGCTGACAAGCTCGCCGTGCCGCTCGCCGCCATGCCCAACGCCGGCCTGCCGCGCGTCGTCGCCGGTGAGGCCGTCTACGCCGCCGAGCCCGCATACTTTGCCGACTTCGCGTTGCGCGCGCGCGACCTCGGCGCCGCGCTCGTCGGCGGCTGCTGCGGCACCGCGCCCGCGCACGTGCAGGCGATGCGCCAGGCGTTGCACCCGGATCGCACCCGGGCGCGCGTCGTGCCGATCGGCGTCGCCCGCCGCGGCGAAGCCGCGATCGCGCCCGGCGCGCTCGACAGCTCGCCACCCCTCGACGAGCCGCTCCCCGCACCGCAGGGCCTGCGCCTGCGCGACAAGCTGCAGGCTCGCCGCTTCGTCCTGTCGGTCGAGATTGACCCGCCGCGCGGCACCAACCCGCGCAAGGCCATCGAGGGCGCGCGCCTGCTGCAGCAGGCCGGCGCCGACGCGATCAACATCGGCGACTCGCCCATGGCGCGCGTGCGCATGAGCGCGCTCGCCCTCGCCGTGCTCATCCAGCGCGAGGTCGGTATCGAGACGATCATCCACCAGACCACGCGCGACCGGAACCTGATGGCGCTGCAGTCGGACCTGCTCGGTGCGCACGCGCTCGGCGTGCGCAACCTCATCGCGCTCACCGGCGATCCCCCGCCCGAGTCCTCACAGTCCTCCGCGGTGTGGGACGTCGACGCGATCGGCTTCATCCGCGTGCTGCGCCGCCTCAACGAGGGCGTCGACTTCGCCGGCAACTCGCTCGGCCGCCCCACCGAGTTCTTCGTCGCATGCGCCGCGAACCCCACCGCTGGCGACCTTGACCTCGAGCTGCGCCGCGTGCGCGAGAAGGTCGACGCCGGCGCCGACGTGATCATGACGCAGCCCGCCTACGACGCGCGCGTCGTCGCCGACTTCTTCGAGCGCCTCGGCCCCATCTCCATCCCGGTGCTGCTCGGCGTGCTCCCGCTCATGTCGTTGCGCCACACCGAGTTCATCCACCACGAGCTCGCCGGCGTGACCGTGCCGGACGCCGTGCGCGACCGCATGCGCGCCGCCGGCGAGGCTGGCGCCGCCGCCGGCCTTGAGATCGCGCTCGAGCACGTCGCCGAGACGCGCACGCTGCCGTTCGTGTCCGGCGTCTACGTCATGCCCTCGTTCGGCCGCTACGAAGTGGCCGCCGAGCTCGTGCGGCGCGTCGCCGCCCCGTGATGCTGCTGCAGCCGTTCATCGCGCGCTACGTGCGCGAGTTGCTCGTCGGCACCAACAGCATCACGGCCGCCGTCGAGGACCTCACGCTCGAGGAGCTGCACGCGCGCCCGCACCCCGACGCGAACTCGATCGGCTTCGACGCGTGGCACGTGTTCCGCACCGCCGACAACATCGCGCACTTCGTCTTCTACGGTGAGCCGCCCGTCTGGCGGCAGCAGGGCCTCGCCGAGGGGTGGGGCCTGCCGCGCAACGCCCAGGGCACCGGCCTGCCGCCCGCCGAGGCGTACGCGATGCGCTTCCCGGAGCCGGCGGCGCTCGCCGCCTACGGACGCGCCGTCGCCGCGGCGATCGTGCCGCGCATCGAAGCGATGGACGACGCCTTCCTCGCCGGGGCGATCGACATGCAGCCGCTCGGCGCCACCACGCGCTTCGGCGCGCTCGGCACCAGCGTGCTCACGCACGGCTACGCGCACCTCGGCCATATCGCGCTCGCGCGCACGCTGCTCGGGAAGCCCAGTCTCACCTTCTAGCCGCGCTAGCTGTACTGACTAGATACCTGCGAGACGGCTGACTGCAAGGGGACCTCTGACGAGACTTGGGGTTGCGAAAGCTCCGAGTTCCGAAGGAGGTTCCGATGAGTGATGCTACCCCGCCCCGGCGCATGCGCTATTCGTACGAGGCCCGGTGCCGCACGGTAGAAGCGATGCTGACCGGCGCATCGACCGCGGCGTCAGGCGGGCAGGTCGGGACGAGCCGTGCCACCACGTACCGTTGGCGCGCTCGCCACCGCGAAGCAGGCTGCGCCGGCCTGCACGACCGCCCATCGACGCCACACGTCCATCACCGCCAGCTGAGCCCACAGGCAGAGGCGCAGACCCTCGCCGTCTGCGAGCGCACGGGAGACGAACCGCAGGTGGTCGGCGCGATCA
>Ga0194132_10007546_pt1 | contig 16147 bp, 11 predicted proteins | sample TA2KigOf80mmetaG_FD_148612 | JGI IMG/M metagenome (GOLD analysis project Ga0194132, IMG submission 148612) | Freshwater microbial communities from Lake Tanganyika, Tanzania - TA2015054 Kigoma Offshore 80m | ecosystem: Environmental > Aquatic > Freshwater > Lake | place: Tanzania: Lake...
TAGGGGCAAAGACTCTCCCACGTCACTCGGAAGTGGCGACAGTCCCAACAGTTCGGCGGCGGCGTATCCATCGATTGGCCAAACCTCCTAATCCCTGTTTCAAGAGAATCCCGCTAGGGCGTCGGGGAGGACACCCTAGCGGGCCACCAGTAGCGGGGGGCCGTGTCGTGACGGTCGGACAAAGTGGCCTACCGGCGTGGTGCCGCCGGCAAAAATATTCCCCGTAATCGAAACAAGCATAAACCGTGCCAAACGGAGAGCGGCTTATCCCCGACTGCGCGCGAACGCAAGCAATGGACAAATCATTGTGTGGGGTACCACACATAACACCACTAGCGATCAGGGTCCTGGCTCTGCCGCCGGGGGCCGTGCCGTCGCGGGATTCGACCCCGAGAATATACCCTGCGCTCGCGCGGATCATCCTGCAGGGATGCGGAATGGCCCGATGCCGAGCAACAGTCAGCATCGCAACATGAAGCTTGCGCCCCGCGCTGGGCATCACGATGATTTTGCATAGACTTGTCACCAACGCACCGCTAGCGTCGTGTATATCAACAGGCAGGGAGCAACCCCGGGATGATCAACCACGGTTTCGCGCGCAACCGTGCTGCGCTACGCGCTCTGTCTCTGGTCCTGTTACTCGCACCGACGCAGGTCTCAATGGCGAGCGGCGACCCACCGCGCGTCGCACCGAACACCACCACAGCGGCCGCGATCACCACCGCCCCTGCGATCATCACCGCCCACCAAGGCAATTTTGGTGGGCGTCGGGTGGTCTTTGACGCCTTGGTCGAGGAGACGCTGATCCCCAACGGCAAGGGCGACCCGACTGCGATCTTCAGCAGCTTTTCGTACATTGAGCGTCGCAAGACCGGCGATGCGGAGCGCCCGGTGTTGTTTGCCTTCAATGGTGGTCCCGGCTCATCGTCGGTCTGGTTGCATCTCGGACTGCTCGGCCCGCGTCGGGTCGACTTTGCCGATCCGGTCAATCCGCCGACCGTCGCCCCGTTCCGTCTTGCCAACAACCCGCACGCTCCGCTCGATGTCGCCGATGTCGTGCTGATCGACCCTGTCTCCACAGGCTTCAGTCGTGTGCTGCCGGGCGCCAGAGTCGAAGACTTGTTCAGCGTTGCGGCCGATGCACGAGCCACGGCGGAATTCATTCGCCAGTGGCTAACCAGGAACGGTCGCTGGAATTCTCCCATCTTCGTGATTGGAGAGTCCTATGGCACCGTGCGAGCCATCGCACTCGCGGGGGCGCTCGCCGGTGGCGTATTTCCGCCGAACGGCACACTCGGTGCGATCAACCTCAGCGGTATCGCCATTGTCGGACCTGCTTTCGGCAACGCAGCAGCGCGTCTCGAAGGCAATGATCGCGCTGCACTCACCGATCTTTCTGCCATGGCCGCCACGGCCTGGCATCACGGCAAGGCCGGCAGCAAAGACCGCCCGCTCGAAGAGTGGATCGATGCCGCGCGCACCTTCGCAGGCGACGATTATCTCAAGGCGTTGCATGCCGGACATTTGCTCGCTCCGCAGGAGCGTACGCGGATTGCCGCACGCTTGGCCGCACTCACAGGGGTACCCGCGGCGACATGGTCGGGCGCGAATCTTCGCCTGGACATGGCGGCATTTCAGTCGCAACTGCTGGCGGATCGAGGGCTCACGGTGGGCGCCTACGACTCGCGATATACGCTGCCCACCCGACCCAACGGCAATGACCCGGTCGTCGACGATCCGGCGATGGGCCAGTACGTGCCTAGTTTTGTCGGCGCGCTGAATCAATATTTGACGACGGAACTCGGCGTACGCAGCGCGACGCGGTACATCCCGATCAATTTCAGTGAGGTCAACTTCAAGTGGGACTGGGGCGCAGGACCCGGGGTCGTGCTACCGCGCAACGATGCTACCGACCTTGCGGTCGCACTGCGCCGCAATCCCGCACTGCGCGTCTTCGTAGCCGCCGGATATTTTGATCTCGTGACCACGCTCGGTGCTGCCGAGTACACGCTCGCCCACTCGGCCATCGATCGCCGGCGGGTGGCTCTGAAGGGCTACCCCTCGGGCCACATGCCCTACCTTGACGAAGATAGCGCACTCGCGCTTGCGGCCGACTTGCGCGAGTTTTTGCGCGGCGGTCTGCCCGCAGCGACTCCACCCACCAGAGCCGACGACGGTCGATGATCCGTTTGCCGCTCGAGATGAAGTCGGTGCTGCTCACGGCAATGGCGACGACCATCGTCTTGCCGATCACCGCGGCAGCGACGTCTGCCGAGCGCGGTCTCGCGGCTGCCACCCCGGTGGTCAGCAGGCGGGTGGAACCCGCCTCGCCCTCACTGACCGAGGTCAGCGTCATCGGGGCGGGCGATGGATCGACCTTGAGCTGCGCCGCTGGCGCCGCTGTGAGGGTGCTTGCGGCCATCACCGCAAGAACACCTCGCATGCTTTTCAGATCGCGGAACGATCCGATCAGAATTTTGCGCGTACGCCGACGAACCATTGCCGACCAATGATATCGCCGTAGTTCAGCGTCGGGTACGAGGGCTCTTCATCGGTCACGTTCACCACACCCGCACGCACGGCAAACTTGCCGAAATCATACTGACCCGAGATGTTGTGAATGATGTTCTGGTCAATGAATGGGTTCGGATCGTTCTCGATGGTTGCATTGGCAACACGCAGCACGTCGGCGAGGTAGTTCATCTGGTAAGACGCACGCCACGCGCCCTTGCTCCAACGCAGATCAACTCGCGCCGCCCAATCCGGCTGTGTCACCGTGTTGTCGGTGCGCGTAAACGTAGTGCCGGTGACCGAGGTAGTGAGCAGACCCGTGTGCGTCGCCTCGAGGCCAATCTCGAAGCTGCCGAATTCACCGGGCTGGAACTGGTAGTTGAGGTTGTAGACCTCACCGCGGAACTTGACCACACCCGCATTGAACGTGGTCGCCCTGCCCGTGACGATGGTCCCTGCCGGATTGAGACCGTCAGACTGCGCAAGCCGCGTGAACGTCGCGCAGATATCGGCTGGCTGCGGCGTGCTGTCGAAACAGGTTGCCGCGAAATTCAGTACCGTGAACGCCGACAACCCGTTCTCGAGATCAATCTCGATGCGATCGGCAACGAGCGTAAGCCCCGGGATCGCCGATGGCTGCAACACGAAGCCGAAGCTGATGGTGTCGGCGATCTCGTTGCGCAGCGCCGGGTTGCCGCCGGTCGTGATGAGCGTGCGCGCGAAGTTCTCAGCAGGATTCTGGAACGTCGCGAGCGGCCCGTATTGCGGGTTGGCGGCGAACAAGGTCTGACAGTTGGCACGGCGCACGGCAGGATTCGGACCACCGTTGATACGGTCCGCATCACACGGATCTTGACCGATCGAGCCAAGTGCCGTGACCTGCGGAGCAACAAGCTGCGTCAGTGTCGGCGCGCGGAAGTTACGGCTGATCGAAGTGCGCAGCGTCAGATCGTCCGCCAGAGTCCAGCGCAGTCCGGCGTTCCACACATCTTCTTTGCCGGCAAGCGAGTTGTCGACGGAACGGAACGCTGTGGAGAGTTCCAGATTCTTGACCAAGGGAATTGCCGCGCCTTCATCGAGCAGCGGCACCAGCAATTCGAGCGAGAACTCGTTGGTGTCGTACTTGCCCGCTTGAGGCACCTCGCGCGTACCCGCATTGAAGAGGCCAAGCTGATTGGCCTGCAGCGGGACGAACTTCACCTCTTCCCGACGGTGTTCGTACGCGAGCGAGAACTTCGCCTCGCCTGCAGGCAGCGTAACCAGTGGACCGCCGAGCGTCAGCAGCACGTCAGTCTGGTCGTTGGTGAAATCGGTACCGGCAAGCACATTGATGTAATCACGCGCCGCCTGACTGACGTTGCCCTGGCCGAACGGATTGATCGGCGCACAGGTTGGATCATCGTTGGTGGTGACGGCGTCTGCGTTGACCGCGCACACGATCGCGCCCGAGGCGTTACGCGCAGCACCGATCGCCCGATTGAACTTGGCGTTGTCGACTTCCCATCGACGAGCCTCGCCCTTGACGCGCGCCTGACTGATCGAGGCCGACCAGTACATGTCACGCTTGCCCCAAAGAAATTCGCCGTCGACACCTACCACGCCGCGTACGGTCTCGGTGTCGAACGTCTGCTCGTCGGTAGGCACGAGATCCGTAAAGATCTTCGAGAGGAAGAGCGGCGTGCCGGTCGCAAAGCGAGGATTGGCCTGCGATAGCGTTGCGATCGCCGCCGCCGAGAGGAAGGGGTTGCTGACTGTGAAGGCAATCGGACCCGCGCCACTCGCCGCCGGATTGAGAATGGTGCGGCTCTCGCCCTGCGGCGTCTCGACGCCCTGGGTCTTGGCGTAAAGCAGCTCGCCGTGCAGTGACAAACTGTCGCTGATCGAGAAGTTACCCAAGGCATTGGCAGCAACACGCTCGACACCCGTGCGGATCACCGGCACGAGGTTCGCGTAGCTGAAACCATCACCGCCTGCAGCAAAAGGCACGCCGTTCAAGGTGCCGAGACGATAAGGAACCACCGCACCGCTGCGATCGAACTGCAGCTGACTGCCGTTGAGGCTGGTCATCAGGGCGACGACCGGCGCCGGCGTGTTGTAGATCACGCCGTTTTCATTGAAGTTCCAGAAGCGCGCACCGAGGATCTCGCGCACCGACGGAATGCCGTCGTTGGGCCCGGTGTCGGCAGCATTGGTGCCGGTGATACGTGCGAGCGCGCCGCGCGGTCGATCGCCGTACCCGAGCACCGGCGTCTCCGACCATTCAACATTGAGCGCAACGTTGCCGCGATCTTCGGCAAAGTTCGAGCCCAAAGTCACGCGTGCGCTGTTGATTTCGTAATCGCCACGATCGGCGTTGCCGGTCTGCACATCGAACTCCAGACCTTCGAAGTTCTTTTTGAGAACGTAGTTGACGACACCGGCGATGGCGTCCGAACCGTAAACGGCTGCACCGCTGCCTTGCACGATCTCGACGCGATCGAGCAGACCCGTGGGGATGATGTTTGCGTCGACCTGGGCATCACCGAGACCACTCGAACTCGTCACCATGCGACGACCGTTGACCAAGGTGAGCGTGCGCCCCGCCCCCAAACCAAACAGTGAGGCAAACTGCTGACCGGAACCGCTTGATGCGCCACCCCCGCTTGCTAGGCTGAGCGCCGGATTAGCAGAAGTTAGCTGATTGATGGCCTGAGCGGCACTGACGAAGCCGAGATCACTCAATAACTGCTGATCGACCATGACGATCGGCGTGGACGTGTCGGTGGCACTGCGTCGAATGCGCGACCCCGTGACCACGACTTCCTCGAGATCCTGAGCGCCTGCCGCCGCGCCCTGCACCGCCGACTGCGCCGCGGCCGGCAAGGGATTGGCAAGAAAGGCCGGCACCACGAGAGCCTGACCGAGGACGACACCGAGGAATTTGTTCATGACATCTCCGCTGCGAGTGCGGGTCGGCAATCGACCGCTCGCTAAATCTGTTAGCGCAAGAAAAAGTTTAAGCAGTTCCCGGGACAAATCTTACCCATCGCGGTCAACGCATCGTCAAGCACAGCATGATTTATGCGGTTCGCCGCCCTCTGCCAGCGAATCTTTCCGACCACCACGCCCAATAGCCGAGCCCGATGACGCTCCAACCTAGCACCAGCAGATACGGTCGCCCGTCCGCCTCCAGCCCTAGGAGGCCCACCAACACAGCGAGCACCACGCCGATCCAGCCGATCAATTTCACTCGTGACGGCTGCCACTTCAAGGCTGCCTCGCGCGCCACCTCGGCGTGATGATCGATCACGCGAACGGCGCAGTACGAGCAGGCCATGTACTTGATCATGGTCGGGATATTCACCGCGAGCAGCAGGAACAACAGACTCGAGGGCAGCAGCATACCCGCCATGCCGAGTCCGTAGGCCAGCAATACGGCGATGTGCGGGGTGCCGAACTTGGGATGGATACGGCCGAGGGCCAACGGCAAAGCGCCGTTCCGACCCATGGCAAAAAGAGCGCGGGAGAAACTGATGGCGATCGCATTGACCGACTTGAGGATCGACACAGTCGCCGCGCCGATGATCAATGGCAGCGCCCAGTCACCGAGCGGCACGCGCGCCGCCTCCAGCAGCGGCGCTTCGCTCGTCGCCAACTTGGCAGGCCCGAGCAGTCCAAGAACGGTAAAGGCCACCGCCAGATACACCACGGCCGTCAGCAGAATGGCCATCGCGATGCCGCGCGGCACGGTGCGCTGCGGATCACGCACCTCTTCGCCGATCTCCACCGCCGACTCGATGCCGAGAAAAAGCGAGATCATCAGCGAGACACAGGCGAACACGGCCGCCCAGCCAGATTCGAGCAAGGGGCCGACGACTGCGGTGTTGGTGAGCGGCAGACCTGTGCCGACGAACAATGTCAGCGCGCCGAGCAACACGAGCATCAGCAGAGTCTGTGCCCTTGCCGCGACGTTGATGCCAAAGTAATTGAGCGCAAACACGATCGTCAGAATTGCCGCGATTGTCAGGTGGCGCGGCACTGCGATCACCATGGAAAGGTAATCGATGAGCACCACGGTCAGCACGGTCAGGGCGCCGACATTACTGAGGATACGCAGCCACGCGATCATGAAACCCGCTAGTGGATGAATGAATTGGCGTGGCCATTCGTAGGATGCGCCCGATTTCGGCAGCGCCGAGGCGAGCCAGGCATACGCGAGCGCAAAGGCAACCATGGGGATCGCCGCGACCAGCACCGCGATGAGCAAACCTGAGCCCGCGATTTGTGCGGCAGGCGCCAGCACGGAAAAAATCGACACGCCGATGGCTGACCCGGCACCGAGCATGACGACGCTGAGCAGGCCAACATTGGCCCGCAGTTGCGGCGGCGATGTCTGTTCGCTCAACGCGCACCCGCCTTGCGCGGCGCAACCGCCATGCACTCCACTTCGAGCGTGGCACCCAGCGCGAGGCCATCCGCGCCGAATGCGCTGCGAGCCGGCAAGCGCTCCGGCTTGAAGTACGTCACATAGACCTTGTTGAACTCACCCCACTGCGACATGTCATCGAGCATGACGAGGCACTTGAACATGTCATCCATGGTTACCCCAGCTAACCGGGCAGAGGCCTTCAAGTTGTCCATGGCCGCGCGCGCCTGAGCCTCGATCCCCGCAGGGATTTGTCCGTCCGCCGTGGCGCCGATCTGACCGGAGAGATACACGACATCGCCAACCTGTACTGCCGGCGAAAACGGCAGACCCGAGCCTGGCGAACGGAAATACTCGACCAGGTCGCGCTCCGGCGCAGACTGCGTTGCAGACTGCGGCGCCGACAGATTCACCGCGCAGCCGGCAGTAAGAGCCGACGGAATCAACAGCAGAACTCTAAGCAAAGAAAATCTCATGGCGCCTTGGGCTCCTGCGACGGTGGTGAGTCGGCAAACGGTCGAATACTCAATTCACGATAGATTTCGGCGGGATGGTAGACGGTACCGCCCTTCATCACGAGCCGCGCACGCTTGATGACGCGAATGTCTTGCAGAGGATCCCCCTGCACGAGAAAAAAATCGGCGAACTTGCCACGCTCGATACTGCCGGTATCGCGTTCGAGCCCGAGGTAGCGCGCAGCATCAAGTGTTGCGAGACGCAAGGCATCCGCGGCACTGATACCCGCCTTGGTATAGAGTTCGATCTCACGGTGCACGGTGAAACCCGTTCCGTCATCCGTGCCCGGCAGCAACTGAATCCCCTCGTTGTGCAATAGCTTCAGCACTTCGAGAACCTTGTCGAAGCCGCAGATGTATTGCCGATCCTCCTCCACGGAACCGAGCGGCACGAAGGTACGCTTGCGATAGCGCTGGTATCCCACCGGGACATGCTCGAGATAATCCACGTCACCATCCGGGACGATGCCCGCGCGGCTTGTCATCAGTCGCTCAAGAATCACCGCGGTCGTATCGAGCGCAACACCCTTGGATTTCATCAGGTCCACGGTGCGACGGACTCGAGGATGTGCGAGATCGAGCGTTGCGCCACGCGCCATGCCCGTCAATCGCAGCAGCGTGCGCGTGTCTTCACCGGGCTGCAGCAACCAACCCAGCATCAACTGATTGACATGTGCGATGTCATCGTAGCCAGCAAGAATCGCCTGATCCGGCGACATGAAGGCCGGCACATGGCCCGTCACCTTCAGCCCGCGCGCATTCGCGCGAGCGGCCAAGCGCGCAACCCAGGCCGGGTCCATCGAGTTGTAGATCTTGATCTGTCGATAGCCACGGTCGGCGTACCAGTCGACCGCACGCAGCGCATCACCCTCACGCTCCGGAATAATGCCGTTGCGCGCCGAGAACGGACTGCGTCCCTCGATGAATCCGCTGGCGGAGATCCGCGGTCCGGCAATCTCGCCGGATTCGATGCGGGGTATCAGATCGAGCAGAAAATCATTGGCATTACCCTGATCGCGCGTTGCAGTCACACCAGCGGCCAAATAAAAGAGTCCCGATCGCAGGGTGGCATGGGAGTGCATGTCGTGCAGCCCGGACACCAGCGTTCCACCTTCGCCCTCGATCACCCACTGATCGGTAACCGGTATGCTGTCCTCGGCTGACGGCATCACCGCGGTGATCCGGTCGCGCATTACGACCACCGTGGAAAGCCCCGAAAGTTGGCCAGCATGCGGATCAAAAATACGCACGTTGCGGATTCGAATCGGCACGTTGCTGCGTCGAGCGAGTCGGGCCTGCATCGCCCGAACGGCCTCCACCTCGAGTTCGCTGCCGAGCTTCAAGAGCACCGGCGCAAGGAATTCGTACCCCTCGCGAACAACAACGGACTTGTCGTCAAATTGGGCGAACAGTCGTTGTTGCGTATCGAGCATGAGCAGATCAGGCTCGAGACCGAGACCGTGCAAGCGATAGATCGTCACCGTTACGGCAGCGGATCCCTCGCCGAGACTTATCTCGCGTACCGTTTCGAGTCGCAGCGCCCCCGAAGGCAACGCCTCGATGCGTCGCTCCTCGGTCTGGAGCAAAGCGCGCGCATAAATACCGAGCGCCCAAGGGCTGCGATCGTTCAACAGATACATCTGGGGTCGAGGCGATTTGACATCGCCGCGGTCAGCTTGGCTGATCCAGCGCGCGCGCGCGCTCTGCCACCAATAGCGCTCCTCGACGGCTCCGCCCATCAACGATGTGCCTTGCACTCGCCACTCGAGCGGAATACCCGCGTCGTTCAGACGGATCGTCTCGCGATGCTTCGGGCCACGACCATTGTTGTCGACATGAAAGTCGACTTCCACGAGATCCTTGGCAGTCGAACCGACGACGTACCCGACTTTCTCGCTGCCCTGAACGATGGTCAGTCGCTCGAGCGTCTGGGCGAAGCCTTGTTGTGCGAGCGCAAAACAAAAGAGACATGCCAGCGCAATGGCGGGCATGCGCGACGATCGAGACTCAGCTATCGCGCGATGATTCATGGGCAAGCACTCCGGACGCAGCAGCGCGTCGATGAACATAGGCGGAAGCCGCCAGATCCTGAACCACATGTCCGAGAGACTTGTAGAGCGTCAACTGCGAATCATCCTGTCGTCCCGCCACCCGGGCAAGCAGTACCTCGCCGATTTCGGCCACGATATGCTCGTCACCCACGAGTCCAGCCGCGCGCGCCTTGAGGAATTCGGCGGCCGCGGCGAGTGCTGATCGCCGACTATCGACGATGTAACGACTCGCAACCACCAAATCATCATCGACCTCGACGGGTCCCGGGAAACTCGAACCGACGGCATTCACGTGGGTACCGTATTTCAACCACACATGTTTGAGCACCGGCACCGCTGATGAGGTGGTGGTACAGATGACATCGGCGTCCGCTGCTGCCGCTGCGGGATCGGTGACCACCGTCACCTCGCAGTCGGAGCCCGTGCGCAACAAGTCGCACAATGCCCGTGCTTTCTGCGCATCGCGCCCCCAAAGAATTACTCGTTCGAAGCTGCGCACTCGGCATAATGCGTGAAAATGAGCCTCCGCTTGCACGCCGGTACCAAAGATTGCAAGAACCCTTGAGTTCGCGCGAGCCAGCGCATCGGTAGCCACGGCGCTCGCGCAAGCAGTGCGGATCCGCGTGATTTCGTGGGCATCGGCCAGACAGACGGGCTCGCCAGATAAGCGGTCGAAGAGCAGTACGCCGCCACGATGCCGGGAGCGCCCTTCACGCGCCGGATCGCTGAACACGCTGATGACCTTGGCGCCGAACCCAATGTCATTCGCTGCAACCCCGGGCATCAGCGCAAATAGTTGTCCAGCACCGAGCGTCGAGATGCTGCGAAGTGGTTGCTCGATCCCTTCGGCGCTCAAGCCGCGCATCGCTTCGCGGACTACGGCGATGCACCCCTCCCAGTCGAGCCAACGAGCAACCTCGTCTGCGCCGTATACGGCGAGATTGACGGCAGACATGCTACTCAAGGCACCGTGCCAAAGAATTCGCGCAAGTCGTCACCGAGCGTCTTGGCGGTGGAGTCGATCGAATACGCCATGTGCCCGCCCGGATATTCATGTACCCTTGTCCGCTCGGCCGGCCAGCCGGATTGTGTAGAGGCATACTCGGCCGCACCGATCGTGGTTTGGGTATCGTGATAGCCGGTTCCGAGCATCACGCGAAAGCGCGGATTCTTGTTCATCAACAAATTGATCGAATCGACATAGGGCCAGTCGCCAAACGGCGACTTGGCACCCCAATCCCAGGCATCGAATCCGCCGACTCCTGCCGAAAATATGTAGGGCTCGTCCCAATCCACCTTGAGCGTCTGACGCATGTGGCGCTCGAAAGCCTGCTCGAGCGCTTGTGGCAGCACGTTCGAGGGATCCGGACCTGTACCGCGCTCGTCGATCTTTGCGGTGTAGCGCGAGTCGTTTCGGCCAAGCAGCAAACCGCGATCTTTCAGGAGTTCGGCCCGATAGTGCTCCTTGGTGATTTTGAGGTCATTCTGCAGATACCACGCCGCACTGATCCCGGAAAACTCCTGCAGCCGCTCGGCGATACGTTCGCGCTCGTTCGGCGGCAGCGTGTTGCCGCGATAGAGTGCGAGCAGATACTCGTCGCGGGCAAATTCGCGTGACGCCGCGATGAACCCCTCTAGCGTCCTTCCCTCACGATTCGCAAAGCCGAAATGCCAGGCAGTCGCCGCCAAGGTCGGCAACGAAACCACGTAACTGATGATGTTGCGCGGTCGCTGCGAGTACTCTGCGATGTTCACGGCTTGACCAAACAGCACCATGCCATCGAGCAGCACGGGTTCGTGCGCCGTGGCCAGTTGACGACCCACCTCAGCCGCTCGGTGCGTCCCGTAGCTCTCGCCGAAGACGAACTTCGGCGAGTCGAGGCGGCCGTGCTTGCGCAACCACGCGGTGATGTACGCGGCAGTCTGCTGTCCGTCGGCGACGACCGAATGGTAATCTGCGGGATTCTTGCCCGGAGCCACTCGACTGAAGCCGGTGGCAGCCGGATCAATAAAAACGAGGTCCGTCGAATCGAGCAGAGAATAAGGGTTTTGCTCGAGTTGCCAGCCGCCGTTGCCCGCTTGCGGATCCTCGGGAAACCTGACGCGGTGCGGACCGAATGAGCCCATGTGCAGATAGACCGAGGCGACGATCGGTCCGCCATTGAAGACAAACATCACCGGGCGCCGTGCGGTATCGACCTTGCGACCGTTCAACGTATCGACTGTGTAGGCGAAGGTCACCACCCGCGCACCGTGCCGATTCTTCGAATCAGCGACATCGATGCCGTCGACCGTGGCAGTATAAGCGACGCGCAGGCCGTTGAATACGCCGCTGTGTTGGGTGATGACGGCGGGGCGCATCGTGGCGGTCGGCGGTCCGGCACCAAGCGGCGAGGTTGGCGTCACGCCTGGGTTCGCCAAAGAATTTATCGGGCCGAGCAGCGAGCCGACCGAAATCATGACGACGCGGACCGTCGCGCGTGCTCGACGGCCCTGAAAGAGCCGGGCAGAAAAATGGGCGGCGGAGTTCATATTGACCTCACGGTACCGGCCAGCCGGCCCGACAGTTATGCAGGTTGCAGCGTCCGACGCGTAGGCGCTGCATAAACGTGCCGCCTCGCCGCCCGGGTATCGCCGAGGTTATTCGGCAGTGCGCGACATGCCGAGACGCAGCGGTATCGCGGTCGTCGACTTCAGTTCCGTCAACGTGACCGTGGATTGCACGTTCTGCACTCCCGGCAACTTGAGCAAGGTTTTAAACATGAAGTTTTGGTACCAGTCCATCGAAGGCACGATGATTTTCATCATGATGTCCATCTCGCCAAAGATCGCGTGACACTCCAGAATCTCTGGCGTCAACTCTACCTTGCGTAAAAAGTCCTCGCGCTGCGCATCAGTCAATGTGACCATGCGCAGGTAGGCGAAAATGTAGATGAACTCGCCGAACTTTGACGGGTTCACCAGCGCCACTTGGCGACGGATGTAGCCCTCGTCCTTCAGCCGCTGCAAACGACGCCAACACGGTGATTGCGACAAACCGACGCGCTCGGAGAGTTCCCCGGACGACAGCGAACAATCGCGCTGCAGTTGATCCAGGATGCGTAAATCAACCTTCGAGAGATCTTCGGTCATGACGGAATCTTTATTCCGTATGAGACACGAATCAACAGTTTTCTTACTTTATCGCGGGGCCGAGGCGACACGATTCATGCAGTGGACGGGCCCCTGTCATGGAAATAGCATGGGTTTAGTCCACACCCCCCTGCTACCCTTTCAGCCCATGAGTGGTGATCTTCCGATGGACATGACGCGCCGAGAATGGCTCACCGTCGCCGGCAGCCCGCCCTTTGCTGGGTACGGTCTTGCCTCGGCCACGCCAACCGATGGCCGCAATACGGGACAGAGCAAGCGATTTCCCGACAAGGCCGCCTTTGCGCCGATGGGCGTGACCTATCTCGACTCCGGCGCACAGCACCCCCTGCCGCTTGGTGCAAAAGCTGCCGCCGCGGCCTATCTCGCCTCGCGCAGCCTCGATGTTGCCGCACCGAAATTCGAGCTCGACTCGCAGGGTGCCTTGATGCGCTTTGCGCACCTCGTCAATGCGGATCCCGACGAGGTCACCTTCGTTCAAAGCACCACGACTGGCGAGCAAATGGTGTTGCGTGCGCTCGGCATACCGGAGTCTGGCGGTCATATCGTCAGCGAAACACTGCATTTCTTTGGTAGCCTGCCGCTCTACGAAGAAACGGGCCGACAGGGCATGCAGGTGAGCTGGGTGCATCCGCGCGACGGACGCATCGAACTCGAGGACCTTCGACGCGCCATCGTGCCCGGCACCAAGCTGGTGGCGCTCTCGCTGGTTTCGACGATCAACGGCTTTCAGCACGACCTGAAAGCAGTCTGTGAAATCGCCCATGCAGCTGGCGCGCTGGTGTTTGCCGACATCATCCACGCGGCGGGCTGCGTACCGATCGATCTGCATGACAGCGGTGTCGACTTTGCCGCGACGGCGAGCTACAAGTGGCTCATGGGCGACTTTGGACTCGGCTTCCTGTACGTCCGCAAGGATCTTCAGGCGAAGCTGAAACGCTCGTTCTACGGATATTTCGGCATCGGCCGATTTCAGAGTCATGTATATCCGCTCGACCCGCCCGGCGAAAAAACCGCCGATTACGCGTTCCGCGACAACGCGACCGGCGCATTCGCCCTTGGTACGCACGCTCATGTGCCGATCGCGATGCTCAATCACTCGCTGGAATACATCCATGCACTCGGCGTTGCGAACATCCAGGCCCACGCGCAGACGCTGGTCTCACGCCTGAAGGACGAGCTGCCCAAACTCGGCTACACGCTGCTGACGCCCAAAGAATCGCAGACCCCATTGGTCGCTTGCGTAATGCCGAATGCAACGGCCACGCTCGGGCCGAAGTTGAATGCAGCTAAGGTCAAAATCACGACCTCATCGAACCGATTCCGCATCTCCGTGTCGGTGTTCAACGACATGACAGACATCGATCGCCTGCTCGCAGCGCTCGGTCGCACTTGATCAGTTCGCTCTGCAAGTGGTAGCCGCAACGGAAGGATCGCGCTGCCATTGCCAGACCGACATGGATTCGCCGCGCGGCAGATAGCGGATGGAGAAATCGCGGCCGTCCCGTCTGATCTGCAATTCGAGCTCGCGCTGCTGATCGCCCTGGATGGCGTCCTGACCCACCGGCCGCAGAATCTCGTCACCATTGCGCAGACCCGCAAGCTCCGCGGCGGAGCGGGGCACAAGCCCCCTCACGATCCTGCGGGGCTCGGCCAGCACCTTGGGTTCGAAGCCGAGTTCGTAGCGCCGCAACATCGCGGTCGTGCGGCGAAAGCATGGGCCGAAAGCCGATGAGTCGGGAATCTGCCACGCCCCACCGAGCATCGCGCGGTAGACACCAACCTCTTCTTCACCGAGTTCATTACGTAACAGACCCTCCCAATCGGTGAGCCCAAGACGCTGGCCGGCGAGCGCACGGCGGCGCATCTCATGCACCAAATCGTCCAGCGAACGGCGTCGCTCACTGCGGTTGCGCAGTCGATGGTCGAGGTTCGCGAAATAGAAGGAACCGCGATCGTAGGGAATGGTGCGGATCCGCGTGTCTTCCCAGAAACGCAGCGGCACCTCGGCGAACGGCGCATCACCCAGCGCATTGGTGAAATAGCGACCAGCATGAAAATTCAGGTCGTTCAAAAAATCATCCTCGCTGATCATGCCGAATCGCCATGGCAGCTCGCGCTGATAAAACACCGCGAGACCTTCGGGAAACCACTGCGAAGCGAGTCCCGGAGGATTCGCGATGTAGGGCGATCGCGTGTGAAACATCTCGTGCGTCAGCGTCAAGCGAAAATCGGCCTCGTCCGTCCCTGTGTCAAACGTGCCCACGAACGAATCCTGCAATCCGACCCCGCCACCAGGATTGACCAGATTGCGGCGCAGAAACACGCCGTAACGCAGCGCAGCGTCACCAGCAAAAAATTCATCGAAACGCGCATAGAGTTGCTCAGTCCAGCGCATGAGCTCACGCGCATCGAAAGGCGGCTCACCTATCCAGGCTGCGAAGAAACCTCGGTCGCGTACGTCCTCGGGATAGAGCGAGACTCGCCCTCCCATATAGAACGACCTCGCCAGGCGTGACGGCGGTGCAGCCACATCGAGGACGGTGTCGCCGACACCAAAGCTGCTGACCCCGCGCGCTCCCGCAGGCAAGGCCGAGAGGTCCCACTGCACGCTCAAAAGATGAGGAATTTCGACATCCGGCAGCAAAAGGAATGCGACACCCGCCCCCGAGAACCCACCGCCCTCGCGACGCAACTCGAACGGCGGCGCCGCTCCGCGCGTCGCCAAGCGATTATGAATCGCGGCGCGATAGCGGATCTGCAACGCGCCCGTCACCGCTCGCGCGGAACGCCAATAGCGTATAGCGCTCGCATCCTCACCCTCATCGTTCACCGTCAGCGGTAGCTCACCCTGCGCATCGCTCGCGGCGACCACGATTTCCCGCGCGACGGTATCGACATTGGATACAACGTGCGCCATGCGCAACTGCAGAGGCTCGCGGGCACCTGATGTAGCGACCGACGCATCCCATCGAATGACAATATCGACGCTGGCGATCTCGCCATCGGTTGCCGCGATCGGGCGTAATTGCACCGCCAATGCGGGCGCAGTCGCGGCTGTCGTAGTCCCGATAAGCAAACCCCACGGCACCAAGCCCAACAACGCGGCTGACCAATTCATCGCAGACTCCCCCCCGATCGATATCGAGGGAACGATAGCACGCTCGAGCCGCTGATCTTGCGCAGCGTTGTCAGCGAGTGGCTCTACAACAGTAGCTCAGCGGAGGCCTCACAACGCGCCTCCAATCATCAGCGTTAGCGAAGTTATGTAACGATGAGATGAACACGCGTCTTCAGCCTGTCTCACCGGCGCCCTCGTCAGAACTCCTTTTTGACACTTGGACCCTTCCCGCACGAGGGTCGGATACGCTGCGAATCTGTCTTCGGTGAAAGACTGGGCCCGCTTGGATTCGAACCAAGGACCAAGGGATTATGAGAAGACTCGACCCAGCAATCCCTGTTGGCCTTCAATGACTTACGCGTGTCACTAAGCGGTGTGTAAGAGTAAGAGAATG
>Ga0194132_10007548_pt1 | contig 16145 bp, 15 predicted proteins | sample TA2KigOf80mmetaG_FD_148612 | JGI IMG/M metagenome (GOLD analysis project Ga0194132, IMG submission 148612) | Freshwater microbial communities from Lake Tanganyika, Tanzania - TA2015054 Kigoma Offshore 80m | ecosystem: Environmental > Aquatic > Freshwater > Lake | place: Tanzania: Lake...
GGGGCGCGAAATCGCCACGCCGGCCGAGGCGCGCGCCATCATGGGCGTGAAGTACGGCGCGAAGTCCAGGACCGCGGCGGCGGAATAGACGGAAGCGGCGGGAAGTACGACAGAATGGACGACATTCCCCGCCCGCTGCCGCGCCCGAAGGAGGAGAGCGACGCGGCTGCCGATGAATCGCGCACGCGCGGCCTTGAGGCGCTGGAGCACTCCATCCCCTACAAGCTCTACAAGCTGGCGCTGCGCGGCTCGGCGGCCAAGAGCGCCCATATCAAGAAGACCGTCGGCCTTGCCATCGACGAATGGAAGGTGCTGCTGCTCATCGGTACCTTCGCGCCGCTCTCGACCAAGGAAGTGGCGGAGCGTTCGACCCTCGACAAGGTGCGTATCAGCCGCACGACCGACCGGCTAGTCAAGGCGGGGCTGATCACCGCCGCGCGCGATGGCAGCGATGGCCGCAAGATCGAGCTGCGCCTGACCCGCCGCGGCAGAACCAAGTACCAGGGCGTCGTGGCGAGCCTGACCGCCTGGGACGGCGCCTTTGTCGAGGCATTGAGCGCCAGAGAGCGGCAGCAGCTGGACGACATGCTACAGGCGCTCGACGCCCGCATCGACGCGCTGGCAACGAGATTCTAGCCGAACTTGTGCTGCGTGACGGCCGCCCTATCGGGCGGCCCCCTCGGCATGAGGCCTTCTTTAAAAAAGTCTCACTCTGCTGCGAGCCCTAGGGAGGCTCGCAGGGTGAGTCTCTTTACGCCGCCAGCCTGGCTTCCGCCTTGGCGTAGTCGAAGCCGAGCGGCGGCAGGCGGCCGTTGAGCGCGTCGTCGAGCGTCCTGCCCTCGAGCGGGTAGCCGAACTGCGAGTTGCGCATGGCGATGCGGCCCTTGAGCTGCTCGACCGAGATGCGCTCGAGGTGCTGCCACTCCTCCGCCGTCAGGCCTTCGGTGTCGAGGCCGACGATGCCCTTGAGCATGTGGCCGAACTCGTCCTCGTAGACCTTGGCGCAGGCGGCGGCGATCAGCGCGTTGCGCTTGCCGTGCGGGCCTGCGGTCTGCGTCTTGAGCTTCATGCCCTCGGAGAACAGCGTGCAGTAGCCGCCTTCGGTGAAGCTGGTCGCCCGCGTACCCAGCTTGAGGTTCTCCTTCTTGTGCGCGAAGCGCAGATGGGTGAGGTCGAGATCCTCCTTCCAGCTGTTCTTCAGCACATGCGGGTTGAGCTTGGGCTCACCCGGCTCGGCCATGCCGTCATAGGCGTCGGCGAACGCGGTGTAGTGGGCAAACTCCGCCCACAGGCCTTCGGCGATGTCGAGCACCTGGTGGCGATCGACCTCGAGGTCGATCTTGGGGAACAACGCCACGAGCTGCTCGGCGGGCCCGAGGAAGATGCCCTTGTCGAGCGGCGCCAGGCCCGAGCCCCAGACCTCCTTGGAGCATTGGTAGGCCAGCCATTTGCGGTCGCTCTCGCGCGTGCGCCTGTCCCAGGTCCAGTAGCGGCGGAAGACCTCGGCCTCTCCCGCCCAATAAGGGGAAGCCGCGTCGATCAGACGCTTGAGATTGGCGCTCACGCCCATGCCGTCCTCCGGGGAATTAGTCCGTGTACAGAATAACTCACCGCCCCCGCGGGCTCAAGGCGAAGGGCGGGCATCGCCGAATACGATCATGGCGGCCGACAGAGTAGCCAGCGACACCACCGTGGAGGCGAGAATAATGGCCGAGGTCCGCTCGACATAGACCCGGTATTGCTGCGCCACGACGAAGGCCAGGGCGCCGGTGGGCAGGGCCGAGAGGATGACCACGCTGGCCGTCCAGAATGCGTCAAGCTCCAGAGCCACGGCGATAAGCCAGCCGGCGAGCGGATGCACGACCAGCTTGATCGCCACCAGCCAGGCGGACTCCACCGCCTTGCGGCCGCGCACCAGAGTGTCGAGAGGCCGCGAGGCGATGAACAGGCCGACGGCGAACAGCGCGCACGGCCCCGCGGAGGCCGCGAGCAGATCGCCGAAGGTCACCAGCGGCTTCGGCAAGCTCAGACCGAAGGCGCTGACAGCAAGGCCCGCGACGGGCGCCACGACTAGCGGATTGGTGATCAGCGCATGGCCGACATCGGCCAGGACGCGGCTGAGCCGCTGTTCGGTCCCCTGCGCCAGCTCAACGAGAACGATCATTCCTCCGGTGATCACGGCGCCGTTGACCACCGCCGCGATCACCGCCGGCAGCATGCCTTCAGGGCCGTAGGCGGTCATGTAAAGCGGGATACCCATGTAGCCGGTGTTGGCGAAGGTCCCGTTCATGCCAGCCATCGACTGCTCGGCGGCGTTGCCTGGGAACAACCAGCGCCAGGCCACCACGATAGTCACGAACACCGCGACCGTGCCCCCGAGATAGGCAGTGATGAATGGCAGGTTCATGGCCTGCGCCACCGGGACCCGCGCCATGCCCAGGAAAAGCAGCGGCGGTAGGGCGAACCAGTAGACGAAGCCGTTGAGCGCCTGCGAGCTTTCCTGACCGAGGACGCGGAAGCGGCCGGCGGCGACGCCGGCAAAGATCAGGCCGAAAACTGGCAGGACGACGTCGATGATGGCGCGCATGGCGGGGGCGGCAAGCTAGGGCCGGGCTGTCCGCTTGTCGAGCGCGCCCGGGCCTAAAGGGACAGGCGCCCGGCGGCTCCGGCCCGGGACGCTGGTGTACATCGGCATTGCGCCGGGGCTGGCGCGCCTCTCGGTCGGCGTGGAGGACGTCGAGGACCTGATCGCCTATCTCGGGCAGGCCCTCGACAGAGCGTGAGCGTTACTGCGCGCCGGCCTCGAAGCGCAGCTCCTGCACGTTCGCCCGGCGGCCGTGGATGGGCAGCACGGTCTCGACCTGCAGGCCCAGCCGGGTGATGTTGTCCCACAGGTTGCGGGTCACCGGGCTGAGATTGGCCGACCGGCCGGTGATCGGCGCCCGCGGGCTGAAGGCATCGGAAGTGATCAGGATCTTCTCCTGCGGCAGGTAGCCGATGAGGAAGCCGTCGGCGTGCTGGTTGTTCTTCAGCGTGTGGATCTCGAGCACCCGGTTGCCGTCGGTCAGCACCCGCATGTCGCCGACCGTCTCGATCTTCGCCTGCTTGCCGGAGCGCGAGAGGGCATCGGGATTGAGGGTGCGCGGGTTGGCGTAGACCTGCTCGAAATAGTCGCGCGCCGTCTCGTGCACGATCAGCGTGGCGCCCTCGGCCGCCGCCGCCCGCAGGCCGCCGGAATGGTCGAAATGGTGGTGCGTGGTCGTGGCGTAGCGGATCGGCTTGTTGGGGATGGCCTCCTTGGCCGCCTTGATGGCGGCGTTGGTGCGGCCGTCGCCCAGCGGCGTCTCGAACAGCACGATGTGGTCGCGCATCTCGACGGCCACGCTGTGGTGCGAGGCGCCGTGGATGAACCACACGCCGTCGGACACCTTGTCGACCGTGACGTCGGCGACCGCCGGGCCGAGGCCGGCCGGCACGGCGACCGGGCCGGGGTTCGGCTTGACCTCGCCCACCACCAGGTCGAAGGCCGGCAGGCCGGCCGCCGTCTGCAGGATGCGCCCGGGGAACTTCACCCCGCCATGGTCCTTGTAGTCGCGGTAGAAGGTGACGACCGGCATGTCGCCGAGGACCGGGTTGTCGATCCAGGATTCGACCCTCTCAACCAGGTTCTCGGCGTTGAGCGTGGCGCGCGCCCGGAACTTGCCGGGCCGCGAGATCTCGAAGGCGCCGTCGCGCAAGGCCGCCTTGTCGGCCAGCGCGGCTCTGACGATGCCGTGCGGCGAGATCCAGAGGTCGTGCTGGCGCAGGGTGGCCGGCGCCTGGACGGCGCTGCCGACCGGATAGATCACTGCCCAGCCCTGCTCCCCCGAGACACCCCCCGTGGTACGCACCTCGCCGACCAGCGGGATCGCCCCACCGCCCAACATGTCGCCGCGAGTCAGCACATAGTCGACGCTCGAGGCGGCGGCGGCGTAGTCGTTGTGCCGCGTGTAGCGGGGCATGTTCTGCTTGGGCCAGGGCAGGCCGGGTCGGAAGGCCTGGCCGACGGAGAAGAACTGCCCGCTGCCGCTGATCTGCAGGCTGTCGGGCGCCCCCATGGCCTTGCTGACCGCCTCGAGATCGGCCCGGGCCGATGTGGTGCCAAGCACGACGCCGAGCAGCGCAGTAACGAAAGCGAGTTTCTTCATCTTCTTCTCCTCCCTGAAACGGGCTCTTGCTTACCCTTAAGAGGAAACACTAGCCCGGCCGGCCCTATTCCCAAAGAAAAGGCCGGGTCCGCAGGCCCGCGCCTCCCCTTAAGCCGCTGGTCCGGCGGGGCTTTCTAGATCTACGGGCGAAGCAGGATCTTCGGCGCGGCAACCGCACCGCGATCGATATCCTCGAACGCCTGCTGCGCCTCCGCCAGGGGACGCTCTTCGAACCAGTCGAGCGGCCCCAGAGCCCCCGACGCCATCGCCGCCAGGGTCTGCGCGAAATCCTCCGGGGTGTAGCAATAGGAGCCCGTGAAGGTGATCTCCTGCAGGGTGATCTTGCGAATGTCGAGGCCGTCCGAGCCGGGCAGCAGCCCGATATGCACGATCACGCCTCCCGGGCGGATCATGCGGCAGGCATCCGCCCGGGTCTGTGCCGCGCCGACCGCATCGACCACAAGATCGACGCTGTTGTCGGCCGGCCGGTCGCTGGCGTCGGGAGCATAGGTCTTGATCCCCGAAGTCCGCTCGGCATTGGCCCGACGCAAGGGATTCATGTCGCCGATCCGCACATCCGCGGCACCGAAATGCCGGGCCAGCAGCGCGCTTGGCAGGCCGACCGCCCCGGCACCGAGAACCACGACGCTTGACGCGGCCAGAGGCCGGCGCAGCCGCTCGAGGCCAAGCCGGATTCCATGCCAGGCGACGGCAATCGGCTCGGCCAGGGCCGCCTGACGGGTGCTCAGTCGATCGGGGATCGGCAGCAGATTGCGCTCCGGCACCCGCACGTACTCGGCGAAGGCGCCCGAGCGCGGCGCAATCGACAGAATCTGCCGGGTCGGCGACAGATGCGGGAGACCGTCGCGGGCGGACGGACACTCGGGATCGATGACGAGCGGATTGATCGCGACGCGCTCGCCGGCACGAGGGCCGTCGACGATGCGACCCGCAGCCTCGTGACCGAGAATCAAAGGGGGTGGCCGGCGCGAATCGAATCCGTGATAGGCGTGCATGTCGGAACCGCAGATGCCGACCGCCTCGACCGCAACGACCGCCTCGCCCGCCGCCGGCAGGGGATCGGGCTCCTCGCGGACAACGACCTTGTGTGGAGCGACGTAGACCGCAGCCTTCATGGGAACCTCACTTCGCGGTAAAGCCGCCGTCGACGGACAGGATCTGCCCGGTGACGTAGGCGGATGCATCGGACGCCAGAAACACGATCGCGCCGTCGAGATCCTCCAGCCGCCCGTTTCGGCCGATGGCGGTTTGCGCTGCGTTCGCTGCGGCGCGCGCCGGATCGGCGAACACCGCGGCGGTCAGCGGCGTCTCGAAGAAGCCGGGCGCGATGGCGTTGCAGGTGATCCCGTATCGCGACCATGCCTCGGCGATCGCCCGGGTGAGCTGTCCGACCCCCGCCTTCGCCGCCCCATAGGGCGCCGAGTTCGGAAAGGCGCGCCAGGTTTGCAAGGAGGCGACGTTGACGATGCGGCCCCAGCCCTTTTGCTTCATCGCCGGCGCCAGCCCCTGGGTAAGCAGGAACGGCGCCCGAAGATGAACGGCCATGTGCAGGTCGAAAGCATCGGCGCTCACCTCCTGGAACGGCTGGCGCAGGTTCATGCCGGCGGCATTGACCAGAACGTCGATGCCGATGCCACGCGCTTCCGCGATCAGGTGTTCGACTCCCGGGAGTGTCGAGAGGTCCGCGGACACGGTTCTGGCCACGACCCCCTCGCCGGCGAGCCGCGCCGCGGCTTGCGCCAGTTCCACCGGGCGCCGTGCCGCCAAGACGAGCCCAGCCCCGGCCCTGCCGAGAGCATGGGCGAACGCATAGCCTATTCCCGAGCTGCCGCCCGTCACCAGCGCGGTACGGCCCTCGAGCGAGAACAATTTCGCCAATCGGTTCATGCGGCAGGCATGGCGCGCACGCGCCTCAGCTCCTCGGCGATGATCTCGACGATCCGATCGCACTGCTCGGGCGACAACGCCAACGGTATCCGCATGTCGCACAGGCGAGACACGATCTCGGCAGTGGCCGGCGGGGTCCGGGGATCGGCCAGATAACCCCAGTGGGACGGAACGCTCGTATATCCGTGGGGCTGCGCCGCCCCGAACCATTTCAAGACGACGCCGCGTTCCGCGCAGCCGGCGAGAAACGAGCGAAACGCCTCGCTGCCAAGCCCAGCGACGGTGAATTGAATCGAGCTCTGCACGTAATCTTCGGCCTGGGGGCGGCGTGGCAGGCGCAGCCCGTCGATTTCCGCCAGAGCCGCCGCAAGGCGGCCGTAAACAAGGTTCCAGGTCCGCTTTCGCCCCGGCAAGGTCGCGATCTGCGCCCTGGCGAGGGCCGCGGCGACGTTCCCCAGGCGCAGCGAGAAATTCGGCGTGACGTTGCGCCAGCGGGCGAATGCTTCTTCCGACGGGCGGTTCCGGTGCTGGCCATAGAGCATGTAGCTTCCGGAAAAAAGAATAGCCCGCGCCGCAACGTCCTCATCGTTGGTCGCCAGAAGCCCGCCTTCGCCGGCATTGACGTGCTTGTAGGCCTGCAGGCTGAAGCAGCCGACCCTGCCGAAGGTTCCCGTCGGGTGCCCCGCCCAGCCAGCACCCATCGTGTGCGCGCAGTCTTCGATGACCGTGACCCCCAGCCGCTCGCACAGAGTCATCAAGCGGGTCATGTCCACGATATGGCCGCGCATGTGCGACAGGAGCAGATGCCGTGCCCCGCTTGCCGCGGCCTTGCGCTCCAGATCGCCGAGATCGATCGTCAGATCGGCGTCGATGTCGACCAGTACCGGCTCGCCGCCGGCGTGGACGATAGCGCCCGGAACCGGAGCCAGGGTGAAGGCGTTCATCAGCACCTTCGTTCCCGGCTCGACACCCGAACATTTGAGCGCCAGGAACATGGCGCTGCCGCAGGAATTGACGGCGACGGCGTAACGGACACCTATGGAACGGGCGAATTCCTCCTCCAGGCGCGAAACCTCCGACGCATCGCCGAGCGATTCGCCGTAGCGGTGGAGCCATCCCGAGCGGATCGTTTCGATCGCTCGCACCACGCCTTCTTCCGGGATCGGGGCAGGCTCGGAAAGATCGAGATCGAGTCGCGCCGGAGCGGCGCCGCTCTGCGGAACAGAACGGGCCATCACACGGTCACCGGCGCTCCTTTGTCGAACGCCCGGCCGGGGAAGAACTTGTCGAGGCGCACGTCGGCGGAACGCGCATGCGCCTCCATTCCCTCCATGCGGGAAATGCGGGCGGTCGCCAAGGCGATATCGCAGCTGCCTTCCCGGGTCATACGCTGCCAGCTAAGCGGCTTCAGGAACTTGTGTACAGACAGGCCGGCCGAGTACCGCGCGGCCGACTTCGTCGGCAGGATGTGATTCGGCCCGGTGGCCTTGTCGCCGAACGCCACCGTCGTCTCCTCGCCGAGGAACAATGACCCGTAATTGGTGAGCCGCGACAGCCACCAGTCGAGATCGGCGGCCTGCACCTGAAGGTGCTCACAGCAATAGCGGTCGGAGAGCGCAGCCAGCTCTTCCCGAGTGGAGCACACCGCCACCTCGCCATAGTCGCGCCAGGCGGCTTGGCCCGCAGCGCGGGCGGTCGGCGGCAGGGAGTCGAGAAGAAGCGGCACGCGGGCCATAACCTGCTCCGCCAGCCGGCGCGAGGTCGTCAGAAGCCATCCCGGACTTTCATGCCCGTGCTCCACCTGGGCGACAATGTCGGTGGCGACGATCTCGGCATCGGCCGTGTCGTCAGCGATGATCGCCACCTCCGACGGCCCGGCGAAAACGTCGATGCCGATCTTGCCGAACAGCATCCGCTTGGCCTCGGCGACATACTTGTTCCCCGGTCCGACGATGATGTCAGCGGGCTTTCCGGTGAACAGACCGTTGGCCATCGCTGCGACGGCCTGGACCCCGCCCAGCGTCATGATGATGTCGGCGCCGGCGACCTTCATGGCATAGAGCACGTATGGGTGGATGCCCTGGCCCTGATATGGCGTCGAGCATGCGACAACGGTCTCGACGCCGGCCGCTTTGGCGGTGGCGATCGACATGTAGGCCGAGGCGATATGCGCGTAGCGTCCCGTCGGAACGTAGCATCCCGCAACATTGACGGGCACGAGCCGCTGGCCTGCGATCACCCCGGGGGACATCTCGATCGAAAACTCCCGCACCGAGTCGCGTTGAGCGAGGGCGAACCGGCGCACGCGATCGGTAGCGAACTCGATGTCGCGCTTGAGGGCCGGCGCGAGATCCCGGGTGCGCTGGTCGACCGCCTCGGGCGTCACGACAATCGGCCCCGACCACTTGTCCAGCTCCTGCGCGTAGAACCTGACCGCCTCCTCGCCTTGGGCCTCGATCCTGGCAAGCATCTCTTCGACCACCGCACGCGCGTTCCCGCTTTCCGATTCCGGTGTCTTGGCCGCTTTCTTCAGATAGGTAACCGTCATGCCATGCTCCTCGCCCATACAAGCCGCGAACGGCGGCGCGGGGCGTCGGCTGCCCCGCGCCGCTGCCGATCCTGCCTACTTCTTGTCGAACTCTGTCGCGAACGCCTTGAGTCTGGCGTCTGCCGCGACGCGCTTCATGAACTCGTCGGTGATGTAGCTTTTCACGTCCGGATTCGAAGGAATCGTCCCGACCTCGGCGATGAACTTGCCGATCTCGCCGAACCAGCCGTCGACCGTCGACGCCGACGAGCCGCGGCTCATGATCTTCAGTTGCTCATCCAGCCCGAAGGTAGGCCGCAACGCGAATTCCTGGTCCATGGCGCGCGCCGAGACCTCGAGACCGCCCTGCTTGTAGAAGTCCAGCCCGAGCGAGCGCGCTTCCGCCGGATTGGCTTTCGCCCACGACCAGCCGCGCAGGAACACCGCCAGGAACTTCGCCACGTCGTCGGGACGCTCCTTGGCGAAGTCGCCGCGCACGATCAGCGCACCCGGCACGATCGCGCCCGCGTCGGCGCCGGAGCAGAGGTACTTGGCGCCGGCGCGGTCCTCGAGGGTATAGGTGTTGGGCGCCCATACTCCGGCGAAGTCGCCGTTGTTCGAGGTCAGCGCCGTGATGATCTGCGCCTGCCCCAGGTTCACGAATTGCATGTCGTTGGCGGCCAGGCCCATCTTGACCAGGCATTTGCGCGACGCGTAATCGACGGTCGAATTGGTCGTCAGCAGCAGGCGCTGGCCCTTGAGCGACTGCGGATTGGCGCGGATCGCGTCGAACCTTTCGCCGCGCACCATCATCGCGTTGGCCTTGGACTCGTCGTTGGTGATGCCGATGGTGAGAATGTTGAAGCGCACCGCGCCTAGCACCGCCGGGACCGAGCCCGTACCGCCCACATCCCAAGACTTGGACGGCGCGGCCGCGATCTGAGGCGCCCCGGCAGGGAAGGTGGTGAAGTTGGGGGCGAGCCCTGCGTCCTTCCACCATCCCTTGACCTGCGCATAGTGGAAAGGCAGCGCCCAGTACAGCGACGGCTGATAGCTGACACCGATGGGTGTTTGCGCGTGCGCGGGCATCCCCTGGGTCCCCGTCAGCGCAATCGCCAAAGCCAATCCTGCCAGTGTGCGTTTCATGATTCCCTCCTTTGGTTATCTGTTTCAGCTATCTGCCGATGATGCAGTCGATGCCCTGAACGCATGAAGGCGCGACCGTGACGAGATCGCGCCCCGCAACGGCGGCAACGTTCCGATCCCATTCTGCGCCAATCGAATTTCGGAGCGCCTTGCCATGCGTCAGATTCCTTGCGGACCTTTCTCCTCACGCAGCGACTTCCAGATGTGCGTGCGGATGCTCACGAAAGACTCGAGGTCCATCACGTCTTCGATATTCTGAAAACGATCCCAGTTTTCCCGCAGACGGACCGAGCGGACGTCGAGGATCTCCTTGATGCGCCCGGGGCGCCTCGTCATGATCGCCACGCGATCGGCGAGATAGACGGCCTCCTCTACCGCGTGCGTGATGAAGAGAACGGTGCGCGGGTTGACGCGAGCGAGCCTCACAAGCTCTTCCTGCATGACGACGCGGGTCTGCGCGTCGAGAGCGCCGAAGGGCTCGTCCATCAGCAGCACATCCGGATCCAAGACATAGGCCCGCGCGATGGCGACACGCTGCTGCATTCCGCCGGAGAGCTGGTGGGGGAACGCGTCGGCATGACTCTCCAGATTCATCAGCTGAAGCGCGCCGTGGATCAGCTTGTCCCGCTCGCCTTTCGGGAGGTTCTTGTTGCGCAACCCCAGGTCGATGTTCTCGCGCACCGTTTTCCAGGGGAACAGCGCGAACTGCTGGAACACGACCGCACGGTCCGGACCCGGCGAAGTCACCGGCCTCCCGCTGACGCTGACCACGCCGGAGCTGGGCAACTCGAAGCCCGCCACCATACGCAGGCAGGTGGTCTTGCCGCAGCCGGAGGGCCCGACGATGGCGACGAACTCCTTCTCGCCGATCGTCAAGTTGATGTCCTCGAGTGCCTTCGTGCCACCGCCCGCCTGGCCGAACACCTTGCCGACTCCCGAGAATTCGATCGAACCCATGGTGCCTTCCCCTACGCCTCGAGGCCGCGCCGGCGGCGCAGCCAGGCTTCGCCCTGGCGGAGCAACACGTCGATCAGCATCCCGATGAGACCGATGGCGATCATGCCGGACATGACGGTCGTCGTGGAGACGATGCCTTGCGCCTGCACCATCATGAATCCGACGCCTGCGGCGGCGACGATCAATTCAGCGCCGACCAAAGACTGCCAGCCGAGGCCGGCGGAGACCCGCAGGCCGGCGACTATCGACGGCGTGGCGGCGGGCAACAGGATCTCGAGGATGATCCGCCGATGGCCGGTGCCGAGCATTTGCGCGGCTTCGATCAGCCGCGGCTCCACGAAACGGGCGCCGCGATAGGCATTGATCAGGCACGGCGGAAAGGCTCCCGCAAAGATGATCATGATCGGGCCGCCGATGCCCGTGCCGAACCACAAGGCGGCGAAAGGCACCCAGGCGATGGGTGCGATGAACCGCAGGCCGTCGAAGACCGGGGAGACGGCGTCATCCAGCCAGCGGAACCAGCCCATCAGCAACCCCAAGGGGATGCCGACGATGGCGGCAAGGCACACGCCGTAGGCATAACGCTTGAAGCTCGACAGGAGGTGATAGGGCAGCGTGGCGCCGGCAGACTGTGTCGTCAGAAGCTCATGGAAGCGTCCGGCCACGTCGAGCGGCGTCGGCAGGAACTGGCGCGGAACGACTCCCGAAACCGTGAGAAAGGTCCAAAGCCCGAGAAACAACGCGAGGCCGGACAATCCCCAGGCGACGTGCTCCCGCAAACGAAGGGGCAAGCGTTCCATCGCTCAATCCCTCGCCGCCGTGTTCCAGGCAAGCGCGCGGGATTCAACGGAGGCCAGCAGCAGCGTCGTTGCCCAGCCGAGAATGCCGACCGTCACCATGCCCACGAGGATCATGCCCGGATAGATGTCCTGCTGCGCCATGTTGAGCACGAAGCCGACCCCGACCAGGGCGCCCACGAGCTCGGCCGCGACCAGCGTCGTCCAGCTTGCCTGAAGGGAAAGCCTGAGCCCGGTGAAGATCATGGGCAACGCCGCGGGAACGATCACCTCCCGGACCATGCGCCAGCGCGGCGTCCCGAGCATCAGCGCCGCTTCGAGAAGCGGACGATCGATGTTGCGCACGCCGGTGAACGCGTTGATGACGGACGGGACGAAGGCGGCGAACCAAATGACCATGATCTTCGCCGCGTCTCCCAGGCCGAGCCAGAGAATGGCGAGCGGAATCCAGGCTAGCGGCGGTATCGGGCGAACGATCAGGAAGACGGGGTTGACCGCGGCTTCGGCCCGCCGGCTCCACCCCATCCAGAGGCCGAGCGGAACGCCCGTGGCAACGGCGACAATAAAGCCCATCGCGACGAGCTTGACGCTGTGCAAGGCATGGCTCGCCAACCGCTCGCCGGCGTAGCCGCGGGTGAAAATCTGCTGCAGCGAGACCCAGAAATCCGCCGGGGATGGGAATCTGCCGCCGGAGACCGCACCGGTAACCGTCGTCAGCACGAACCACAACGCCAGCAGCGCCGCGATCGTGCCAAGTCCGATGCAGCCCCGCCGTCCGATCACCGCCCACCCCTGGGTTTCGTTATGAGAGCGCTTTCACGAATAGTCCCATAGAGGATCGCTGAAATCAATTTTATTTGTGTTTTTGTTGAAGAGTTTAACGTGGACAGTGTCTGAAATATTTTTCATAATAAAAATATGGCTGCCCGGCGGAAAGTCCGTCTGATCGACGTAGCGCGCGACGCGGGCGTCTCGCCGGCCACGGTATCGCGCGCCTTGGCGCAGCCCGAGTTGTTGGCCGCCCACACCCTCGACAAAGTTCATGAAAGCGCGCGAAAGCTCGCTTACCGCCCCAACGGGATGGCGCGGGCTCTCGCCTCCGGCCGCAGCATGACCGTCGGCGCCATCGTGCCGACGCTCGATAGCGCCATCTTCGCGCAGGTACTGCAGGTCATGCAGTCGGCCCTGGCCAAGGACGGTTACCAGCTTCTGGTGGCCTCGCACGAGCTCAACCCGGCGGCGGAAACGGAGGCCGTGCGCACGCTGTTGGCTCGCGGGGTCGACGGATTGATGCTGGTCGGGGCCGAGCGGGCTTTCGAGACGGCCCAGGTATTGGCGACTGCCGAAGCCCCGGTGGTACTCACCTGGTGCGCCAGTCCCGGGATTGCCTCCGTGACCGTCGACAACCATCGAGCCGGCCAGCTCGCGGCGCAGCATCTGCTCGATCTCGGCCACCGCCGCATCGGCATGATCGTCGGCCATCTCCATTTCAACGACCGTCAGCGCGCCAGGCTGGCGGGCGCTCGCGCGGCATTGAAAGCGGCGGCGCTGGATATGCCGGACTGGCTGGTTTCGGAACAGCCTTTGACCTTTGCCGGCGGAAGGACCGGCTGCGCCGAGCTGCTCGAGCTGGACGAGCGGCCGACGGCCCTGATCGGCGGCATCGACGTATTCGCCATCGGGTGTATCCAGGAGGCGCAGGCTCGCGGCATAGCCGTTCCTGAGATGCTGTCGGTGGTCGGGATCGACGATATCGACATGTCCGCGCACATGTCGCCGTCCCTCACCACCGTCCACATCCCGACGACGCAGATCGGCCAGGAGGCGGCGAGGAGTCTGGTCGCCCGCATCGAAGGCGAAGGCGAGATCTCTCAAATTGAGCTTCCCGTCGAGCTCGTAGTCAGGCGCTCCTCAACGCATGCCCCGGTCGGCGGCGCTCCGGGCCGAAACAGCCAGACTTAGCGACCGCGGCTGAGCACGGAGCATTTGTGAGCGGCGGCACAAGTGCCTCCACCGTGCCCGAGGCAAGGGCAGTCGGCGGGCCCTATTGCCAAAAGAAAAGGGCGGGTCCGAAGACCCGCCCTTCCCGTTGAGCCGCTGGTCCGGCTGGACTTCTTAGAAGTCCATCCCGCCCATGCCGCCGCCGCCATGGTCATGGCCGCCCATGGCCGGAGCAGCCTTCTTCTCCGGCCTCTCGGCAACCATCGCCTCGGTGGTGATCAGCAGGGCCGCGACCGACGCCGCATCCTGAAGGGCCAGGCGCACGACCTTGGTCGGGTCGATGATGCCTTCCTTCATCATGTCGACATACTCGCCGGTCTGAGCATCGAAGCCGAAATTGGCGTTCTTCTGCTCGAGCAGCTTGCCGGCGACGATGGCGCCGTCGGTGCCGGCGTTCTCGGCGATCTGCCGCGTCGGCGTCTGCAGCGCCTTGCGGACGATATCGATGCCGACCTGCTGGTCGTGGTTGTCGACCTTGACGTTCTTGAGGGCGTTCACGGCATAGAGAAGTGCCACGCCGCCGCCGGCGACGATGCCTTCCTCGACCGCCGCCTTGGTGGCGTGCATCGCGTCATCGACGCGATCCTTGCGCTCCTTGACCTCGATCTCGGTGGCGCCGCCAACGCGGATCACCGCGACGCCGCCCGCCAGCTTGGCCAGACGCTCCTGCAGCTTCTCACGGTCGTAGTCCGAGGTGGTCTCCTCGATCTGCGCCTTGATCTGCGCCACACGGCCCTGGATGTCGTTCTTCTTGCCCGAGCCGTCGACGATCGTGGTGTACTCCTTCTCGATCGTCACCTTCTTGGCGCGGCCGAGCATGTCGAGCGTCACGTTCTCAAGCTTGATGCCAAGATCCTCGCTGATCACCTGGCCGGCGGTCAGCACGGCGATGTCCTCGAGCATGGCCTTGCGGCGATCGCCGAAGCCCGGGGCCTTGACGGCCGCGACCTTGAGGCCGCCGCGCAGCTTATTGACCACCAGGGTGGCCAGCGCCTCGCCCTCGACCTCTTCCGCGATGATGAGCAGCGGCTTGCCCGACTGCACCACCGACTCCAGCACCGGCAGCAGCGGCTGCAGGCCCGCGAGCTTCTTCTCGTGGATAAGGATGTACGGGCTCTCCAGCTCGCAGGTCATCTTCTCGGCGTTGGTGATGAAGTACGGCGAGAGGTAGCCGCGGTCGAACTGCATGCCTTCGACGACATCCAGCTCGGTCTCGAGGCTCTTCGCCTCCTCGACCGTGATCACGCCTTCCTTGCCGACCTTCTCCATCGCCTTGGCGATCATGTCGCCGATGTCCTTCTCGCCGTTGGCCGAGATGGTGCCGACCTGGGCGACTTCGGCGTTGGTCGAGATCTTCTTGGTCCGCTTGATCAGATCCTCGACCACGACCTCGACGGCCTTGTCGACGCCGCGCTTGAGATCCATCGGGTTCATGCCGGCCGCCACGGCCTTGGAGCCCTCGCGCACGATGGACTGGGCGAGCACGGTCGCCGTGGTCGTTCCGTCGCCGGCCTGGTCACCGGTCTTGACGGCGACCTCACGCACCATCTGGGCACCCATGTTCTCGAACTTGTCGGCGAGCTCGATCTCCTTGGCGACGGTGACGCCGTCCTTGGTGATGCGCGGCGCGCCGAACGATTTGTCGAGCACGACGTTGCGGCCCTTCGGGCCGAGGGTCACCTTGACCGCGTCGGCCAGGATGTCGACGCCGCGCAGCATGCGCGCGCGCGCGTCGGCACTGAACCTTACTTCTTTAGCTGGCATTGATGTTGTCTCCTTGTTGAACTGGGGTCGTTAGGCCTCAAGCGGCCTTCTTCTTGGACGAGGCGGCGCCCTCGATAATGCCGAGGATGTCGGACTCCTTCATGATCAGGAGCTCCTCGCCGTCGATCTTCACCTCGGTGCCCGACCACTTGCCGAACAGGATGCGGTCGCCGGCCTTGACGTCGAGGGCGACCAGCTCGCCCTTCTCGTTCCGGGCGCCCGGGCCGGCAGCGACGATCTCGCCCTGCATCGGCTTTTCCTTGGCAGTGTCGGGGATGATGATGCCGCCGGCGGTCTTGGTCTCGTCCTCAAGGCGACGGACTACCACGCGGTCATGCAAAGGCCTGAATTTCATTGATAATCCTCCTAGATGTCGAATTCGCCGGGGGCTTGCTAGCACTCCCCCCCTTGCGAGTGCTGGGGATGTAAGGGGACCCCCTTTTAGAGTCAAGTGTCGCCCGCCGCTCAAAGGGCTGATTTTATTCGTTAACTTTTTTGGCGGACTCGAATGCCGGGGCGACTAGCGTGAAAGCGCCAGCAGCACTTGCTCGGACTTGCTGCTAAACATCTGATATTATTGATTCTTTAGGGAGGTGCCGGGCATACTTTGGGCTGTCGAGTCGTTGTTTTGGTGCCTCGCGGGTTTGGAGGTTACGTATGGCGACGCTTGCACTGCAGTTGCGGGACTACCGGCTGACGACGGCCGAGATCCTCTATCACATGCCCGACCACCCCGGCCTGCTGCAGACTTATGTCTGGCAGGCCCTGGACCTGGCGCCGCGCTTCCCGGAACTTCTCAAGTTCCTCAAGTTCTGGGAGACGTGTCTCGACGGCAAGCTGCACAGCGTTCGTGTGGCC
>Ga0194132_10007552_pt1 | contig 16140 bp, 14 predicted proteins | sample TA2KigOf80mmetaG_FD_148612 | JGI IMG/M metagenome (GOLD analysis project Ga0194132, IMG submission 148612) | Freshwater microbial communities from Lake Tanganyika, Tanzania - TA2015054 Kigoma Offshore 80m | ecosystem: Environmental > Aquatic > Freshwater > Lake | place: Tanzania: Lake...
GGAAAGTCGTGTAGACGGTGACGTCGGCCATCGCTCGTTCCTGAAACGCCCGGTTCGCAAGACCTATATAGCCTCGCCGCCATCCCTGACAACTCGCGCCACCGTGAGCGCGTCGACCTTCGCCGCGCCGGCACGGCGCAGCGCCCGGGCGCACGCCTCGAGCGTAGCCCCGGTGGTCATGACGTCGTCGACCAGCAGCACACGCGCCCCGGCAAAAAGCGGGCGGACCGCGGCGCGAACGTGGAACGCACCGGCAACGTTACGGGCACGGGCGGCGCGGGAGAGCGAACCCTGCGAGGGCGTCGGGCGCACCCGCACCAGTGTATCGTGCAGCACACGCGCCCGGCCGACCAAGGCGTAGGCCAACAGCGCCGCCTGGTTGTAGCGGCGCGCGAACAACCGCCAGCGGTGGAGCGGCACCGGCACGACCCAGCGCGCCTCGGCCACCAGATCCGGCGCCGCGGCGCGCATCCAGGCGGCGAAGGTGCGGGCGGCTTCGGTGCGATCGCCGTGCTTGAACGCGAGCAGCATCCGGCGCGAAGCCGCGTTGTAGCCGAGCGCGGCGCGGGCGCGATCGTAGGGCGGCGGCACCGCCAAGCACGCGCCGCAATGGGTGCCGGCCACCGCCGGGAGCGGTATGCCGCACCCGGCGCAAAGCGGCGGAGTCAGGAATACGAGCGCCTGGAAACAAGCGACGCAAATGCGGCCGGCGGCATCGACCGCCTCGCCGCACCCCAAGCAGCGCGGCGGCAGCAATTGATCGAGCGCGAGGCGCGCGGCCGACGTGAGCCCACGTTCGACCCAGCGCGCGACAGCGCGGCCGCCGCCGCAGCAGTGGCTTGGCGATGGCGCTTGTGCGATATAGCGACGGTCATGGCTGGCGCTACCGACTCGCTCCTCGTTTTCGATCGGGTCGCCGTCCGGCGCGCCCGCGACCGCGCCGCCGGCCTGGGCGGCGCCGGCTTCCTGTTCGCCGAGATCGCGCTCCGCCTTTGCGACCGCCTGGCTGACGTCAACCGCCGCTTCGCGCTCGCCCTCGACCTCGGCGCTCGCGATGGCGGCTTGGCCGCGCCCGCGCTTGCCGGCGGCCGGATCGATCGCCTGATCGCGGCCGACCTCTCGCCGACAATGCTCCGCCTCGCCCGGCGGGCCGCGCCCGCCGCCCCGGTCGTCGTCGCCGACGAGGAGTTCCTGCCCTTTGCCGGCGACCGGTTCGATCTCGTTCTTTCGGCGCTGCTGTTTCATGCCACCAACGACCTTCCTGGCGCGCTTCTCCAAATCCACCGCATGCTCAAACCCGATGGGCTCTTGCTCGCGGCGATGCTGGGCGGCGACACCCTGACCGAGCTCCGCCAGGCGTTTCTCGCCGCCGACCTCGCCGAGGAGGGCGGCGCCGCCCCCCACGTCGCGCCGTTTGCCGGGGTCGCCGATGCCGGCGCGCTTCTGCAGCGCGCCGGCTTCGCGCTGCCGGTGGTCGACCACGACGTCCTTACCGTTACTTATGAAAACCCGTGGCGGCTGTTGGCCGACCTCCGCGCCATGGCCGAGACCAACGCGCTAACGCACCGGCGCCGGGCGCCGCTTCGGCGGCAGACGCTCGAGCGCATGGTCGGGGCCTACCGGGATCTCGCCGGCCTACCCGACGGGCGGGTGCGCGCGACTTTCGAAGTGATTTACCTGAGCGGTTGGCGCCCGCACCCCTCGCAACAGGCGCCGCTCCGGCCGGGGTCGGCGGCGGCGCGGCTCGCGGACGCGCTCGGTACGGTCGAGCGGCCGGCCGGCGACAAGGCACGGCCCTAGCCGGTTGACCTCGATCAACACTGGCGCTAGGCGATGAGTTAGGGTGCCGGCATTCGGAGAGACGTCATGAATTACGGTTTGGTGATTTTCGTCGTTCTCGCCTTCGCGACCGCGGCCGGGCCGCCGGCGAGCGCGCCGCCGACGTCGCGCCGCCGGTCGCTGCGATCGCCGAGAAGGCGACCAACGAAGACTATGTCCGCGGGCGCATGCTGAGCCCGCACCTGCCGATGCCCGACTTCGCGCTGTCGCGCCGCGACCTCGAGGACCTGCTCGCATATTTCGCGAGCGTGCGCGGCAAGTAGCGCTCCCTTGCGCTTCCCTCCATCCCAGGCGGGCCGCGTCGTTCCGGAAGGGGACACCGCGGCGACCTGCGCTCTGAATGGATGCGCGGTCGGCGTTCGCTGCTCCTAAAGCAGATCGCGGAGGTGCGCGATCAGCGGCTTGTCGGCCGGCGGCATCGGGTAGCGGCCCATCTCGTTCGGTCGTACCCACACCATTGCCTGGCCTTCGCGGCCGCGCACGGTCCCCTGCCAGACCCGGCACACATAGACCGGCATCAGCAGATGGAAGGTTTCGTAGCTGTGCGAGGCGAACGTCAACGGCGCCAGGCAGCTCGCGTGGATGTCGATCCCCAACTCTTCGTGCGCTTCGCGGATGACCGTCTGCTCCGGAAGCTCGCCGGCTTCGACCTTGCCGCCGGGGAACTCCCACAGCCCCGCCATCGATTTACCTGCGGGGCGCTGGGTCAACAGCACGCGGCCGTCGCTATCGATGAGCGCGAGCGCGGCGACGAGCACCAGCGGGCGCGGCACCGGCCCGCTCACGCGCGGGCCCCGGCAGGGCGGGTCAGTTCGTACCAGACGACCGCGCGGCGAACGCCCCGCGCCGGGGCAAGCTCGACCGTCTCGCGGCCGCGGACGAACCCGCACTTTTCGAGCACGCGATGCGAGGCGCGGTTGGCGAGGACGGCGCGCGCCACCAACCGACCGAGGCCGAGCGCTCCGAACGCATGGTCGATCAGCGTCGCGAGCGCCTCGCTGGCGTAGCCCTGATTCCAATACGGCCGCCCGATCCAGTATCCGACTTCGGGAGCGCCGTCGGTCTCGGTGAGGCCGATCGCGCCGATGAACGTTCCGCGCGTTTTGAGCTCGATCGCGAAGGGCCGGTGCGCCGTGTCGGGCGCGTGCGCCGCTGCGACCCACGCTTCCCCGTCGGCCTGGGTGTAGGGATGCGGCATTCGCACCGTGTACTTGACGACCTCCCATTCGCCGGCGAGCGCCATCAGCGCGCCGACGTCGTCCGGGGTCGGCGGGCGGAGCCTGAGCCGCGCCGATTCGAGCCGACGCTCCGGGTATGCGGGCATGGCGCCGCCGTCATGTCTTGTAGGACGCGTTGATGTCGATGTAGCCGTGGGTGAGGTCGCAGGTCCACACCGTGGCGCGGCCGCGCCCGACCGCGACGTCGACCTCGATCGCGACCTCGCGCCCTTTCAAGTACCGCGCGACCTTGGCGTCGGAATAGCCTTTGACGATCTCGCCCTTGCGCGCGATCGGCCTGCCGCCCATCGCGATCGAGAGCTTGGCGATGTTGGCGGGCTCGCCGGCCTTGCCGACCGCCATGACGACCCGGCCCCAGTTGGGGTCGCCGCCGGCAATCGCGGTCTTGACCAGCGGCGAGTTCGCGATCGTCATGCCGATCCGGCGCGCCGAGACGTCGTCAGTGGCGCCGCTCACGGTAACAGCGATGAACTTCTGCGCGCCCTCGCCGTCCCTGACGATCTGATGGGCCAAGTCGCGCATCACGCCTTCGAGCTTGGCGCGGAAATCGGCGAGGAGCGGTGCCGCGGCGGACGCCACGCGCGGGTGCCGGACCGCGCCGGTCGCGAACACCAGGACGGTATCGCTGGTCGAGGTGTCGGAATCGACCGTGATCGCGTTGAAGGTGCGGTCGGCCATCGCCGCCACCATGCGCTGCAGCGCTTTCGGCGGAATCGCGGCATCGGTGAAGACGAAGGACAGCATCGTCGCCATGTTGGGCGCGATCATGCCCGAGCCCTTGGCGATGCCGGCGATGTTGACGCGCGCGTTGCCGATGCGGGCGGTGGCGCCGGCGGCTTTGGCAAACGTGTCGGTGGTGCGGATCGCCTCCGCCGCCGTCCGCCACGCGCCGGGTTCGAGCGCGGCGAACAACCCGGGTAGCGCCTTCGTGATCTTGGTCGAATCGGGCGGTTCGCCGATGACGCCGGTCGAGGCCACGAACACCTCATCGGGCCGGCAGCCGACGAGCGCGGCCGCGGTCGCGGCGGTCGCCCGCACGGTGGCGACGCCGCGCTTACCGGTAAAGGTGTTCGAGTTCCCCGAGTTCACCACCAGCGCCCGCGCGCGGCCCTGCTTGATTCCGGACTGGCACCACTTGACCGGCGCCGAGGCCGATTTCGAGGTCGTCACCACGCCGCCGACGGCGGTGCCTTCGGGCATCACCGCGAGCAGGAGATCGGTGCGGCCGACATAGCGGATGCCGGCCGCGGTCGTCGCCAGGCGCACGCCGTGGACCGGCGCGAGTGTCGGAAAGCGTTTCGGCGCGAGCGGCGAGGGCTTGAGCGAGGGCATGGGCGGACCGGCGGCGAAAAGGGGCAAAAGCGGCGCGGATCGTATACGCCTCGCGCGCTCGTGAACAGGCAGCCGGCGTTGACAGCGGCAGGGGGCCACCATATGTCTCCTGCGACGGACGGCCCATTCGACCCTCAACCGCCCAAGGATTCGCCTCGATGCTGGGTAACTTGGCCAAGCGCCTGTTCGGCACGGCCAATGACCGCGTGCTCAAGCGGCTCGAAAAGAACGTGGCGCGAATCAATGCGCTCGAGCCCGCGATGCAGGCGCTCGCCGACGATGCGTTCCCGGCCAAGACCGCCGAGTTCAAGCAGCGGCTCGCGGACGGCGCGCCGCTCGACGACCTGTTGCCCGAAGCGTTCGCGGTCGTGCGCGAGGCCGCGCGCCGCACCTTGGGCGAACGCCCGTTCGACGTCCAGCTGTTGGGCGGCATGGTCTTGCACGAGGGCAAGATCGCCGAAATGAAGACCGGCGAAGGCAAGACGCTGGTCGCGACCATGCCCGCTTACTTGAACGCGCTCGGCGGCGACGGGGTCCACGTCGTCACCGTCAACGACTACCTCGCCAAGCGCGACGCCGGCTGGATGGGCCGGGTCTACGGCTTCCTCGGCCTCGAGGTCGGCTGCATCGTCCACGGCTTGACCGACGAGGAGCGCCGCGCCGCCTACGCCGCCGACATCACCTACGGCACCAACAACGAGTACGGCTTCGACTATCTGCGCGACAACATGAAGTTCGAGTTTGCGTCGATGGTGCAGCGCGGCTTCAATTTCGCGATCGTCGACGAAGTCGATTCGATCCTGATCGACGAAGCGCGCACGCCGCTGATCATTTCGGGTGCCGCCGAAAGCAGCTCGGATCTCTATCGCGTCATCAACGTCCACATCCCCAAGCTCGGGGCTGACGACTTCGAAAAGGACGAGAAAGCGCGCACCGTCGCGCTCACCGACAAGGGCGTCGAGCACGTCGAGGCGTTGTTGCGCGAAGCCGAGATGCTCAAGGGCGACCACCTCTACGACATCCAGAACGTCACCATCCTCCACTACGTCAATCAGGCGCTTCGCGCCCACAAGCTGTTCGCGCGCGACGTCGACTACATCGTCAAAGACGATCGCGTCATCATCATCGACGAATTCACCGGCCGCATGATGGAAGGCCGCCGCTACTCGGACGGTCTGCACCAGGCGCTCGAAGCCAAGGAAGGCGTCACCGTCCAGCAGGAGAACCAGACGCTGGCGACCATCACCTTCCAGAACTATTTCCGTGGCTACGCAAAGCTCGCCGGCATGACCGGCACCGCCGCGACCGAAGCCGCCGAGTTCGCCGACATCTACAAGCTCGACGTGGTCGAGATTCCGACCAACCTGCCGATGATCCGCAAGGACCAGGACGACGAGGTCTATCGCACCGGCAAGGAGAAGTTCGACGCGGTCGTTCAGCTGATCGAGGACTGCCACGCCCGCGGCCAGCCGGCGCTGGTCGGCACCGTCAGCATCGAGAAGTCGGAGCACCTCTCGGAGTTGTTGAAGAAGAAGAAAGTCCCGCACTCGGTGCTGAACGCCCGCTACCACGAGCAGGAAGCGGCGATCATCGCCCAGGCCGGCCGCTTCGGCGCCGTCACCATCGCTACCAACATGGCCGGCCGCGGCACCGACATCCAATTGGGCGGCAACCGCGAGATGCGGGCGCGCCAGGAAACGCCGGCCGACGCCACCCCCGAACAGCGCACCGTGGTGGTCGAGCGCATCGCCGCCGAAGTCGCGACCGAGAAGAAGAAGGTGCTCGAGGCCGGCGGGCTTTATGTGATCGGCACCGAGCGCCACGAAAGCCGCCGCATCGACAACCAGCTCCGCGGCCGCTCCGGCCGCCAGGGCGATCCCGGCGGCTCCAAGTTCTTCGTCTCGCTCGAGGACGACCTGATGCGCATCTTCGGTTCCGAGCGCATGGACGGCGTGCTCCGCCGCTTGGGCCTGCAGGAAGGCGAAGCGATCATCCACTCGTGGATCAACAAGGCGCTGGAAAAGGCGCAGCAGAAGGTCGAGGCGCGCAACTTCGACATCCGCAAGAACCTGCTCCGCTTCGACGACGTCATGAACGACCAGCGCAAGGTCATCTACGACCAGCGCAAGGAGATCATGAGCGCGACCGACGTCTCGGACACGATCAAGGACATGCGCGCCGAGGTGATCGCCAACTTGGTCGCCAAGTTCGTGCCCGAGCAGGCCTATGCCGAGCAGTGGAACCTCGACAGCCTCGAAGTCGAGATTGCCCGCATCTTCCACCTCGACCTGCCGATCGCGCAGTGGGGCAAGGAAGAAGGCATCGCCGATCAGGAGATTCGCGAGCGCATCGAAAGCGCGGTCGAGCGCCGGATGGCGGAGAAAGCGGCCAATTACGGCGCCGATCTCTGGCGCATGGTCGAGAAAAGCCTGCTGCTGCAGATCCTCGACCAGCAGTGGAAGGAGCACCTGCTCAACCTCGACCACTTGCGCCAAGGCATCGGTCTGCGCGCCTACGCCCAGCGCGACCCGCTGAACGAGTACAAGCGCGAAGCGTTCGATATGTTCGAGACCATGCTCGGCTCGTTGCGCGAGCAGATGACGACGATCCTGGCGCACATCGAGCTGCAGGTCTCGCCGCAGGCCGAGCCGGTGCTGCCCAAGCCGGCCGCGCCGGCGATGCGCGAGGTCCATGCCGACCCGCAAACCGGCGCCAACGAGATAGCCGACGATCAACGCGCGGTCACCACCGCGGTTACCCGCAAGGCCGGCAAGGTCGATCCCGCCGACCCCGCGACCTGGGGCCGGGTATCGCGCAACGCGGCGTGCCCGTGCGGGTCGGGCAAGAAATACAAGCACTGCCACGGCCGCACCGCCTAGGCCGGCGATGATCCGCTTGGCGCGCGTCATCACCCTCGCCGTGCTCGTGGGGGCATCGGCCGGCGCGGGCGCGAACGCCGCCGACAACTGCCTGCCGCCCGCGGTCGCGGCCCAAGCGCAGCGGAGCGAAACCGAGTGCCGGACGCTCGCGATCGGCGACTACCAGCGCACGTACCGGCTGTTCGCGGCCAACCGCGCCGATCGCACGCCGCGCGCGGTGATCCTGGTTCTGCACGGCGGCTCGGGCTCGGGCATCGGCACCGAATGGCTCACCTTGGGTCGTTTCCACGATGTCGGCCGCCGCGAGGGTGCGCTCATCGTCTACCCCGACGGCTTTCGCAATCAGTGGAACGATGGCCGCCGCGACACCGCGATCGAAGCGCACCGACTCGGCATCGACGATGTCGGTTTCCTGACCGCGCTCGTCGATGCGCTGGCGGCCGAGTTCCCGATCGACCCGGGTCGCGTGTTCGCGGCCGGCATCTCGAACGGCGGCATGATGGCGCTCAGGCTCGCCTGCGAGCGGGCCGAGCGATTTGCCGCGATCGCGGTCGTGGGCGCCGCCTTTCCGGTCGATCTCGACTGCGCGCCGCGCCGCGCGGTCGCCGCGATCGTGATCGCCGGCACCGAGGACCCGCTGGTGCCTTACGGCGGCGGCTCGATCCGCGGGCGCCAGCGCGGCACGGTCCAGTCGGTGCAAGCGACGGTCGGGTTCTGGGTCCAGCACAACGAATGCCAGGAGCCGCCGGCGGCGGTCGAGTTCGCCGATCTCGACGCCGACGACGGCACCGAGCTTCTTCACTCGCGCTGGGCGCCGTGCCGCGACGGCGCGACGGTTTCGTTCTATGCCATCAAAGGCGGCGGCCATCTGTGGCCGGGCGGGCGGGTCTATGCCGGCGAGCGCCTGATCGGCCGCGCCTCGCGCGAACTCGACGCGACCACGGCGATCGTCACGTTTTTCTCAGCCCACGCGCGCCCGGGGTCGGCGCGCTAGCCGGCGCGGTGTCGGCCAGCGGATGCTTGGCGATCAAGGTCCGCATCCGCTCCTCGAGCACGTGGGTGTAGATCTCGGTGGTCGCGATATCGGCGTGGCCCAGCATCTGCTGTACCGCGCGAAGATCGGCGCCGTGGGCGAGCAGGTGGCTCGCGAAGGCGTGACGGAGCACGTGCGGCGAAACCTTGGCCGGGCGCAGGCCGGTATCGGCGGCGACCCGTTTGATCAGCTGAAACAGCCGCTGGCGCGTCAAGTGGCCCGAGCGCCCGCGCGACGGGAATAGCCAGGTCGAGGCGCGCGGCGCCGCGGCGGCGTCATCGGGCTTGGGCAGAAAGGCGGCGCGGACGGCGAGATACGCCGCGAGCGAGGCGCGCGCCTCGCTCCCCAACGGGACCATCCGCTCCTTGGCACCCTTGCCGCGGACGATCAGGAACGGCTGTTCGGCGCGGACGGCGGCGAGCGGGAGCGCCACCAATTCCGATGCCCGCAAGCCGGTCGCGTAGAGCAGATCGAGCAGGGCCTTGAGCCGGACGCCCTCGACGCCGGGAACCGCCCGCGCCGCGGCGAGCAAAGCGTCGACTTCGGCCTCGCTCAGTATTTTCGGTAACGGCCGCCGCCGCTTCGGACTGTCGAGCGCGGCGGTCGGATCGTCGGCCCGCCGGCCATCGGCGTAGAGGAAGCGGAAGAACTGGCGGAGCGCCGAGAGCTTGCGCGCGGCGGTCGCCGGCGCGTGGCCGCGCCCCGCGAGCCGCTCGAGGTAGCCGGCGATGAACGCGCGATCGAGGTCGGCGAGCGCGCGCCCACGCCCGGCCGCCAGCGTCGCCACGTCGGTCAAGTCGCGACGGTAGGCATCGAGCGTCGCCCGCGCCGCGCCGCGTTCGGCCGCCATCAATTCGAGAAACGCCTCGAGGTGGCGGTCGACACCCGCGGCGCGGGCCGGTGCGATGCCGCGTCGACGCCTCAAATCAGGTTACGCGCGACCATCGCTTCGAAGGCGATCGCGCGCGCGTCCTGCTCCAGCCCGACCGCGCGCAAGGCGCGGACGATTTCGCCGAGCGCGACCGGATCCGCCAATTCGAGCCCATCGCTGCCGAGCGTCAGCAGCGCGAGCAGAACGGTCGCGCCGACATCCTTGGCGGCGGCCGCGGCCCGCAACCGGGCGATCAGATGCGCCGCGGGCACCAGCGCGGTGTGCGCAAACGGGGCCGCGAACAGCGGTTCCCACGCCGCCGCCGGCACCGCGAGGCCGACCGCTTCGAACAGCGTAAACACCACGAGCGCTTCGCGCTGCTGATCGGACGCCGAGGCTTGAAGTTCCTTGAGCGCGCCCGCCCATAACGCGAGCGGCGCTCCATCCCACTTTTCGGCGAGCTTGGCGTCGCGCACGAACGCCGACGGCAGCAGCTTGAGGATCGCCGCGGCGGAGTCGGGCGAGGCGGCATTGGTGTTCTTCTGCACCATCGCAAACCATTGGCGGCCACGATCGACCTCGCCGGCAAGATAAAGCGCCGGTGCGATCTGGGCCGCAAACCACGCCAGCTCGGGCACCGGCGCGATTGCCTTCATGGCGGGAATATTGACGGTGGCGGCGACCGCGAACAGGTCGCGCTTACGCGCGAGTTTGAACGCAAGCGCCAGCGCCTCGGCGCGGGCGAGCGGGACTTCCTGGATCGATCCGACCTGGAACAAGAGCGCGGCAGCGCGCGACGGCGTCAGCTTCTTGGCGACGTTCGGCGCATCGGCGAGCTCTTCGGGCGTGAAGATGACGCTTTTGTATATTTCGGCCAGCGCCGCCGGCTTGAGCGCGCCGAGCGCGACTGCGCGTTCGGCCGCCACTAGACGCACGTCCAAGTCGGCGCCGACCGAAAGCGCGATCGCTGCCAGCACCGCCGGCGCTGCCCCGCCCAGCGCGTCGGCCGCGAGCTTTTGTTTGGATGCCTGCATCATCGCGAAGTGGAGCGCGGTCAGCCCGACCATCGCCTCGACCTTGGCGTTGCGATCGCCGGCCAGCGCTTTCAGCATCGCCGCATAGGCGGCGTCCTCTTTGTCGCCGGCATCGCGCATGAGCTGGGCCGCAAACGCGGCTTGGGCATGATCGCCGGCCAGCGCCTTGCAGAAACCGAGGCCCTTCAACCAATAGCTCTCGCGCGCGTCGGCCGCGGCCGCGTTCTGAAATTCGCCGCAGGCGTTGCCGGTGTCGCCGGCGAGGAGCAGGCTGTCGACGCGGCTGCGGAGCAGGATGCGGTCGGCGGCTTGCGGCGGCGCCACCTTGAGCAGTTGCTGCACGTCCTCGGCTTCGCCGGCGGCGAACAAGCGTTCGATCCGCAGACTGAGCAGGCTGACCGGTCCGGGCGGACCTTCGGGCACGCGCGCGGTCGAAACCAGGAGCCGGCGGGCGAGCGAGCGCAACGTCGGCGAGTCGGTCGGCAGCGGCAGGCGCGGCAGCAGCGTTTCGACCAGGCCGCGGTTGATGCCGCGCCACATGTCGAGGCCGAAGCCGCCTTCGTTTTCTTCGATCAACCCGATCGCCGAAGGATCGACGGTGCCCAGGCGCTCGACCTGAACGGTTTTGCCGCCCTCGGTCTTGGCCGGTTGCTCGCGGACCGGTTCCTTTGCCGCCGGCTGCTGGATCAGCGGGACCGGCTTGCCGACCTCCGAGCTTTGCGCCCACGCCGGCGTCGACGCGAACGCGGCCAGTGCGACGGCGAGCGCGGCGATGAAGCGCAACGCCGTACGGCGGACGCAGATGGGGTCACTTGGCAAAGCGGTCATTGGCGATCACTTTTTCGACGCGCGCGGTCGGCGGCGGGATATCCCAGGTCGCGAGGAACGCGACGCCGCCGGCGATAACGACCGCGAGCAGCGCGACGACGATGATAAGCGGCTTGGTCATGACTGGGGCAACGGTGCTGGCGTCGAAAGCGGCGGTCGGCACCACCGATTTCAAAGCTATGCTAGACTTCGATTATGGCAATGTTGGGACAGTCTACCGGGTGGTCCGCCGCCTTTCAACGAGGCGCGGGCGGAGCGGCATGACCGCCGCCGGCGAACTCAAGGCGCCGGCGACCAAACCGGTGCTGCGTCGCACCATCGTTCTGGTCGGCCTGATGGGAGCGGGGAAGAGTTCGATCGGACGCCGATTGGCTACCCGACTCCACACCGATTTCGTCGACGCCGACAACGCGATCGAGGAAGCGGCCGGCAGCTCGATTGCCGACATTTTCGCCAAGCACGGCGAGGCCGCGTTTCGCGAGGGCGAACGCAAGGTCGTGGCGCGGCTGCTGGACGGCCCCCCGCACGTGCTGGCGACCGGCGGCGGCGCCTTCATGGACCCGGCGACGCGCGCGCGCGTCCGGGCGAGCGCTTTCTCGATCTGGCTGCGCGCCGACCTCGACGTTCTGCTGCGCCGCGTCCAGCGGCGGAGCGATCGGCCGTTGCTGAAGAACGGCGACCCGCGCGAGATCATGACGCGGCTGATGGCCGAGCGCTATCCGGTCTACGCCGAAGCCGACCTGACCGTCGACACCACCGACGCGCCACACGTGGTCGTCGTTGACGACATCGTGCGGCGGATCGTGGCGCGCGCCGACGCCAACGCCATCGTCCTCGGCCTCAGGGCCGAAGAGGTCGCGACGATCTAACGTGATTCGAGAGCGATGAGCCCTAGTCGCGGGTCGCCCAGCCCTGCCGCCGAGTGCGTCCCGGTCCCGCTCGGACCGCGCAGCTACGACATCGTGATCGGACCCGGGCTGCTCGCGGCTGTGGGCCCGTTGATCGCGCCGCTGCTCAAGCGACCGCGGCTGGTCGTCGTCACCGATCGCACGGTGGCGCGCCACCACCTGCCGACGCTCGCCGCCGCGCTCGACGCCGCCGACATCGAACATCGGGCGATCGTGATCGCACCGGGCGAAAGCACCAAGGACTTCGCCCACCTCGAAGAGCTGACCGGGCTCTTGCTCGACGCCGAGGTCGAGCGCAGCGACTGCGTGCTGGCGCTGGGCGGCGGCGTGGTCGGCGACCTGGCCGGGTTCGCGGCGAGCGTGCTTCGGCGCGGGGTCGACATCGTTCAGGCGCCCACCACCTTGCTCGCGCAGGTCGACAGCGCGATCGGCGGCAAGACCGGCATCAATACGGCGCACGGCAAGAACTTGATTGGCGCCTTCCATCAGCCGCGCCTGGTGCTCGCCGATACCGGCGTGCTCGACACCCTGCCCGCGCGCGAGCTCAAAGCGGGATACGCCGAAATCGTCAAGTACGGCCTGCTCGGCGATCGCCCGTTCTTCGAATGGCTCGAGCGCGAAGGCCCGGCGGTGCTCGCCGGCGACGGCGCCGCGCGCCGGCATGCGATCGCGCAAGCATGCCGCGCCAAGGCAACGATCGTCGCCGAGGACGAACGCGAGACCGGCGAACGGCGCGCCCTGCTCAACCTCGGCCACACCTTCGCCCACGCGCTCGAAGCCGAATCCGGGTACGGCGCGCGCCTCTTGCACGGCGAAGCGGTCGCCGTCGGCCTGGTGATGGCGTTCGATCTCTCGGTCGAGCTCGGGTTGTGTCCGGCCACGGCGCGCGAGCGCGTGCGGCGCCACCTGGCGGGGGCCGGTCTCCCGACCACGCCGGCGGAAGCGGGCCTTCCGGGGCTCGATCGCGACCGCCTGGTCACGCGCATGCGCCAGGACAAGAAGGTCGAGGGCGGTCGGCTCACCTTTGTCCTCGCCCACGGCATCGGACAGGCGTTTGTCGCCCGTGATGTCCCGCCGGAGACGCTGGCGCGCGTCCTCGCCCGCGCGGTCGCGGCCTGACGTCGACGCCATGGACCCGAACATTACGTTCTCGATCGTCGCGATCGTCGTGCTGCTGGTGATCTCGGCCGGTATGTCCGGATCGGAGACCGCGCTCACCGCGGCGTCGCGCGCGCGCATTCACCACCTCGCGCGCGGCGGCAACCGGCGGGCGCGGATCGTGAACTGGCTGCTCGACCGGCGCGAGCAGCTGATCAGCGCCGTGCTACTCGGCAACAACATCGTCAACATTCTCGCTTCCTCGCTCGCGACCAGCGTCCTCATCCATTTATTCGGCCAGGCCGGCGTCGCCTATGCCACCGCCATCATGACGGTGCTGATCGTCGCGTTCGGTGAAGTGCTGCCCAAGACCTACGCGATCCGCAGCGCCGATCGCGTGGCGCTGGCGGTGGCGCCGCCGCTCCGGGTCGTCTACTGGGTGCTGTCGCCGCTGGCAGCGTTGGTCCTGATCCCGGTGCGGCTCACGCTCCGGCTGCTGAGCCGCGGCCGTCCAGTGACGCTGGTATCGCCGGTTGACGAGATCCGCGGCGCCGTCTATCTGCACGCCGCCACCGGCGCCATCTACAAGCACGACCGCAACATGATCGAGAGCATTCTCGAACTGTCCGAAATCGAGGTCGGCGACGTCATGGTGCACCGCACCAACATGGTGACGATCGATATCGACGAGCCCTCGGACAAGATCATCGCCGAACTGTTGGCGTGCCCCTATTCGCGGGTACCGATGTGGAAGGACAATCCCGACAACGTCGTCGGCGTGCTCCACGTCAAGGACGTGCTGCGGGCGATCCAGAGCGCGGGCGGCGACGCCGCCAAGGTCAACGTCCGCGACCTGATCGTGGCGCCGTGGTTCGTGCCCGAGACCACGACGCTTCGCGAACAGATGAACGCGTTCCGCCGCCGCCATCAGTATCTCGCGATCGTAGTCGACGAATACGGCAGCCTGCAGGGGCTGGTGTCGCTGGCCGATATTCTCGAGGAGATCGTCGGCGACCTCGCCGCCGAGCCCGAGCGGCGCACCGAGCCCTCGGTGCGCCGGCTGCCCGACGGGCGCTATATCGTGTCCGGCACCGCGGTGGTGCGCGATCTCAACCGCGACCTCGAGTGGAATCTGCCCGAGGAGGACGCCGCGACCGTCGCCGGTCTCGTCATCAACGCCGCCGAGGAACTGCCCGAGGTCGGGCAGTCCTACAAGATCGGCGGCTTCGGGTTCGAGGTGTTGCGCCGAAGCCAGAACCAGATCATCTCGCTCCGGGTGACGCCGCCGGCCGCCAGCGAGCTGGCGTCGCCGTCATGACCGCGGCGGCGCGCTAAGTCGCATGTGGTTCGACCTCGCGGCGATCATCGCGCCGCTCTTTATTTGCGCCGGGCTCGGCGTGGTATGGGCGCGGCTCGACTGGCCGTTCGACACCCAGATGATCACGCCGATCACGATGAACGTGGCGGTGCCGTGCCTGATCTTCGCCGCGGTTTCGACGCTCACGGTCGACCCGCGCGCGTTCGCCGAGCTCACGGCCGCCGTGGTGACGGCGATGGCGTGCTTTCTCGCGCTCGGCGGGGCGGCCCTCAAGGTCGCGAAGTTGCCGGTGCGGACCTTTCTCCCGTCCCTGTCCTTTCCGAACGTCGGCAACATGGGCTTGCCGCTCGCCTTGTTCGCGTTCGGCGATGTCGGCCTGGCGCTGGCGATGGCTTGGTACGTGATTGCGAGTTTGGGCCACTTTACGGTCGGCATCTGGATCGCGAGCGGCAGCGGCTCGCCGACCGTGCTGTTCAAGACCCCGATCGTCTACGCGTTGGCGGCGGCACTCGGATTCATGCTGACCGGTACGACGCCGCCCCGGTGGCTGCTCAACACGGTCAAGCTCTTGGGAGACATGGGCATCCCGCTGATGCTCTTGGCGCTCGGGGTGTCGCTAGCGCGCCTGCGCATCGTTGGGCTCAAGCGCGCGATCGGCGTCGCCGTGCTTCGCCTCGGTATGGGCGTCGCGGTCGGCTTCGGCGTCGCCGAGCTTTACGGCCTCAGCGGAATCGCGCGCGGCGTCCTGATCATGGGGTCGTCGATGCCGGTCGCGGTCTTCAACTACATGGTCGCCGAGCGTTACGGCCGCAGCCCGGCCGAAGTCGCGAGCGTCGTCGTGGTCTCGACCGCGCTCGCGTTCCTCCTGCTGCCCCTGTTGCTGCTTTACCTTCTGCCGCTTCGCAGCTAACGCGCCGCTTCTTCTTCGGGCGTGAGCGTCGTCATCGCCAGAGCGTGGACCCCACCGGCGAGCTCGTCGGCCAGCGTCCGATACACCAGCCGCTGGCGCTCGACCCGCGACTGGCCGGCGAACGCCGCGGCAACGACGCGAACCCGGAAGTGGGTCTCGCCGCCGGGCCGCGCGCCGGCGTGCCCGGCGTGGAGGTGCGATTCATCGACGATGTCGAGGGCGGCCGGGGCAAGGGCCGCCGTGAGCTTGGCGCGGATCACGTTTTGAACACGCATCGCTCCCGGTTACCCTCGCCCGGCGCTGCCGTCAATGTCAGTGCCGCATGTCGGTCGGTCGCACTGGCCCGAGTTCCGCCCGCGGCGACGTCAGCCGCGCGCAGTAGTAGGGGCCCATCGCCGAGAGCCCGAGCCAAGCCGGGTCGAGCGTCCCGGCGCGGATCACGGCCGCCGCCGCCGCCCCGAAGCACACCTCCTTGCACCGCCGCTCGCGCGACCAGTCGATGAACCGGAGCATCAGCCGCGCCGCTACCAGATAGCCCTCGAGTTCGGGTCGCACGAAGATCGCGACATCGTTCGCGAGCCACGCAGCGCCGCTGTTGCGGTGGCGGTAGCCGACGAAGAACCCGAGCATGTTCTTGCGCCGGCGCTCGCGCGCCTCGGCCAGGCTCGCCGGCCACGCTCCAACTAGAGCAAATTCAGGCGGAGTGGAATCGGCGGGGGATTCCTACGGGCTGAAAAATGTGATTCATGGCGGATCGGCAACGAGAGGGAGAGCCGATGAGCCGGAAACGGGGCGAGGAATACGGACAGGATCTGCGGGAACGGGTATTGGCGGCGGCGGGGTCGATCCGAG
>Ga0194132_10007554_pt1 | contig 16140 bp, 6 predicted proteins | sample TA2KigOf80mmetaG_FD_148612 | JGI IMG/M metagenome (GOLD analysis project Ga0194132, IMG submission 148612) | Freshwater microbial communities from Lake Tanganyika, Tanzania - TA2015054 Kigoma Offshore 80m | ecosystem: Environmental > Aquatic > Freshwater > Lake | place: Tanzania: Lake Tanganyika...
TAGTCAAAGGCCGGCGCTGTTGCGTCGCACCCTTCACTCATTGAGAGAAACGATTCAAACTGACGACTTGCTGGATCAATTAATCGTTAGTGTTGAAGCTAGCCTCGGATCCGCGCCTAAGGACGTCGTCGCTGACAGGGTGCGCAACCTGCATCGCCATATCTGCGATACATATCGGCTCGACCAACGCTTGATTCGCACTCGCAGGCGGGATCTACCGCTGGACGTACTCGCACCGAGGTCGTCCATGGTCGCAACGCTCGAGGAAGACGATGACGATCGAACTCCTCTCGTCGTGGATGCGCTCGAGCAGTGGCGCCAGCGATCTCAGGAAGCTGTCGCCGCCTTAGCGCAAAAGTTGCCCGATACGTTCGAAGGCAAATTGGTTTGCCGATATGCGCGGCTGTACGAAGCGCTGGGAGTGAGCGTGGAGGCCTGCGCTGAAGAATTGCGTGCACAACTCGATAGTGTCCGAAACGGGCACGAGCTTAGCTTCCAGCACGATGAAGCTGCCCTCGCTTTTGCCCTGCGGCAGACCGAGGAGGACACGGAGGAAACACGAGCTAGCCATGCAAGTCGAGTAATCCAGAACGCTCTCCGCACACTGGGCGCGAAGATCCGTTTCCCTCGACTTGTCGCATTCGGCACGAGCGAAGGTTTCGTCTTGGAAGTTGCAACACACCTAGAACATACCCGATCCGCCGACGTCTTTCGCGTCGTCCACTCCTCCAGCCAAGGTGACGTCGATCGAGCGATCGGCGGGTTCCTCAAGGCGCATGGAGCGGCCGTATTGGTCTGTGATCGCCGGGGAGAAGAAGGACTTAATCTTCAATCGGCCCACGGTATCGTGCACCTCGATATTCCGCTGGCACCGGCGCGTATCGAACAACGCATTGGACGCCTGGACCGGCTCGGGAGGGGGCGCAATCCGATTCAACAAATACATCATTGGGTCATCGTCCCGTATTGCGACGACGACAATCCCTGGCAATCTTGGTTCGAAGTTCTTCGTGACGCCTTTCAGGTGTTCAACGGATCCATCTCTGAAATGCAGTTTCGGCTTGAGGAACTTCAATCCGCCGCCCAGATCGCGGTATATCGCCGAGGAGCGGTCGGCCTTCGAGAGTATGCACCACTGGTAAGCCGGGTTCTATCTGAGGAGCGCCAACGCCTGGACGAACAATACGCCTTGGACAGCAGGATCAATTCAGCGCTCGACGGCCACCAGCCATTCAAACTTATCGAACGAGTAGATGCCGCTAAGCATTACCGCCCAGTCGATGTTTGGCTCACCAGGGTTCTCGAGTTCGGGCGGGAACCGCTCAATGACGGACCCGCCGCTTTTCGGCTTCATTGGGGCGAGCGCACGTTGCTACCGAAGGAGCCGTGGCAAGAACTCATCCGGGCAGAGTGGTTGAACTGGCCGATGACATACGAGCGGTCCAGGGCAGCGAATTGGCGAAATCTCAGGCTCGTGCGACCAGGCCTTGAAATCGTCGACGCCCTTGAGAGGCTGTTGCGGTGGGACGACCGCGGGACCGCTTATGCAACGTGGCGCCGCGACCCGCGTTGGACGGGCGAGGGACGCGGGCGCTGGCTGGGCTTTCGCCTCGTCTACCTTGTCGAGGCCAACTGCGACGCCGCCTATAAGGCCCTCGGCGGGCCCGCCGACGCGGGGTTGCTGCACGCTCTTCGTCGACGCATGGATGCATTGTTGCCGCCTTGGACCGTGGGACTCGATGTGGACGTTGAAATGAATCCCGTTGAAGACCCGTTACTGCGCGAAATCCTCGATCGCCCGTATTCGACGCGTGAGGACGATGGCGGGCGCCGAGACTTCAACCTCGGCAGCCGTCGTGACGCGCTCTACGAGGTCATCGGCTTCCCCGAACTCGCCGATGCCTGCCGGCGGGCCAAAGAAGTGTCTGAAATGCTTCTACGGAAGTCGCCTCAATTCGAGGAATGGACAGCTACTGCTCGAAGCGCTGTGGGCGAGGTGACTACCGACATTGGAGGGCTGAAGCGCCGAAATGACGCGATCGCCAAGGAGTCTGGTAGCGCCGACGGGCGCATCGAACGTGAAATAGGGGTCAACCGGGCAATCGCCACTGCTCTGAGTTCGCCGTCAGTGCGGCTCGATGCGATCGGACTCTTCGTGGTTTCACATGACCCTCCGAATACCGGAGGACCGGAAGTAGAAGACGACCGAGCAGAAGGTGAACCAGAGTCTCTGGGGTGGTAGCAGAATCCCAGGTCGAGAAACTCCGAGGTGCGGTCGCTTTCCGGGCGATCGCCTCCCAACTCCGGGACGGCACCCCGCCCGGAAACCCTGTCGCTCATCCGGGACTCGCCCGACTTAGCGAAGTGCTGAGAGCCCTTGCGTCCGATGCCAATGCAAGGCCGTCTAGGTCCGACCTGGCCGTCCTCGTCCGACAGGCCATGCGCTACTACGAACAACAGATGGCCGGTACGGGTGTCGCTCGGCTTTGGGTCCCGTCTGGTCCGGGGTGGCCGGACCCCGACCTCTGGGCGCAAGTCGGGGTCGCCGCACGGATTGAAGGAGACGGATTCATACTGGTGGCGCGTCCCTGGACGCCGAGCTGGCTTGCCAATTCAGGACCCGATGGCGTGGATGCAGCCTCGGCTGGCGAACGTAACATGAGGGTGCCCGACGCTGTCGCAGGCGATCCATTCTTGCGTCGTGTGCCAGGCCACGAGATCTACCGCACGCGCGGACAACGTTCAGCCGTCCGTGCGGCGCTCTGCACACCACCCGGCGCGACGCTGCTGGTCTGTCTGCCCACCGGCGACGGGAAGAGTTTGGTTTTCCAACTTCTGGCTTGCGTCGGATTCGGCGCGCCTGACGGCCTTCCGGGCGTCACGCTGGTCGTGACGCCAACGGTAGCGCTCGCAATGGACCATCAGCGTGCCGCCGAGCAACTGCGAATTGTCTCGCACAGAACGGCCTACGTCAGCGGAATGCCCAGGGAGGAGCGAGCGCAGTTGACAGCGCGCATACGCGAAGGGAGACAGGGACTGTGCTTCGCTTCCCCCGAGGCGGCCTGCGGATCCCTCCGCGAATCGCTGTTGGCGGCGGCTGAAAGCGGTCTCGTTCGGACAATTGTGGTCGACGAAGCTCATCTTGTGGATGCTTGGGGAGCGAATTTCCGAGCGTCATTCCAGGTACTAAGCGGACTGCGGACCGAACTCCTGCGAGTCTCCCCACCGGCCACACGACCAAGGACCCTTCTGCTCTCGGCGACCTTGACCACCGCGACCGTTGAAACCCTAAGGACGCTATTTCCTGGGTCCGGAGTCAACGGCGATGGGTTCGGTCTCGTCAGCGCAGCGCAACTTCGACCAGAGATTGAATATTGGGTGGCAGCCCCAACCACTGTGAGGGAGCGAGCCTCCCGGGTTTTCGAGGCTATCTGGCACATGCCCAGACCCGCGATCCTCTACGTAACAGAAGTAGCACGTGCCCAGTGGTGGTACACGGAATTGCGGAAATTGGGCTTCCGCAGGCTCGGGCTGATGACAGGGAAGAGTTCCGATGACGAACGAAGGGTCGTCATCGAAGATTGGCGCGACCGGCGACTAGACCTCGTTGTCGGGACTTCCGCCTTCGGGCTCGGGATCGATAACCCGCACGTTCGGACGGTTATTCACGCTTGCGTACCGGAGACACTAGATCGCTTCTACCAGGAGGTCGGCCGGGGCGGTCGGGATGGCCTGTCGGCTGCGTCGATCATCATTCCCGCAGTTGAGCAAGAACCCAGGCTTCGCGACGACTATAAGACCGCACGGGTGCTCAATCAGCGCAGATTGCTCACCGTTGAAGTCGGCCACCGCCGTTGGTCGGCAATGTTCCACCACGGGGAGCCCGAGGGCGACCGCGTTTTCCGTTTGCGCGTTGACAGACCTCCCGGGCTTGAGACGGAATACATCGACATGGTTGGTGAGAGGAACACGGAATGGAACGTCCGTGCACTCACGCTGATGGCCAACGCCCGGATGATCGAACTGCTCGGACCGAGTTCGAACGTCGCCCGAATTTCGCCGCCAGATGCAGACGAGCAGCGCGAAGAGGACGACCAAGAAAGCGCAGTGAGTATCGAACGGTACCAGCGCGTTCGTATTATCGAACCCCGGCATCTTGACCTGGCCGTCTGGCATCAGTTGGTTGGATCCGAGCGACGGCGCATGGAGGTCGCCCACGAGCACAACTTGGAGCGCATGACTCGATATCTCCAAGCAATAGAATGCGCCGCGGACACGCTGGCGCCCGTGTATCACCTTGAGTTGAGAGGCGATCAAGCTGGCCAAGTGAGCACTATCAACGTTGCCAAGGCCTGCGGTGGCTGCCCGGATTGCAGGGCAAAATTTCGTCGCAGACCGACCGAGTCGGCGGCGATTGCAGCGCATCCATGGCCGACTGCCAATGGGCTTATCTCCCCGGCGATCGAGATGCTGGATCCCAGCAACCGAATTGTCATCTTCTACCCAGACGTTCTCGACGCGCGAACGTTGCGCCGCTGGGCTGACGCACTCGGCAAACTCGTTACATGTGGCGTGAGGAATCTCATCGCGCTTCAGGGCGCACCGGTCGATGCCATAACCGTCCAAGCCAAGGTGCCCAACATTGCTCTGTTCGCCGCCGAATCACTAGCGCCAAGGGATTACTTACCCGACGGGCCGGCGATGGTGATCCTGCCTCAAGGTCACCCCATAAGCGAGAGGTTGTTACGCTCTCGACCGCCAACAGAAGCTCATTTCCTCTTCGTGCCGGGTGATACCGAGTATCCAAATATGCCAGGCGTATTGCTTCGCAAACGATTCGCGGGTCCTCAAATGGCCTCGTTGGATCTATTCATTCAGAGAATGGTGAAATGAGCGTAGTGACGTCTTTGCCGGCTATTCCGAACCGCATGCAAATTGTCTGGTCCTATTTGCGAAGCGTAGGACCCGGGGGAGCAGACGCCGATGAATTGAAGAAGCTTCTGGGACCTCGGTCGCTCCAGTCTGCCCAGGGTGAAGACGCTGAGGACGACGGAAGCGCAACCGCGATCTCAGACCACGTGATTAATGAAATGCGCAACCTTGGTCTCGTGTCGCGCGCGGCGAACGGACACCTTGCATTGATGCCCGCTGCATTTGACGCGTTCGACCTATTGCAGTTCTTCGAGCGACGATTGCTGGATCCGGTCGAGGCCGAGAAGTACGGGCAGGGCTCGTTTCCTCTTGCGCTGGCGTGGTTTCTTTCTCAAGACCCGACGATTCCGTTCGTCTGGGGCCACAACTATGCCAATCAAGTGATAGAGGAATGCGGGGCGGAGAGTAGGAGTTTTGAACTTACGAATCACTCCCGATTTGAGCAATTCGTCTATTGGGCAAGGTATCTCGGCTTCGCCTGGCGCCTAGACCTAGAGGACTCGAGAGCAGTTTTGCCAGACGCCTCCCACGCGTTGGCGCGGCACCTGCCAAGTATTCTGCCCGCGAAGACCCCCCGGACAATTCAGGAGGTGATGGCGGAACTTGCGCGGCACCTGCCGGTGCTTGAAGGAGGGGAGGCGCGTAAAAGAGTCGAATCACTACTCAGCCCGGAGAAACGCCGCCCTCCGGGGCAACTGTCTCGTTCGACCAGCTTCGCGCTGGAGCGCCTTGAGATTCAACGCAAAGTCGTTCTTGAGCGAGTCCATGATGCGCCCGCCCTCAACTTGGATCGTGCGTCCGGACCGAAGGCGATCAGCCACATCACGTGGCAGGGTTCGAAGTAGCCGTGCCATTTACCAAGTTCGTCTGCTGGCAGCTGGACCGTGTTCGTACTGTCATGAATACGAATGCCGAATTGGCAGCGCGAGACGTTTTCCTCGCAGTTCACAGCGACTACCCCGTCACGATCACTAGCCATGCTGAAGGGAGCAGAAACAAAGATTCCGCGCGCCAATGGACGTTAAGCCCGCATGTGTTTCTGCGGGAATTCCTGTCGACCGCGCGCTCGCACATGCAAGTGACGGTGCTCGGAGATTCTGGATCCGGCAAGTCTCACTTCATTCGTTGGATGGAACTCAGCATTCCTGAAAACCCCGCGAGGCGAGTCATCTCGATCCCTCGTTCCGGTGTCAGTCTTCGAGGCATTATCGAGCGAATTTTGGCCGTCCTTCCCGAAGAAGAAGCACAGCCTTATCGCGAACGTCTGGGTCAGGCCAGCGACGAGTGGAGTACTCCAGACCACTTGGAAGAACGCCTCCTGTCCGAACTCGCCCTGGCCATTGGTCGAGACGAACCTCGTGCAGGAGGGGACCCCGACCTCGAGGCGGAACTAATCGCGCAATTGCCGAATCTTTTTCACGACCCGTACCTACGCACGTACTTCCGTCGTGCGGATGCGCTGATCAAGCAGGTCGTAAGTCAGGTTTTGAGTGCCTCCAGCGAGTATGTACCAACGGTTGAGCGCCGGGAGTTCACGACGGGGGACCTGCCTTTGACCGGCATCCAAGGTGCCCAAATGTCAGCCGCGGCACGTGGTATCGCCGATTTCCTTCGTTCAGATCCGGAGAGCCAGGCGATAGCCATCGAGATCGTAAATCGCAATTTGAACAATGCGATCGGACAGGTACTGAACTTCACTGGTGATCGTCTGATTCGCCTCATGGGCGATGTGCGGCGCCACCTCCGTCGGCAAGGGCAGACTCTGGTCCTTCTTATCGAGGATCTTGCACGACTTCAAGGGCTGGATCTTGCGCTGCTGGAAGCGCTAATCGAAGAGGGCGGCGAGCAGAACGGCCTGTGTACTTTGCACTGGGCCGCGGCAGTGACCACAGGCTACTATTCCCGCGTCCCGAACACAGTGAAGACCCGGATGAATTTCGTTCTGAAAATGAACTTGCCGATGATCGGCGAACACGCTTTGGACGAAGCTTCGCTCGTCAAGTTCGCCGTCCGTTATCTCAACGCTGTCCGGCTGAATCCAGAGGTACTCCAGTCGTGGGCGGCGCAACCTGATCACGATCGAGGTGCGCCTCCGGTGGCTTGTGAATCGTGCCGGTTTCAAGAGCCTTGCCACCGCACCTTTGGTGCCACTAATGGAATCGGCCTCTATCCGTTCAATCACAACGCTCTGGTAAACATGCTCCGCCGCATCGATCCTGAACTCGACCACCGCTTCACCCCACGCATCCTAGTCAAGGACGTCCTGGCCGAGGTGATCGGAACGTACGGGCGAGATCTCGCGGAAGGCAAATTTCCGTCTGGGTCATTGATGAACCAGATGGCGGGACCAAAACTACCACCAGTACACGGCGACAGGCTACGAAGACAGGACCCAGAACACGCACAGCGGCAATTGGCAGTGCTGGAACTGTGGGGGAGCGGCGAGACCACGGTCACCGACTTGCCGGAAGATTTGTACCGTGCGTTTGGCTTGCCCAAACCCTCGATCCAGGAAACTGCTGAACGTTCTGATGAACGCCCCACAAGTGACCCCATAAGAAGGCGCCCAGCGCGTGGTAGTGCCGACCGGCGACTTGCGGATATCCAAGCCTGGGGCAATGGCGGGCCGATGCAGGATGACCTCCTCAACTACATTCGGCCCTTGGTTTTCGAAAGCGTCGTCAGTCACATCGACTGGGACCAACAACAATTCGTACGCGCCACCAGCAGCTTTTCCAGGGACGGAATCAGCTTCGCCAGGCAACTGACCCAACCGGCGCGCCGCGCGGTGACGTTGCGGGTCCCTTTGCGAGAAGGTGAGGATGCCCAAGCCGAGGCCGAAATAGCGTTGGAGGCTCTCCACGAATTTCGTGGGAACCGAAAATGGGTGCCGCCGGACGGTCCGCGCCGCCTTGTGGCTCTCGCCAATTGTCTGGACGAATGGTCGGCGCATGTCATGGCCCAACTCCTGCAGACGCCTGTCCCCACCACCAGTTGGGATTTTGTTGGGGCCGCTGTCGAGGTGTTAGCTGTTGGAGCAGTAATGGGCGGTCGCCCGCCCGGCGCGTCCTCCACATTGCCGGACCGGCTGAACGCGCTCTTCGAAGAGTGGCCTCCCGAAAGTCCCGCACAATCCCCTGAGTGGCGCACGCTCTACCAAGCAATCCGAAAGGACCAATCCACGTGGAAGAGCCTGGCCCTGGCCCGGGCAAGTGGCACAAAAGGGGGCCAAGCTGGCGGATTCATTGATCCAGAAACTTTGCTAGCTCCCCTCCGTCAGATCCGGAGGCAGTGGCAGTTGTCACATCGGCCACCTGAGGGAATAGGCAACCGACGGGACTCCTACGCCGCACTTGCTCGGCTCCATGCAAAGATCTCACTGGATTTACCCCGCGCCGCCAATGCTGAATGGCAACGCCGAACCGCCTGGGTGGACGCGTGGCGCTGTGAAGTGCCGGAAGCGATGACTCGCAAGGTCGTCGTCGATACGCTCCGCGAACTTGTGGAGACCGCGGTTGCGCACGGAATTGGCTTTCTCCCTCAAACCGGGTTGGCAATGAAATCTGCGTTGGATGGACTCGAGGGGGTCCACCTGGACGAGGCGCTCCGGGGAAGTAGCGAATTGCGGCTGAAGTCAGACCCCGGACGGCAACTCTCCGAATTGGGACGGGACCGCGACTCCAACGCGATCACAGCGGTTGAGCGCTTCCTGCCAATAGTCCGTGACTTTGTGGAGCAGGTCGAAGCCACAGTCCAGGATCGCCGCGACCACATGGGTCAAGAGGCAAAGGATGTGCAGGAACTCCAAGTGAAGATTAGAAGAATTCTCCGCCAGCTTTCCCGCGACCTCGGTGTGATCGGACACGTCGATGCCAACGCTAATTGAACGTGCTTCTGAATTGACAGACCGGATCAAATCTCTCGGAGATTCGCACGCCACGCAAGGCGAGTCCCAGGGGTTTGCCACCCGTGTCCAAGAGTTGAGCGAACCGATGATCGCAATCTCCGTTTCTGCAAGACGGCTTGAGATGTTCGCCACGAAGGATATTTCGGTCGAGGCGCCCTCGCTCGACGCTCGCATGCTGAAGAAGACGATCGACGATCTGGCGGCCAAGTTTGACCGCGACCCTCGAAGCATCCTAGCCGCCGACGTGAATTGGCGACACGCGACCAGGAACAAGCTTACAAACCTGGCAGTGCGACTCGATGCCATTCTGTCGGAGGCGTGGCGAGCACATGTTCTCGCGCTCCGGCCCGCGGTGGATCAAGGATTGCTGCGCGTGCTGAGCATTGATCCACTCCACAAGCCGGCAGCAAACAGGGTTGCGGTACTTCTGGCCCAGTTGGAGGCGTTGGCTGATCAGTTGCCGAAAACCGAAGAAGATTTCGGCAAGCCCGAGGGATTAGCCGCCGAGGCAACCCAGGCATGGAAAGACCTCCCGCAAGACATGCCGGAAGAGGTTCAGGAGTTGTTCCGCGCGATCAACGAGGGGATGGCCACCGCGGCTCACCTCACGGAAGATGCGATCAATTGGCTTCGTGAAAACGGGTTGCTCGAAACGTTGGCGATTTCTTGGAGGCCGGTCTAGATGGAGCCGTCGCCGGTCGTGGTCGACACAATCCTCGCGGCCCTTGAACAGCGCGAATTTCGTTCTTTGCGATGGGGCTATGTGGACGGCAGCCTCAGCGAGCAAGACCTCGACGAACTGGTCCAAACAACCGCGGCCGCCGCCGGCTTTTCAACGGCCGGCGCAGATCTAGTCAATTGGATGGTTGAGCGGTGTCTGTTGTTCGAGTTCGTCGTGGATGGTATGTACAGGTACCGTTCGCGCTTCGCCGAAGGCGTCCGACTTCTGACCCGACTCAAGCAACTGTTGCCGAAACGATCGTTCGCTGCTGCACCCGACCTCGTGTCGGATTACCGCATCGATGTCCGTCGCCGCAGAATCCCAAGGCGCGATCTGGACCGAAGTGAGGTAATCCGAGGATTTTCTGGTCTGCCCGGTTGGGAAGCAGCCAAACGGTCCCTCGCGGAGACATTCATTGGCGATCGCCGGCTGTCGGGCTTTCAAGTACGTGCAACCCACGCGATTCTGCGGCCGGCCTCCCAGGATGTGGGGACCGTGCTTACAGCCGGTACGGGGAGTGGAAAGACCCTAGCTTTCTACTTGCCGGCTGCTCTTGAGCTCGGTCCCTTGCTCCGCCCGCAGGATTTCTGGACGAAAGCCGTGGCCGTCTTCCCGCGGGTCGAATTGCTTAAAGATCAATGCAGCCAAGCCCATGGTTTGTTGGCTCCTCTCGCTCCCACTCTTCGAAAGCTGGGCCGCCGTCCTTTCCTGCTTGGGACCTTTTTTTCCAACACTCCTAGGACTGCAACCCAGGAGGCGCTCGAGCAGGCGGGATGGAATCGTCGGGGCGAAGGCTACCTCTGTCCGTTCCTTCTGTGCCCTAACTGCGCTTCGCCCCTTGTCTGGCTCGACCGTGATCTTGCAAGAGAGGTCTTGACATGCCAAGGTGACTGCGGGACGCAGATTCGAGATGACCAGATCGTCCTTACCCGAGACCGGGCTAGACGACAACCCCCGGACGTCTTGTTCACGACGGCTGAGACGATGAATCAGAGGCTATCTGATACGGCGAACCGGCATGTCCTCGGGATCTCGGACGATCGACAACGACAGCCAAGGTTTCTCATGATCGACGAGGTCCACACCTATAGCGGCACAAGCGGATCGCAGTCCGCGCTGGTGTTCCGGCGGTGGAGGTACGCCCTGAGCATGAGTGGGTGCCTGCGCTACGTTGGACTCTCGGCGACCTTGAAAGACGCCGCGAGATTCTTTTCGCAACTCGCTGGTCTACGGTCCTCCCTGGTCACTGAGGTTTCTCCGCACGACAACGAATTGGCATCCCAGTCAATGGAATATCAACTCGTGCTGCGAGGTGACCCGGCATCTCGTACTCAATTGTTGTCCACGACAATTCAGGCCTCGTTCCTCATGGCGCGTCTACTCGATCCGCCAGGAGACGCGGGGCCATCGCAAGGACATTTTGGCAGCCGCGTTTTCACCTTTACCGACGACCTTGACGCGACCAACAGGCTATTTGATTACCTACGCGACGCGGAAGCTCGCGATATTTTTGGCAACCCCGACGGTGCTCGAGTCCCGCTAGCCGCTCTCCGCGGTGCTAATGAATCTGATCGGGCTGCCCGAGTCCGGGCGGGACAGGATTGGGCACACTTGGAGGAACGCCTTGGGCGCCCGCTGACTCAGCGCCTCATCATTGGTCGAACTTCCTCCCAAGATCGGGGCGTGGATTGGGACAGCGACATCATCGTGGCGACCGCCGCTCTCGAAGTCGGTTTCAATGACCCGGCGGTTGGGGCCATCATTCAGCACAAGTCGCCCCACCAACTGTCTGCCTACGTGCAACGGAAGGGACGCGCTGGACGGGACCCTCGCATGCGGCCTTGGACCGTCACCGTCCTCTCCGACTACGGTCGCGATCGCCAAACGTTCCAGGCGTACGACCGACTCTTTGATCCGATCTTGGAATCCCAAAACCTCCCGACACGCAACCGTTATGTCCTGAAGATGCAGGCCGCGTTCTCTGCGATTGACTGGCTGGCAACTACGAATCGGGACCTGGCTGGTTGGTGGTGGCAGCCGTTGAACGGACCGGTCGAGTCCGAGGGCCTTTGGCGGCAACAACAAGTCCGAGCGTCAACCGTGCTGGCGGAAATCCTTGATGGAAACCGCTTACGACGCCAGGAACTCAGCGATCACGTACGGCGAGCTTTGAGGCTCGAGTCAACGGCAGAGGCCGAGGAATTGCTTTGGGGATGGCCGCGTCCATTGCTCTTGGAAGTCATTCCGACCATTGCCCGACGACTGGAGACGAATTGGGCACTTCACCGCTCTCTTCATCAACTCGAAAACGATGACCTGACGGCTCCGCCAGGCCCGCCTCATCCGCTTCCAGATTTCTTGCCGAGCAGTCTGTTCAGCGATCTGAACCTCCCAGAGGTCAATGTTGTTCTCCCGCCAGCGACAAGGCGGCATCGCGAGCGCATCGAACCATTGCCCATTGTCCAAGCGCTAGGTCGGTTAGCGCCAGGCCGCGTCACGCGTCGATTCGCCTCTGAGCGGGGTCAACTGAATCATTGGATGCCCGTTCCCATAGTTGATGGCGAGCACGCATTGGCGATCGATGAATACGCCGACCGGAACGAGATAATCGGGCGCTTCCCGTTGAGAATCGACGACGAATTGATCGAAGTTCCTTGCTACAGGCCTTGGACAATGCGCCTAACAGCCGTATCCGATCGGACCGTGTCACCCACTTCCAATGGCCGGCAGCAATGGCAGACGCAACTGCTTGCGCAGGGAACCCCAACCACCCTGGTGACAGAACACGATCCCCGATGGGGAATCGTCTTGAGGGGTATGGATTTCTATCTACATGCCTTCAATGCCCCGGTAACCGTACGACGGTTCGCGCTCAAGGCCACGGCGACGGTGAAAACACCGCCACCGAACCGGCGAGAGTTCAATGTCATCACGAAGTACGTTACCAACGATCGCAAGCAGGCGGCGGTCGGCTTTGAGCAAGAGGTCGACGCCCTCTTGCTACGGCTACGCATTCCGGATGGCCGGGAACTGGCCGAACGGGCCTCAACGGCCAGGAGCCTGCCGGCATGGAGGGCAGCCTTTTTCCGGGATGCCGTATTGAACGATCCCGAACTGTCAACCGTCGCCAATGTGTTTCAGCGTGAATGGCTTCATCAGATGCTGATCGCCGCTCTGGTAGAGATCGCAATATCTCAACAATGCGACCTGCCTGCGGCGTTGCGCGCTTTGATGGCCGAAGGGGTTGGCACAAGGCTTCGCGACGTCGCCAGACGGATCTTTGCCGTAGGGCTCGACGCGGTCCTTGAGGACGAAGAGCAAACGCCCACCGAAACAGACGATCCGGTACACCGTTCACAGCTCGATCAGCGATGGGACGAACTTCTTGCCAATCAAGTGATAGCCCAGCGGATTCCTGACCTCGCGCAGCAATTGTGGCAGCCGGATGATGTCGGATGGGCAAAGTGGCTTCGTGCCCGCCTACACGAGACGCTCGGAGAGGCAATGATCGCGGCTGCATATGCAACCGCACCCGCACATATTCCTGAGGCCTCTCTGTTGCTCGACCTGGATCGAGGCCTGCCCGACCACGACTCAGACGACGACGAGGTATGGATTACTGAAACGGCGCTTGGCGGTGCAGGGGCGGTCGAAGCAATAGCGCGTGAAGCCACAGAAGACCCGCGACGGTTCATCGGTGCGCTTGAGGCGGCTCTCGCCCCAAGTGACGTTGAACTTACAGCGCAGGCACTCGAGACCTTCGTCAACGGCATCGCTGAGGATCCACAAATCGCGAATGCTGTATTGGAAGTGCGTCGCCACATCGGCCACAACGAAAGAATCAGGGCATTGGATGCCTTGTATGCGCTACTGACTGAACGTGCGTTCGCAGTCGATCAGGGGTTCAAGGTTGCAGCGAACCATCGCGTCCTCCGGGACGGCACGGGCTCTTCAAGCGATGCGCTACTACGCGACCTGGTTACCACATGGCGTCTCTGGGAAGCTCGCCTCGGTGTTGCGATCGACTTGCGCGCCTTCGTTTTGGTCGCTGCCTCCCACCCTCGCTTTGCTCCACGTGTCCGCGAGATCATCGAAGGTGCCGCGTCGAATCAGTCAAACCCGGCGGAAGCCGCCGGCGTTCTTTCAGGGCTTCTATGGCCTCGGACTGAAGAGGTTCGGGGCCGAGTATTTCAGTCTTACGGACCGTTCCGCGTACGTGGCTTCACGGATCCTAGCTTGGTACGCGAACTACTCCCCTATAGCGGAGGTCCGGAAGTCAGCTTTCAAGAAGGATTCCGTGATGCGTTCGCGCGATCTTTGGCCGAGAAGGGAACAGTGACCGTCAGCGCGAGTCGGGACCGAGAGATGGATTTGCATGCCGAGATCTATCGGCTTCTCGCGGACCCAGTGGATGTGGATTACCTGCAGTTGTATCCGGTGATCACAGAAGTGGCCCGGAGTTCCGAAAGAATAAGCGTTACCTTCGCCCTCCGGGAGTTGTTCTAATAGTGGGTACTCACCGCGACATTTACGCCCGGGGTTCCAATCTCGTGCCGACGGAGTTCCTTCAGTCGCTGTTTGTCGCGGAACTTATTCGGCCCAGTCAGCGTATCTGGATTTCGTCGCCGTGGATCAATGACATCGATCTCATCGATAACAAGGCACGCCAGTTCGCTACGCTTGCACCGGATTGGCCAGCGTCTTGGATTCGCTTCTCGGATGTTCTTGCCGGCCTAGTCGATCGCGGATCGGAGATCGTCATCATCGCCAACCGTGACCCGCAAAACTTGGAGTTCCTCTCTCGGATTAGAGCACTGGCCGAAATGTATCCGCGTCGCGTGCATGTGATTCAGAGTCCGGACGTGCATGAGAAGGGAATACTTACCGACCATTTCACACTTGATGGATCGATGAATTTCACTTACCGAGGCGTCAACATCAACCAGGAGTATCTTGGCTATCGCAGCGATCCCCAGATCGTTCACGAACGTCGCCTCGTGCTCGAGGAACGATGGGGGCGACAATTGTGAGTTTGTTCGCGCTCGATGGACGCCCCCTCGCGCCGTTGGTTCAGCCGTACCTTGGTTGGACGGCCGGGGCCTCGGGACACTTCGAGCCACTCCGAGCGATTCTCGAAACGCTCAGCGACGAATTATTCCCTGGCGGAATCATTCCGAAGGTCTCGCCAAAAGAGACCATCTACTACGCTATCGCGCCCTCTGTTGCGCAGCGGAGGCAGTTGACAGTGCTGTTGCGAGCAGCGATTGGCTCGACGATCACCGATTTCACTGGCCCAAGCGTCATCTTTCGCGAGAGTGATTCGCTCGAGGCCGTCTTTATCGAGAACGGGTACCTGGAAGGAGCGCGATTTACTGCCGGTGCCGATGCCAGGCGTGAAAGTTACTGCCTCAAAGCCTTGGTCAGGCTCAGATCGTTGGTCGACCAATCGCGCTTGGTACGCCGTCCGGATTTGCGCACAACAGGGGAGGTGCTTCGTACGTTCGAGATGGCGCTTGCGGCGCACGACAGGCGCGCAGCGGAAGCTGAAATCGAGTTTCTCCGTACCAATCTGAGGTTGGACGCGGTCAATCTTGGATCTCTCACTGTGCGACTGCATCACGCATTCCGGGATTGGGATCGGATCCGAAAGCTCGATTCCTTTCCGTCGCTATGCCGAACGCGGCGGACGCCAAGTGTCACGAACGCTCTGGCGGAAGCGGTGTATCGAACGGCTATGCTGCGATTTGAAACGGAAAATGATCCACAGCGGGCTATCGCGTTCTTCCGTGCAGACGTGCTTCCGCACATGGGCAACCTTTTCGATTCATGCCCCTCACGTCCAACGGCGGGTGCAGCCAAAGCGTTCCTCCTAGCCGCTCTTGCGTCAACACCGCCGGACCGACGGCTGGCAGAGGGGCTGAAACAGCACGTCAAGGATTGGCCTGAAACAGAAAGGCCCTTCTTCACACGGCTGTACGAGTACAGAATTCAGCCTACCAGTGCGACCATGGTCGTGGAGGCAAGGGGAATACACAGCACCACTCCCACAGCCGCGCTGGCTGGCGTACCGGCTCGACCCGGATTCGAAGATGAAATCGAAGCCCTTCGCGCGGCGGCACCGGCCAACCTCGAACGGGCCAGAGCGGGCCTCCTGGCGGCAACTCAGGTTGAGGCTCTGGAAGTGTTTCAGACAGTCGTCGCCTACATACAGCGCTTGGACCAGGCAGATGTGCGAGCACTGCTGGACAACCGGTTCAACCGTGTTGCCTACGAACGGATGTTGGAGGCGGTCGGAGGAAGCGCGACACCAAGATCTTGGGTGGATTGGTTGGCTCGGTTGCCGAACGCATCACTTGCGGAGTCGCAGCAGTTTCCACACCGCGCTGCTAGCGAATGGAGAGTCCACGATCATCTAAGTACCGATGGCGATGTTCGTACTCTGGCGGAAGCAATAGCCAGCGTGCCGCCGCCGGCTCAAGAGCGCCTGTTTGACACGCTTCCGTACATGGTGCAGTGGGTACGCGATGACGCAGCATGGCCGGAAGGTGTGATGCGACCGCTCTATCAAGCTCTCTACGAG
>Ga0194132_10007555_pt1 | contig 16136 bp, 8 predicted proteins | sample TA2KigOf80mmetaG_FD_148612 | JGI IMG/M metagenome (GOLD analysis project Ga0194132, IMG submission 148612) | Freshwater microbial communities from Lake Tanganyika, Tanzania - TA2015054 Kigoma Offshore 80m | ecosystem: Environmental > Aquatic > Freshwater > Lake | place: Tanzania: Lake Tanganyika...
CGCCCTCTGCGGTTCGAGTGCGCGCAAGCTGAAGCAGCTCGACGCCAACCTGCTGGCCGGCCGCGCAATCAACCGGGCCTTCTTCCCGCTGGTCTGTGCGGAGCTGCCGCGGCTGCCCGTCACCGATGACGTCCTGCGATGGGGGCTGCTGCCAGAGGTGCGCAGCGACCTGGTATCGGCCGCCGACATCCTCGAGGCGTATGCCGCCAACTACCTGCGGGAGCAGATCCAGCAGGAGGTGCTGACCAAGGACCTGGCGTCGTTCGCGCGGTTCCTGCGCGTGGCCGGCCTGCTGAACGGCCAGGTCGTCACCGTCACCAACATCGCGCGCGAGTCGGCGGTGGTGCGTCCCACGGTGCAGCGGTACTTCGATGTCCTCGTGGATACGCTCATCGGCGTCTGGCTGCCGGCGCGGCAGCCGCGGATCAAGGTGTGCGAGTCGGCGTACCCGAGGTTCTACCTGTTCGATTGCGGGGTCGTGCGGGCCGTGTGCGGACGGCTTCGGGCGTTGCTGCATAAGAGCGAGCGCGGCCCCGCGCTCGAGACCTTGATGCTGCACGAGATTCGGGCGCACCTGGCGCACCATGCCGTGGGCGGCGAGCTGTCGCACTACCGGACGGCCGCCAGAGTGGAGATGGACTTCATCTGGCAGGGACCGGAGCGCGCCGTGGGTATCGAGGTGAAGGCGGCCCGTGTCTGTCGACGCAGCGATGGTGCCGCGTTGCTTGATCTGCTGGAGAGGAACGTCATCCAGGCGGCGGTCGCCGTGTACGGCGGAGACCATCCGCTGAAGGACGGAGCCGCGCGCGTGTGGCCGAGTTCGCCGCCCTGCCTCGCGGCGTCCCAGGTAGTCTACGACCGCCTGTCGACATCACGCAGGAGATTTAGGAGTTAATTGCGTCGGGCGACCTCGCGTCTGCAGAGCGGCGCCTTAATACTCGAGGAGTGGGGAGAGGAGAGCGCCACCTCAAGGCGGCGGGCGGTGGGCTATCGCACCACCGCCCGTTCGGACCACTCGTCGAGCGTTTCTCAGTTGAAACTGTAGCGGACCGAGAAGCGGAACGTCCGCACGCCCGTCTGGCCGCGGGCGCCAGTGGAGGCGGGAGTGAAGCGGCCCGTCGTCGTGTTCGGAGCGTCTGGCGACCAGGTACCAGCGGGATTGGACTCGATGGTGAGGAACGAGAAACCGGTCACGTTGAACATGTCCACGAATAGGCCGACCTCGTTACGGTTTCGCAGCTTGAGCAGTTTTTCGAGGCGCAGATCGAGATTGCTCGTCGACTGATGTCGACGGTCGCCGCGCTGTTCGACCCAGATCGTCTGTGATGCGGTGGATGCCCCGTTTGCCGCCACCCAGGCAGCTGGCGGCTGGATAGTGACTGTGCGGTTCCAGGGCGCGCCATCACTGTAGATGAAGTTGAACGACGATCGGACCTCCCAGGGAAGCATCACCGATCCCCACATCTTCATCACGGTCGGCCGGTCGAAGGGCTGCCGTGCGTCGTCGCGGTTGATCAGGAAGTTGGGCGTCTGGAACTGGCCGCGGCCGGTGGTGCCAGCGATATCGTAGTTGCCGTAGTTCTTCGAGAAGACGAGGGACCCGCCGACCATCCAGTTGTTCCTCCAGCGCCGCCGGGCCGTGATGTCGAGCGCGCTATACCGGGCGACCGCCTCTGGCACGTTGGTCAGGCGCGGAAACGTGGCCGGCGCGTTCTGGCGCTGGAAGTAGACCGTCAAGGGAACAGCTGGAAAGTTGGCGCCCGCGGCCGGGACGGTCGTCTGGAACGGAATCCAGTAGCCTGAGCTCGGGTCGCTCCAATAGGACCCGGCTTGCAGATCGTAGAGTGGATCGCTGATCTGGTTCTTCCTGTTGCGAAAGAGGCCGGCGACTCCGAGGTTGAAGCCTCCGAGCTCACGCTCGATCGCCACGCGGTACTCGTGCATGAAGGGCGTCTTGATGTTGGGGTCGATGTTCTGGTGCCAAGTCGTGCCGATCAACCCGACCGGGCTGGCGTTGTTCGCCTGAACATAGCGATCCACGCCCGGCGCATCGAGTCGGCGGTTGCCGTTCAGATCGAACCAGTTCATTGGGAACGTCGCGCCTCCCGACGGCACGCCGAAGTTGAAATGCCATCCCAGTAGCCGCTCCTGGTAGCGCCCGTAGCTCGCCTTGAGGACGGTCTTCCTGTCGGCGGTGATGTCGTAAGCCATGCCGAGCTGTGTGGAGAACCCCTTCCACGGGATCCGGTCGTCCTGTCCTTTGGAACTGAGCTGGCCGAACGGGTTGATCCCCCACCGAGGCCGGAACACCGCATCGCCGATCGCCTGCGCGAACGTGTCGGCCGGTGTCTTCGATACGTCCTCGATGCGCGACGATGTGCTGTCGTAGCGCAGGCCGAGATTGAGCGTGAGCCGGTCGTTGACGCGCCAGACGTCGGAGGCGAACACGCCCATGCGCTCGAAGATGCTAGGGACGCCGCTGCCGAACTCCTCGGTGGATGCCGTCGTCAGGGTGACGAGGCCGTCGCCGAGGGTCGGGTGGGCCTCGCTGAGACCGTTCAGCGCCCGGTAGTAGTAGACGTCCTGGTTGAAAGTACGCCACTCCGAGATCGAGTTCTTGCTCCAGAAGAAGAAGCCCCCGAATAGGTCTTGGTACTCGACGCCACCCTTGAGCTCGTGCGAGCCGAACCAGTCCGCCTTATGATGCGTCACGCTCACCGACCCGTTGTAGTTGCGCTTGTCGGTCGCGTCGAACCCGGAGGCCCAGCGTCCGTACTGATAGCCGCTGAACTCGTCGAAGAAGGCCGGGTTGGTCTCGGCGCCCGGCTGTGAGCTGCCTGAATAGTTGAAGCGCCACAAACCGAATCGCGCGTCCATCAGCGTGTTGCTCGAGATAGTCCACGTGAGCTGGCTTGAAATGGTGTGTTCCTTCGCCTGCCAGTGCCGTGTGGCCTCGAGCGTTCGGCGCGACGGGACGGTGAAATCGTTGGGCCGATCGCCCTTCGAGTAGTTCCAGCTCCCGAACCAGCGAATGGATGGGGTGAGCTGCGCGGTCATCTTGCCGAAGCCCCAATCCTGCTTGTACGGCGCGTTGTAGTTGTTGTACTGAGTGCCGCCGATTGCCACGGGCACGAACGATCCGAGGGTCTCGTCCCGGAACCCGCGATAGTTGCCGACGAACCAGAGCCGGTCCTTCAGAACGGGACCGCTCAGGCGGAATGAATAATCGCGCTCGAACTCCTTCAAGCTCGGTTGTCCGATGCTCAGAGACGCCGAATGCTCCTTCGGCATGAGGATCTGAGAAAAATCCCGGTTGGTAAAGTAGTACGACCCCATGCCCCCGTAGACGTTACTGCCGCTGCGAGTCACCAGGTTCAAGGTGCCACCGATCGATCCGTAGTTCTCGATCGGGTTCGTCGTGGTGACGAACTCGATCTCCTCGATCGCGTCCCAGCTGATGTTTGCCTCGGAGAATCCCTGGTCCGGTGCCTGTACGTTGGCTCCGTCCACTAGGTAGTTGGTCTCATTACGATTCGAGCCGGCCGACGTCCGTTCGACCACGCCGGGCGCCAGAGCGGTCGGCCCGAGGATGGCATTCCGTTGGAGCGGCAACTGTTCGATGGTTTCCTTGCTGATGTGTTGCGCGTTCTTCACCTGCTGCCGGTCGATGACCGGGGTCGCCGCCGCGACCGTCACCGTTTCCGCGATGGCGCTCGGCTCTAACGTGGTGTCAAGCTCGATGTCCTTGCCGACCTGGACATCAATCCCCGACAACTCGATGGTCTTGAACCCGTCCAGACGGACCTGAAGGGTGTAGCTGCCAGGTGGGAGCCGGGAAGCCCTGTAGCGTCCGTCTGTCTCTGTGACGCTGACCGAGGGCTGGATCAGGGCACGACCCTCGACCGTGACGGTCGCGCCTGGAACCGGAAAGCCCTGCTTGTCCAGAACGCGGCCAAGAATCGTCCCGTCGAGCCGGGTTTGGGCCGTCGCACTGCCTGTCAGAAGGAGAACAAGGCATAAGAAAAGCAGCGATCTAAATTTCATGTAATTGTTCTCCGGGTAACTATCTGATGTGTGACCGTATGATCTTCGATACGGTAGAGTGGAGCCATCACAGTAATGGCAAACAAGGATTGATGTCAAGCTAGGAGCAACTATGAAGCGGGCTTTCGTCTGTCTGGCCGCGACTGCGGCCGTCGTCACCACCCTTGGCGCCCGAGCGCCCGCGCCAGCTCAACACCCGGCGGCGGATCCCGGCGCGCCCGAGCGCGGATTCGTTAGCTCCAGGCCGGGTGAGTCTTGGGAGCACGGGCTGCTCAGCGGGAACGGTACGATTGGGGCGAGCGTTCTCGGCCAGCCGCTGGACGACACGATCGTCCTCAGTCACGAACGGCTCTTCCTGCCCGAGCGTCCCCCGACGCTGCCGCCGCTCATGGGTCCCCGTCTCTTCGAAGTTCGCCGGCTGATCGACCAGGGGCTCTACCGTGAGGCCGAACAGCTAGCCTTTGATCTCTCAGGACAGGAGAGCTTTCTCTATCCGGATCCGTTCGTGCCGGCCTTCGATCTCCGAGTCCGCATGGATGGCGACATGCACGTGACCGACTACCGGCGGTCGGTCGATTTCCGCACCGGCGAGGCGACCGTGCGCTGGACCGGACGCGAATCCTCGTTCGAACGCTCCCTTTTCGTGTCGCGCGCCGACGGTGTGGTCGTTCTTAGGATCACCGGCTCCCGGCCAGGTTCAATCAACGTTCACCTCGCTCTGCGCCCGCGCGAGCCTGGACATCAGCGAGTCAGGCGGAACATCGCCGATACGAAGGTCGCAGCGGACTCTTCATGGATCACCTACTCGAGTCGTTATGCGAATGCCTACCCCGGCAGCATCCAGGTGCTCGAGGGTGTGGCCTCCGTCCAGGCACGCAGCGGAGCGACCGCAATCGACCAGAAGCGGATGGGCGCGTCGCCGGGGGAGGAAAGTACTGTCGTGATCACCGGCGCCGATGAGGTGCTGGTGCGTCTTCATGTCGCGCCCCTCTATCGAGCCGGCGAATCGCAGATTGACGAGACGAAGCGCAGACTGTTGGCGCTGCCCGACAGCTATGCGTCCCTGCTCTCGCGTCACGCGCCACTGCACGCTGCGCTCTTCACCAGAGCCCGCCTCGACCTTGGCGGCGGCGCCGACCGTCAGCTGACGAGCGAGCAGCTCCTTGCCAAGAGCACCGATGCGGAGCCGTCACGGGCACTGATCGAGAAGCAGTTCGATGCGGGGCGCTACAACATCATCTCCAGTACGGGCGAGCTTCCCCCCACCCTCCAAGGGGTCTGGGCCGGCACATGGGATCCGCCATGGGCCGGCGACTACACCCACAACGGCAACGTACCTGCAGCCATCGCCAGCATGCTGACGGGCAACATGCCCGAATTGATGCTCGCGTACGTCTCGTATATCGAGTCGATCGTTCCCTACCTCGAAATGAACGCCCATCGGATCTTCGGGGCGCGGGGCCTAGTCCTGCCCTCGCGATCGACGACAAACGGGTTCAACAACGCCCTCGCCCCAAGGTTCGCAGGAGCTTTCTGGGTCGGCGGGGCTGCGTGGGCGGCCCATTACTTCTACGACTACTACCTCTTCACGGGCGACCGGGCCTTCCTTCAGCGACGCGCGCTGCCGTTCATGGAAAAGGCCGCCCTCTTCTTCGAGGACTACTTGTACGAGGGCTCCGACGGGAGGTGGATCTTCAGCCCGACGCAGTCACCGGAGAACTCGCCCAGCAACACGCAATCGCAGGCGACCTTCAACGCGACGATGGACGTGGCGGCCGCCAAGCAGCTGCTCTCCAACCTGATTGCCGCCTCGCGCGAGATCGGCGTCAACGAGCAGAAAATACCGACCTGGCAGCGGATGCTTGAGAAGATGCCGCCGTATCTCGTCAACGAAGAGGGGGCCGTCAAGGAGTGGCTGACACCGCTGCTTGTCGACAACTACGCCCATCGCCATGCCTCTCAGCTGTATCCACTGCTCGAAGGCATGCCGGCCGACATCCGTGAGTCTCCAGCTCTGCAACGGGCGTTCAAGCGGCTGATCGAGCTAAAGCTCGAACGCCATTGGCGCGACTGGCAGCAGCAGCGGGGCTTCATGTCGTTCGGGCTCGTCCAGCTTGGTCAGGCAGCGGCGACGCTGGGCGAGGCCGACCTTGCGTATCGGGCGCTCATGCCATTGGTCAACCGCTACTGGCTGCACAACATGGCGTCGACGCACAACTATCGCAGCCTGTTCAACATGGATATCAGCGGCGGCCTGCCAGCCGTGATCATCCAGATGCTCGTCGCCTCAGAACCTGGGATGGTCCGGCTGCTGCCGGCACGACCGCCGGACTGGACTTCAGGGGCGATCGAGGGCGTGCTCTGTCGTGGCCAGGTCGAACTGAAGCGGCTGGCGTGGAATCTCGACTCGATCACGGTGACGCTGCTGTCGCGCCGCGAGCAAGAGGTGACCCTGCGCACGCCATTCCCGGTGGGTCGCGCGAGGGTAACAGGCGGCCGCGCGGCGGTGCGCGCCGGGAAGACCCCTGACGGGCAGATCGTCTCACTGCCGGGGATGCAGGAGATCAGCATCGAGCTGACGCCGAAGTGACTCAGGGCTGCCAGCTGGTGGTGGGTGATGAGCGCGTTGGCCCGAGAGCGGTCCATGGTCAGTTCGCAGGCCAGACGAACCCAGGTCGACTTAGGTTGGCTGAAGACCGTCGTCCTGGTTTTCGTCCAGCTCACAGAACATCGTGAGCGGCGACTTCACGCGCAACGGGTGTTCGGGGGTGCCGACGTAAATTGCGAAGCGGGGGGAGACGATGCTTCGTCGGGAATCGGATCAAACGCCCTCGCGTGGAGCAGCAGGTCCCGCGCCGGCCGGTGATCGCCTTTCTTAGTCGCCTGGGTGACGGCATGGACCCACTCGCGGGTAGCCTGCGGGCCGCTCACTCGCAATAGCCGCAGCACTTCCCCACGCGCGTCGGTCTCGAACTGCTGCTGGAACGCCTGGCTCTCGCCCGACTGCAACACGGCGGCGACGGTGCCGCGGTCACACGGTCCGTGCGGCGGGCAATCTCGGCAATCGAGCAGCGTTCGACAATGCCGAGCCGCTGGATCTCGTGGCGCTCGTCTGGTGTCAGGGCGGAGCCCCATCCGGGTAGCCGACTCCCGGCAACTCCTCAATCCCACATAGTGCTGGATCAGGCCGACTATTCTTTTGTCGCAAGATAGATAGTGAGAGTCGCCTGCCGATGCAGGTTTTTCGCGTGGCCGTATGGCTACCGGCAGTTAAATTCTTGACGATAGCACACGACCCTGTGCACAATCTGCAGCACAGAATGGAATCCAATGGTCTGGTCAGCCGCCGCAGGTTCGCGGAGCGTATCATCGCTGGTCTGGGCCTGTCCGCAGTGGGTGAGCGGCTGTCACTCGCTGCTCCCGCTCGTCCCCCAAGCCTGCTGCTCTTCCTTTCCGACGACCTCGGCTACGGCGATCTCGGCTGCTACGGCAATCCGATCAACCGCACCCCGCAGCTCGACGCCCTGGCGCGGTCGGGTTGCCGTTTCACGGACGCGCACGCGGCGAGCACGGTCTGCTCGCCGGCGCGTGCCGCGCTGCTGACCGGCCGCCATCCCTACCGGCTGGGCCTCTACTACCTGGTCGAGAAAGACGCTCATCTCCGGCGCGAGGAGATCTCGGTGGCGTCGCTACTGAAGGCGCGCGGCTACGACACCTGCTTCGTCGGCAAGTGGCACGTGAGCCGCCTCGGCGAGAAGAACATGGGCCAGCCCAGCCCGTCCGATTTCGGGTTCGACCACTGGTTTGCGACCGAGCACAACGCCTTCGAGGGGCCGCACAACCCTCGCGACTTCATCCGCAACGGTGTGCGTGTCGGTGAGGCGAAAGGCTGGTACTGCGACGTGATCGTGGCCGAAGCGCTGGAATGGCTGCGCAGACGCCCCGACCCGCAGCGGCCCTTCTTCATCTATGCGTGCAGCCACGAGCCGCACACGCCGCTCTCGCCGCCGGACACATACGCCGAGTTGTACGCGACAGCCGAGCTCGACCGCCATCAGGGCTCGGTCCATTACGGCGGCGTACCGCGGCCCGAGGTGGACTTGTCCGAGAACCGCAAGTATTACCACGGCACGATCACCCAGCTCGACGACGCGTTCGGCCGGCTGCTCAAGGGGGTGGGCTCTGCGGCGCCCGCCCACGAGCCGGTGGTAATCTTCACCAGCGACAACGGGCCGGAGTATCCGGTAAACGCGATCGAGTCGGGAGGGCGGTGGCAGGATCCGCTACGGGATCGCTCCTTCGGGACGGCGGGGCCGCTGCGGGGGATGAAGCGCTATACGTACGAGGGTGGCCACCGGGTCCCGCTGATTCTTCGCTGGCCTGGGCAGGTTCGGCCCGGCACGCTCAGCGACGAGCTCGTGAACGGGACCGACCTGCTCCCGACGCTGTGCGACCTGGCGGGTGCGCCCGTTCCGACCGACCGCACCATCGACGGGACGAGCTTCCTTCCGCTGGTTGAGGGCCGCCCGCTCGCGCGCCCGCTCCCGGCGCTCTGGGCTTCCCCCGCCGGATACTCCTTCACGCCGAACCTGGCGATGCGGGAGGGCCGCTACGTCCTCACCGCCTGGTTCGCTCCGAGGCCGGTAGGCCAGCGCTGGATTGAGTACATGACGACGACGCGCCTCGGCGACTACGAGCTCTACGACCTGCGCACGGACGTCGGACAGAGCGAGAACCTGGCGAGCCGCGAGCCGAAGCGCGTCGAGCAGATGGCCGCAACGCTCGCTAGGCTCTGGGCGGGCATCCTGGCCGAGGCCCCTAGGTGGAAGGAGTGGGACCGTCGAGAGGGCTAATGAACCCCGGGCTCCTGAGAGAGAGGAAGAGCGTGCCGACCGCGGCCAATAAGACTACGAAGCCAGCCAAGCCGCAGGCAGGCCTGGGTCGCGGCGTCTACGAGCAGATCCGCCACTTGATCGGCGCCCTCAAGCCGGCCCCCGGCGCGCCGATCAGCGAGTCGCAGCTGACGCTGCGCCTGGGCGTGAGCCGCACGCCGATTCGCCACATGCTTCTCCGCCTCGAGCAGGACGGATTCGTGGTCGCGCATTGCTACGGCTCGGTCTCCAGTCTGTGTGTGGCGCCCTTGACGATCGAGGACATAAAAGAGCTACACGCGATCTTCAGCACCCTCGAAGACCTGTCGGCACGCTTGGTTGCCCAGCTGTCGGACGAGCCGCGGCAGGATCTGGCGGTGCGCCTGCGGAAGCTCAACGACGAGTTGCGCGTCGCCTGGCAGATGCGGCCGGGCCGGCTGTGCGAGGCGCAGGACCTGCATGTCGCCTTTCACCGCACGCTCGACGAGGCGGTCGTCGGCCGCCGTCTGTCGAACGAGCTGCGGGCGCTCCAGCATCAAGTCGAGCGCTACGAGCGGTTCTACACGGCAGCGCTCGTCGATGCTGGCCAAGGCCGACGAGGGGCGCCGCCTCTACGCCCGGATGTTCGGCGCGGGAGACGACGAGCCCGCGTTCCTGTGTCTACTGGGTCTGAGACCCGGCGTTCGCTTAACCAGAGGCCGCTAATACGGCTTATCGCCTTCGCGAGACCTTCGACGATTTCCGGATGTCGCTGCCCGAGGCGATCTGGGCCTGACAGATCAACCCTCACATATGGAGAAGAGCTATGACTATTTCCCGCGGCCTCGCCGCCTTTTTGCTGACCATCGCCAGCGTGCCGGTAGTCAGGGGCGCCGCCGAGCCGCCGCTGGCCCAGTGGCGCTTTGACACCGGCGACTCCGTGGCGGGGGCCTTCAAAATGGTCGAGGGCGTGTCCGGCCTGGCCCTGCGCCTTGACGGTTACACCACGCGCATCATCCAGAAGGCCGCGGAAGGTCCGCGGATCTCGTCGACCTTCAGCGTCGACGCATGGATCGCGCTCGGCGCTTATCCCTGGAACTGGTGCCCGATCCTGGCCCAGGAGAAGGACGGTGAGGCCGGTTACTTTTTCGGCATCGGGCCGCGAGGCGAACTCGGCCTGCGGCTCGCGGCAGGCGGGCGCTGGATCACGGTCGAATCGGCCAGGCCTCTCCCGCTGCGCCGCTTCACCCACGTCGCCGCGGTCTTTCGCGAAAATGATGGCGTGCGCCTCTATGTCGACGGGGTCGAGGCCGGCCGTCTTGTGACAGCCGGATCGCTCAAGGCTGCCCCGGAACAGGACATCGTGCTCGGAGCAAACCGGGAGAAAGTTATGCCGTCTTATCCGGTGCCGCCGGCCGAAGGAACGAGGCCCTCGTGGTTCTCACTGGACGGAATCCTCGACGAGGTCCGCCTCTTCAATCGCGCTCTCGCCCCCGAGGAGATTGCGAGCGAGGCTCGACGGCCTCAGGCGTCGATGAAACCCGACCTCCCACCGCGCGTTCTGCCGTCTGGGCCGCCTGGGCCGGGGCGCTTCGGTGCCTACTACACCAACCTGCGCTATTACGAAGACTGGGACGCGCTGTGGCCGGTCTCGGATCACCCCGATATCGTGGTTCAGTTCGACGGGTCCCCGGTGCGAGTGGTGTTCTGGCGCGGCTTGCGTTACTCGCCCGCCTGGGTCACGGAGAACGGGCTGTGGCTCGCGGATCAGGGCATGGAGAGTGGCAACCCCGAGGGCTGCGTCGAGCACATGCAGGACATTCACACCAAATACTCTTCGGTGCGCATCATCGAGAGCACGCCGGCGCGTGTAGTCGTGCATTGGCGTTACGCACCGGTGAGCGGGCACGACAACAACTGGATCGCCAACGAACGGAGCGGCTTTGAATGGTGGGTGGACGAGTACTACACCTTCATGCCCGACGGTACGGGCGTTCGCAAGGTCCGCTGGCGCCGGCCCGAAGCCTCGCTCGCCTTCCCCTGGCTGGAGATCCAGGAGACCAGCGTCCTCGCCCATCCCGGCCAGAACGCGAAGGACGTGCTGAGCAACGATGCGCTCACGTATCTGGACCTCGACGGCAATAGCGCCACCTACTCATGGCCCGACGACAAGAGCGTCAACACGCGCGAGCGGCGCAACATGGCGGTTGACCCGAGCATAGTGAAAGACCTCAAGCCCGAGACTCCGGTTATCCAGGTGGTGAAGATGCGTTCGCAGGCGAAGCCCTTCGTGATCTACGAACCGGGCACGAGGCCGCACGTCTATGTAGGACGCGTGCGGGACGAGGTGGTGAACTTCCCCGCCTACAACCACTGGCCGGAGAGTTTGGTGCGCTCGGACGGCCGCTTCGTGCAGGCTGCCGACCGGACCACCAGCTGGTCGATCTCGCAGAACTATCCGCCCGAGCATGATGAAGGGAATGGTTACTCATGGGTGGCCTTGCTCTACGGGGCGACCTTCGGTGAGCCTCAGTCACTGGTGCCCCTAGCGCGTTCGTGGAATCGGGCCCCGGAACTTCGGGTTCTTGCGGGCACAGCCGAGAGTCGCGGTTTCGACATCGGACAGCGTGGGTACACGCTGAACTGCGCCGCTGGTAAGGGCTGTGGCGCCCTCAGGTTCGAATTCGCGGCGACCGCCGAGCAGCCCCTCGTGAACGCTCTGGTGGTGATCGAGGGATTCGGCGACGGCGCGGCGAACGTCTCGGTCAACGGCCAGCGGCTCGAGGAGAGCGCGGGCTTGAGACTCGGAAGAAGGCGGACGATCCAGGGCACCGACCTAATCGTGTGGCTCGAGCGCGCCGCGACCGGCAAGGTCGAGGTTCGGATCACGGGTGCGCCGCCGCCGCGCTAGGACTTCTGTTCGCGTCCTGCATTCTCATCTCATGAGTAGCACGGGAGGAGAAAGTGAGACTTTCGTCATCGCTCGACCTCAGCCAGTCCCCTGTTAGTATGGCAAATGGCTTGAACATGAAACGAAAGGGGCCGTGATTTAATGAGTGTCGCGCTCCGGGTAAACGAAACGATGCGGGCTGGATCGCGGGAACGCAATTTGCAGATTAAAGAACGCAAAAAGACTTCCTTTTCGCTGTCTCGGATTCTTGTGGTGTGACGGCCTTTACTTTCCATGTCAGACAAGCCCACACAAGGTATCGCTCCCGAAACTGTCCGTAAAATCAAACTCTCCTCCGGTCGCGAAATGCCCGCGCCGGCTTATGGCACCTTCCATTCTGACTGGGCGCAGGCGCTGATGAAGGACGCCACGCTCGAGGCCGTCCGCCTCGGTTGGCGTCACCTCGACACCGCCCGTGCTTACGAGAATGAGAACCTCATCGGAGAGTCGATCCGCGAATCGCTCCGGCGCGGATATATCAAGTCGCGTGAGGAGTTGTTCATCACCGGCAAGCTGTGGAACGGCCACATGAGTCCGAATCACGTTGCGCCCGCGCTCGAAGCTACCCTGCGCGCTCTGGGCGTCGATGAGATCGATTTGTATTTGAACCACTGGCCGTGGCCGAATGTCCACGCTCCCGGCTGCACCGGCGATCACCGTAATCCCGACGCCGTTACCTACATTCACGAGGCGTTCCTCGAAACTTGGGCTGAAATTTGCAAACTCAAGAAGGCCGGAAAAATCATCGACATCGGCACCTCGAACCACACCCGCGCGACGATGGAGCTCCTCCTGCGCGATGTCGGTGCGGATGAACGCCCTGTCTGCAACCAGATGGAACTCCACCCGCTTTTCCAGCAAACGGAACTCCGCCGCTATTTCGAATCCGAGGGCATCGTTTGCATCGGCTATATGGCGATGGGTTCGCCGAAGCGCCCGTGCCGAGACAAATTCAAGGAGCACCGCTCCGACATGCACGATCCGGTCATTCAGGAAATCGCGCGCGAGTGCGGCGTCTCGGCCGGAACTGTCTGCCTCGCTTGGGCCGCCCAGCGCGAGAACCATAGCGGTGGCTATGTCGTGATGTCCACAAACTCCGGCCGCATTTTGGAAAACCTCGTTCCCGCGACGAAGGACATCCTGAATACGCTACAAATGCTCCGCATCGATGGCGATGGCACCGAAGCAAATCCCGGCATCGACGCCAACAACCGCCTCATTCGGGGGCAGGTTTTTCTCTGGCCAGAGGCCGATGGCGACTGGCGCCTGCTCTGGGACGACTCGCAGGTTTTCCTCTCTTGGGCCGGTTATCAAAAGTTCAAAGACTCTTGGAATGCCCACCACGCCGTGCAACTCGCCACCACCCACGGGAGGGCCGGACATTGAAAGAAGTCGGAGTGCTCAGTGGCCACATCGACTCGGCGCTGAACCGTCAGGGCCGCGGGGATTTGATGATGGTGGTGGATGCCGGATTCGCCTGCCTGGACCATGCGGAAGTCGTCGATATCGCGCTGCGCAAAGGCTCGCCCTCCGTGCTCGAGGTTCTTGCAGGGCTCCGCGTGGTCTACTCGGTCGAAAAAATCGTGATGGTGAACGAAACGCGCGACCACAATCCGACGCATCTCAAAATCGCTACGAAGGCTTTTGGCAAAGGCATCGAGGTCGAGACTATTCCGCACACCGAGTTCAAACAACAGAGCCACCAGGCTAAAATCAGCGTCCGCGCCGGCGATTTCACCGCCTGGGGCAATGTGATGTTAGTCTCCGGTGCCAGCCACCGCTGGAAAATGGGAAAAAGGTAATCCTATGAGACAAGCCATCATGACCAAGCCCGGACACATCGAGTTCCGGACTTCCGAAGAGCCCGTCGCGGGCCCCGGCGAAATACTCCTCCGTATCAAGAAAATCGGCGTGTGCGGATCCGATATCCATGTTTGGCACGGTGAGCACCCCTACACGCCGTATCCCGTCATCCAAGGCCACGAGTTTTCCGCCGTCGTAGAGGCCGTCGGCGCGGGCGTGACGAAGGTTAAGCCCGGCATGAAAGCCACCGCCGCCCCGCAGCAGGTCTGCGGCAAATGCAATCCCTGCAAGCGCGGAGCCTACCACATTTGCGACACGCTCAAGGTCCGCGGATTCCAGGCTCCGGGCTGCGCACAGGATTTGTTCATTACTACCGAGGAGCGTATCGTGCCGTTTCCCGACAGCCTCAGTTTCGAGCAGGGCGCGCTCATCGAGCCGGCCTCCGTAGCCGCGCACGCCACCAGCCGTGTGCCAACGCTCCAAGGCAAAAACGTCCTCGTCACCGGCGCGGGTACGATCGGCAATCTCGTCGCTCAGGCGGCAAAATGCCGGGGCGCGAAAAAAGTTCTTATCACCGACCTCAGCGACTTCCGGCTCCAGAAGGCGCTCGACGCCGGAATCGACGGCGCTTGTAATGTCCGCAACGAAAAGCTCGCCGACAAATGCAAGGCGTTCTTCGGCGACGAGGGATTCGATGTCGCTTTCGAGGCCGTGGGCCACGAGCGCTCGCTCGATGACGCAATCCAGACCATCCAAAAAGGCGGCGACATCGTGGTGCTCGGTGTCTTCGGCTGCAGGCCCAGCGTGGATATGTCCACCGTCGGCGACCGCGAGATCAGCCTCATCGGCACACTCATGTATCGGCAGGAAGACTACGCGCAGGCCGTCGAGTGGGTCGCCTCTGGAGCCATGGAAACCTCGCTCCTTGTGACGAAGCATTTCTCCTTTGAGGACTACGCAAAAGCCTACCGCTTTATCGAAAAGGAAGCCGACAAAACCCTAAAGGTCGTGATCGACCTCGACTGATTTCCACCCCCAAGCAAACCCAGCCCACACCTATAAAAACCATGAACATCTCCCCGTTCGATGTGGTGGTCATCGCCATCTACCTCATCGGCATCACCGGATTCGGCATCTGGGTCGGTTATCGCAAGAACGCATCCTCCGACCAATACTTCCTCGCGAACAAATCGCTCGGCTGGTTCACCATCGGCGCGGCGGTTTTTACCTCGAACATTTCCACAATCCATCTCGTCGGCCTCGCGGCCGGCGGCGCCGGCGACGGCATGGTGATCGGCAACTTCGAGTGGATGGCCTGCTTCACGCTCATGCTCCTGGCCCTTGTTTTCACGCCGTTCTATGTGAAGTCCGGTGCGCATACGCTGCCGGATTTCATGGAGCGGCGCTATTGCCCCTCGGCCCGCACCTTTATGGCCGTGATCGGAATCCTCGGCGCACTTCTGATCCACATCGGCATCAGCCTTTTCGCGGCTGCGAAGGTTTTCCAAAGTTTCCTCGGGATTCAGATGATGACCACCATCCTGGTCCTCTCGGCCTTCACGGTGGTTTACACGGTGCTCGGTGGATTGAAGGCCGTCGTGCTCACGGAAAATATCCAGGCCGGCCTGCTGCTCTTCAGCGCGGGATTAGTCACCGTGCTGGCGATCGCGGCGCTACCCGATGTGGGCATCCGCGACATGGCTTCGTTCAAATTGGCGCTGCAGCCTGGGCAATTGAACATGCTCCAACCGATCCACAACACCGACGGGCATCTCAACCAATACTCCTGGCTCGCGATCCTGCTTGGCTACCCGATCCTCGGCATCTGGTATTGGTGCGCAGACCAAACCCTCGTCCAGCGCGTGCTTGCGGCGCATTCGGTGAAGGAAGGCCAGAACGGCGTGCTCTTCGCTGGATTCCTGAAAATCACACCCACCTTCCTCATGGTTCTGCCCGGCGTGGTCGGCTATGTGCTCTGGCAAAAGGGGCTTTTCCAAATCCCGAATGTTCCGGGCACCAACGACCCCGACTACAACGCTATGCTGCCGATGTTGATCAACCACCTCGTCCCCGCCGGGCTGAAAGGCCTGCTCGCAGCGGGCATGGCGGCAGCTCTCATGAGCACGATCGCAGCAGCTCTGAACAGCTGCGCAACGCTTATTTCCATCGACATCGTCCAGCGTTCCCGCCCCGACATGCCCGATCAAAGCGTGGTGCAAGTCGGTCGCATCGCTACAGCCGTGATCATGGTCCTCGCCATCCTGTGGTCCACCCAGGGCGAGCAATTCGGCACCATCTTCGAGGCGATCAACAAAATCCCCATGACCTTCGCTCCAGCCGTGACCACCGTCCTTTCACTCGGCCTCCTTTGGAAACGCGGTACCTGGCAGGCGGCCCTGACCACGCTCTATGTGGGCTCGATCATCGGCGTGGTTTATTTCGTGGTCGATATGCCCGTGAGCGGCGAACTCCTCGCCGGCATCCCGGCG
>Ga0194132_10007556_pt1 | contig 16130 bp, 9 predicted proteins | sample TA2KigOf80mmetaG_FD_148612 | JGI IMG/M metagenome (GOLD analysis project Ga0194132, IMG submission 148612) | Freshwater microbial communities from Lake Tanganyika, Tanzania - TA2015054 Kigoma Offshore 80m | ecosystem: Environmental > Aquatic > Freshwater > Lake | place: Tanzania: Lake Tanganyika...
AGGAACGCAGCCCGCGCCATGTAGCCCGTGTCCTCCAGGAGCCCGATGAAGAGGAAAAGAAGACAGATCTGCGGAAGAAAGACCACCACCGCTCCGACTCCCGCAAACACCCCCAGCTGAATCAGCTCGCTCAGGGGACCCGCCGGCATCCTGCCCGCGGTCCAGGCTCCAGCGGCATTGATCCAGGACTCCAGGGCGTCTGCCGGCACTGCCGCCAGGGTGAAAATGCTCTGGAACATCGCGGTCATCAGCGCGATGAAGATGCCCACTCCCCAAAATCGATGGGTCACGATGGCATCCAGCCGATCCGTGAAAGTCTGGGAAGGGACCTCCGACAGGGTGACCACCATCTGCTCGATTGCGGCAATCCGCGCGTAGCGAGCCGCAATCGCGGAGCTGCGCCAATCGACTCCCGAGGACTCGAGCCGCTTTCTTGCCTCGATAACCAGGGGTCTTGCTGTTTGCTGGATGGGAGCGGGAGCTGATTCCAGAGCCCGATCGTCGCTCAGCAGCAGAAGGGCCTCGGAGAGCGACTGGTATTTGGCATCGGGGGTCTGGCTGCGAAGCTGTGATGCGATCGCGGTCGCTTCCTGGCCGAAGATTTCCGGCAGCTCACAGAAAAACCTGGGGGCGGTGGGCGGGTCCTTGGGCTGGAGGGCCTGGAGGATCGCTGTGCGCAGGGCTTCGATTCCCTGACCCTGACTTGCAGAAAGAGGCACGACAGGCACGCCGAGCGCTTTTGCAAGCGATGCGGAATCGACTTTGCAACCGTTCCCCTCTGCAACGTCGATCATGTTCAAGGCAACGACCGTGGGATAGCCCAGTTCGATGACTTGCGTGGCGAAATAGAGATTCCGTTGAAGGTTGGCGGCATCCACGACCACCACCACCACAGCGGGGGCCTGGACCTCATGCAATCGGTGGAACAACACATCGCGCGCGATCTGTTCATCCAAGGATTGGGGACTCAGGCTGTAGGCTCCTGGCAGATCAAGGACGGTGATGTTCCGCTGAGTTTCGCGGAGGCGGCCTTCCTTTCGTTCGACCGTCACGCCGGCGTAGTTGCCCACGCGCGCGCGAAGTCCGGTGAGCGCGTTGAAGACGGTGGTCTTTCCGGCGTTGGGATTGCCGGTCAGCACCACCATCTGTTCAAGATTGCCCTGGGGTTTGAGCGGATCTGGGGAGGTTGACGCAGGCATGTCGAGGCATTAACGCGGCCGTACGAGGATCAAGTCAGCTTCATGCTTGCGAATCGAGAGGTGGTAGCCGCGGATCTTGATCTCCACGGGATCTCCCAACGGGGCGAACCGGACCACCTCCACCTGGGTGCCAACGAGCAGCCCCATTTCGAGGAGGCGTGCCTGGGATTCCACAGGGACCTGCAGTTCAGCCACCACTCCTGACCGGCCGGGAGGCAGATTGCTGAGGGGCATAGGTGCCTCTGGCATAAGCCTAGGCAGGAGCGGCGTCAGGCTCGACGAGGATGGACTCAGCCAGGTCGGTGCTGATCGCGAGGCGTGAGTTGCAGACCATGCAGATGACGCTGCGTTGAGAGCTGACCAGGCGCACCTGGCGGTCCTCGGACAATCCGATTTCCCGCAGTCGCTGGGCCACGTCCGGAGGGACCGAAAAACGGCGGATGCGCGCGCAGGCTCCTGCCTTGATATGTGTCAGAGGACAAAGGCCCGGCTCCGAGCACCCCTGCGGGGCGGTTATGGCGGCATCAGTATTCAAAAGAGAGCATGGGTTAACAGCTTCAGAGACTGCGTTTCAAGCAGTAAAATTCAGCCCCATTTCTTCCATTGCGTAAGCCCTGCTGTCTTCCGCATACTGCACGGCCACTTGCCTTGGTCGCAGCTGTTTGCGGCGGAGTGCAGGGGACCGGGATTACTCAGCCGATGGACGCCGCGCACATTCGAAATTTCAGCATCATTGCTCACATCGATCATGGAAAGACCACGCTTTCTGATCGCCTGCTGCAGAACACCGGCACCGTCGCCGAACGGAACATGGAGGATCAGTTGCTCGATTCCATGGATCTTGAAAGAGAGCGTGGCATCACGATCAAGGCGCACCCGGTAACGATGCTTTACAAGGCCAAGAACGGCGAAACCTACGAGCTGAACCTGATCGACACTCCTGGCCATGTGGACTTCGCCTACGAGGTTTCGCGGAGTCTCAGTGCGTGTGAGGGTGCGTTGTTGATCGTGGATGCTGCCCAGGGCGTGGAAGCTCAAACCGTGGCCAACGTTCATCTGGCCATGAAGCAGAATCTTGAGATCATCCCCGTGATCAACAAGATCGACCTGCCTCATGCCAACGTCGATCAGGCCCGGCAGCAGTTGGAGGAGATTCTCGCCATCCCTGGCGACTCAGCGATTCTGGCCAGCGCGAAACAGGGCATTGGGATCGAGGACATCCTTGAGGGGATCATCCAGCGTGTGCCTGCACCGAAACCCACAGGGGCACCCTCACTCCAGGCCTTGGTATTTGATTCCTTCTTCGACACCTACAAGGGTGTGGTGACCCACGTTCGGGTTTTCAATGGCGAGTTGCGCCCTGGCATGCACGTAAAACTTCTGCACTCCGGCCGCAGCGTCGAAATCAAGGAAGTGGGCAGCTTCAATCCCAAGCCCTATATCAGGGAGAAGCTGGAGATGGGCGAGACCGGTTACATCACTGCAAACATCAAGAGTCCCAAGGATGTAAAGATGGGGGACACCTTGACTGATTCCAGGAACCCATCGCCTTCATTGCCAGGGTTTCAGGAGATCCAGCCGATGGTCTTCAGCGGGATATATCCCATCAACACCGCGGACTACGAACATCTCAAGGCCAACCTCGCCAAGTTGCAGCTCAACGACTCGGCCTTCGCTTATCAGTCCGAGAGCTCCGTCGCGCTTGGGTTCGGGTTCCGATGTGGCTTTCTTGGGCTGTTGCACATGGAAATTGTCCAGGAACGTCTGCGTCGCGAATACGACATGGATATCATCGCGACGTATCCAAGCGTCATCTACCGGGTGATGCTGTCGAGCGGAGAGCTCAAGGAAATCGATAACCCTGCGTTTCTGCCGGAGGCAAATCACATCAACTTCATCGAGGAGCCGATGGTCAAGGCCTTCATCATCTGTCCGAATGAATACATTGGCGACATGATGGCGTTGGTGAGTGAAAAGCGCGGGCTCTGCGAGCACACCGAGACTCTTGATGTGCGGCGGGTGATGCTTAGTTCGCTGGTCCCGCTGAACGAGATCCTGATCGACTTTCATGATCGCATCAAATCGATCACCCGCGGGTACGGCTCCATGGACTATGAGCATGCCGGGCACCGGCAGTCGGACATGGTGAAGCTGGACATGCTGGTTAATGGCGAAGTTGTTGATGCCTTTTCCTGCATCGTGCACCGCGATAAGGCTGAAGGGCGGGGCAGAGCTCTGGCTGCAAAATTGCGGGATGTGATCCCCAAACAGCAGTATCAAGTAGCCATTCAAGCAGCGATCGGCGGAAAGATCATCGCACGTGAGACCATCAGTGCCATGCGCAAGGACGTTACCGCCAAATGTTATGGAGGTGACATCACGCGTAAGCGCAAACTTCTTGAGAAACAGAAAGAGGGCAAAAAGCGAATGAAGTCCATCGGGAGTGTGAATATTCCGCAGGAAGCCTTCATTGCAGTTCTCAAGACCTGATACACCGCCAGCCGGAGACTCACCGCTCGCACACGGGACGCTAAAGTATGAATGGAACAATCAACTGGTGGCTTTCGAAGAAGGTGCGGCAGGCGCGCCAGATGTGCAGCCATGCCCGCAAGCTCATCAACGAGCAGCGGGATCTCCTGTCTCCCGCCGCGAAAGACGCCATGGATGCATCTGTCGCCAAGCTCGACAAGCTGACTTGCGGCAAACTCGATCCGAAGGGCGTGGAGCAGGGGATGAATGACCTCGAGTCAACAGCGACCAGGTGGCTCAGACCGTATCCCTTCGCGTCCTATCGGGAGAACGTCGAGGTTTTTCTGGTGGCGATCTGTGTCGCCATGGGCATCCGTACGTTCTTTATTCAGCCGTTCAAGATTCCAACAGGCTCGATGCAGCCTACGTTGTTCGGAGTCACCTCAGTCGAGAATCATGCGAATGATCCGAACTTCAAGGTGCCTATTGCACCCTTGCGATGGTTCGAATTCATGACTGCCGGGGCGTCGTATTTTGCAGAGGTTGCGAGAAACGATGGCGCTTTCTCGCTCATTGATGAACGGCCCAGTCGTTTGCTCCTGTTCAACTTTCGTCAGCGTTATCGCGTCGGCCCGGATGTCTATTCCCTCTGGTTCCCGCCCGATGAGTTCTTTCGTCGTCATGCCGGGATCCCGGAAGGAATGCAGTTCAAGAAAGGGCAGGATATCTTCAAGTTGCGGGCCGTGAGCGGGGATCACCTTTTCGTGGATCGAATGACCTACAATTTCCGCCCTCCCAAACGGGGTGAGATCGTGGTGTTCCAAACAGTTGGGATCCGATACCCGGGGATGACTGAGGATCAGTACTACATCAAGCGCTTGGTAGGCTTACCGGGAGAGACCCTCCAGATCGGGGCCGATCGACACCTGGTTGTGGACGGCAAACGTTTGGATCAATCCACACCGCACTTTGAACGGATCTACGACGAATCGAAGTGGAAGCAAGATGGGAATCAGGAAGGTTATGTGGGACACGTTTATGGCATGGAGATGTTTCGAACCCCCAATTCAACTTTTAAGGTTCCAGAGCGTCAGTATGCGGTCATGGGGGACAACACTCTAAACAGTCAGGATTCTCGTTATTGGGGAGGATTCCAGATGGAGAATGTCATCGGCCAGTCCTTCATGGTCTATTGGCCATTCAACACCCGTTGGGGTTGGTGGGGACACCGTTGAAACCAGGAAACCGTCAGGACCGACTCTGGAAACGCGGGCTGGGCGCAAACACTTGAACCCTTGGGAGGGTAGAAGTGGTTGCTTCAGATGGAGGGCCGGCAGCTTGATCCTGGTATCCCTTCGCACTCCGCTAGAATCGAATGGTTGGCCATATGGCCGCACGATCGTCCGTCCAGAGAGGAATCCGCTCTTCCTGCAATCTCAATTCACTCGCAACTGCTGCAATCGGGGGCGCCTGCAGCGTCTTCGGGTCGTCCGCGATCAGAACCCACCGGGAGCTGAGCAACCACCAGCGATCCGCGGGCTCCGCGTGCGCCACCAATGATGCAAACGTTCCCATCGATTTCGAAGCGTTGCCCAACACCGGCTCCAATTCCAGGTGTCGATTGGTTATGTGCACGGCCAGGATGCCCCCGGGCTTCAGGTGCTTCCGGTAGATCTCGAATGCTTCCCGGGTCAGCAGATGCACCGGAATGGCATCGCTGCTAAAAGCATCCAGAGCCAGGATGTCGAATCCTTGGGCTTCCTCTCGCTCAAGTGAGAGACGACCGTCTCCGATGACAATCTCGATTCGACCCAGGGCATTCGAAAGGTAGGTGAAATGGGAGTAAGCCATGCGAACCACATCCGGATTGATTTCATAGACGCGGACCACGTCGCCGGTTCGGGTGTATGCAGCAAGTGTTCCCACTCCCAGCCCTATCACTCCGATGCGACGGATCGGTTGGGACTGAACGCGTAGCGCCAGTCCGATGCCACTTGAACGTCCGTAGTAAGTCGTTGGCTGCTTCTCCAACCCGGGATGGACCATCTGCAGACCATGAGTGGTCGTGCCGTGAGACAAGGTGCGTTTGGGAGAAGTGGCCTGGTGTGGCTCCTCCTTCAATACGGTGAGCACTCCATAAAAATTCCGCGTCTTCTCCACCACAATCGAGCGGGCGTAGGTGGCCTGCAACAGCAGCTGCCAGCCCAGGATGAGCAAGCCCAGCCCGCACACGACGGCCGCAGGCCACCTCAGGCGTCCCAGCCTTTCACCCAGCGGCCGGTACCACCACGTGATCAATAGCAGCAGGACGATGGCGAAAAGGGTCCCGTGCAGTTCAAAAAAATCGTTGAAGAGAGCAGGGGCAGCCAGCCCCACGAACAGACCACCTGCTGCACCCCCTGTGGAAATCAGCAGATAGAAACGCGTCAGATCGCGAGCAGGCGGACGCAGCAGATAAAGCTCCCCGTGACAGGTCATGCAACCGGCCGCGAGCACTGAGCCGTAGATCAGCAGTTGCATCGACATCGAAAGCCCGTCGCCACTGTGCAAAGCCCAGCAGGCAGCCCCAACGGTCACGGCAAGGAAAGCCGCGAAAGGGGCGCGTCGATACCATCGCCGGGTGTCAAAACACAGAATGAAGCTCAGTAAATAAACCGCCAGAGGTCCAATCCAGAGCATTGGAAAGACAGCCACATCCTGGGACACCTTGTTGGTCACCGCGAGAAGCAGGCTTGATGCGCACGCTGGAAGAACCATCCAAAGCACAAGGTTCAGCGTCGGTGTCTCCACATCCAAGTCTGTTGCCGGAGAGGCTTCAACAGGGCTTTCTGCCGACTGTCCTGTGTGGTAATTCAGCTGACGGCTGCACGCCACGCAGGCGAGCCCGTATGCCACCAACCCGATTCCCCATATCTGCGCCTGGGTGGTTCGTGAGAACTCCACTTCGAAAAAGAAGGGATAGGAAAGCAGCGCAAGCAGTGAACCCAGGTTCGACAGCGCGTACAGGCGGTAAGGAGACGCTCCCGGCTTAGCCAGGCTGAACCAATGCTGAAGTAGCGGACCTGTGGCTGACAAAACGAAGTAAGGCGCCCCAACCGTCGCCGTCAGAACGAGCAGGATCTGAAGTCGCGGATCGGTGTTCAAGGACGGCTTCCAGGATTCTGACGGGATGATCGGCAGGAAGACGATGGCGACTGCGATGAGCGCGAGGTGAATGAAGGTCTGTGCGCGCAAGGGGAGCCATCGGGTGAGGGCGTGGGCGTAGGCGTAGCCCGCGAGCAGGAGCAGCTGGAAGAAAACCATGCACGATGTCCACACGCCAGGCCCTCCACCAAACCACGGCAGGATGAACTTGCCGATCATCGGCTGCACTTGAAACAACAGGAATGCGCCGCAGAAGATCCCGATCGCAAAAGGAAATGTCCGGCTCTGGATCAAATTCATGGTCTGCTCCGCTGCATCAAGGTTTGAATCGGGCTCCGATCAGCACAAGGTCGTCAAACACGGACAGAGGTTGACGGCCTGACCATGCGAATCCCCGGAGGAGCATCACGCGGTAGAGCGGATCGTCGAAGGTCCAGCTGAAATGGCCTGGTATGCAAACAAACACCCGGCCTTTTCCCTGCTCGCGAACCCAGACCTGGGGTGTGTTCTCCTGATCCTCACGGGATGTGGCGATGATCGTTGCTTCACCTTCACCGCCGGGAAGCTTCCAATAGGCTTCGTCAGTGAATTGGGCCTGCGACGGAAATCCCTGGGTCAGCTCATGCTGGCCGAAGCGGAGTTCCTCAACGCCGTATCGAAATTTCGCTCCCGGTCCCCACGCCCGCCACAGCCGTTGCTTCAACTCTTCGAGCCCGCGATAGGCATTCATCGACCAATGAATGAATACCAATCCTCCGCCGCGCGCCAGGAAACCATCGAGGTCAGCGGCCTTCTCAGATGCCCACGCCGGATTGTCATGGTAGAACGCCACCACATCCGCCCATTTCCATTGATCACTCGACGGCCACTTGTCTGCCGTCTGCACCTCAACTCCCGGCATCAGCCCAAACAGCTTGCTCCAGCGTTCACGCCAAAGCGGGTAGTCGTGGAACCCGGGTGCGCCGTGGCCAGCATCTTTCGGGGATGCACACAGCAACACTTTGAAGGGCGCCGTCCCTGAATCCCCATTGGCTGCATCACGGAGAAGAGGCCTGATCTCAGCCAGAGATCGCGCCGGCGGACGAGGCTGCCCCTGCACCTCAGCATCCGTGGGATGCGGGGGAAGGGGGTCCGTCAGTAGAAATGTCATCAGGTCTTTCCGCTCCTGTGCACTCATTCCCGACCAAAGGCCTTCAGGCATCAGTGAAACCTGCGAGGGTCGGACTGCCGATATTTCACTTTTCGGAATCAACTCGACGCTGCCCGATGGCAGGGCTGCCCGGACCACTCCATTGCTTTCACCGAGCAGGATCGCCGAGGTTGTGCTTCCGTCGGTTCGTTCAAGGATCGCGGGACTATGATCGGGATGGATCGCCGCGCTTGGGAATTCGATGTCCTTTCGCACACTGGAAAAGTCCCGATGGATCAGGTTGGAGAGATCAGGTCCGAGCGATGTTCCTTCACCACGGAGCTGGTGGCACTTCGCGCATGCAAGTTTGCTGCCAAAGAAGAGCTTTCGACCTTCCAGCCATTGCCCTCCCGCGAGATCCGGATGACGGGGAGCCGGATCTGCTGACGGGTGCTGAGGTGTGGATGTTGGCGCCTGAGCCCAAGGGACGAAAAAGCGTCGAAGCGGAAAAGCCCGTTTGCGTGGATCGACCGTCGTGCTCCAGTCGATGGTGAATGTTGTGCCCGGACTCGTTGAGATGTGCGCCTCGCATCTCACCCATCCGCGAGTCGAGGGCTTCAACTTTATGGTGTTGGTTCCATCTGGCTGGCTTCCGAGGGCGATCGATTCTCCCCATGGAGCGCTTGCCTGCATGCTCCACGAGTGTTTCGCATCCAGGCCGATCACCACTGTCTCCAGGGATCGTTCCCAATCCAGTTTGCTGCCCGGCTGGATGGCCGGATGGAGCATTTCCCAAAGATCCAGCTGCCAGTGAAGCTCCAGTCTTCCTGACCTTTCCACATCCTTGAAAAAGGCTTCGTGCTCTATGCTGCCCAGGGTCATTGCTTTCGAGACAGCGAGGTCGGGGTGGGGCAGCCAAACCCGATGGGAGTCCTGCCCATGTTCAGCCTTCCAGGTGGCTTCCACCCCGTGGAGCGAAGTCAGCAGGTCCATCTCGGGCGGGGATGAGGTGGATGCGATCTGAGGAAGCCAGCCCAGGGTGACAGCGTAGTTCCACGCGGCGGTGCGAGGCCGTGTCAGGAGGGACAAAGTTCTTCGATCGGGGCTGAGTTGGACACTGAGGGCCTCATGCGAAAAGCGGGGCGCGAGGAGTTGAGCATCGATCACCTGATAGCCCGGTCGAAGTGTTTCAAACCTGTCCCCAGGATGTACAAACGCTCCACCCTCGATTCGAGCAGTTGTCGCCATGCGCCTTGCCTGGTCGCTGCTCAGGGGACGATCGAACGCTACCTTCAGTTCGTGTGGGCTGACGTTCCAGGCCAGCACGGGTTGGGGTTGGGTACGATCCTTGTAGCGAATCCGCCACAGTCTTCCCTTGCCACCAGGCCCGCTCCCCCAATCCGGCAGCCCTGAATGAGTCGCCACGATCAGATCCCCGCGCGTTGTCACACAGACATCCGCCGCGAGTTCCTGGAGCGATGCCAGCAAATCCGTTCGTGCCACGTAGCCGTGCCCTGTTTTTACCAATTGGGTGCGCCACAATTTCCCTCGCGAATAACCGGCCACCAGGGCGTCGCTTCGCCAGTGTGCAGGCCCCCAGTTTGAACCCCCGGTTGTGATGGGCTCGTTAAAGGCCAGTCCGCAGGTGCTCTGATGCTGCGGCCCATAGTCGAACACACTCGGTTCATCAACGACGGTCGGTAGATGCCTCGGATGTCGGGCCGGGAATCCGTAGTGACGTTCTTTCTGCACATGGAGCAATTCATCGAATGGATTGCCATCCGGCTGCCATGTGGCTCCCTCCTGATCTGTGACGAACAGATCTCCAAGCGGGTTGAAGGCCATGCCTACAGCAAAGCGGATGCCTGTGGCGAAAATCTCCCGCTTGGTGAAATCAGCACTGATCCGTATCACGGTGCCTCGCTCCATCTGTGTCGTGTAGCGCGCACGACCGGTCGATGGATCCAGCAGATAAGGGCTGGTGAAGTTGGCCGCACCCAACGAAAAATACAGATTCTCCTGAGCGTCCATCGCCACCCCCAACGCATCAACCCGATGTTCCATCTCCATTTTTGCTGTGGGTGCCACCGTGATGTCGCGATCTGAACGTCCATCCCCGTTTGTATCGACGATGAGAGCCAGACGGCCCTTGACCGGAATGAACAAGCCATCGCCCTTTCCATAACCGACAGGCGTGAGCACGGCACCTATCGGCGATTGCAGGGTGTCGCGGCCGTCATGGAAAAGCGCGGTATGATCTTCCAACTCGTCGCCATTGGTATCCTTCAGGAGCCAGATCCGTCCGTCATAGCCCACAGCGATGAGAGTGCCATCCTGCCGGCACCGCACACTGTTCACGTTGGTGAGTTCGAGGGGCAGCTCGTCGATGTCAAAACCAGGGAAGTGCATCTGAATCGGGGGCGGATTGGATGCAGGGATGAGCGGAGCCACCCCTTCTTTGACCAACGACAGACCCTCTCCACGAAGGGCTCCCGCATATTTCTCCATCAAGTAAGTTTCGGCCTGGCGACGTTCGGAGTCGGCAAGTTCTCTGTCGAACAGAAGGACTTCGGCGAGTGCTCCTTTGAAAAAGCCCTGCGCGTGGGGCTTTTCGGCGGAATTGGAATAGCGTCGAGCACCCACCGTGAGCTCCTCCAGTGATATCAAGTCCAGGGACGTTCTGGGCCGGGAGCCTTGAATGACTCCATCGAGCCAGGCTCGGACACCGTTGGTACGGCCGATGACAACGGTAAAAACATGCCACTGGCCGAGCGGAACGGGGGCTTTGAGAAGATTCGCCTGCCCCGAGAATCCAGGCCCCTCGACGTTGATCGCAGGTATCCGTCCTGGTTGAGAGTTGAACCCCAAGTCGAAATTGAATCCTGAGGTGTAATCGTTTCTGCCCATTCCGTTGGCAGCCAGGATTCCAGCGAACCCCCCCGCCGCTTTCACATTGGCCACCACCATCATGGTCAGTTCCCGCGTGACAGCGCCCTGAACCAGTGAGGTGAAGTGGTGCGTCGCCCCATCAAGGCTGAACGCTGCACCGTTGGGGATCGGTTCAAAGCGGGGACGCGCTGACAGGATGCTCTGGTGGAGGTGGCGTCGGTTGCCTGACGCATCCAACGCGATCTCTGGAGCTTCACCGTGAAAGCGCAGTGCGCTCAACCCCGAAGCGGTTCGCGCAGCCTGCTGACGCGACACATCCAGCCACATCATCAGGCCATTGGTGACCTTCAGGTTTGGATCAGCCCATCTTTCCACCGCGGCGCCTTGCGGCTGGATGGAGATGCAGGTTGCGACCACTGCCATCATCCACCATCCGGCGAAGCGGTTCGGGAAAGGGTGGATGTTTGAGCTCATGATTTTCCCGTTGAGATGCCGTGAGGTTAGGTTTGGCCAGGGCTGGGTTCAAACTCACAAAGGGACTCGATATATGCAGCTGATCCGTCGCGTACCCAGCCATCCAGCTGTGCGGGGTCCTTGAGCTGCTGTCCGCGTTGTCGCGAGACCAGTGCATAGCCGCATTGGATCTCGGGCAGCATCGTCAGATCGCTCCAAAGTTTCTCGAACTGCGCGACGGGAAACACATCCTCCTGGCCGCTGCCCCATCGTTTCTTCACGTCCTTCAGCGTCACGTAGGTGGGGATGCGGGCCGCCATGCTCCGAACAGCCGATGCCACTCTTTCACGGTCCTGAAGCGAATCACGATCAAGGCCGAATGACTCCAACAGTGCATCAATGCAGATCCAGGTGGTCATGGAGTTATAGTGGGGAAGCTTGAACTCGTCCTCCTCACGCGGAAGGGCCAGACCTTCCACGAGTCTTAGTTGTCCGTTCACTCGCGCCAACCCTCCACCGCGATCTTCCAGTCGTCGTGTGATGACCTCGAAGTTCAGGCAGCGGCCCGATGCCACATGCCACCCGATGATTCCTGGATCCAGGTTCGCACCGAGGGTATCCAGGTTGTGAAGCATCAGATGTTTCAGCTGAGGATTCCTGGCAAGCAATTGCGCAAGAAGTCCATTACGAAGCAGGTTCGGCACTTCGTACCAGTGACCGATGGGATGCATGCACTGCATCGGGGTGTTGTCTGTGTAATCGGACGCTTCACCCGCGGTTTGAGCCCATCGGATCAGCGAGGCTCGAAGGCTGTCGCGGACCTTTTGCTGCTGCTCGTCGAGATGTTGTTGAGCCATCTCTTCCCAGGCAAAACGCAGATCTCTCTCCGTGGGCACGAGGCGGAGTCCTACCGAACATCCTTGCGACACAATCACAGGCTCAGGGTACCCGAAGTTCCGCTGAGCCGATGTGCGTGTCCTGATGGGATCGTAGGTCAGGTAACTGGCTGTGATGACATGAGGAGGCACGCGACCGAATTCGCTCACAGTTCTCCGGCTCTTTGCGATGTGAACTTCTAGGAACGTGCGATGCCTGCCCTTGAGCGAGGCGAATGGGTGCAAGGCTTTGCACACTCCTGCGCCCTGGGTCCAACGGCTGCCTGCGCCGGCGGCAAGGGTCACCACGCCGATCTCCCCGTTGCGAAGCGAGGTCTCACCTGTGCGTCGATGTTTTTCCAGGAGGCTGCGGCCCGCCTTCGACTCATGACGCACATCTGTCACATCTTCCGTTTTGGGACACTCGATCACGGCATCATGACGAAGCCTGTTGAGCGATAAACCGATCCGTCCTTCCTTCAAGTCCTGGCGGATCTGTTCATGCTGGATGGGGTCGAAACCATTGATCCGAAGCAGCTCATGCAGGGAGTTGCTACCCTGCGATTCAGCACGATGGCGAGGGAGCAGCACATCGAAGAGCTTGGGTACGACATCGCGCAGGTTTGGGTCGGAGCGCGAGGCCTCGCCGAACGAATCCAACTCAGCGCGTCGGGCCTGGCTGAGGGATCCCCGGTCCTTCTTCAGGAGGGCAGGGATCATGATGGAGTAGTAGGCTGGAGGCATGAGGGCCGCCTCGCCCTCCAGCAGAGTGGCCGTGGTACCCTGCTCATTGATCGAGAAATCATAGACCACCGGTTCCATCGCGAATGGCAGGCCGGTTTGGAGATCGCGTTTGGCTGCGTGCATGATCTGGAGCATGCGTGCCTGCGCTTCCTTCTTCCGATGAGGAGCGAATAGGAAACCCATCCCACCTCCGCTCATTCCCCCGAGCATCCAGAATCCCCAGAAGTCATCACCAAACTCAGCCTCAGCGTCGGAGATCAGTCTTTCCGTATAGGCATTCGTGGCCCATGGAATGATCGTGCAAAGGCATCGGCGGAAGTTGTTCGTGGTCTCCGCACCCAGACGGCGGATCTCGCCTTGCTTGAGCAGCTCCTTCAGAGTCTCGAACAGGCTAAGGCTGTCTGAACGTGCGCTCCATTCCCTCCTGCTTCGTAGGAGATACTTCTCTGTCACCATCTCCAGAATAGGACCCACATTTTGAGCGAGTCCACCATGCACAAGCACAAGCGATTGCTCAAGCTTTCGCAGTGCTTCAACGGGGAGCTCTTCGCGATTGAACACATGGTGCTCAGGCATCAGGCGACCCCGGCTGATGGTCCACTCCAAATCGGTCTCCTTTGCAGTCACCCCCCGGATCCATTTCACCCCCGGCCACAACCCTCCGCTGTCCTGCCAGCCCCCGCCCGAGCCTCCCAGCCACTCTCCAAGCAGCGCTCGCGCGAGAGCAAGTCGTCTCTCCGACTCCTGCAGCGTGCCCGTGAGCGAGGTCGCCTGCGATGTCGCACGCATGCACACCGCGATCAAAGAACCCAACAGGTTCGTCGAGACCGCCAGACGGGACCCCTTGGGGATATCGTTCACGCACGAGACGATTTCCAGACCTCGCCCCGGTCCCAACATGGATGCCAGCAACGCAGCCAGGCTTTGCCCGCTGCCTTCCATCCCGGGTGGAACGACGCCGGACGCGATCACAGCGGCCTTCAGAAGCCCCAGATGATCCTTGGCGAAATCAAAGACCTCTGCCAGCGACGTAACATCGGCCGTGGCGCCCAGGTCCACTGAAGTGAGGCGGAGAACAGGCTCGTCCAGCACCCGAAGCCAGGCGCTGACGGGCGGACGCGGGTGAGCGTCGCGGTTGTGCACCCCCAGATCGATGGAAGCGTTGATCACATGCGCTCCCTCTGGAAAATCCATGCTGAGAAAGAAGATATCGCTCCACCCCGAGTGTGTGAGATCCATCCGCACGGGGGTCTCCTCGCGAAGAATGGGGTAGGCACCTTCCGGCGACCGGCGCAGCAGTTCCGGATGGATGCGAAGGGGCTGGTCGGAGGGATGTCCCATCCTGAACATCCATTGGTTGCCGCGCACGCTCCGCACGCTGCGCCGTACCTGGTCCGCAAGCGTTTGAAAAGCCAGGCGATGGTAGGCGTTCGCCAATGCACTGCAAAGACAGTCGGAATAGCCCTGCGCCTCCACCGTGGAAAGGAACGTGTCGATCGCTTCCTCGAAGCGCCGATGCAACAGCTGCTCGCAACCTTTGAACGGAAGCGCTCCCTTGCCCGTCACGATGTCCTCGAGGGCGGGAGGCGTTAAGGCCAGGGCTTGAGGAAGCTGATACCGATGAATGCATGCCAGGAAGAGCAGGGCGCGAACCCGGGCGTAAAGGTTGTCGGTGTCCCGACGAAACCTGTCCAGAATCTGCGAAGCCTGGATGAGCTCCTCTGCGCCGGCTCCCTCAAGGACTGCCTCCAGGGCCTTGTGCCTGATCGAAGGCTCGGTCGATGTGAGGATCTCCAGAAGATTTTTCATGCAGGACGATGGAAGGATCAGGCCGAACGTGCACGTGAAGCCATGACTTCGAGAAGGGCGGTGAGAACTTCATCGCGGTCCTTCCCATCCAGCGCGATGGCCAGCTGTGCCGTGAGGAGGCCGTAGCGGGCTCCGACATCATATCTTCGTCCCGCGAGTTCCGCGGCGAGATACCGCTCCTGTCGAGCTAGGGTTGCCAGCGCAGGGCTGAGGGCAATGGATGAGGACGAACCTGAAGACTGCAGGGCGGATTGCAGAAGATCCATGACCGTCGCAGTCAAGGCATGCATTCCGAAGAAACAAAGATAGTGCCCTGCACGCAGGCCAGGGACGATCAACTCCTGTTCAGCTGCGGTAGGTGTCGGTTTCTCCATCACCGTATGGATCTCGAACAGTCCTTTGCGATGGGCGGCGAGTCGTCCGCCGACAGCCCCGTAGTAGGGAAGCTTGCTCTCGTGAGTCGCCTGGACTGCGGAGACAGCACAATCCTCGGATTGGGCGATTTCAACGAGCTGCTGGGCACATCGCGAGGCGGCGCCGGATACATAGAGATGGTCTCCGACAAGCAGAAGAAACGGATCGCGTGTGGTGAATGGAGATGCTGCCAGGACGGCGTGGCCGAAACCTCGAGGCTGGGTCTGTTCGATGAAGTGCAATCGCTTGGCATGAGAGCCGGCAGCAGATGCGAAGGCGGCTTGATCGCCCGGGTGGACGATCACCGCGATGTCCTCGATCCCGGCACTGCGGATTTCCTCGACGAGGATTTGGAGGGCGGACTTGGAAGTGCCATCGCGATCCACGAGAGTTTGGAGGGGCAGGGAGCGTTGCGATTTGCCCGCAGCGGTGATGACGGCTTTTTGAATTTTCATGGCCTGGATCGGGTGAACAGCCTCACAAACGCTCAAGACGGAGTCAATGAGCGAGCAGTCAAAGAACCTGCAAACAATGGAGAAGGCCGACCAGACGATGACCGCCTACGGAATCGTCATGGCTGGGCGTGTAGTCGACCCAAAGTGATTCACAGGTGACGAGGGGAGCTCGGCAAAGCTCCCCCGAAGCGGCGTGTGAACAGCTTTTGAGCCGGCACGCCTCAAGCCGTGCTCGCGCGCCGAGAGTCTGTCGAACCGGTGGTGAGGCAGGCTCTTAGCCTCGGAGGCGCAATCGTGATCGGCGCTTGGTCTTCGATGCCAAGGAGTCCTTCGTGCAGTCGGTAACTCGAGTTCAGGGACGTTTGATAGACTTCTAGCTTTTCAGGGTCGAGAGGGCGGTTCATGTGTCCTCAATTACGATTACGATTACGAGGGGAGGGGGACGCGAGTCGAAAAAAGTGAGATGCAAATGGGGCGGATCCACAGCCAGCTATCGCAGCGCTACGTACCGGAGAGTCATGGCGCTCGCATTCGGAAATAGGATGCACCG
>Ga0194132_10007557_pt1 | contig 16129 bp, 17 predicted proteins | sample TA2KigOf80mmetaG_FD_148612 | JGI IMG/M metagenome (GOLD analysis project Ga0194132, IMG submission 148612) | Freshwater microbial communities from Lake Tanganyika, Tanzania - TA2015054 Kigoma Offshore 80m | ecosystem: Environmental > Aquatic > Freshwater > Lake | place: Tanzania: Lake...
ACCCGCCACTATGGTAGTGGACTCGGCGGCGGGGCTGGTGATGCGAGAGAAGGCCGTGCAGGCGGTGATTGTGGGGGCGGACCGAATCGCGGCCAACGGGGACACGGCTAACAAAATTGGGACATATACCTTGGCGGTGCTGGCGAAAGAGAACGGCATACCGTTTTATGTGGCGGCGCCTACCAGCACAGTGGACTTGAATATTGCTACTGGCGACCAGATTCCCATTGAGGAGCGAAACGCGGCGGAGGTGACGCACCTGAATGGAGTGCGCACCGCCGCCGAGGGTATTGGCATACGCAACCCGTCCTTTGACGTGACGCCGCACAAATATATCGCGGCCATCGTCACGGAAGAAGGCGTCATCCGCGAGCCTTACACCGCCAACCTGGCGAAGGCGGTGGCGGGGGCCAAGGCAGCGGTGGGACGGTAGGAAAAGACATGGCGCAAGCGCGAATCGGGATAATCGGCGGCAGCGGCCTCTACAAGATGGAGGGGCTGACCGGCATTCAAGAAATAAAAATTGACACGCCCTTCGGCAAGTCCAGCGATTCGATTACGCTTGGGACTCTGGAGGGTGAGCGAGTGGCATTTTTGCCTCGACACGGGCGGGGCCACCGCATCATGCCAACCAACCTGCCGGTAAAGGCCAACATTTACGCGCTGAAGACTCTGGGGGTGGAGCGCATCATATCGGTCAGCGCAGTGGGAAGCCTGCGGGAAGAGCTCAGGCCGTTGGATTTGGTGGTGCCGCACCAGCTGATCGATAGGACGTACCATCGAGATAGCACCTTTTTTGATAAGGACGTGGTGGCGCACATCGCCTTCTCGGACCCTTTCTGTCCAACTATGAGCGAGTTGCTGTACAAGACCGCGTCGGCGACGGGCGCGCGGGCGCATGCCGGCGGCACGATGGTGGTGATGGAGGGCCCGGCTTTTTCGACTCGAGCCGAGTCGAACATGTACCGCCAATGGGGAGCGGATATTATCGGCATGACGGCCCTGCCGGAGGCCAAGCTGGCGCGGGAGGCCGAGATCTGCTATTCGACGCTGGCCTGCGTCACCGACTATGACTGCTGGCGGGAGGCCACGGAGGTGGTGACGGTGGAGATGGTGGTGGCGAATCTTTTGAAAAACGGGTCGGTGTCCCAGCGGGTGCTGAAAGACCTGATTCCGAAGATTCCCAGGGGCCGCAACTGCGGCTGCGGAGAAGCGCTGAAGGACGCCATCATCACCACGCGCGAGCAGATACCGGACGATTTTAAGAAGAATATGGCGCCTATCATTGGAAAGTACGTGAGGTAAAGGGGGAGCTATGCCCAGACAAGAACCCGGCGAACCGTATCTTCGTGTGGACTCTGGGGAGGCCAAGGCCATCCTGGACAAAGAAAAGGGCAAGGCCGCGGTCATCGATGTGAGGAGGCACGACGAGTGGGTCAGCGGCCACGTCCGAGGCGCTGTCCACATTCCTATAGATGATCTGCCCGATCGCATCGACGAACTGCCGAAAAATAAGAAACTGCTGTTTATCTGCGCCGCCGGCGTCCGCAGCGGGCTGGCGTGTGAGATTGCGGCGTCCATGGGGCTGCCGCAGGAGATCCTCTATAACATCGAGGACGGCACGCCCAACTGGATCAACAACAACCTGCCCACTGACTATGGCCAGTAGGAGAAGAGGTTGAGCGTACTAGTCGTCGGTTCCGTGGGGTACGACACTGTCAGCACGCCGGTAGCGTCCGGCAAGGACCTGCTGGGCGGCTCCGCCACCTACTTCTCGCTGTCGGCCAGCCGATTCACCGAGGTGTCGCTGGTGGCGGTGGTCGGCAAGGACTTTCGCGAGGCGCATCTAAAGTTGTTGGGCGACCACAAGGTAGACACATCAGGGCTGGAAGTAGCCGAGGGCAAGACCTTCCGATGGTCGGGCCGCTACCGGCACGAGGACGTGAACTCGCGGGATACGCTGGACACCCAGCTAAACGTCTTCGCAGGGTTCAAGCCGAAGCTAAGGCCGGAACACCGGCGTAAAGACTATCTGTTCCTGGCGAACATTGACCCGGTGTTGCAGATGGAGGTCCTGGGTCAGATGGAGCGACGACCCAAGCTGGTGGGGATGGACACGATGAACTTCTGGATTGAGGGCAAGCGAGATGCCCTGGCTAAAGTCATCGGCTCGGTGGATGTGGTGTTCATGGACGAAGGCGAGGTGCGTTCCTATGCCCGCGAGTCCAATCTGGTGAAAGCGGCGCGGGCTATTATGGGCCAGGGGCCGAAGACTGTAGTGGCGAAGCGCGGGGAGCATGGGGTGCTGCTGGTGACAAAAGATTCCGTTTTCGCCGCGCCTGCGTTTCCCCTCGACACGGTGGTAGACCCCACGGGCGCAGGCGACACTTTCGCCGGCGGGTTCATGGGCTACCTGGCGTCGACGGGCAATTTAAGCCATCGCGGGTTCAGGCGGGCGACGGTGCTGGGGTCGGTCATGGGGTCCTTTGTCGTCGAAAGCCTTAGCGCCGACCGGCTACTGTCCCTGGACTACGACGCGCTGCAGTCGCGCTTTCGGGCCTTCACGGCCCTGACCAGCTTTGAAGAGCTGAAGGCCGGGGAGGGCCTGCCCTGGCGCGGGAGGAACGGACGATTCGAGAAGGGAACCAAATAAGGAGCGGAGAAGTAACTTGGTAAGCAAACTAAAAGGTGATATCAAAGACCCAAAGCTGGCGGCTGGCGGCGTTGACCATATCCAGTGGGCCGGCCAGGACATGCCGGTGTTGAATTTAATTCGAGAGCGGTTCGCCAAAGAGAAGCCGCTGAAGGGCGTGCGGATTGCGGCGTGCTTACACGTCACCAGCGAAACGGCCAACCTGGCGCTGACGCTGAAGGCGGGCGGCGCGCAGTTGGCGCTGTGCGCGAGCAACCCCCTGAGCACTCAGGACGACGTGGCCGCAGCCCTGGTGAAGGAGTACGGCATTCCTACCTTCGCCATCAAGGGCGAGGACGACAAGACCTATTACAGCCACATTCGTGCGGCCCTGGACAACCGTCCGCAGATAACCATGGATGACGGCGCTGACCTGGTGGCCACCATCCACCAGGAGCGGCAGGAGCTAATCGAGGATGTCATCGGCGGGACCGAGGAGACGACGACGGGGGTCATTCGATTGCGGGCCATGGCTAAGGACGGCAAGCTGCGGTATCCCATCGTCGCGGTCAACGAGGCGGACACAAAGCATCTCTTCGACAATCGATACGGCACGGGCCAAAGCACCCTGGACGGCATTACGCGCGCCACCAACGTCCTCTGGGCGGGGCGGAAGGTGGTGGTGATGGGCTATGGTTGGTGCGGCCGGGGCGTCGCCAATCGAGCGCGAGGCATGGGAGCCAGCGTCATCGTGACGGAGGTGGACCCGGTGAAGGCCCTGGAGGCGGTGATGGACGGCTTTACCGTCATGCCGAGCCTGGAGGCGGCTAAGGTGGGGGACATTTTTATCACCGTCACGGGCGGGCTCAAGACCATCGGCAAGAAGCACATGGAGCGGATGCGCAGCGGCGCCATACTGGCCAACAGCGGCCATTTCAACGTCGAGATCGACATACCGTCGTTGGAAAGTATGGCGGCGTCCAAGCGAGAGGTACGGCCCTTTGTTAGAGAGTACAGCTTGAAGGATGAGCGCAAGCTGTACCTGCTGGGCGATGGGCGGCTGGTGAACCTGGCGGCGGCGGAGGGCCACCCGTCCAGCGTCATGGACATGAGCTTCGCCAACCAGGCGTTGAGCGTGGAATACCTATCGCAAAACAAGGCCGGGCTCAAGCCTCAGGTCTATCCCGTGCCCAAGGAGATGGATAACGAGGTTGGAAGGCTGAAGCTGCAATCCATGGGAATCGACATCGATACCCTTTCCCCGGAGCAGGCCAAGTACCTGCAAAGCTGGCAAGAAGGAACATAAAAAGGAGCATCTGATAAATGTCCACTACCTTCATGAATGCTAAGAAGTACCTGCTGACCTCCGAGTCGGTGACGGAGGGCCATCCGGACAAGCTGTGCGACCAGGTGTCCGACGCCGTGTTGGACGCCATCCTTCGCAACGACCCCACGGCTCGCGTCGCCTGCGAGACCTCTACCACCAACGGGCTGGTGGTGGTCATGGGGGAGGTCACCACCGACACATATGTTGACGTTCCTAGCATTGTGAGGGAGACACTGAAGAAGGCAGGGTACACTAAGCCGGAGTACGGCATCGATTTTAAAAGCTGCGGCGTCATGGTGGCGATACAGGAGCAGTCCAAGGACATCTCCACAGCCGTCAGCACGGCCCTGGAGGTGCGGACCAACAATAATGATGGGGTCGACCCCTTGGATCTCATCGGCGCGGGGGACCAGGGGATGATGGTGGGCTTCGCCTGCAACGAGACGCCGGAGATGATGCCCCTGCCCGTGGCGCTGTCGCACCGGCTGGTCAAAAGGCTGGCCCTGGTGCGAAAAGAGGGCGCGCTGCCCTACCTGTGGCCTGACGGCAAGTCGCAAGTGACGGTTGAATACCACAAGGGCGTCCCCAAGCGAGTCCACACGGTAGTTATCAGCGCCCAGCATTCGCCTGAGGTGCCGATGGAGCAGTTGAAAAAGGATATTATGGAGCAGGTCATCAAGCCGACCCTGCCCGCCAACCTGGTTGATAAAGACACCAAGTATTACATCAACCCCAGCGGGCGGTTCGTCATCGGCGGGCCGGCGGGGGACACGGGGCTGACGGGGCGCAAGATACTGGTGGACACCTACGGCGGCCTGGCCCGTCACGGCGGCGGCGCGTTTTCGGGGAAAGACCCCACGAAGGTGGACCGCTCCGGCGCCTACGCTGCGCGATATGTGGCCAAGAACATCGTCGCGGCGGGGCTGGCGGACCGGGCGGAGGTGCAGGTGTCGTATGCCATAGGCGTGGCGCATCCCATATCCATCAGCGTCGAGACCTTTGGCACCGAGAAGGTGTCGGTGGACAGGATACAGGAGCTGATACCGAAACACTTTGACCTGCGGCCTGCCGCCATTATCCGCGACCTGAACCTGCGGCGTCCCATCTATAGCGACCTGGCGGCTTACGGCCATTTCGGGCGTGTGGAATTGAACGTGCCGTGGGAAAAGACTGATAAGGCCAAGGCGCTTAAGGCGGCGGCGGAAGCGAAGTAACCAATAGAGTTAAAAATGAAAGCAAGGCTGGGCGATGATCCCAGCCTTGCTTTGTTCACCTGTGATGGCGCGAGTCCTAACCCATGACATCCCCGACCCCTCTCTGGCTCTCCCTCACGACGCTATTGGGATTTCGTGATTTGACAGCATCAAGGTGCTTACCTCGAGGAGGGGAAAAGTAATGGCAGGTGGCACTGATAAAGGGTTGTAGTGCTAGAGTTTCACCCTCATCCTGCGCCTTCCCCCATCAAGGGGGAAGGAATATTCTCGGTGGCTGACAGTCCTTGCAACCATAGCGGTCCTCGATTAGAACCAAGCGCTCAAAGGGGAGTGAAAGCCTATAAAGATGGGGTTGGGTGTAAACTCAACCTTGTTTTTTATCGGCGAAGAATACAAAATGAGACCATCGCTACGGAACCGGGGAGGCGTTATGCCGGCAGTCCACGACAGGGGCGGCGTGCCCTTCGACAAGCCTATCGAAAAGTCAGACCACCCGATACAGGACTGGGAGGTGCGCATCGACGGGCTTCGGGCAGTATTGGCGCGCAAGGGGCTGCTGAAGACCGACGAGATGCGCCGGGCTATAGAGGCTTTGCCGAGGGAGAAGTACGAGTCGATTGAGTATTACGCCAAGTGGGCGGAGGCGGTGGAGGCGATACTGGTGGAGAAGGGCTTGGTGTCCAAGGCGGATTTAGACCGGCGAATGAAGGGCCAGACGAGGTAATCGCATGGCCGCGCAAACTAGCACCAAGTTCAAGGCGGGCGACCGCGTCAGGGTGTCGTCGAGGGAACACAAAGGACACCACCGCACGCCATGGTACGTCAAGGGGAAGTCGGGGGTGGTGGTGAAGGCCCACGGCGCCTATACCAACCCCGAGAGTCTGGCCTACGGCGGCAGCGGTGAGCCCGCGGTGCAGTTGTATCTAGTCCAGTTTCGCCAGAAAGACCTGTGGACCTCCTACGGAGGTCCCGACAGCGATAACCTTTGCGTCGATATCTTTGAACACTGGCTGGAACCAGCCTGAGGAGAAAAGTCTATGGCAAGTAAACATCACGGCAATGATCATCATGGGCATGATCATGACGGGCACGGGCATGACCACGAATCGCCCAAAGCTCATCAGGGAATGAGCAAGGACCAGGAGTTGAGCTACTACGCCCTGCGCGTGAAGGCCCTGGAGTCGGCGCTGGTGGAGAAGGGGATTTGCACGCCCGACGAGGTCACCCGCGCGGTGGCCGAGATGGAGACGCGCACCCCCGCCGATGGCGCGCGGGTGGTGGCCAGGGCGTGGTTGTATCCCAAGTTTCGGCGTCGTTTGATGACTGACTCCAAGACGGCGATTAAAGAGATGGGCTACGACTTGGCCGGCGGGCTGCCGGACCTGGTGGTGGTGGAGAACACCGAGGAGACGCACCACGTCGTTGTCTGCACGCTGTGCTCCTGCTACCCTCGATGGCTTCTCGGCCGCCCGCCCGACTGGTATAAGAGCCTGGCGTACCGTTCTCGCGTGGTGGTGGACCCTCGCGGCGTGCTGAAAGAGTTCGGGCTGGAGCTGCCGCCGTCGATGCAGTTGAAGGTGCTGGACAGCACCGCCGAGGTCCGGTACATGGTTATCCCTAGGCGGCCTCGCGGCACCTACGCCATGGGCGAGGCCGAGCTGGCCAAGCTGGTTACTCGCGACAGCATGATAGGGGTGGCGGAGGCGCTGATGCCGGAGGGCGTGAAGGCGTAGTAGGGTGCAGGACAACGTTCCTTTAGTCAATAAGAGGGCCTCCCGATTATACGGGAGGCCAGAATATTCATGGTGGAGACGGCGGAGGGTTGAACTCCGCGTCCAAGAGAGACCCCAAGAGGATATGCTACAAGCTTATCCGGTGCTTTAAATCTCGCCCTTTCAGCCCCCCACCGGCGGGGTGCTGGGCAGGCCAGCCGGTAATCTTAGGCCCAGCCTACCGACGTTAGCTGGACAGCATCCCGGTCTATTGCGCCTTACCCCCAGCACCCAGGATTAGCCGGGGGAGACGTCGCTGCCTAATTAGGCAGCGAGAGCGAATTCTCTTTCGCCAGTTACTTTTTTGCCGCCTTTTAACGAGGTGAATGACGGCGCCTCGGCTTGCAATCCTTCAGGACCGTCCCCTGTCGAAGCCACTCGTCCCCAAAGTTTACATGTATATTATCGCTTATTTACGCACAGAAGTCTAGAGGTTACGGCTAGACTCGCTGCCTCACGGCCCGCTGGGCCTCCCGCTCCAGGGCGCGGTCTATGATGTCGCGGCGTTTGTCGTACTTCTTCTTGCCGCGGGCCAGGCCCAGCTCCACCTTGGCCCAGCCTCGCTTTACATAAAGTTTAATCGGCACCACGGCCAGCCCCTTTTGCTCCAGCTTGGCCCGTATCTCCTTGATCTGGTCGCGGCGCAGCAAAAGTTTTCGGGGGCGCTTGGGGTCCTGGTTATATCGTCCGCCGTGCTCGTAGGGGGCGATGTGCATGCCGTGGAGCCACAGTTCGCCCTGCTCCGACTTGGCGAAGCTGCCGCGCAGGTCGGCGCGGCCGGACCGGATGGACTTGATCTCGGTGCCGGTTAGCACCAGGCCGGCCTCGAAACGCTCTAGTATGTCGTAGTCGTGGAAGGCCTGGCGGTTAAAGGAGGCGCTACGACCCTCCGAGTCCATAGGAGTCCCCCTGCTGGATGCGTTCTCGCAAGACCTCTATGGCCCGCATGAGCTGCAAGTCCTCGTCGGAATCGCGCTTATTGTGGACCTCTATGTTGGGAGCGATGCCCTGGCCCTCGATAAGGCTGCCGCCAGGGGTGTACCAGTGGGCGACGGTGAAGTAGACGCCGGCACCACCGCTAAGGGGGTACTGAAGGTTGACGCTGCCCTTGCCGAAGGTCTTGGTCCCTACCAGCAGCGCGCGCTGGTGATCCCGCATAGCCCCAGCGAAGATCTCGCTGGCGCTGGCGCTGAACTCATTGACCAGCACGGTGATAATGTCATCGGTGGCCTGACCACCGCTGACGACCGGATGCTCCTCCCGCTGCCCTTGCCCGTCCACCTGGTAAAAGACCAGGCCGTCCTTCAAAAACTGGCTGGTAACATCAATGGCGGAGCTGACGTAGCCGCCAGGATTGTTGCGCAGGTCTATGAGCATACCCTTGGCGCCGACGGCTTCGGACTGCTCGAAGGCTTTAATCAGCTCATCCTTGGTGGTCTCGCCGAAGGTAGAGACACGGATATATAAGAGGTCGCCTTCAATGACCTCGTGTCTGACCGTGGGTGTGGCAATAACGTCGCGGACTATATCCAGGGCCACGGGGTCTGCATCTCCGCGATGCAGCACCAGGAGCCTGACCGGAGTGCCTTTGGCGCCGCGAATCTTGGTGACGACTTCGATGACGCTGAGGCCCTCGGTGCTGGAGCCGTCGACCTCCAGGATGACATCGCCGGAGCGGATGCCGGCTTTTTCGGCGGGCGAGCCCGGGAAGGCTGCGACGATAACTGTGCTGCCCTGGCGATTGGCGACCTCTGCGCCGATGCCCTCGAAGGAACCCCGGAACCTGCCTAGCCCCACCTCGAAGTCGTTTTTATCGAGATAGGTGGCATAGGGGTCGTCCAGGGCTTGGAGCATGCCGCGAATCGCGCCCTCGGCCAAGGCGGCGTTGTCGAGGGCTTCCCTGTCTACATGCTGCCTCTTGATGGCCGAGTAAGTCTCAAAGAAGGGCTTGAACTCCTCGGACATACCCCTGGGGACGTCCACGTCGGAGCCTGGGCGGAGATTGCAGCTCACCACCTCCACCGCAAGAAGAAGCAGGGCAATGGCGGCCACGGACCAGGGGAGGTATTTAGAAAGACGCAAGTTCAGGCTCCGAATTAGCTTGGAAATGAAGGCTTATTGTATCATACGCCTACGTTTGGACTGGGGTTTGCCGAGTGTGCCGACTTTACATAAATTTACAGCACCGCCAGGCGATGTTCCAGGCTAAGAGCTATGGGCCAAGAAGCCGCTTGCACACTGACGTATAAAGGAAAGTCGTCCACTGGCAAGGCGCTGCTGGAGTCGGACAGAATTATCTTTCGCGGCGACTCGCGGCTGAGCATACCCTTCGCCAAAATAACGGCGCTGGAAGCGCGGGATGGCCGGCTGAGAGTCGTCTCGTCCGGAGACGGCGAGGCGGTCTTCGAGCTGGGGGCGTATGCCGAGAAGTGGGAACGCAAGATAAAGAACCCGCCGAGCCTTTTGGATAAGCTTGGCGTCAAGCCAGGGATAACTGTGACGGCGCTGGGGATTAAAGACGAGGCGTTCCTTCGGGATTTGAGGTCGAGGGCAGCCAAGGTGGGCGAGAAAATAGGGCATGGCGACGCCGACGTTATTTTCATAGGGGTGGAGGATAGGGCAGGCTTGGAGGCCATCGAAAGGGCAAAGGTAGGATTAAAGCCCGCCGGAGGCCTATGGCTGGTCTATCCAAAGGGGCAACGTCAGATTACCGAGAACGATGTCCTCTCCGCCGGTCGCGCCGCCGGCCTGACGGACAACAAGGTGGCGAGTTTTTCGGCAACCCATACCGCCCTGAGGTTTGTGATACCAAGGGCCAGGAGGTAAGAGAGCTTGGAGAAACCTTCTTCGATAGTACGATGCTTCGGCGGGCCAGAGGACCCATTGATGATGCGCTACCACGATGAGGAGTGGGGCGTGCCAGTCCACGATGACAGGCTCTGGTTCGAATTCCTGGTGCTGGATGGCGCGCAGGCCGGGCTCTCTTGGCGGACCATTCTCCATAAACGGGAAGGTTACCGCCGCGCCTTTGCCGGCTTTGTTCCGGCGAAAGTGGCGGCCTTTGGGGAGAAGGACAGGGCGCGGCTGATGGCCGACGATGGCATTGTGCGAAATCGATTGAAGATAGACTCCGCCATTAACAACGCCAGCCGATTTTTGGAGGTCCAAAAGGAGTTCGGCAGCTTTGACCGCTACATCTGGGGATTCATGGGGAACCGTACCCTGAGAAGGCGAGGTGTTCTTACACTGGCAAACCTACCTGCCCAGACGCCCGAGTCCGAAGCAATGTCCCGCGACCTTAGAAAGCGGGGGTTCAAGTTTGTGGGGCCGACGATCTGCTACGCCTTCATGCAGGCCGCGGGAATGGTCAATGACCATCTAACGGGCTGCTTTCTGGCGCCGAAGAAGTAGAGCGCAGGATGGAGAAGGCCCTATAAATTTATGTAAACTGTCCCGGGGCTTCAAAGAGTAACTTACATAACATTTATTGTGCGAACCAGCCAGAAAGGCCGCAGATTAAAATCGAGGGTTAGGAAAGGTGCCAAGGGAGGCTTAGGAGGTGGAGGCCAAGTCTAACTCTTCCCACAAGCCCCGTAGAGGCCCCTCAGACCCTTTGGGCCGTCCATTCCTTCACCAGCAGTTCCTGAACGGCCTCCAGCAGACCGTCGAGGTTCCATCCTTGGGCCGCCGACACCAGGACGGTGGGATATCGGTCAGAGAGGCCAAGAGAAACGCCGAGACCGTTTTCCCCGGGGTTGGATGGCGATGGCCCACTATCATTGGCATCATTGTCGAGACCGTTGGAGGCTATCAGTAGGTCGGTCTTGTTTAGCACTAGCAGCTTGGGCTTGTCTTTCATGCCGAGGCCCTGCAGCACGTCCTCCACCACCTGGGCCTGCTCTGGGGCCTTGGGATTCGATATATCGATTATGTGAAGTAAAAGGTCCGAGTCCTGAAGCCCTTCCAGGGTGGCGTGGAAGGCGGACACGAGAGTCGGAGGGAGTTTCTGGATGAAGCCGACGGTGTCGGTCAGAAGCACGTCGTCGCCGGAGGGGAGGCGGACGCGTCGCGTCACCGGGCCCAGGGTGGCGAAGAGCTTGTCCTCGGCGGCGACGTCGGCGCGGGACAGGGCGTTGAACAGCGTGCTCTTGCCGGCGTTGGTGTAGCCCACCAGCGACGCCGTGGGGATGCCCGACTTGCGGCGATGGGCGCGGTGCTGCTGGCGCTGGCCTTCGACTCGCTCTAACTCATCCTTGAGGCGCTTGATTCGATTGCGAATGAGGCGGCGGTCCGTCTCCAGCTGGCTTTCACCGGGGCCTCGGGTGCCGATGCCGCCGCCCAAACGCTCCAGGTGGGACCACTGGCCGGCCAGGCGAGGGAGGAGGTACTGGTGCTGGGCCAGCTCCACCTGCAGCTTGCCTTCGTGGGTGCGGGCGTGGCGCGAAAAGATATCGAGGATTAAGGCGGTGCGGTCGATGACCTTCACGTCGCGGGTCTGGCCTGGGTTGGATTGGAGGGTCTCTTCCAGGTTTCGCTGCTGGCTGGGGGTCAGCTCGTCGTCGAAGATAACGACGTTTGCGTTATGTCGAGTAACCAGGCTGCGGAGATCTTGCAGCTTGCCTTTGCCGAGATAATGGGGCGTTGGCTTTTCCAGCATCTGGCTCAGACGTCCGACAACCTGGACTCGAACAGTCCGGGCTAGCTGCGATAGTTCGTCCAGGGACTCGTCGATTCTCCACAGGCTTCGCGCACCCTTGACCTGGGCGCCGACAAGGACGGCCTTTTCGGCCTCGGACCGAGTCGAATGACCGTTGCGGGCTATGACTTACCTCTTCTTGGCCGGCGGCGGGAGTTTCCACGAATTGAGGCGCTGGATGCCCTTGTCCACCATCTCGTCAGGCGTGGTCAGAGAAAGGCGGATATAGCCCTCGCCCTGCTGGCCGTAGCTGGAGCCGGGCGTGACAACGATAGCGGTGTCGCGGAGCAGCGCGGCGGCGAACTCGGCGGACCCATAGCCCTGGGGCACGCGCGCCCAGAGGTACAGCGCGGCCTTGGGCGGCACGATGCGCAGGCCCAGGCGGGTTAGCGCTTTAACGACTTTATCGCGGCGGCGCTTGTATATAGTGTTGTTCTCGTCGATGTATTTCTGGTCGCCGGTCATGGCCTCGATAGCCATTTCCTGGATGGCCTGGGGGATGCCTGAATCGAGGTTGGACTTGATCTGGAACAGGGCCTTGACCATATCAGCGTTGCCGACGGCGGAGCCGAAGCGCCAGCCCGTCATGTTGAAGCACTTGGACAGTGAATGAAACTCAATGGCTACGTCCTTGGCGCCGGGAAATTCAAGAATGCTGGGCGCCTTGTAGCCATCGTAAACCACCTCGCTGTAGGCGGCATCATGCAAAAGGGCGATGTCGTACTTTTTGCAGTAAGCGATGGCTTTTTCATAGAAGGACTTGGGCGCGATGGCGGCGGTGGGGTTGTTGGGGTAGTTGAGCCACATAACCTTGGCGTCGCGCGCAACGTCAGTAGGAATTGCGTCGAGATCGGGAAGCCAGCCGTTCTCCTCGTGAAGGGGCATGGTGTAGGCCTTAGCGCCGGCGAACATGGTGCCGACGGCGTAGACGGGGTAGGCGGGGTCGGGGATGAGGGCCACGTCGCCGGGGTCGAGGAAGCAGAAGGCCATGTGGCCGATGCCCTCCTTGGCGCCGATGAGGGGGAGGACCTCTTTATCGGGGTCCAGGTCTGTAATGCCGAAGCGCTTCTTGTACCAGGTGGCGATGGCGCGCCGCACCTCAGGCGTGCCGTCGGTCTCGGGATAGCGGTGGTTGACGGGGTTGCGGGAGGCCTCGATGGCGCGCTCGATAATAGGCTCGGGCGTGGGTATGTCCGGGTCGCCGATACCGAAGGTGACGACTTCTACGCCCTCCTTCTTTTTCTGGGCGATGATGCGGGAGATCTCCACAAAGGGATAGGGTTTAAGCTGGGAGAGACGGTTGGAGAACTTCATTTAAATCTGATACCTCTATTGAATTTAAGAGTTACCTATCCCACTCGCCGCTGAAGACTTCCGTGGCGGGGCCTTCCATATAGACCTCGCCTTTGCCATCCCAGGCGATGTTAAGGGTGCCGCCAGGGAGTGTTATGTCAACAGTGCCTGGCTTGGTCTTTTCCAGCAGCCTCGACGCCACGGCGACGCCGCAGGCGCCGGTGCCGCAGGCCAGGGTCTCGCCGCTGCCCCGCTCCCACACTCGCACCCTAAGCTTGTTTGGCCCCGTGACATTGACGATTTCAAAGTTGACCCGTTTGGGGAACAGGGGGTGGTGCTCTACCTTGGGGCCGATGGTATGAAGGGGGAACTGGTCCACGGGCTGATCGATGAAGGCGACGGCGTGGGGGTTGCCCATGGACACGAAGGTCAGCTTGAGGTTAACGCCATCGATGGCCAGGGGGTGTTCGGCAACAGCCTCGCCGATTTTGCGGCCCTGGCCGGGCTGGGGCTTAACAGGAACGTCGGCGGGGTTGAGGATGGGCTTGCCCATGGCGACGCGGGCGCGGGTCACCTTGCCGCGCTCCATCACCGGCACCACCGTGCGAATTCCCGCCAGGGTATCTACGGTAACGCCCTTCTCGCTGGCCTTGACGACGCCGCGCTCGACGGCGAACTTAGTGAGACACCGGATGCCGTTGCCGCACATCTCGCCCTCGGAGCCGTCGGCGTTGAACATGCGCATGCGGATGTCAGCCTTGTCCGACTTCTTGAGGAGAATAATGCCGTCGCCGCCAATGCCGAAGTGGCGGTCACTCATAGCCTTGGACAATTCCGGCCAGTCGATGTCGAAGGCGCGGGCGTCGATATAAACGTAGTCGTTGCCCGCGCCTTCCATCTTGGTGAACTTGATAGGCTTAGTCGCTTTCATGGGCTTCTGACCTCCCAGCGGCGGGTATTTTATCATAATTAGCTACAAAATCGTGGACTATCGCCAGGGCCTTGTCGAACTCGGCGCCGTCAGCCTCCAGCCATCGAATCCTAGGGTCATCAAGCCGGAACCAATTGTACTGCCGGCGCGCGATTTGGTGCGTGCGGTACTTGGCGCGTTGTACCGCCTCATCCAGCGAAAGCTTGCCCGCCAGATGCGCCGCCAACTCCTTGTAGCCGGCGCTGGACATGGACGGCAATGATGGAGAGTAGCCGGCCTCGACAATCCGCCGCACCTCCTCCAGGAATCCCTGAGCCATCATTCCATCCAGCCGTTCATCAATGCGCCGGTAGAGTTCCTTTCGCGGCATCGTCAGGCCAAGGATAAGGACATCTTGCGCAAGAGCGGTTTTCTTAGGCCTAACAGCTTGCCCCTTGGAGGTCAGATGCACTTCCAAGGCCCTAATAACTCGACGTGGGTTTTTAGGGTCGGTGCGCTGGGCGGCTTCGGGGTCGACGGCGGACAGGAGCTGGTACAGGGCCCAGACGCCGCGCTGTTTTAGCTGCAACTCCAGGTCGGCGCGAAGGGTTGAATTGGGCGGCACGGTGGGGGGTCGCCAGCCCTCCAGCAGCGCCCACACGTACTGCCCTGTGCCGCCGACGATGATGGGCAATCGACGCCTTTCCTGCACGTCCTCGATGGCATTCCTGGCTAGCTCTAAAAAGCGGGCGAGGCTGAAGTCCTCGTCGGGGTCGCAGAGATCGAGGAGGTGGTGGGGGACGAGGGCGCGCTCCTGGGCGGTGGCCTTGGCGGTGCCGATGTCCATGCCACGGTATACCTGGCGGCTGTCGGCGTTGATGATCTCGCCATCGAGGGTCTGGGCCAGCCATAAGCCAAGGCCGCTCTTGCCAGCAGCGGTAGGGCCGACGATGACGATGGAAAATTTGTAGTCGTTGAGCAAGGCGCACATTTATTGTCTTCCAAATATAACAAAACGCAGCCATTGAGTTGGCTCCGTCTAGGCATGCTCTGAGTGTTCTCGACTTTAACTTACAGACACTAGCTCTATCTCAAAGGTCAGGGTCTTGCCAGCCATGGGGTGGTTACCGTCCAGGGTGACCTGGGCATCGTTAAACTCGACGACGCTAAAATAGACCACCTCGCCGTTAGGGGCCTGGGCCTGGAGCTTCATACCCTTGGCCAAAGGAATAGACGCAGGTATCTCCTGACGGTCAACCTTCAGCATTTTGTCCTCTCGATGGGGGCCGTAGGCCTGCTCCGAGGCTATCTTGACGGTCTTACTGTCACCGACCTCCATCCCCATAATGGCGGCCTCGAATCCGGGAATCATCCGGCCTTCGCCCAGAGTGAACTCAATCGGATCAATATCCTTTGATGAGTCGAAGACCGTGCCGTCATCCAGCTTGCCGGTGTAGTGGACCTTAACCGTGTTACCATTGCCAGCTTTAGCCATTCCTCTCTCCTTGTTAGTTTCTAGGGATGGGTGTTTGTCCATGGGCTCGGCACAAGTCATGATAAGGCTGAGCAAATGTCGAGCGGACAATAATTTGAGGCGAGGTTTAGAAGTCTTGTGAGAGCAGACAAGTCGATTATATCTCAGGGGTGAAGGCTTGAGGAAGGTTGCGCCGGCTGAAACATTGAGGGGGTCCCCTAACATTAGGGAACCCCCTTGAGAAACCGTGGCAGTTCAGAGAACCAGTCTGGTTCCCTTACAGCCCTCTAAACTAGGCCCGGACTCCTGCCGCGTTCACCTGAACGACTTCTATGTCGCCCAGGGTGTTGTTGTCGCCAATAACAGCCACACCAATGTTTACCTGCACTATAACTATGGTGTACTAGTTGACGACGGTGTGCGGGTGCGCTTCGTCGCAGTCTGCGGCGTCGCCACCCTGGGCATCCGTGGCGCTGCCGGAAGCTCCATTTCCCTGCTCAATTTTCTGCTCGGTCTCATTGGAGTTCTTAGACTGAGCCGTATTGACGTTAGCCTGATTGCTATCGCCGAAGATTGCCACGCTGACGTTGGTCTGCTGGGCCGTGGCCTCAGACTTTTGCTGAGTCTCGTTAACGTTGGCCCCAACATTCTGCTGCTCTGCCGACCCCCCGTCACCATTCCCTTCGTACTCGTTCTCATGCTCGATTTTCTGCTCGGTCTCATTCTCATTCTTGGCTTCGGCCTCGTTGACGTTGGCCTGGTTGCTGTCGCCGAAGATGGCTACACTCACGTTGGTCTGCTGGGCGTTAGC
>Ga0194132_10007562_pt1 | contig 16119 bp, 20 predicted proteins | sample TA2KigOf80mmetaG_FD_148612 | JGI IMG/M metagenome (GOLD analysis project Ga0194132, IMG submission 148612) | Freshwater microbial communities from Lake Tanganyika, Tanzania - TA2015054 Kigoma Offshore 80m | ecosystem: Environmental > Aquatic > Freshwater > Lake | place: Tanzania: Lake...
AGACGCAGAAGAAGGCCGCGCCGCCGAAGGAAGAGGTGCCGGGGGAGCCGCCGGGGGTAGCCTTCGGCGGCAGGGAGGACAAGGAGCCTAAATGAGGGACCAGCCTAAGTCCCTGCGGGTGCACCTCCAGGAGCTGCGTAAGCGGCTGACCATAGCCTTAGCCGCCGTGGCTGTTACCACAGTCCTCTCCTTCATATTTTGGGAACGGATTGTGGACTTCCTCCTGGTCCCGGCGGACGATCTGACGGAGATAGAGGGACGGCTGGTGTTCATCGAGGTCACGGAGATGTTTGGGGTGATGATGAAGGTGTCTATGATGGCGGGGCTGGTGATAGCGTCGCCGGTGGTGTTCATGCAGACGATTATGTTCGTGGCGCCGGCGCTGACGGCTAAGGAGAAACTTTACCTGTACTCGTTTGTGCCTGCGGTGCTGCTGTCCTTTTTTGCCGGCGCGGCCTTTGGATACTATGTCCTGATACCTCCGGCCATCGAATTCCTGGTAGGGTTCGGAAACGACATCGCCCAGCCGACCATACGCATCAGCAACTACGTCAACGTGGTAGTGATGCTGCTGTTCTGGATGGGGCTGGTGTTCGAGACGCCCGTGGTAATGTTTCTGCTGGCGAAACTGAGGGTAGTCAAGCCCAGCGCCTATTCCAAGTTTCGGAGGCCGTGGGTGGTCATCGCGTTTGTGCTGGGGGCCATTATTACGCCGACCTTCGACCCGGTCAATCAAACGCTGGTGGCGGCGCCGTTGATAGTGCTATATGAGATAGGCCTGTGGCTGTCCAAGCTGGCGGCGCGGGAAGGGAAGCGGGCGCGTACTCGGGTGGCGCAGACTCAAGGAACATAAAAAGAAGCCCCCCAATGAATCAGGGGGCTTCTGGATTAGCTAATGGTTTAAGGGCGGCTACTTTTTCTCGTTCTTGCTGGCGAGGACATTTTCATCGTGCTCACGCTTTTCGTCATCGCCCTTGCCGCCGATGCCGTCTTTAAAGGCGCGGATGCCTTTGCCCAGGGACCCGCCTATGTCGGTGAGGCGGCCGGCGCCGAAAATGACCAGCACTATAGCCAGGATAATAAGAAGTTCCCATGCTCCTATCTTTGGCACGGCCCTTCACCCCTTTGACAAGATAAGTCGTAGAAAGGGTACCATAGAACTTAACTTTGGAGCAACTTCAACCAGCCGCCGCAAGACCCAGGATTTAGCGCCGCCAACTATTCTTGATGGTCTGCTGGAGACACTTGTATAATGATTCTTTCCTCAGTAACATACCTGTCTCGTATTGCAGAATCCCCAGGAGGACACCGCTGAATTGGCGTCACGCTCGGAGTATGATATTGCGGTTATTGGAGCAGGGCCGGGAGGGTACGTAGCTGCCATCAGAGCAGGCCAGCTGGGCCTGAAGACGGCTGTTATAGAGCGTGACGAGGTGGGCGGCATCTGCTTGAATTGGGGCTGCATACCCAGCAAGGCGCTCCTGCGCAACGCCGAGGTTGTGTCCCTGGCGAAGCACGGCGCAGAGTATGGCATAACCTTCGACAATTTGAAGGTGGACTATTCCAAGGCCTACGACCGCAGCCGCGTGGTGGTGTCTCGGCTGACCCGCGGGGTCGCCAGCCTTCTGAAGAAGAACAAGGTCGACACCATCAAGGGCAGCGCCAGGTTTGTCGACGCCCACACCCTGACCATATCGCCCAGCGAGGACGTGATCGTCGCCAAGAACATCATCGTCGCCACGGGTGGACGCCCCCGCAGCATACCGCCCCTGCCTATCGACGGCGAGGTGGTGGTCACCAGCCGTCACGCCATCGAGCAGAAGACGGCGCCGTCATCGGTGGTAATAGTGGGCGGCGGGGCTATTGGCGTCGAATTCGCGTCCATATATCACGCCTATGGGGCCAAGGTGACGGTGGTGGAACTGCTGCCCCGCCTGGTGCCCAACGAGGATGAGGAGATAAGCCAGCAGCTTGAGCGCTCCTTCAAAAAGCAGGGCATTGAAATTATGACAGGCGCTAAGGTCACCGGCGTGTCCAAGAAGGGAAAGACGGCGCAGGTGAAGGTGGAGCAGAACGGCGCCACCTCAGAGATAACGGCAGATAGGGTGCTGGTGGCCATTGGCATTCAGGGGAACGTGGAGGACATGGGGCTGGAGAAGGTTGGGATAGCCACGGAGCGCGGGTTTATTAAAGTGGACGATAATCTAGCGACCAGCGCCAAGGGCGTGTACGCCATCGGCGACGTGACCGGGAAGCTGCTGCTGGCGCACGCGGCGTCGGCGCAGGGGGTAATGGTGGTGGAGCGGATAGCAGGGATGGAGTCCCCTGGCCTGGACTACACCGACATGCCCAAGGCGACGTATTGCAGTCCACAGGTCGCCAGCTTCGGCCTCACCGAGAAGCAGGCGCGGGAGCAGGGTCATGATGTTAAGATAGGAAAGTTCCCGTTCATCGCCAGCGGCAAGGCCCTGGCCCTGGGGCACACCGATGGTTTCGTAAAGCTGGTCACCGACGCCAAGCACGGAGAAATCCTGGGTGTTCACCTCATAGGCCCGGAGGTGACTGAGCTTTTGGCGGAGATATCTATGACGCGGATGCTGGAGGGCACCACCACGGAGCTTGGATGGGTGGTCCACTCGCATCCGACCCTGTCTGAAGCCCTAAAAGAGGCCGCCCTTGTAGCCAAGGGTGAGGCCATTAATATTTAGCACGGGGAGGACGGCAGCCTGTGAAGCTAAAGGAAAAGATTTCCAAAGCCCAGCTTCTGGAGATGTACCGCCAGATGGTGCTCATCCGAGAATTCGAGAATGAGTGCTATCGACAGTACATGCAGAAGAACGTAAAGGGCTTCCTCCACGTTTACAGCGGCGAAGAGGCCATTGCCGTAGGCGTCATGTCCTTACTGGAACCGCAAGACTATATCGTCACCCACTATCGAGACCACGGCCACGCCATAGCGCGGGGGTTGGACACGAAGGCACTGATGGCCGAGCTGTTCGGCAAGGCCACGGGTGTCAGCAAAGGCAAGGGCGGCTCCATGCACCTTTTCGATGTAAAAAAGCGGTTCATGGGCGGCTACGCCATTGTGGGCGGGCAGCTTCCCATTGCGGTGGGGCTGGCGATGGCGTCCAAGGAGAAGGGCGAGAACGGGCTGACGATATGCTTCTTCGGCGACGGCGCGATGCAGGAAGGGGAGTTCCACGAGTCGCTAAATCTGGCGTCGATATGGAAGCTGCCTGTGATCTTCTACTGCGAGAACAACTTGTACGGGATGGGCGCGTCGGTATCGGAGACGTATGCCGGGCACGACCAGATTTACAAGGCCGGCGAGCCGTACAAGATACCGGGGGTTCGTGTCGACGGGATGAACCTGTTCGAGGTCCGCAGGACGACGGCGGAGGCGGTGAAGCACGTCAGGGGTGGCGAAGGGCCTATGTTAATCGAGGCGCAAACGTACCGGTACCGGGGCCATTCCATATCAGACCCCGCGGGATACCGCCCTAAAGATGAGGTGGAGTTCTGGATGACCAGAGACCCAATCATTTTGCTTAAAAAGCAATTATTGTCCGAGGGAACGGCTACGGAAGAGGAGTTGAAGTCAATTGTGAAAGCGGCGGAAGAAGAGATTGTGGCGGCGGTGAAGTTCGCCACCGAGAGCCCGTTCCCCGAGCCCGCCGCGCTGCACCAGGAAGTTTACAGTCACTAAGGAGTCGTCATGCCGGTAATGAGCATAAGGGACGCCATGCACATGGCGTTGAGGGAGGCCCTGGATGAGGACTCCAGGGTCTTTATTATAGGCGAGGACATTGGCCCTTACGGCGGCACATATGCCGTGACCAAGGGCTTGTACGACGACTACGGCCCGCAGCGCATCAAGGACTCGCCGCTGGCGGAGTCGGTTATCATCGGCGCAGGGGTGGGGTCCGCCATGGGCGGGTTGCGGCCCATTGTGGAGATTATGACCATCAACTTCACGCTTTTGGGCATGGACCAGATAGTGAACCACGCCGCCAAACTGCGGTACATGTCAGGGGGGCAGCTTGAGATTCCGCTGATAGTGCGGACGGTGACCGGCGGCGGGGCGCAGCTGGCGGCGACGCACTCACAGAACTTCGAGGGGTGGTACGCCTCAGTGCCGGGGTTGAAGGTGGTGGCGCCGTCCACGCCCTACGACGCCCTGGGCCTCTTTCGCGCCTGCCGTCAGAGCATGGACCCCATTCTGTTTGTCGAACACGCCCTTCTTTACAGCGTTAAGGGCGAGGTGCCGAAAGAACATTACACGGTGCCCCTGGGCGCTGCCGATGTGAAGCGCCCAGGCAAAAACATAACCATAGTCTCTCACGCTCGAATGCTCCATACGTCGCTGAGCGCTGCCGAGACTTTATCTAAGGAAGGCATCGAAGCTGAGGTGCTGGACCTGCGCACCATGCGCCCGCTGGACGTGGAGTCCATTGTGAATTCGGTGAAGAAGACGCACAGGGCGGTGGTGGTGGAGGAGACGTGGAAGACCGGCGGGTTCGCCGGAGAAATCGTCAGCCTTATTCAAGAACACGCATTTGATTACCTGGACGCGCCGGTGCTGCGGGTGTCGGGGGAAGAGGTTCCGGCGCCCTACTCGGCGCCGCTGGAGAACCTGGCCTTCCCTGACGCGGCGAGAGTAGTCGGCGCCGTCCGGGCTGTATTTGGCGCTTAGACCTGTTCAGGAGGAGCTCCCTTGGCCACCACTATAAGAATGCCCCAGATGGGCTTTGATATGCAGGAAGGCACCGTCGTCAAATGGCGAAAGAAGGAAGGCGACCAGGTGGCCCGGGGAGAGGTCATCGCCGAAATCGAGACGGATAAGGCGGTGGTCGAGATGGAGGCTTACGCAGGCGGCGTGCTGAAAAAGATCGTCGCGCCGGAAGGCTCCAAGGTGCCTGTGGAAAGCCCCATCGCCATCATTGGTGAGGACGGGGAGGAGCTGCCGGTGGACGCCACCACAAACGCCGCGACTCCCGCCACGCCGTCAGCCAAGGCCGCGCCGACGGCCAAGGTAAAGCCCGAGCCTCAGCCCGCGCCCGCCGCCGCTCAGGAAGCGCCCGCAGCCCCAGCAGGCGAGGTCAAGGTCAGCCCCCTGGCGAGGCGTATCGCTAAAGAGATGGGCGTCGATGTGAGCAAGGTGAAGGGCACGGGGCCGGGAGGACGCGTCACCGAAGCCGACGTTAGGGGCTACAAGGAGCCCGCCCCCGCGGCGGCGCCCGCTCCGGCCGCGGCCAAGGCTCCATCGCCTGCCGCCCCCGCGACCAAGGCGGCAGCCCCCAAGCCTGCCCTGCCCACCGAGGAAAAGCGCGTTCCATTAAGCCGCATGCGCCAGGCCATCGCCGCGCGAACTGTGGCGAGCATGAGGGAGGCGCCGCACTATTATGTGACATCGGAATTGGACATGGGGAAGGCCCTGGACCTGCGCAAGGAGCTTAACAGCAGCCTGCCGGAGGGCACCCGCGTCAGCGTCAACGACATGATCATACGCGCCTGCGTTCTGGCGATTCAGAAGTTCCCCAACTTCAACTCGTCGATACAGGGCAACGAACTGGTTATACACCCGAACGTCAACGTAGGCATCGCCATCGACATGGAGGGCGGGCTGATCATCGCGGCGGTGTCGCAATGCCAGTCCAAGGACCTAGTGGGGCTGGCGAAGGCCACCAAGGACCTTATTACCCGGGCCCAGGGCGGTAAGCTGAAGGCGGAGGAGTACACCAGCAGCACTTTCACCGTCAGCAACATGGGGATGCTGGACGTGGACAGCTTCACGGCGGTAATTAACCCCCCCAACTCGGCGGTAATGGCTGTGGGCGCGGTGAAGGACAAGCCTGTGGTGAAGAACGGGGAGATAGGCGTAGGGAAGATGATGAAGGTGACGGTCTCGTCCGACCACCGGGTCATCGACGGGGCTGAGGCGGCGCGGTTCCTACAGGAAGTAAAGCGGCTGCTGGAACACCCCGTCCTGTTACTTATCTAAGCCGTCCGTTCTTATTGGTAGGGGAATGCCGAGATATGGCCTGGCGCATCTCGAAGCTGCCATGTCTACCCACTGTCCAGCCCAGGGCCAGACCTCTCCAACTTGGTTTAACTCTCCTAACAAGCTTTCAAAGACCTGGAGGCGTTGATGCCAACAGTTAGCACACCCCTCAGACGCTGGTTCTTGACCGCTCTCATTGGTTCGCTGGTCATAAGCGCGCTGATAGCTATTTTTATTCTGATTTTTGGCGGCGATTTCGGCGAAACTGAGGGAAAGATCCTGTTTACTACCCTGACAATCTCACTTTTCAGTCTGACGGGTCTAGGGTCAGCGGCGCCGCTGGAGAGAAGCAGACTGTCAGCTTTTTGGTATCTGGGTATTGCTCTGGCCGTTGTAGGGTTCGTCTTCTTTGTCATTGGCATTTGGTCTGAATGGGTTGAAAAAGAACACTACGGAAATAGTATGGGCACCATAGCTATTTTCTCGTTCAGCTTCGCCCAAGTTGGAATGTTGTCTCTAGTGCGACTGAAAGGTACGGCGAGGGTCCTTACACCTGTTACTGCAATCATAATCTTTATCTTGGCCTCAATGGTGTCGGCGATGATGTTTGTGGATAACATTGATGATGGCGAATATCTGCGTGCAGTAGGAGTACTGGCGGTACTGGATGCCCTCGGCACCGTAACCATACCGCTATTGGGGCGGATGACGCCCAGGGAAACGCCAGCCGCAGCGCCTTCACAAGTCAAGCAGGTGGAGTTGCGGTGCCCTCGATGCGGCACTATGCAAACAATGGACGAAGGCGGGGCCTTATGCCAGAAGTGCGCATTGCGAATAACCATACGTACTGAAGCCTAGCGTGGAAGATAAAACCGTGGTAGTGTGCCACTGACCAACCGTTAGAGGGGGAAAGCCAGGTGAGTCAGGCCAGCACACCACAATACTCTCGCCGCATCTACGCCCTCCGGCCCAAGGACCTGACGGAGGAGCAGCTGGCGGTGGTTTTCGCGATGACCTCCCGACGGCCAGAGCCTTTCGACGAAATCGCGCAGCAGGTGAGCCAGGAGAAGGCGGCGGACTTCCACGAACGGTGGGTGCTGGGGTACGGGCACGCATCGGTGGCGGAACACGCGGTGCTGCACGTAGCGGCGGAGAACATATCCAGGCTGGCTTGCGACACGCTGGAGGACAACCGGCTGGGGTCTTATACCGAGAAGTCGTCGCGATACCAGGTCTTGCCACCGGGCTACTACCACGTCCCGCAGGAGCTGGACCAGGACCAGGCGATGGCCGAAGTCTTCCGCCAGACGTGCGACGGGCTTTTTGCCGCTTACGAACGAATGCTTACCGGCGTGTCCGAGCATCTGAAGAAGAAGCACCCGCAGAAGCCCGACGAGCGCCCAGGCGCCTATAATCTGCGGATACGTCGGGAGGCCATCGATAGCTGCCGGTTCCTTTTGCCCGCCGCTACGCTGACCAACGTAGGCGTTACTATGAACGCTCGAAGCATGGAACACGCTATAACCAAACTGCTGTCGTCGGAGCTGAGCGAAGAGAGGGAGTTGGGTGAGGATATAAAGCGCCGTGGGCAAGAGATAACGCCTACGCTTATCAAGTACGCGCAGGTGAATAAGTACCTGGCGGCGGCAGGGGAGCGGCAACAGGAGCAGACCGGGGATTCGGGCAACGGGCCACTGCCGTTGGACGTGGACGCGCGGCTGGCGCATTACGATACGCAGGCGGACCTGAAGCTGGCGGCGTCGATGCTGTTCAGGCATTCGACATTGTCATACGAGGAGGCGTGGCGGCGGGCGGAGGACATGGGGTCGGAGGGGCGGGGGAGGGTTATCGCGGGGATGTTGGAGGGGATGGGGCCTCACGACGCGCCGCCGCGGGAGTTTGAGATGGTGGACTATACCTTTGAATTGATCATGGACTACGGGGCGTATCGAGAGTTCAAGCGGCACCGGATGCAGAGCTACATACCGCAGCCGTTGACAGTGGCCCACGGGTCGCTGATGCCGCAGCTTATCAAGGAGGCTGGCCTGGGCGGGGAGTTTGGGGAGGCGATGGAGGTCAGCGAGTCGGGGTTCAAGAAGGTTTACAAAAGCTATCCGCTGCTGGCCCCGTATCTCGCGACACACGCGCACAAGCGGCGGGTGCTGACCAAGATGAACCTTCGCGAATGCTACCACCTGTTCAAGCTAAGAACACAGCGCCAGGCTCATTTTTCCATCAGGCTGGTTATGGACAAGGCGCTGCGAGAAGCCGTGAGGGTACACCCCGACCTCTTTAGGCATATGCCGCTGCGGGACTTCCCGGAGTGGTGGCCGTTCAAGAAGCCTCAGGGGTCAGAGCAGTCGCGCATGTAGCCGCATCGCAGGCATGTGAGCTTGCAGTGGGAGTCCAGCATGACGAAGCCGCAGAGGTCGCAGATATAGACCCTCGCGGCTGGAGTGTCTTCACGAGGGGCTTCCTGCGTCTTTTCTTCCTCTGTAGGGCCTATCGCCATCCGCTAATAGTAGTCGCTGCCAGACTGGCCTGACGTGGGGGTCTTTGTTTCTGAACCCGCGCCGGCAGGGGCGTTCCCCACGTTGAAAGTGCCGTTCATGCCGCTACTCTCGTGGGGGCGGCAGAAGTAGTAGAGGGTTGCGGCCCCGGAGGGAACGGTTATCTCCTGGCTCTTACTATCGCCGCCGTTTAGCTCCAGGTCAACCAGGATTTCCTTTTTGTCGTTGCTGGTAGCGACGGTGAAGGTATGAAGCAAAGAGCTGGTGTTGCTGGCGGTGAACTTGACCTTCTGGCCGGGCTGGAGCGCGGTGGTCTCAGGCTGGATGGAGAAGCTCCTGACCTCCACCTTGACCTCTTTAGCGCCGGCGGCGGAGGGAACGGGGTTGCCGGTGGAGGTGGGGGTAGACTCCTCGGAGCCGCAGGCCGCGATGATAAGGGCTAGAGCAACAAGGACTGTCAAGACCAAGGTCTTCATTTTGCCTCCTTTTCAGGGAAGGTACGTAACAATCAGGACGGGGCGGCTGTCGGCGTCCAAGTTATCGCGAGAGTCGAAACGCTTGGCGGTGGCGCCTTTGCTTTCGTCGCCGATAAGGACCCAGCCGAAGTTACTGCCAGGGTTGCTTAACCAGCCCTGGACATGGGCCAGCATCTGCGCGGTGGATCCCCAGGTGACCCTGCCCTCGCTACCTACGGCGGCGGAGGCGCTGGCTGTGGAGACGAAATCGCCTCCCAGAGCGTTCCAGAAACGTGTGTTGAATTTACTGAAATGCCACGAAGCATCGCCCTGGGCTGCGACCGCGCCGCCGCCTTCGTTGCCGGAAGCGATGGAGGCGCCCTCGCCCCAATCGGCAGTCAAGCGATGGAGCCGGACCTGGGTGGGCGGCGACTGCTGGGCCCTGGAGACCCTTAGCACCAGCTCAACGCCGGTTATCTGGACGCCGGCGGGGACGGCGGAGAGGTCGAAGGCTATCAGGGCGCGACGGGCCGAGCCGCTGCCGTTCCTGCCGACAAAGAGGTGCTGGCCCTTGCCGTTGCTCATCTCTTTAATGTGGTCCTCATAGAGGGTGTTGTCCTTGACCGGAGTCAATCGTAACGCTTTTCTGGGTCCTGGGTGGGGGGTGGACACAGGGGTTGGGATAAGGGTGGCGGTGGAGGTGGGAGTGGGGGTAACAGGAGGTCTGGTGGGCGTAGGTGTGGACGTGGGTATGGCAGTCGCGGTAGCGGTGGTCGTGGGCGCGCTGGTGGGCGTGGCCGGCCGGGTTGGCGTGTTTGTGGGAGTAGCGGCCTGGGAGACAACGGTGGCGGTAGGCGTGGCCGTGGGGCTGATGGTGGTGATGGGTGTTGGAGGCATGGAAGTGGGGGTCGGGGAGGATGAGGCCGCAGAGGGCTGGGTGGCGGTAGGTGTGAGCGAGCCGATGGGGGTAGCGGCGTCGCCGCCGCAGGCGAGCAGTAAGGAGAGGGTAAGCAGGAGCGCTGAAATGATAACCCAGGGCCTCAAGAGTAACCTCCTAGACTTACAGAGCTGAAGATGCCCGACAAAGAATAGGGCTGCGCCTGGCGGCTTTCAAGCCTTGATTAAAGTACGGAAACAAAACGAGGCTGGATTAACGGCGCTTCTCGTTGACGCTTGCGAAAGCCCAATGCTAACATAACGGTAGTGTACGCTCCCCTAGTTGACCTCAATCCTCTTCTATCGGGATTTCCCCGGTTTTCCCGCATATTCAACATCTAGAATCATGGATAACCTATGCCTGAAGCGCTGATAGAGAACTGGACAGCCCTGCTGCTGGCCGGGCTCATCGGCTTTGGCGCCATAGCAATTATGTTAGGGGCCTCGCTTCTCATATCCTCACGGCGTCGCTCGGAGATAAAGGAGACGCCGTACGAATGCGGGATACCGGCGGCGCCCTACGCTTTTTCGCAGATAAACATTCGATACTACATCTTCGCCATACTTTTCCTAATCTTCGACGTGGAGGCTGTGTTCCTCTTTCCCTGGGCAGTGGTGTTCATGGGCAGCAAGGTGGCCTTCTACGCGATGATGATTTTCCTGGCGGTGCTGCTGGTGGCTTTGATATACGGCTGGAAGAAGGGCGTGTTGGAATGGACAAGATAACCCTGGCCCAGGGCAACCGGCCCGCTCCCAGCCTACTGCATCGGGCTGCGCCCAGCTTTATAACCGCGAAGAGTGACGAACTCTTTGCCCTGGCCCGCAAATCATCGCTATGGACGCTGACCTTTGGGCTGGCGTGCTGCGCCATTGAAATGATGTCCACCTACATGGCCCACCACGACTTCGACCGCTTCGGGGTGGTGACATGGCCGTCGCCGAGGCAGTCGGACGTGATGATTGTGGCGGGGACGGTGGTGAAGAAGATGGCGGAGCCGATAAAGCTGCTCTACGAACAGATGCCGGAGCCGAAGTGGGTGATAGCCATGGGAAGCTGCGCCACCAACGGCGGGCCGTACTACCGGTCTTATTCGGTGGTCATGGGCGTGGACCGCATCATACCCGTCGATGTGTACGTGCCGGGATGTCCCCCTCGACCAGAGGCGCTGATGCACGGCATCTTGAAGCTGCAAGAAAAAATCTCTCAGGACGCCAAGCGTGGCCGCGGCGGGACATAAGCCGGAAGCGCAAGCTCAAACTCGAACGCTCCAGCCGAGAGAGCTGGAGCTTACCAGTATCGTTATCAGGATTTTGAGGGGGTATCGCGTCCACGCCGGCGCGCTGTTCGACCGCGTACAGATAGAGATAAGAGCGGAGGACCTGGTGTCGGTGTGCCGTATCCTGAAGGACGACAACGCCACGCGCTTCAAGACCCTTCTTTGCGTAGCGGCAGTGGACTATAAAGACAAGATTCAGATGGTATACACGCTGCTGTCCATGGAGTGGGAATACACACTGGCCATAAAAGTGGACCTGCCGGCGGAGAGGCCGGAGGCGCCATCGCTCACCGGCCTGTGGCATGCCGCCGACTGGTACGAGCGTGAGGCCCACGACCTGTTTGGAGTAAACTTTACCGGCCATCCAGGATTGAAGCCGCTGCTATTGTACGAAGGGTTTGAGGGCCATCCAGGCCTGAAATCCTTTCCTTTCCATGAATATACGGAATTTTAGCTATGAACACTGTAACGCTTAAAACTCGAATGACAAAAAAAGAAGGCTTCTACGAAGCCGCTATTGAAAACCTGCCAGTAGCCTCTACCGGCAACAGCTACGAAGAGGCGACGGAGGAGCTGGTGCGCCAGTTTAAGGACTGGGCCCACGAATGCGAGGAGAAGGGCACGCTGGAAGCCTCGCTGGAGAAGGCTGGGTACCCAAGGGTAGACGACAGCACGGAGATCCATCTGATGCTCATCGGCGAGGAACAGGACTAGCGTGGCTACCAACTCCGACCAGATGCTGGGGCAGGCGCCTGAGCAGTCCCAGAACCTGGATATCCTTATGAATATGGGGCCGCAGCACCCTTCGACGCACGGCGTATTTCGCATGCTGCTGCGGGTGGACGGCGAGGTGGTGGTGGACGCGGAGCCGCACATTGGCTATTTGCATCGCGGGTCGGAGAAGCTGGCGGAGGGGGAGCAGTACCACCAGGTAGTGACGCTGATGGACCGCCTGGACTACATTGCCAACTTCAACAACGAGTGGGCTTTCTGCCGCGCGGTGGAAAAGCTCATGGGACTGGAGGTGCCTGAGCGGGCCGAATATATCAGGGTTATTTTGGGCGAGCTGAACAGAGTCGCCAGCCACCTGCTGTTCCTGGGGACCTTCGGGCTGGACGCGGGGGCTATGACGCCGGTAATGTTCGCCTTCCGGGGCCGCGAGCGCATCCAGGCGCTGTTCGAGGCGGTCAGCGGGGCGAGGATGATGCACAACTATTTCCACATCGGCGGCGTGAAGGAGGACCTGCCGGAGAACTTCCACGCGCTGATGGACAAGCTGATGCCGGAGCTTCGTCGGGACGTGGAGGAGTGCGACAAGCTGCTGAGTTTCAACGAGGTCTTCGTCGCGCGGACTAAGGGCGTCGGCGGCATCGACCGGGACACGGCCATAAACTACGGGTGGACGGGGCCGTGCCTGCGGGCCTGCGGCGTCAATTACGACGTGCGAAAGGCGGAGCCGTATTCGGTCTACCAGCGCTTTAAGTTCGACGTGCCGGTGGGCCGCGACGGCGACTCGTGGGAGCGGTATTTCGTCCGCGTGCGGGAGATGTACGAGTCGCTGAGCATCGTAGAGCAGGCGATGAAGTCCATGTCCGGCGGGCCGGTCATGGCCGTGGGGCGGCGGCTGATTCGCCCCACTAAGGGTGACGTGTATGTTCGCGCGGAGAACCCCAGGGGCGAGATTGGCGTGTACCTGGTCAGCGACGGCACGGACAAGCCATATCGAATCAAGGTGAGGCCGCCGTCCTTCTGCAACCTCAGCGCCATCGGCCGCCTGATCAAGGACACCTACGTAGCCGACGCCGTTATAATCCTTGGCTCGCTGGACATTGTGCTGGGCGAGGTGGACCGGTGAGTTTGTCTGAAGTCCTGCTGCTGGCGCTAGCGCTGCTCATCATGTTCACCGCCCTCTCGGTGGTGGTGCTGTCGCTGGTGTGGATAGAGCGGAAGTTCCTGGGCCGTCTGCAACGCCGGCTTGGGCCGACGCGCGTCGGCCCCTTCGGGCTGCTGCAACCCGTGGCCGACGCTATAAAGCTGGTGACGAAGGAAGACCTGGTGCCGTCGCAGTCGGACAGGCTGATATTCTGGATTGCGCCGCTGCTGGTGCTGGTGCCGTCGTTCATGGTGTGGGTGACCATCCCCGCCGCCCGAGACCTGGTGGTGCAAAACCTGGACCTGGGGCTGTTTGTAATCATCGCCCTGCTGGTAGTATCGATACTGGGGTTGCTGCTGGCGGGCTGGGGGTCGGCCAACAAGTACGGCGCGCTGGGCGGACTGCGGGCCGCGGCGCAGCTGGTGAGCTATGAGGTGCCGCTGATTATGGTGGTGGTGGCGGTGGCGGTGCTGGCGGGATCGCTGGACCTGCGGGCGGTGTCGGCGAGCCAGGTGCCGCTGGACACAGCGCAGGACGTGCTGAATGAGATTAACGCGGCGGGCGGCGTCTTCAACCACGAAGGCATACCTTTCGCGGTGCTGTTCCCGCTGGGGCTGGTGCTGTTCCTGCTGGCAGGGCTGGCGGAGGTGGGCCGCATACCCTTCGACATCTATTTCGCGGAATCCGAGATTGTGGGCGGGCCCTTTGTAGAGTACAGCGGCGCCCACTGGTCGGTTTTCTTCCTGGCCGAATATATGAACACTTTCCTCATCGCGGCGCTGGCCTCGCTGCTGTTCCTGGGCGGCTGGTATGGCCCCCTGCTTCCCGAGTGGGTATGGTTCCTGATTAAGACCTACTTTATGGTGCTGGTGATATTCTGGATTCGAGGGACGTTCCCTCGACTCAGAATAGACCAGCTAATGTCCTTCGGGTGGAAGGGAATGATACCGCTGTCCTTTGCCGGCGTGGTGATGACAAGTGTTTACAGATTCTACGATTGGCCGTGGTGGAGCATGTCGCTGATGTCGGTGGCGACGCTGGCCGTGGCAGGGTACTGGCTGTACCGCCAGTTCACGCTGCCGGTGATCAAGTTGGCCCGCTCCTACGGCCGGGAGCCAGGGAGGGCGCCAAGTGCTCGCTAGCCTAAAGGGAATGCTGCTGACGATAGTTTCGACGTTCAAGAAGCCGGTGACGGACCAGTACCCGAAGAAGCCGCGCGAGAAGGAGCCTAGATACATGGGCTTCCCGGCGCTGACCTGGGACCACGAGGTGGGCGAACCCTTCTGCACCGCCTGTATGGTGTGCATACGCAACTGCCCGACGCAGTGCATGAGCGCGACTATGAAGGACAACCCGCTTCAGAAGGAGGGCAAAAGCTCGCGGCGGAAGATAGTGGACACTTTTGAGATTAACCTGAATCGTTGTATTCTATGCGGCATCTGCGTGGAGGTCTGCAACTTCGACGCCATAGTTATGAGCCATGAGCACGAGATGAGCGTTTTCGAGCGCAACGGCGACCGGGTAGACCTTGTCCCGCTTTTAGAGATGGGCATGAAATACCAGGAAGAGTCAGGCTGGGTGCCGCCGTCCAAGAAGGCCAAAGCGGAAGCCAAGCCGGCCCCCGAGAAGGCCTCCGTCTAGCATGTCGTGGTATTTTTTTGCCGCCCTGACCGTCCTGACTGTAGGGGGCGGCCTTGGCGTAGTGTCTACTCGCAACGTGGTGCACGCCGCCCTTTTCTTACTCGTTTCGCTGCTGGGCGTGGCGGGCCTGTACGTGCTGCTGCTGTCCGAGTTCCTGGCGCTGGTGCAGATTTTCATATACGGCGGCGCCATTATCATTGTGCTGCTCTTCGCCATAATGCTGACGCGGTCCAGGGAGTACCCCAACATATCGGACAACAAGCAGTGGCCCCTGGCGGCGCTGGCGGCCATAGGCTTCTTTGGGCTGCTGACAGCGTCCTTTATGGCCAACGACGCGGACTTCGAGACGCGGAACCGCGTGGGGTTCACTGTGCTGGCGCGGGCGCTGTTCAACGATTGGGCGCTGCCTTTTGAAGTGGCGTCGCTGGTATTGCTAATCGCGCTCGTCGGAGCCATAGTTATCGCGCAGACCGAAAGGCAGGGGCAGCAATGACGCTGACGCATTTCCAGATAGTGAGCGGGGCGCTTTTCGCGGTGGGGCTTTACGGGGTGCTGGCGCGCCGCAGCGCGGTGCTGATACTTATGTCGATAGAGCTGATGCTAAACGCGGTGAACCTGAACCTTATCGCCGCGGCGTCGTACCTGGACCCTGAGCGATTTACGGGACTCATCATCGCAATATTTGTTATAACGGTGGCGGCGGCGGAGGTGGGGCTGGCCCTGGCGATTATTCTACGGCTCTTCCGAAACCGCGCCACGGTAAACGTGGACGAGATTGAGCTAATGAAGTGGTAGGGGACGTGAGTTTTGCCCTGACGTGGGTCTACTTATGAGCGTCGTGTTATCACTCAGAGCCGCCAGTCCCCCCCGTATCCCCTCTTTCTCCTCTACGGACGAGGCGCAACACATTGCTACTCATAGACGGGATACCATCCCCTTAATCCCCTTTCCCGACTGCATCGGGACTGAGTACAGCCTGCTGGAAGGCGAAGAGATAAATAGGATCACCTCATCACCCTCTAACTCCCTCTTCTCCTTTGCAATAGGAGAAGAGGGAGAACCTGAGGGGACACCCTCGATTCCCCTCAAGAGGGAAATGAATACGATGTGTCGCATTTGGTTGCTGCCAATGGCGGGCCTGTCCCTCCAAAGAGGGGAAGACGCCCATGGCTGATATGGAGCTGGCGTGGCTGATACCGGCCTTTAGCTTCGTCGCGTTTTTTCTGATTGTGGCTGTTGGACGGTTTTTGCCACTTAAGGGCGCGTGGATAGCGATTCTAGCCATCGCCGCTGGCTTTGGGGTCTTCTGGCTGGTGGCTATCGACCGCATAGACCAGGGGGCCACGGGCATCGACTACTTCAGCCGCAAGTGGTTTGACGCCGGGGGCTTCGAGCTGGCGTGGGGCATGATTATCGACCCGCTGTC
>Ga0194132_10007565_pt1 | contig 16109 bp, 14 predicted proteins | sample TA2KigOf80mmetaG_FD_148612 | JGI IMG/M metagenome (GOLD analysis project Ga0194132, IMG submission 148612) | Freshwater microbial communities from Lake Tanganyika, Tanzania - TA2015054 Kigoma Offshore 80m | ecosystem: Environmental > Aquatic > Freshwater > Lake | place: Tanzania: Lake...
TCGACACATCGATGATCGTCGATTCAATGCCGACATCGCACGCGCCGCCATCGAGCACAAAATCGACGTCCTCGCCAAACTCTTGCCGCACGTGCTCGGCGGTAGTCGCCGACACGCGCCCAAAACGATTCGCCGACGGCCCCACCACGCCGCCGCCGAAGGCGTTGAGCAACGCTTGCGCCACCGGATGCGCGGGCACGCGAATCGCGACGCTGTCTTGCCCGCCGGTGACGAGATCGCTCACGTGAGCCGCGCGTTTCAAAATCAGCGTCAGCGGCCCCGGCCAAAAATGTTTTGCCAGCGTGTGTGCCGCTGATGGTATTTCACGCGCCCAATCGGCAAGTTGCGCGGCGCGCGCGAGATGCACAATCAACGGATGATCATGCGGCCGGCGTTTGGCTGCAAACACCTTTTTTACCGCATCGGCGTTCGACGCATCGGCGCCCAGCCCATAAACCGTTTCAGTCGGGAACGCCACCAAGCCGCCGCCGCGCAGCGTGGCCACCGCGCGGGCGAGGTCTGCGGGGCTCACGCGTGCGCTGGAAGCCATACAAAAATATTCAATAAAATCAGATGCTTATGTAACAAGACGCTAAGCCGCCGCGAGCGGCTTGAATTGCTTGGAAAGTTTCAAACCCTGCGCCTGATAGTTGGAGCCGATGTTCACGCCATACACGCGATCGGGTTGCGCCAGCAGCCGTTCGTAAATCAAGCGCCCCACGCCCTGCCCATGCTCGATCAAAAACGGCACTTCGTGCGAGCGCACTTCGAGCACCGCGCGCGCGCCGTTGATGTCGTTGTTGCCATACCCAAAACCGGGATCGAAAAACCCCGCGTAGTGAATTCTGAATTCACCCATCGACGGATCGTAGGGCACCATTGATGCCGCGAAATGCGGCGGAATGCGCACGCGCTCGCGCGACATCAGGATATAAAAATCGTCCGGGTTTAGCACCAGGCTGCGATGGGCGTCGCTGGAAAGCGGCTCCCAGAATTCGCGCGGCTCGTAATGATTGATGCGCGATAAATCGATCAGCGGCGCGTGCCGCTTGGCGCGATATCCGACGATGCCGTTGGCGCCGCCGATACTCGAATCGCCTTCGAGATCGACGGATATCCACAGGCCATCGTTGACCACCGCCGCCATCGGCGTTTCGGCATCGGCAAACACCAGCCCGCCGCTGGCGTTAAGCTCGTCGATCTCCTGATCGCAGGCCGGCGCGCTGCCGCGCACAAAACGCAACTGATTTAGCCGCGCCCCCTGCCGTACCAGCACGCTGAACGTACGGGGCACGATTTCGAGATACAGCTTGCCGCGATAACCTTCGGGCACACTTTCGAACTCGGTGCCGCCATCGGTAAAAAGCCGCGTAAAAATGTCCAGACGCCCGGTGGAGCTTTTCGGATTGGATTTGCCGCAAATATCCGCAGGCAGCTGCAGTTCTTCCTGAATCTGCGCGATATACACGCAACCTTTTTCAAACACCGTCGGTTGCGCGAGATCGATGCGATGCATCATCATGCGTTCGATTTTCGCCGCGGCGGTGGCGCTTTTGCCCGGCAAAAAACTCGCGCGTACGCGCCACGCGGTGGCGCCCAAGCGCAAATCGAGACTCGCCGGCTGGATTTGCGCGTCCTCGATCGGCAGCGCGGCATTGACATGCGCGCCGGCGATCAACTTGACGATATCCTGATACGGCAAAATTCCCGAGGTGCCTGCGGCCGCGGCGGTAAACGGCTGGAGGTCTTTCCCAAGCGCGGGGAAGAGGTTGCCCAGTTTGCGTGCCATGCGGGTTCGATGATTACTGTGTCAGCAAGCGCTGCACTTCGGCGTAGCGCGCGGCGGTGCGCGAGAGCACTTCCGGCGGCGGCACCGGCGCCGGCGGTTTTTTATCCCACGGCTGCGTTTCCAGCCAATCGCGGATGATTTGTTTGTCGAAACTCGGCGGGCTGATCCCCGTGCGGTACTCGTTGGCGGGCCAGAAGCGCGAGGAGTCGGGCGTTAGCGCTTCATCGATCAGCACCAAATTATTTTGCGCATCGACACCGAACTCGAATTTGGTATCGGCGATGATCACGCCGCGCTGTGCGGCGAATTCGGCGGCCTCGGTGTAAAGCCTGATCGACGTATCGCCCACTTGCGCGGCGAGCTGCGCGCCGACGAGGGTTTCGACTTCGGCATAGGTGATGTTTTCATCGTGCTGCCCCGCCGGCGCCTTGGAGGCGGGGGTGAACAACACTTGCGGCAGTTTTTGCGCTTGCCGCAAACCCGCAGGCAGCTTAATGCCGCACACCGCGCCGGTCTTCTTATAGTCGGCCCAACCGGAGCCGATGAGATAGCCGCGCACCACCGCTTCCACCAACAGCGGTTTTAGTTTTTTCACCACCATCGCGCGGCCCGCGACTTGCGCGCGTTCGGCGGGCGACACCACCGATTCGGGGTCGATGCCGGTCAGATGGTCGGGGATCACGTGCGCGAGTTTTTTAAACCAGAAGTTCGACAACTCGGTCAGCACGCGTCCCTTGCCGGGGATCGGCACCGGCAAAATCACATCGAAGGCCGACAGGCGATCGGTTTGGATCACCAGCAGTTTGTCATCGCCAACCGCATACAAATCGCGCACCTTGCCGCAGTGTAAAAACGGCAAGCTGGTTAAGCTCGATTGAAACAGCGGGGTGTCGGTGTTATTCATTACGTTCAATCCGTCCAATCCGGATACAACGCCGCGCGCACCTTGAGCGCTTCAGCTAACGCGGCCTCGGCGCTCGCGCCCAGCACCGTGTAGTGCCCCATCTTGCGGCCAAAGCGCGCTTCGTGTTTACCGTAGAGATGCAATTTCGCTTCGGGCAGGTTAAACACTTGTTGCCACGCCGGTTCGCCGTGTGCCCAGGCTTCGCCCAGAAGATTCACCATCACCACGGGCGAGAGCAAGCGCGTGTCGGAAAGCGGCAGCCCGCACAACGTGCGCACTTGTTGTTCGAATTGCGAGGTGGCGCAGGCATCGATCGTGTAGTGGCCGCTGTTGTGCGGGCGCGGCGCCATTTCGTTCACCAGCAGCTCGCCCGCGGTGGTGACAAAAAACTCCACCGCCAGCACGCCCACGTAATTGAGTTGTTCGGCGATGCGCAGCGCGCCCGCTTCCGCGCGCGCCGCGAGTTCATGCGTCACGCGCGCCGGCACAATGCTGACATCGAGGATGCCTTTGCGGTGGCGGTTTTCCGCCAGCGGAAAACTGCGTCCTTCGCCGCCCTCGCCACGCGCCACAATCACCGACACTTCGCGTTCGAGAATCAGCCGCTGTTCCAGCACGCAGGAATCCGCCCCCATTTTGTGAAACGCGGCGTACGCTTGGCCGGTGTTTGCCACCGTGGTCTGGCCCTTGCCGTCGTAACCAAAACGCGCGCGCTTCAAAATGCCCGGGAACAGGTTCGCCGGCGCTTTGCTGATGTCATTTTCATTTTCGATCACAGCATACGGCGCCACGCCCAAACCACACGCGCGAAAAAACGCCTTTTCGCGGATGCGATCCTGCGCGATCGCCACCGCGTCGCCCGCCGGGCGCACCGTGCAATGTTTTGCCAGCCAACGCAGGCTTTCGGCGGGCACGTTTTCAAACTCCGTTGTCACTGCGGCACAGCTATCGGCCAAATGTTGCAGCGCTTCGATATCCTGATAGGCCGCCTTTAAATGCACGTCCGCCACCGCGCCGGCGGGGCTTAGCGGATCAGGGTCGAGCACGGTGACGCGATACCCCATGATGTGGGCGGCCAGCGTGAACATGCGGCCCAACTGGCCGCCGCCCAGCATGCCGAGCATGGCGTCGGGGAAAATCATTTTTTAATCGGTAACTTCATCGCGCGCACGGTCGCGACTTGTTTTTTGCGGAACGCAGCAAGCTTATTCGCGAGCTTCACATCCTCGCGCGCCAGCATCGCCACCGCGAACAAGCCTGCGTTGGCCGCACCCGCTTCGCCGATCGCAAAGGTGGCAACCGGCACGCCCTTGGGCATTTGCACGATCGACAGCAGCGAATCCAGCCCGCGCAGCGCGCGCGAGGTCACCGGCACGCCCAGCACCGGCACGATGGTTTTTGCCGCCAGCATGCCCGGCAAATGCGCCGAGCCGCCGGCGCCGGCGATAATGCATTTCAACCCGCGCGCGCCCGCTTGCTCGGCGTAGGCGTAGAGCAAATCGGGCGTGCGATGCGCCGACACCACCTTGGCCTCGCACGCCACGCCGAACGCACTCACCATGTCGACGGCATGCTGCATCACGTCCCAGTCGCTTTGACTGCCCATGACGATGCCTACCAGCGGTTTGCTCACTTAACGCCCCTCGTACAAAACGGCATTGTACCGCATGGCGTGTATGCGCCTGCCGCAACCCGGTGTGCCATGGGCAGCGGACTTTTCCGATCGCGGTTCGCGCGTCGCCGGCAATACGTTGCGAGGCGGATGTCCGCGCAAAGGCGACGGCAGCTCGAGTGGTGCAACGGGATCGCGCGCGCGATAAACTCCTTGAACGGCACAGTGGGTGATGCAGCGCAGCGTGGCACAAGCGGCCGTCGTTCGGATGCACGTCGAGGCCGGGGGCGGTTTGTCGTGAACGAAAAACGCTCACGTTTTCGCCGCAGAGAATTTATGTAAGTATTTGATTTTAAACAACTTTATTATGAGGGCTTGATGGCCGCCAAATCCGCCAGAAAAACCGCCGCCGACATCTCTCCGGTGATGCAAACGCTCGCGACCTACATCGCGCAAGCCACCAAAAGCCCATTGCCCAAAGATGTAGTCGAGCGCACCAAACATCACACGCTCGACACGATTGCCGCGATGGTGTCGGGCTCACGCCTGCCGCCGGGGGTTGCCGCGATTTCGTATATCAAAACGCTAGGCGGCACCAAACAATCGACGGTGATCGGCAGTAAGTTTGTCACCACCGCGGAGCACGCGGCGCTCGCCAACGGCATGCTGGCGCACGCGGATGAAACCGACGATTCGCACGCGCCTTCGCTCACGCACCCCGGCTGCGGCGTGGTACCGGCGGCGTTGGCGATGGCCGAGCGCGAGCGTGCCAACGGCACGCAGTTGATCCGCGCGGTAGCGCTGGGGTATGACGTGGGCAGCCGCTTGTCGCTCAGTCTGCATGCGCATGATTTTCGCGAGGCGGGGCATTCGACGCACACCTTTGGGCCGATGTTCGGTGCGGCGGCGGCGGCGGGCGCATTGGCAAGATTGAATTACGATCAATGTCGGTGGCTGCTCTCCTACACCGTACAACAAGCCTCCGGCGTGTCATGCTGGATGCGGGATGAAGAGCACATCGAAAAAGCCTTCGACTTCGGCGGCATGCCGGCGCGTAACGGCACCGCGGCGGCGGCGATGGTGTCGCACGGCTTTACCGGCGTGGAAGACGCGCTGTCCGGCGAGCGCAATTTTTTCCACGCTTACAACGAAGAAAAACGCATCGGCAAGCCGCCGATACCGCAGCGCTTGATCGAAGAACTCGGCTCACGTTATGAAGTCATGCGCACCAACATCAAACGCTGGTCGGTGGGCTCGCCGATACAAGCGCCGCTAGATGGGCTGCTGGAGTTGATCCGCGCGAATAACGTGAAGGCCGATCAAGTGGCAAGCCTTACCGTGCGCGTGGCACACCAGGGTGCCAACACCACCGACAACCGCCACATGCCCGATATTTGCATGCAGCACATGTGCGCGGTGATGCTGCTCGATGGCATCGTCACGTTTGAATCCGCGCACGACGAAAAACGCATGAAAGACCCGAAGGTGCTGGCGGTGCGCCGCAAGGTGACGCTGCTGGGCGACGACGAAATGGCCGCCGCCATGCCCGCGCGCCAGTGCCGCTTGTCGTTAAAGCTAAAAGACGGCCGCGAGTTGAACACCCACGTCAAAGCCGTGCTCGGCACCGCGCAAAACCCGATGACGCGCGCGCAGGTGGATGAGAAGTGCTTTCACCTGATGGCGCCGATTTTGGGCAAGCCGCGGGCGCGCAAGTTGTGTGATGCGGTGTGGGGGATTGAGGCGGTTAAGGATGTGCGGGCGTTGCGGGGGTTGTTGCAGGCGTAGGTGTTACTTGCCGGCCTTGAGGTCGGCGAGGATTTTTAACAACGCTTGCCGGTCGAGCACATCTTTGTCGCGAAAATTAGTTTTCGTCTTGAGCAATCCCTCGATATCCAACGTGCGAATCGCGACGCCTTGCACTGTAAGCTCGCGGACATGCGGCTGCAGCGACTCATAGGTTTCACCGTTGGCGGCAAATAGCAAATCGATCAGGAGATCGTCGGCGACGCGGATATTTTCCGGTTCTTCTGCATCGCTAGCGAACCAATTGGGATCCAGTTCGCTCGCGCTCGGCAGGAAGTTGAGCGCTTTGATCACCCGCTCACCGTTTTCGATAGAAGACGGCAATAAAATATCAATATCCTCGGTGCTTCGCAGAAACCCGTTGAGTCGTACCGCATGCCCGCCAACCAATATGTAGCGCACGCCTTCGCGCTGAAAGCGCTCGAGCAAGCGCAGCAGCGGTTCGGTACGTTCGGACACGGCGGCTACGCAGGCAACGGCGTATTGAGGCGGCGTGCGATTTCGAGCCGGCGCTGATCATCCAGCGCGTTAAGTTTCGCATGCGTGCCTCGCACAACACCTCGCGGCCGCGGCGGCAACGCCAACATCAACATACGATCCAACACCTCCCCACGGCGCAGGGCCTCCGCTGGATCGCGGATAAATTCTGTGCGGTCTTGATGACCTACCGTGCGAGTCATGCGTCGATTATGGCACGTGGGCAACGAAGCATCTACTTTCATCTTGATAATCCATAAAGCCGACGACACAGATTGCCGCAGATGATTATTCATGCGGGCTTCGCCCCGCGTATATCTCTGATCATCCGCGGAAAAAAGCTGTTACGGATACATCGCCCACCCCACCCGCTCCGTGCGCGCCTTGTAAAAATGCCCGTTGGTGCTGGTGACAAACACTGTGCTCATATCCGGCCCGCCGAAGCACACGTTGGTCGGGCGGTTGCAGCCCAGCGAATGGGTTTCGAGCACGCGGCCGCTGGGCGAAAACACGTACAGCATCGGGCCGGGGCCGCTCACTTCATAACCCGCGGTGGCGATGATGTTGCCTTCAGCGTCGAGGCACATGCCGTCGATGCCACGGTGTAGCCCGCGCGCGTCTTCGCCCCAGGTGAAGAGCGTGTCGTACGCGCCCAGACTGCCGTCATCCTTGATCGGATACGCGCGCAGCTCGCGGTCGATGCCGCGTTGGTAACCGCTTTCTGCGACATACAAGGTGCGCTGATCGGGCGAGACCAGGATGCCGTTTGGTTGCGTGGTATCAAAGGTGACGCGCGTCACCGTGTAGCGCCCATCGGCTTGCGGATCGGCGCGCAGCACCGAGCGGTGATCGAGATCCTCGACTTCGGTTTTGTCCCAGTTGCCGTCGTTCACCGGGTTGGTGAACCAGATGCGGCCCTTGCGGTCGATGGCGAGATCGTTGGGCGTGCTCAACTTTTTGCCTTCGAGCCGGTCGGCGATCACGGTGTTTTTGCCGTCGGTGTCAAAGCGCACGATGGCGCGCCCGCCCGACGAGCAGCCGAACAATTGCCCGTGCGCATCAAAACAAAGGCCGTTGGTGCGATTGGTGTTTTCGCGCCACACGCTAATCGCGTTGGTGTTCAAGTCGTAGCGCAAAATGCGGCTTTTGCGGATGTGCGTAAACAGAATTTCTTCGCCGGTCCACACCGGGCCCTCGGTGATGAGTTCGCCTTCGGGCTTCATGATGAGTTCGAATTTCCACGCCATGTCGCGCTCCTGATCTAAAGACTCATTTCCAGGGTGTACAAGCCGCCGCTAAAGCGATCTGCGGCGTACACAATTTGCCGGTCATCGACATACACGTCGTTCATCTGAATCGCGCCCTTGGGCGAGAGCGCCGGCGCGCCGGGCACGAAGTAGGCGACTTCGCGCGGCTGAAACTGATTGGAAATGTCGTAAACGCGTATGCCGGCGTTAAAGCACGAGGTGAAAATAATGTCCTCCGAGCGAAACGCGTGTTTCGCGGGATAATTTTCGTAGACGTTGTGCGCGCCGAAACGCCCACCGCGTTTGCCGAAAGCCTCCACCGGCGGCAGCGGCAGCGTCGATAGCGTCACCAAATTGGTTTCGTCGCGCATGTCGGCGACCCAGTTCAGCTTGGGCCAATCCTCGCCGCCATCTTTGTTGCACTCATCGGCGAGGATTATCAACCCGCGATTGTGCAGCGGCATCGCGGTATGCGACATGCCGGTGTAGGGCGGCGAGATTTTGAGGCGAGAGATTTCTTTCGGGTGCGCCTTGTCGCTGATGTCGAGGATCACCACGCCGCCGTCGATGTAACCCATGTAAGCGCGGTCGGGGCGCTGCGGATACACGCTGATGTTGTGCGGGCGGTAGCCGCCGTCGAACTTCGGATGGCGTGGCACCGGCGGCTCTGCGTCGCCTTCCTTGGTGCCGGGGTACCACCAGCGGCCGGCTTCCACCGGCTTGGACGGATTGCGCACATCGACGATGCGGTAAATCTGGTGATCCTTCGGATTGCGCGGCTGATGATCCGGCGCGCCGCAACTCAAATGCACAAACTCGCCGTCGACAAACCAGCAGCAATGCGCTCCCAGCGAATGCGGGCCCGACGCATCAAAGTGCGAAATCAGTTTGGGCTTTTCCGGCGTGCTGATGTCGAACAAATCGAAACCCGCGGGCTTCATGCCGGCGTTTTGGCGTATCGCGTTGGGATCGTTGGGGTTGCCCTTGCCGCCGCGCACTTGGTAACACACCACCATCATGTCGCCGACGACCTCCAGCGAATTGGAGCGCATTTGGTGATGCGGCAATTCGGTTTGAATAATCACCTTGGGATTGCGCGGGTCACTGACATCGACGCCAGTAAAATTTTTCGGCGCCGATTCATGCGCCAGCCACAGAATGCGCCGGCCATCCTGGGCGAGCTGCATAGTGCAGCCTTCGCCGATGCCGCCGAAGCCATCGAGCTCGTTTTGCGCCAGCAACTTCATGTTCAGCGCCAGCGTGCGCGAGGCTTGCGCGCCGGGGGTGAGGCTGTTGAGTGCCATAAAGATATCCTATAAGTTTTTGATTTAATTGGTTATTTTTAAATCCGCCCACGCAATGCAGTGGCCAACGATGTTAACGCATCGGCGATACGCGCGGCGGTTTCCGGCGGCGGCAGCGGTATCGCCAAGCGTTGCGCACCGGTTTTTGGGTCGCGTTCCAGCCAGGCGCTTGCGTGCGCGGCGGCGGGGGTGTTGGCCGCGCCAAACGCGGCCATCAATTGCGCGCCCACTTGCGCGAGCGCTTGCCACGGATCGCCATTGGCGGCTGGTGGCGGTTGCGTGATCGATCCCCGCGCGGCGGGCGTGTCGGCTTCAGGCACCGCGTCGGCGAAGGCAGGTTCGTGCGGCGCCGTCATCACATTCGCCATTTCTTCGGCGGGCGCGATGACATCGCTTTCGCCGGTATGCATCTGGCCGGTGACTTTTTCCATTTCCTTCATAAAGCGTGTCAGGCGCGAGCCGCCGAGCGAAACTTCGCCGTTGCCGCCATCGAGGATGCCGGCCGAGAGCGAGCGCTTGAAGGCGAGCACGCCGAGCATGCCTTCCTCGATGGTGCCCTTGGCCACCAGGTTGACGATTTGCACTGGGCGTTTTTGCCCCATGCGGTGGATGCGCGAAATGCGCTGCTCGAGGATCGCCGGGTTCCACGGCAGGTCCATGTTGATCAGCGTGGAGGCGTTTTGCAGATTGAGGCCCGCGGCGCCGGCGTCGGTGGAAATAAACACGCGGCAATCAGCATCGTTCATAAACCGTTCGACCAGCGCGGGGCGTTTTTCCGAGGGGATGCCGCCGTGAAAACTCACATGGCCGATGCCGCGTGCTTTAAGGCGCCGAATGACAATGTCGTGGCTGCGTGTCCATTGGCTGAAGATTACCGCCTTGGCATCCGGTTGCACGAACAGATCGTCGAGCAGCGCGGCCAGTTCGTCGGCCTTCACGCCGTGGTCACTCTCCTGATCGAGCAAGTAAGTGCTGTTGCACGACATGCGCATGTTTTGCAGCGCGCAGGTCATGCGCCGCTGGTCGATCTCCGACAAATAGCCGGTGATGCGCCAGCGCTTGACGATTTTCGCCACCATGTCGGCGTTCTCGTTGTGCTAGAGCATCTGCGGCTCGGTCATCGGCAGCAGCAGGTTTTGGTCGCGGCGCGCGGGCAGTTGCGTCAGCACCTCGGCCTTGCGGCGGCGAATCATCACCGGCTCAAGCGTGCGGCCGATTTTGTCGAGCTTTTGATAGCCGGTGACGCGCCCGGCTTCATCCTTCACCTGGTGCTCGTGCAGAAGCTTCCAGGTCGGCCCCATGCGATGCTGATCGACGAACTGCACGATGGAAATCAACTATTCGAGCTTGTTCTCCAGCGGCGTGCCGGTCAACACCACCGCGTAGGGGCTATCGATGCGCTTTAGCGCGCGCGCGGCGATGGTGTTCCAATTTTTCACGCGCTGCGCCTCGTCGACGATCACCAGTTCCGGCGCCCATGTCGCGATCAGATCGAGATCGGGCTTTAACTTTTCGTAGTTGGTGATTTTGCAAAAATCCTCCAGCGCGTAATCATTTTCGCGTTGCGCGCGCCCGCCACCGATGACGCGCGCCTCGCGCCCGGAAAAGCGCGCGATTTCGCTTCGCCATTGATACTTGAGCGAGGTCGGGCAAATCACCAGCACGCGCGCCACGCCGAAGTGGCGCGCGAGAATTTCCGCCGCGGCAATCGCCTGGATGGTTTTGCCCAGGCCCATTTCATCGCCGATCAGCGCGCGGCCGGCGTTTACGGCGAACAAGGCGCCGTCGGTTTGGTATGGGTAGAGCGGCGCCTTGAGCAGTTTTTTGAGCGACGGGTCGGCGGCGCCGCGCGGATAAAGCCTGGCGAGCGCTTCGGCGCGGCGTTGCGCGTCGCGCCGAAGCGCCATGAAATCGAGCGCATCATCATAGGCGCGCACTTCGTGCCCGCACGCCTTCGCCTGGGCGAGAAAGCCCTCCACCGCACCGTAGCGTTCCGGCGGCAAGCGCCAGCCCGTCGCGGCATCGAACAGGCGGTGAGCGGCTTTCACCAGCGCCACCGGACAATCCAGCCCGCAGCGAAAATGCACCGAGCGCGTGCCGTTGTAGCGCAAATAAATTTCGGAAAACGGCGGGCGATAACCGTGCGCGAACGACGTCTTGGCGCCGCGCTTTTTCTCCAGCGCGCCGAGCACGAATTCGATGTGCTTGCACGTGCCCAGATCGTTGGTGGCGTAGTCGGGGCAGGCGCAAAAATTGTCGCCGGGCTCGCTGCCGCGGATGGCCACGCGGTAGGTGCTTTTCGATTGCGCGTTGCTCACGCGATATTCGGAGAAAAAAGGCTGCGCACCAAGATTGGTCATGCCGAAATCTTGCTCGCGCCCGAATTGGCGGCGCAGTTCGCGCTGCCATTGCAGCGGCGCCATTTTCTCCGGCGCGTGCGTGCGGGACAGTTTGGGCGATTTGGCGGGCGCGCCCTTGCCCTTTTTGCTGCCACGCGGCGCGGATTTCATCAAGCAAACTCCGGGTTCAATCTCAAGGTTATGCTGGGCCGCGCGATCGCGCCGCCTGCTGCAAGTATAATCATTTGCCCGCGTTGGCAATCTGCAAGGTCACGCGACGTGTCATCAATGACACAACATAAGTATTTGATTTTATTGATATTTTATTGGAGAGGCTATGAGCCATGCAGACTTGAGCGAACACCGGATGATGCTTGCCAACAGCGTCGCCGATTTTGCGCGCGGCGTCGATCTGAAGCGCGTGCGCCGATTGAGCGAGAGTAAAGCCGAGTGTGATCGCAAGCTGTGGAGCCAAATGGCGGAGCTGGGTTGGCTCGGCGTGCTGGTGCCGGAGGATTACGGCGGCATGGGTTTGAAGTTGGCGGACATGGCGATCGTCGCGCAGGGGCTGGCGCGGGTGTTGTTGCCGGAGCCATTAACCGCTGCCGCGGTGCTCGCCGCGCGCGTGATCAGCGACGGCAGCAACGAGGCGTTGAAATCGAAATTGCTCGAAGGTTTGGTGAGCGGCGACATGTTGCCCGCGCTGGCGTGGCAGGAAGCGGCGGGCACGCTCGATACCGGCAACGTCAGCGCGCAAGCGACGCCGTTTGAAGGCGGCTTTCGGGTGAACGGCACGAAAAAATTCGTGATCGGCGCCTCGCACGCGGATGGTTACATCGTGTCCGCCGATTCGGCGCGCGGCATGCAACTCCTGTGGGTGCCGAAGAACACCGCGGGCGCGACAATCGGTTTCGACATGCTCGCCGATGGCCGGCAAGCCGGCACCTTGAATCTCAAAGACGTGACGGTCAGCAAGGACAATGTGTTGAACAGCGGCGCGGCGGCGACTAACTCGGTCGCATGCGCGCTCGATCACGCCGCTGCCATCGCCAGCGCGGAATTGACTGGCATCATGGGCCGCTCGCTGGAAATAACGCTCGATTACTTGAAAACGCGCGTGCAGTTCGGCAAAGCGATCGGCAGCTTCCAGGCGCTGCAGCATCGCGCGGTCGATCTTTATATCCAGCAGGAACTCTCCGGCGCGGTGTTAAACGATGTGCTCACCGTGCTGGATGAGGAACCCGACGCGAAAACTCGCAGCGCCGCCGCCAGCCGCGCCAAGGCCCGCTGCACCGACGCCGCGCTGCTGATCACGCGCCAATCGATCCAGATGCACGGCGCGATCGGCTTTACCGAGGATTGCGACGTAGGCTTGTATGTGAAGCGCGCGATGACGTTGGCGGCGTGGCTGGGCAACGGCACCGCGCATCGCCGGCGCTATGCCAAGACAGAAATTCTCGAAGGAGCCGCCGTATGAGCGCCACCGCACAGCAAATTGATTACAACGCGATGTCCGACGAGGATTTTCGCAAACAGGCGCGCGAGTTTTTCGAAAACGAATACCCGGACGAACTACGCTTCATGCCGCGCAGGCTGTCGTGGGAGGAGAGCAAGCCGTGGTGGCTGACACTCTCCAAAAAAGGCTGGCTCGCGCCCAACTGGCCGGTGGCGAACGGCGGCATGGGGCTCGACCCGGCCAAGCTCATCATCTATTGGGAAGAAACCGAGCGCGCGGGCATCGGCCGCATGCCCGATCAAGGCGTCACCATGGTGGGGCCGACGCTGATACGTTTTGGCAACGACGAACAGCGCGCGAAGTATTTGCCGAAAATTTTGTCGGGCGACAACGTGTGGTGCCAAGGCTACTCCGAGCCCAACGCCGGCAGCGATCTTGCCAGCCTGCGCACCGAAGCGGTGCTCGAGGGCGACCATTACGTCATCAACGGCAGCAAAATCTGGACCTCGATGGCGCACAACGCCACGAACATTTACGTGCTGGTGCGCACCGACAAAGCGGTGAAGCAGCAGCGCGGCATCAGCTTTTTGCTGGTGGACATGAAAACGCCGGGCATCACGCTACGCACCATCAAAAACATCGCCGGCGGCGAGGAATTCTGCCAGGTGTTTTTCGACAACGTGCGCACGCACAAGGACAACCTTGTCGGCAAACCCAACGAGGGCTGGACCATCGCCAAGGGCCTGCTTACCTACGAGCGGCTTAACATCGGCAGCCCGCGCCGCCCGCTGCAAGCGTTCGAACAGCTCGATCCGCTCGCGCGCGAGCTGGGTTTATTCAACGACCAGGGTTTTGTCGATCGTTACACGCAGCTCAAAATGGATTTGAATGATTTGGGCTCGCTGTATCAACGCTACGTCGACAAAGTGCGCAACGGCGAGGCGCTGGGGCCGGATATTTCCATGCTGAAAGTGTTCGCGATGGATACCTATCAGCGCCTGGCCGAGTTGTTGTTGGAAGCGGGCGCCGAGTACGGCGCGCTGGCGGACGAGATCACGCTCGGCGGTAAAAAGATCGATTTGATGACGCCGTTTTATACCTCGCGCCCTGGGACGATTTACGGCGGGTCGAATGAGATACAGCGCAATATTTTGTCGAAGTATGTGCTGCAACTGCCCAACTGATTGACTCTCTCCCTTACAACCCGATCATTGCCGACAACTTTGCCCTCCCGCAAGCGGGCGAGGGGATTTACCTGTGGCGCTGGCCGACTGGCTCCCCTCGCCCGCTTGCGGGAGAGGGGGCGGGGGAGAGGGGCGGCGTTCGCGATCGTGAAGATTTGTAGATACCAACGCTTGCGAAACAGGCGGGACGTAAAATTTCTCTTTCCCGCGCTGCGCCCAAGGGCGGGAGTAACTTTGCTGAGTCGAGGAAACCATGCCCCGCCAAATCATCCACACCGATAACGCCCCCAAAGCCATCGGCACCTACTCCCAAGCCGTGCGCGTGGGCAACACCGTTTATTGTTCCGGCCAAATCGGCCTCCACCCCAAAACCATGGAAATGGCCGAGGGCATCGAGGCGCAAATCAAACGCGTGTTCGATAACTTAAAAGCGGTGGCCGAAGCCGCGGGCGGCACGCTGAACGATGCCACGCGTTTTACCGTCTACCTCACCAATCTCAAACACTTCGCCAAGGTGAATGAGATCATGGCAACCTATGTGAACGAGCCCTATCCCGCGCGTGCCGCGATCGGGGTAGCGAGTTTGCCGCGCGATGCGCTGGTGGAGATCGATGCGGTGCTTGTTTTGGAGTAAAGCGTGAGGCGTAAGGCGTGAGGGGTGAGACCAACGAGGGTGCGGCGCCGCGAGCGAACGCCTCACGCCTCACCCCTCACGCCTCGCTAGTGGGCCTTAACAAAGGCACGCTCGACAAACTCGCCAGGCTCAACATATCGAGCAAATTCGATCTCGTCCTGCACCTGCCGCTCAGATACGACGACGAAACGCATCTTTACCCGATCAAGGATGCACCCGATGGCCGCCACGTGCTGGTCGAGGGCAGCGTGGTGGAAACCGACATCAAGTACCGGCCGCGCCGCCAACTGGTGGTGCAAATCGAGGATGGTTCCGGGCCGTTGGCGCTGCGGTTTTTTAGTTTCTATGGCAGCCAGGTGAAGCACTTTGAGGCCGGTACTAAGGTGCGTGCGTTCGGCGAAATCCGTCAGGGCTTTTTCGGCGCGGAGATGGTACATCCGCGTTATCGCATCGTGCAGGGCGAGATGCCGGTGGCGGAAGCGTTAACGCCGGTGTATCCCACCACGGCGGGTATGGGGCAGGACACGCTGCGCAAACTCGTCATGCGTGCCATCGCTTCGGAAAAACTCGAAGACACGCTGCCCGACGATTTAATCAAACAACACCATTTTCCGAAATTTCGCGACGCAGTATATTTTTTACACAACCCGTCGCCGGAAGCGCAACAACAAGGGTTGCAAGATCGCACACATCCCGCATGGCGGCGCATGAAGTTCGACGAGTTGCTGGCGCAGCAGCTCTCGATGCGCGTGCATCAGCAGCGGCGGCGCGGCGTCGGTGCGCCGGCGTTGAAACCGAAAGGCTCGCTGGTCACGCGTTTGCTGAAAGCGTTGCCGTTTCAACTCACTGGCGCGCAGCAACGCGCGGTGGCGCAGATACGCGAAGACTTATCCAAACCGCATCCGATGCAGCGTTTGCTGCAAGGCGATGTCGGCAGCGGCAAAACCATCGTCGCCGCGCTCGCCGCGCTGCAGTGCGTGGAAAACAATTACCAAGTCGCGCTGATGGCGCCGACTGAAATTTTGGCGGAGCAGCATTACCGCAAGTTCGCGGGCTGGCTCGAAGCGCTCGGCCTCGATGTCGCTTGGCTTTCGGGCAGCACAAAAAAAGTTGAACGAAATCAAATACTTACGAAAATAGCATGTGGCGAGACGCCGATCGTGGTGGGCACGCATGCATTGTTCGAAGACGCGGTGGTGTTTAGAAACTTGGGGCTTGCGATCATCGATGAGCAGCATCGCTTCGGCGTGCGCCAGCGCTTGGCGTTGCGTTTGAAAGGCACGCAAGCGGCGCACGGCAAGCCCGAAGCCAACGCGCAGCCGCATCAGTTGATGATGAGCGCGACGCCGATTCCGCGCAC
>Ga0194132_10007567_pt1 | contig 16108 bp, 14 predicted proteins | sample TA2KigOf80mmetaG_FD_148612 | JGI IMG/M metagenome (GOLD analysis project Ga0194132, IMG submission 148612) | Freshwater microbial communities from Lake Tanganyika, Tanzania - TA2015054 Kigoma Offshore 80m | ecosystem: Environmental > Aquatic > Freshwater > Lake | place: Tanzania: Lake...
CGACCATACGGCGAGTGTATGCGCCATGTGGCCTTGCGCTAGACGTTGCTTCGGCCGGTCAGCCGAGAAGCGGCACTAGGCCGCCTTAAGGATGCGTCGTACCGCTAAGCGGCCACCGAGGATGTTGCGAGCAAGGGGGCCCACGGTCAGCTCGGCCAGCGGCCCCATGACGAACAGCCCGTGACGCCATTCGAGCGACCGCGTCGTTAGGGGATAACCGTCGCCTGCCACCGGCAGACTCAAGTTCTGCACCAGGCCGTCCACAAGGGGCCCGCCTGGCCGCTGGCTGCTGAACCCTGTGGCCAGCACTACCCGTCCCGCCGCCAAGGTCTCGCCACCGTGAAGCTGCAGCCGCACGCCCGAGGTTGTGCTTGCTGCGCTGGTGATGTGTCCCCAACGCTTGGTGAGTCGGCCCGATTGGACAGTCTTCTCGAGGCGTAGCGCCAGCGAGCGCGGAATCGAGCCCCGATTGCGGGCAGCGTCGAGGATGCGCCGCCGGAGGACGGGGCTGCTGCTACACTCGAAGTCTCTCACAGCATTGGGGGCGAGCCAGCATCGGTCGACGTCGAGATCGTGGATGCGCATCGGATGGCGAACCAGCAGGGTGACGTTTCCGAAGCGCTCCTCCGCGAAACTCATGGCGGTCTGCACCGCAGTGATGCCACCACCTACCACCACCGTCCCGCCATCGGTTGTCAACGGCCCCCGGCGGAAGGTCGGGTCGAGTACGTGATGACTGGGGATGGCGGGATCGGTTGCCCAATCCGGTGTGCTGAGACAATCTCCCGCCCCTAGCGCCAGCACGATGCGCTTGGTCTCCAGCGCGCCATGGAGGCAATGCACCCGGTAACCATGACCTGTAGCATCTACGGTCAGTGCTCGGTCGCACACGTGGCGTACACCCTTCAGGTGCGTTTCAAGATTCCAGTTTACGTGCGCCTTGAACAACTCGAGCGATGGGCGTGATGACCTGCCCCCTATGGTGCGCGCCGCGGGCGGCAAATTTTCGGCGCTCCGTGCGAACTCGATGAGCGCCGTAGGGCTGCCGGCAATGGTGTGGGCTGCCGGGGAGCGGAGATGGGTCATGCCGCAGGCGTGCGCGCGGGCGTAAAAGTTGGCCAGGGGTGACGGAGTAGGATCGAGCAGGACGATACGCTCGGGGCGAGACGCTTTGCTCGCCGCTAGGGCGACGGCAAGGGTGATGCCCTGGACCCCCGCGCCGACGATCAGCCAGTCCAGCATGGTCCCTTCACCCGTGGGCCGACTGCTAGCACCATGCTTCGACGGGGTGCTCTGGCGCCGGACGAGCGCCCTCCAGTGCACAGTCACACACATGGCGGGGGCAAGCCTCGTCCAGAGTGCGGTCGCAGGCTGGTCCTGGGCCATCGCCCCATCGTTCGATCACGGCGTGCAACCGCTGGCACAGCGCGATGCGCATTGGGTCGGGCAGGCGGTAGAAGCTCGGGTGATCCGTGATGCCATGGGAACCCCAGCCCTCCCAGTGGCCCAGCTCGTAGCTGAACTCGCTGTCGAGGAAGCTGATGAGCGCCTCGCGGCCGGCTGCCGTTTCCCAAGCGTGTCGCAAGGGGAAGCGTGGTCGACCCTCTGGTCCCCACCACACGCCGGATTGAAGGTCCCGGTAGGCCTGCTCCAGCACCGCTATGAGTGCGGCAACTTTGGGGCGGCTATGCCCCTGGTGGTACGGGCTGCGGTTCTCGGGGTCCTCTCGCTGCGGGTTCCGGAAGCGGGTGAGGGTGAACTCAGACACCGCGGGTGAGCCGTTCTTTCTGGCTGGGGCAAAGGCGCTCTGGTGTAAGCACCGCAGGGTCGGGATAGTAGGGTTCGGCTGGTGCGGGTGGCGCAGCAGGCGTGGAGGGCAGTGGCGTAATGATGGGCATGGTGTATCTCCAAGGGAATGCAGAGCGCTCAGCGGGGGCAGGAGAAAGCAGCCCGCCCCCGCTGAGCGCGTCAGGGGCTAAACGGGCATCTTGAACCGCGGGAAGGCGTCGTACACCACCTTCTCGTAAATCATGGCTCGGTCTTCGGCGGTGAGGCTGACCAGACCGTCGATGTCGGGCTTGATGTCGTCGTAGAGCCGACCCGTCTTCGGGTTCATACGGGAGCCAGTGCCGGGGTTTTCGGTACCGAACATGCAGCGGTCGGGACCGGTGATCTTAAACAGCAGGGCCAGCGTGTCTGGGTCGTAGAGCACCGAGTCGTAGTAGAACTTTCGGAGTTCAGTGTCGAAGTCGATCTTCTCGGACGAGAAGGAAGAGCGCCAGCGGCCCACCTGATAGGGTACGGACCCGCCGCCGTGCGACACGATGACCTTGAGGTCGGGGAACTTGTCGAAGACTTTGTGGCGCACCATGTCGAGAATGCACAGTGTCTCGGTCGTGATGAAGTAGTTGGTGTAGTGATCGGCCGAGGCCTTGCAGCCAGCCGAGTGGATGAGGATGGACAGCTTCTCCTTCACCAGCTTCTCATAAAGCGGGTACCAGTGCTCCTCGCCCATGCCGGGCACATTGAAGTCGGTTGCCTCCGACGGGTCGGGGTTCACCAACACACCCACCATATTGGGCATGGCCGAGATGCGGTCAATCTCCTCGATGCAGTTTGCCGGGCTCACACCGTGGCACTGAGGTAACGCTGCGATGCCGAAGTAGCGCGCCGGCGCCAGCTTGATCGACATGTTCACCAGGTCGTTGTTGGCTTCGCACCACCAGTGCACAATGCGCTCGGGCTTCTCCGAGTGCATCAGCTGAAACGGCCGTGGTGAAAGGAACTGGATGTCGGTATGCACCTCGTCCAGCGTCTTTTCCAGGTGGTTTTTCACGATGCTTGCCATCTGGTCTTCGCTCACGTTGAGGCGGCCCTTGCCGTGCATTCCGCGAGCGGCCAGCAGGCCCGACTTATAGGCGTACAGCTCCGCGGGAGCGTTGAGGTGTCCGTGGATGTCGATGACGGTCATAAGCCCTCTCACAGTTAGAGATACTAAGTCACAACCGATGGAGATATGCCTGTTGGATAGCACCTCATAATTGCGTCTTAGTCGCAGTTAATCTACCATACTCTCTATGGATGTCAAGAGAATAGGTGGACTGTGTCTCAATAAGAAAACCGCGCCTGGGGAGGCCGGCTTGGCTCGGCTACTCCTGCGTCATCCGCAGCGCTGGCTGGGGTATTGGGCGGGTGCAGAAGGGTTCGGGTGGGCACTACCCCAGCAGCGACCGGCCGCGCGGGCGTAGGTGGCGGGCAGACAGATGGTCATGGTGAGATAGGGCGCCTCGGGCGTGTCAGGGCTCACACTGTGCTAATGCCAACAGGGCTCCGAAGGTACTCTTCGATGAACTCGGACAATGAGCCTGCGATCTCGCGCCGCACGGCATCACCTGTCTCGTTCACAGTCGGGTTACGGCCTGCCGGCGAAGTGGTGAGACCGATGAACCGAACACAGGCTTCGATGGACCAGTCTACGAAGGTGAAGTAGACGTACGCGGAGTTTGGGTGGCTGTGGCTCGCCTCACATTGCGCCAGTTGGCCCAGTCGCCAAAACGAGTTGAAGTCATCGTCTCTAAACTCGTTGGCGTCACCCTCCTACCTGGCAACGCAGTTGCGGAAGTCTGGAGGCGGGGCCAGTTGTTGCTTCCGTTCCCAATCCGCTTGGTGGGCTTCCAAGGTTCCAACGGGCCAGCTAAGACCCAGCGACTCCCAGTACGCGAAGAGTCGGTCCACTGCTGGCCACGGCGAAGCGGCTGAAACTGAGCGGCGGGTACCCACCTCTGCGGGTACCCGCCGCTCTTCACGTGTCCAATGAACTAGGTCCTGCAGCCAGGCAGCAAACCAACGCCTGAACGGGCCCATGGGTTACCTTCCCACCATCGCTAAGCAGGACACCTACCCCTGCATCATCCGCTCGCGGGCTTCCTCTTCGTCGCGTGCCTTGCGATAGATGTCCAGCGCTTCGAACACATCGACGCTACCGTGCACGATGGCGCGGACGGCCGTGATCATGGGCACCGGCGTCTCGTGCTGCCAGATGTTGCGGCCCATGTCCACGCCGGCTGCGCCCGCCTCCATGGCGTCGTACACCACCTGGAACACGTCCAGCTCGGTGTCCATCTTGGGACCGCCGGCAATGATTACCGGCACCGGGCAGGCCTCGGCCACCTTGTGGAAGTCGTCGCAGTAGTAGGTCTTCACGAAGCGGGCGCCGGTCTCGGCAGCGATGCGGCAGCACAGGCCCAGGTAGCGGGCGTCGCGTTTCTCGAGCTCGCGGCCCACCGCGGTGACGGCCAGCACCGGCAGGCCCAGGCTCTCGCCCTCGTCCACCAACTGGCCCAAGTTCACAATGCTCTGGTGCTCGTAGGGGGTGCCGATGAACAGCGACATGGCTACGGCGGTGGCGTTCACCCGCAGCGCGTCCTCCAGCGAGGTCACCAGGCCCTCGTTGGCCAGGTCCTCGCCCACAATCGACACGCCGCCAGACACCCGCAGCACGATGGGCGTGCGGGTCTGCGGGTCGACGCTGGTGCGCAGCACGCCGCGGGTGAGCATCAACGCGTCGGCGTGGTCGATCAGCGGCTCGATGGTGATGGCCGGCTGCTGCAGGCTGGTGATGGGCCCCAGGAAGTACCCGTGGTCGACCGCCAGCATCACCGTGCGGTTGTCATCGGGATCGAAAATACGCGCGAGGCGGTTCTGCATGCCCCAGTCCATAGAGGACCTCCTTCAGAATGTGGGAGACGTTGATGCGTGAGGAGAGGTGGGGCAGCGCCCTTTAGCGAGTATACCAGGGGCGCTGGCGGCCTTTGGTGATGTGGCGCGCTCAACCCACCGTCATTGCGATCCGGCGTCAGCCGAGCGTGCCAATCGTGACGGGACGCGAGTCAGGCCAGAGCCTTGGGCGCGATACTACCCCGGCCCGCTCATCCTGAGCCCGTCGAAGGACGAGCGGTGAACCAACTCATAGAGCAGATGTCAGCCGAAAGCCTCGGGGCGCAGTACCAGCGACACGATTGCTTCGGCGCCTCCGGCTTCTCGCAATGATGCTTCCCCCGCTACCGCTAGATGCTTACGCGGGCACCGGCGTTCGTCGCCGGGTCTCAGGTCCAAGCACCAGCATGGTGAACGCCGCTAACCCCAGGATGGAGGCCGACAGCAGGAACGCCCAGGGGATGCCGAAGGTCTGGCCAATGCCCCCGAGCAGCAGCGGGGCCACGGCGCTGCCGGTGCTGTTGATGAACTGCCATACGCCCATGAACGTGCCCCGTCGTGCTTCGGGCGCCAGGTCCATGGCCAGCACTTGGGTAACACCCATGGCCATGCCCTCGCCCAGACCCATCACCAGCACGCCCAGCGTGAGCGCCGCCCGGTCGCCGCTGTTGGCCAGGATCACGCCCGCCACCGCCAGCAGCGCCAGTCCCGGCACCAGCGATGCCTTACGCCCGAACCGATCGATGACGATGCCGTTGGGGAATGCCGCGAGGAACCCCACGAGGCTGCCGAGGGTCAGTAGCTGGCCCATCTCGCTGGGGGTCAGGCCGGCCACATTGCTGGCGTGCAACGGGAACAGCACCTCGAAGGCGCTGCCGCCGCTCATCATGAACAGCGCAAAGCCAGCGAACGCCACCGCCATGAACGGGCGGGTGAAGAACAGGCGCAGGCTCTCGCTCGGGTCGTCTGCCGTCTCATCCCTGCGCTTCTGCATGGCGGCACGGGCGGCGGCGTCGGGCCGGGTCTCGCGAATCAGGAACACGAAGATGACCAACGCCACCAGCTTGCTGCCGCCGTTCAGCAGGAAGATGGAGCGCAGGCCGAAGGTGTCACCCATGTACCCGGCGATGAGCGGGCCAACCAGCAGGCCCAGGCGTTGGGCAGTGGTGCGCAGCGCGATGGCGCGACCGCGGTTGTCCACATTCGTGACGTCGGCCACCACCACACTCACGCCGGTGTTCCAGATGCTGAGGCCCACCGAGCCCAGGAACTCCCAGGCCAGGAACTCCTCGTAGCTGCCGGCATAGAACGACAGCACCGAGGAGATGACCCGTAGCATGAGGCCGAGGATGACCATCGGCTTGCGGCCCAGGCGGTCGGTGAACCACCCGGCTATGGGCCCCGCCACCACCCGCCCGATAGCGCCGGTGGCGGTGACCAATGCCACAAAGAACAACGACACGCCAAAGGACGCCGAGAACAGCGGCCGGGCGATCTGCATGCCGCCGAACCCCAGCGTGGTGAAGAAGAAGGTGGCGAAGAGCGGGGCTTCGCGCAGGATGAGGGTGCGCAACGGCTGCCTGTCTGTGTGGGTGTGGCGCCCCGACGGTGGAGCGTGAACGCCGCTCAGTGCTTAAGTGGGACTAACGGGTTATACGCTGCCAGGGTGCGTTTGGTCAACCGCTCGTCCGTCTGTCATCCCGACGGCAGGAGGGATCTGGGTGGGTTGGGGCCTCCGACCACCCAAGGTCGGCGGGGTGGTCGCTCCATGGCCGTCTCCGCCCCGCCAGATGCCTCCTGCCTTGCGGCATGACACGGTCAATGGTGCGCGCTGTGCCCCGATCACTTGAGTCGGCCGACGCGTGGGCTGGCGCCTACCCGTGGGGCGGTGTCCGCTCGTGGTTCGAGGGCCTCACCATGAGCGGGGGCTGGGGGCCGCTTGTGGGCCGACTGTCAGGCACCGCCGCCCCAGATCCCTCCTGCCGTCGGGATGACAGCGGCCCGCTAGTACTTGGTGTCGTCCATCCGCAGGCGCAGGTACTCCTGGAACTTCAGCTCGAGTTGGGTGTTCTCCAGGAACGTGCCGCGGCGGGCAGTGGTGGTGGTGGTGGTGTGGTGCTGCTCCACCCCGCGCTGGATCATGCAGTAGTGCACGCCCTGGGCCACCACAATCACGCCCAGCGGCTTCAGGTACTCGTCGATAGCGCCGGCGATCTGCTGGGTCATGCGCTCCTGCATCTGCGGACGGCGGGCGAACACGCTCACCACCCGGCTCAACTTCGAGAGGCCGGTGACCACTCGCCGCTCGGGGTTGGGGATGTACGCCACGTGCACCACGCCGCGGAAGGGCGCCATGTGATGCTCGCAGGTGGAGGTGAACTCGATGTTCTCCACGAGGATCATGTCGTCGGAATCGACCGGGTAGTCGTCCTCGTCCAGCCGGAAGATGACCTCCAGGTGGTCGCGTGGGTCCTGACGCAGACCCTCGGTATAGGTCAACAGCGCGTCGGCCCAGCGTTCCGGGGTGCGGTGCAGGCCCTCGCGCCCCAAGTCCTCGCCCAGCACCGTCAGCACCTCGGCCAGCAGCGGCTTCAGGCGCTGCATCTGCGCATCGCGGTCATCCATGAGAAGGCTCGATTCTAGCTGGCGTAACGGGTGCGGTCGGGCACACCCGCGGCTCGGAAAGCGACTTGACGTTCGTGGCACTTGTTGCAGGCGCCGCAATGCACCTCCAGCCTGGGTTGCATGCAGGTCTGCGAGAGTTCCAGCGGCAGGTCGCGGTGCCGTTGGATGATGTCGTGCTTGTGCAGGCCGCGGTAGGGCGCGATGACCTGCACTTGGTGGCCGAGGCCTGTCGACAATAACCGGCCGAACTCCGCGAAGAACTCAGGCGTGGCGTCGGGGAATGGGTTCTCGCCCAGTGAGCCGATCGCGATCTCGCCGGCGTTATGGGTGCTGCACCACACGCCGGCCGCCGCCAGCAGCAGCACGTTGCGGCCCGGCAGAAACACTGCGCTATCGGGGGTATCGGCGCCGGGAATACCGCGCCCGGTCATGCTCCAGTGGTCGCCGTACATGGGGGCCACCGGCGTTTGCAGCAGCGTTAGCGGGTGGATGCGTGGGTGGTTGACCGCGGCGATGAACGAGCGCAGCGCGACCGCCTCTTCGGCCTCCCAGGTCAGGCCGAACTGCACGTAGATGGGATGCACCTCGGCCTGCGACGCTAGGTCGGCCAGGAGCACGCAGCTATCCAGGCCGCCACTAGCCAGCACGGCGATGCGGCGGGGTTCACTCACCGCGGTAGCTGGCCTGGCCCGTCGGCGTCTCCCACAGGCGCACCTCGGTCACCGGCAGGCCGGCCCGGTACGCCTGGGTGTAGATCAGCTTGCAGATGTTCTCGGCCGTCGGGTTCTCGTCCATCAGGTACAGCGGCTCGCCCAGCGCCTGCAGGCCGGGCACCACCGGATCGCGCCGCCATAGCAGCATCTTGTGATCCAGCTCGGCGTCCACCCAGGTCTTCACCACGTCGCGTATGCGGTTGAAGTCCACCACCATGCCCAGCGCGTCCAAGCCGTCGGACTCCACGTCCACCTCCAGCAGGCCGTTGTGGCCGTGCAGGTTGGCGCACTTGCCATTGTAGTCCAGCAGGCGGTGCCCGTAGCAGAAGTCGATGGTCTTGGTGACCTTGAAGGGGCTCACCGTGTCTCCTTAGTTGGGCCAGCCGGTGCCGGCGATGTGGCGCCCCGCGTCCACCCGGATCACTTCGCCCGTCACCGACTCCGTCTTCAACAGCGCCGCAATCATCTCGGCAATGTCCTCCGGCGTCGATTCCCGGGCCAGCGGTGTGTGCGCGAGTACGTCGTGTTGCCACGATTCGAGTGTGAGGTCGGGAGGGCGCAGTGTGGGGCCCGGCGCTATGGCGTTAACCAGGATACCGTGCGGAGCCAGCTCGGCGGCAAATGCGCGTGTCATGAACTCGATGGTGGCCTTGGCGGTGAGGTACGGCAGGTAGCCCCGGTAGGGGGTGTTGCGGGCCGCCCAGTCGCCGAACAGGATGAGGTGGCCGCGGGTCGGGCCGGGGTTGGCCACTAGCGCTCGCCCGGCGTGCACCGCCAGCAGATAGCTCGCCTTGGCCGCCGCCATCGAGCGGTCCCACACCGCACCGTCCAGCGCCTCGAAGGCGTCGCCGTGGTAGTCCGACGCCAGGTTTACCACCGCGTACAGGCCACCCAGCTCCCGCTGCGCGGCCGCCACCAGCGCGTCGACGCTCGCCTCGTCCGCCAGGTCGGCCTGCAGCACCGGCACTTCGCCCGCCACCGGCGCCAGCTCCGCCGCCAGCGCCTGCGCTTCGTCTACCGAACGCCGGTAGGTGAGCGCCACCCGCATGCCCTCGGCCGCCAGTCGGTGCGCCACCACGGCCCCCACCCGGCGGGCGCCGGCGATCAGCACGCCCTTACCGGCTAGCTGCATGGGCGCTCGCCTTGGGGCCGTCTGGAGTCGTATGGGAACTGCGCTGCGGTCATGGTTGGGGAGTATACAGGAACCGGCCCGCAGGCACAAAGCCAAGGACCACGTGTCATGCCGACGCCAGGAGGCATCTGGTGGGGTGGGGCGCGCCTCGGGCATCGCTGCGAAAGGGGCCGCCAGGCGGTGTCCGGCCGGGGTGGGCCACCCCGCCCCAGATGCCTCTCTGCGGTCGGAATGACACGGTCGCCCACCTGAGGGCTTCCGCCAGCCTGCGTTTAGCCGCCGTACAGGTTGTCACTCTTGACGCTGGGGGGGCGCGGTGTACACCGTTAGTGGAGCTTATGCCCCGTTGCCTTGCACCGCATCACCGGAGTCCGGCGCTCCGAACCCACCGCCCGGCAGAGAAGTCTCGAATGGTGAAGCTACCACTGACCGCCCTGCGCAGCACGACGCTCGGCATACTGGCCCTTGCGCTGCTTGTCGCCCCGGCCCCACGGCCGGCCGAGGCCGCCGGCATCGTGGTCAACACCTTCCTCGACGCAAACCCACCGGTGACGGATGGCGGCTGCTCGCTGCGCGAGGCCATCGGGAACGCCAACGCCAACGCCGCCACCTTCCCCGATTGTGCCGCAGGGAGTGGCAACGACACCATCACCTTCAATGTTAACGTGACGATTACGCTGGTGGCGCCACTGCCCGACATCACGGATCCTGCGGGACTCATCGTTGACGGAACGGGAAGGGTGGTGACTGTCTTGAGTGTCCCGAATGGCGCACCGAGCTGGAGGGTGGCACCGGGCGCGTCGCTCCAACTTGCCGCGGTGGTGCTCGACCGGCAAGTCGCGAATCCACTCGGACCGCAATCGTGGGGGATCGAAAACGGCGGGGGGCCCTTGTACTGAACAAGACCTTCATCCTTGGACTGGTGAGGCCCCTGGTCAACAAGCCCGGAGGCTTGACGGTGGTGCTGGACACGTTGTTCTTCAGCAACTTTGAGGTTGGCCTTTACAATGAAGGTACTGCCCTAGTGGGGAGGACCTTGTTCTACAACAACCTTCAGTATTCAACAGATCTGACGGTCGGCGGGGGCGCGGTCTACAACTCAGGCCAGCTGACGCTGGCCAACAGTACCCTGACGGGGAATAAGGCCTGGTCTCGGGGTGGCGGCGGCATCTGGAACACCGCCACTGGAGTCGCTGCTCTAGCGAACGTGACGATTGCGCAGAACTGGGCCAATACGCGGGCGGGCGGCATCGTCAATGACGGGTCCCTGTCGATGGCAAACACGATTCTGGACGGGAACACGTCTACGACTGGCAATTGGGACTGCGAAGGCACCGTTACGGCGACAGGCCCGAACCTGGTCAGCACCCTTATGAGCTGCAGCGTCACCGGCCCTGCACCCACGGTTGGCCCGGCGCTGCTGGGACCACTGGCCCAGAACGGCGGAATCACGAGCACCCACGCGCTGCTGAATGGCAGCCCGGCGCTCAACGCCGGCGACGCTGCCGTGTGTGCTGCATCCCCGGTCGACGGCGTGGACTAGCGCAACGTGGCGCGGCCGCAGGGGCCCGCCTGTGACCTGGGAGCCTTCGAGAGCGACCTCGCTGGCACCATCGGCGGCCGCAACCTGAAGATCACCACCGGCTCCATCGACCTCTCGTGGCAGGGCGGGACGGTGCAGACCGGTTACACGCTGCTGCGAGTGAACACAAGCACCAGTGCGGTTGAGACCACCCCGCTGGCCACCGGCGTCACCAGCTACAGCGACACCACCGCGTTGAATGGCGTGACCTACTGCTATGTGCTGCTGCCCACGGGACCGTCGGGCCTGCTGGGGCTGTCGGACCTGCTGTGCGGCGTGACGGGCGCGGCGGGCGGGTCGCCGCTGCCCGTGGGGTTCACGCTCGCGCTCAACCAGTCGTCCACCGCCACCATCACGCTGACCTCGGGCGGGCCGGAAGGCACCTACCTGCTGATGGTGCCGCTCGACGGCAGCGGGCCCACCACCTCGGCCGTCGCGCCCGGTACCTTCACCAAGCCGGTGCCGTCGGGGGGAGCGTGCTTCGTGGTGTTCGCCGACGGGCTCGGTGGGGCCTTCGGCTACAGCAACCAGCTCTGCGGCGTGCCCGGTGTGGGCTCGCTGCGGGTGGACACCGCAGCACTGACCCTAAAGGCAGTGGGTGCCCTGCTATCGGCCCTGACACCGTTAGAAGACTAGAGGACCAGCCCCCAGTCTCGCCGTCATTGCGAGCCCGGCGGCCGCCGGGCGTGGCAATCGTGCGGCAGAAACCGCGCTGGATGGGCGGGGCTGGGGTCGCCGCGCGGCGTTAGGTGACACGATTGCTTCGTGCGCCTGCCGGCTTCTCGCAATGACGGTGTTCCCTTGTGCTCATCAGGCTCTTGTCGCGCTCGCCACCCTCGCGTAGGCTGTGACGGTGCGTACCCGGCTCCTCCCCCTGCTGTTCCTTGCGCTGGCCCTGCTGGCGGGGTTGCTGGCCCCCGCCCCCGTCCAAGCCGACGAGGGCTGGGTCATCCGTCAGTTCGTCGCCGACATTCGCATCAACCCCGACGGCTCGTTGCTGGTGACCGAGCGCATCGACGCCGACTTCGGCCTGCTGCAGAAGCACGGCATCTTCCGCGAGATCCCCGTGGCTTACGCCTATGACGCGACCCACGAACGGCTGTACACGCTGGCCGTAGAGTCGGTGCGCGATGAGGCCGGCAAGCGCTACCAGTACGACGTCTCTCGCTCGGGCAGCCACGTCCGCATCAAGATCGGCGATCCCAACGTCACCATTAACGGCAAGCACACCTACGTCATCACTTACACCGTGAAGGGGGCCCTGAACCCCTTCACCGACCACGACGAGTTGTTCTGGAACGTGACCGGCACGTGGCCCGTCGCCATCAGCCAAGGCGTGGCCAAGGTCACCCTGCCGTCGGGCACGGTGCAGCAGGTGGCCTGCTTCCAGGGCCCCCGCGGCTCCACCGAGACCTGCAGCGCGGCCGCCGCCGGCCCCACGGGCACCTTTGCCGCCACCCGCAGCCTGCCCGAGGGCCAACAGTTCACCCTGGTGCTGGCCATGCCCAAGGGTGTGGTATCCGAACCCAAGCTCAACCTCAGCCGCCGCGCTCGCGAGCCCGAGGAGTTCTTCGACGTGAACTCGCTGACGGTGGCGGGCGCGCTGGCAGTGGCCGGCCTCGGCGTGCTGGGGCTGGTGACGGCGTGGTGGAACTTCGGCCGCGACAAGGCCTTCACCTCGGTGTACTACCTGACGCAGAACCCCGAGCAGCGTACCAAGCCCCTGTTCGCAACGCAGCCCCCGGTGCTGGAGTTCGAGCCGCCCGACAAGCTGCGGCCCGCTGAAATCGGCGTGCTGTTGGACGAGAGCGCCGACACGCTGGACTGCACGGCCACCATCATCGACCTGGCGGTGCGCGGCTACCTGCGCATCGAAGAGGTGAAGAAGGACAGCATTCTGCCCTTCTGCATCGGTAACTCCACCGACTGGCGGTTCGTGCGGCTGCAGAACTCCACTGGACTGGCGCCCTACGAGCAGGCGCTGCTGGATGGCCTCTTCCACCGGGGCTCGCCGATCGAGCTGTCGGATCTGAAGACGAAGATGCACACCTACCTGAAGCGCTCGCAGGATGAGCTGTATGACGACGTGAGGGAGCGCGGCTGGTTCTCGGTGCGGCCCGACCACGCACGCTTTGCCTGGTATGGCATTGCCATAGGGCTGCTGGCGCTGGGCGCCGGCATGACGTGGGTGGCAGGCTCGCAGTTGGGCGCCGGGCTGATCTTCCTGCCGGTGGCCCTCACCGGCGCGGTGCTGCTGCTCATCGCCGGCGCCATGCCCCGTCGCACCGCCGCCGGAAGCGAGGCGCTGCGCCGCATTCTGGGCTTCCGCGAGTATCTGGTGACTGCCGAGACCCACCGGCAGCAGTTCAACGAGCAGCGGAACATCTTTGCGACCTACCTCCCCTTCGCCATGGTCTTCGGCTGCGTCGACAAGTGGGCGAACGCCCTGTCGGCGCTGGGCATCGAACCGTCGCAAGCCACCTCGGGCTGGTACACCGGCTACCATGCCATGAACATGGCCGCCTTCAGTTCGCACCTGTCGGGCTTTGCCTCGCAGGTATCCAGCACCATCGTCAGCACGCCCGGCGGCTCGGGCAAGAGCGGCTTTGGGGGCGGTGGCTCCTCCGGCGGCGGTGGCGGCGGCGGTGGCGGCGGAAGCTGGTAACATGCAGGTAGCGCGCCGGGCTCTGGCGCAGCGGGAGGTACCGTGGAAGTCCTGATCGTACTCGGTGTGCTGGCCCTCATCGTGCTGTGGGGTATCATCACCTACAACTCATTGGTAACCGAGCGGCTCCACGTCAAGGAGGGCTGGTCGGCTATCGAAGTGCAGCTCCAGCGGCGCGGCAGCCTCATTCCCAACCTGGTGGAGACGGTGCGCGGCTATGCAGGCCACGAGCGCGAAACGCTGGAGGGGGTGACAGCCGCACGCTCGGCGCTGCAGAACGCGTCAGGCCCGGCTGCTGCCGCCGAGGCCAACAACATGATCACCTCGGCGCTGCGCAGCCTGTTCGCGGTGAGCGAGGCGTACCCCGACCTGAAGGCCAACCAGAACTTCCAGGAGCTGCAGGCGCAGCTGGCCGACACCGAGGACAAGATCGCCTACGCCCGCAACTACTACAACGCGCGCTCCCGCCAGTACAACACCATGATCGCCCAGATCCCCAGCATGTTCATCGCGCGCATGGGCAACTTCACCGAGGTCGAGTTCTTCGAGGCCTCCGACGAGGCGCAGCAAGAGGTCAAGGTCGACTTCAGCCGCCAATAGCGGCGGGTAATGAGGGCGGTGAATGCGCCAAGGTCGAGGCACCGTCGTAGGTCGGGGGCTTGTCCCTCGCCCCTGGCCGCCGCCCGTCACCCAGGCCTCGGTTCAGGCGATCACTTCCGGGGGACGAGCCCCCGCCCTACGGGAGCGCACCAGCCCCCACGGCTGGCAGACGACTCAATGCCGGTCACCGCAGGGGGTAGTGCAGGAAGGGCCCCCCTTCCTGCCGGGGAGCACGAGGGGTGTCCCCAAATTCCTAAGAGTACCGTGGGCGGGCGGGTGGGAAAGACGCGCCCACCCGAAGGCGAACCAAGCCAAAACACACCGGTAGCTTCAACTGCGCACCGTCCCAAGCCCGAACCGGCGCCCCGACCGACACCGCACCCGTCCCCGATGATGTCCACCGATCCCGGCGGCCTTCCGTGACCCGCTACGTCTGCATCCACGGACACTTCTACCAGCCCCCGCGCGAGAACCCCTGGCTCGAGCTGGTGGAGACTCAGGAGTCGGCCCACCCCTACCACGACTGGAACGAGCGCATCACCGCCGAGTGCTACGGACCCAACACGGCCGCCAAGGTGCTGGACGAGCAGGGGCGCATTGCCCGGCTGGTCAACACCTACAGCCACATCAGCTTCAACGTCGGGCCCACGCTCCTCTCGTGGCTCGAGACCCAGCAGCCCGAGGCGTACCAGGGCATCCTGGAGGCCGACCGCCTGAGCCGGGAGCGCTACGGCGGCCAGGGTTCGGCCATGGCCCAAGCCTACAACCACCTCATCATGCCGCTGGCCAACCGTCGCGATAAGCAGACCCAGGTCATCTGGGGCCTGAGCGACTTCCAACATCGGTTCGGACGGCCTGCAGAGGGTATGTGGCTGCCCGAGACCGCCGTCGATCTCGAGACGCTGGAGGTGCTGGCCGAACAGGGTGTCGCCTTCACCGTGCTGGCCCCCCACCAGGCCGCCCGTATCCGTCCGCTGGCCGGCGGCGAGTGGGTCGACGTCGCCAACGCCGCCATCGCCCCCAAGCGCGCCTATGTACAACGGCTGCCCTCCGGCCGCAGCATCGCGCTGTTCTTCTACGACGGCCCCATCTCCAAGGCCATTGCCTTCGACCAACTGTTGTCGTCCGGCCAGCGGCTAGCCCACCGCCTCACCGCCGCCTTCGATCCCGCACAGTCGGGCCCACAGTTGGTGCACGTAGCCACCGACGGCGAGACCTACGGCCACCACCACCGCTTCGGCGACATGGCGCTGGCGCACGCCATCGAGCTGCTGCATCAGGACCCCGAGGTGGAGCTGACCAACTACAGCGCCTTTCTGGGCCAACACCCGCCAGAGTACGAGGTCGAGATCATCGAAGCCACCGCCTGGAGCTGCGCCCACGGCGTCGAGCGCTGGCGCTCCGACTGCGGCTGCAGCACCGGAGGCAACCCCGGCTGGCACCAGGCCTGGCGTGCCCCGCTGCGCGCCGCCCTCGATTACCTTCGAGATGACCTGGCGGTGCTGTTCGAGCGTGAGGCCGTCGGCCTGCTGGCCGACCCCTGGCAGGCCAGAGACGCCGCCATTGACCTGGTGTTGGACCGCTCGCCGGAAAGCCGCTACCACTTCCTCGCACGCTTCGGGACGCCGGGGCTCGATGAAGCCGGCCGGGTGCGGGCGCTGACGCTGCTGGAGATGCAGCGGCAGGCCATGCTGATGTACACCAGTTGCGGCTGGTTCTTCGACGATATCGCAGGCATCGAGGCCTCGCAGGTGCTCTTGTACGCAGCGCGGGCCGCCGAGCTGGCGCAGACCATCGATGGCGTCGACCGATCCGCAGCTTTCGCCCAACTGCTGGAGGCGGCTGGGGCTAACACGCCCGCCGCTCCCAATGGCCGGGGCGTCTTCGAGCAGGGTGTCGCCGCAGCGCGCGTCGATATCGAGCGGGCGGCGGCGCATACCGCGCTGGCGGCGCTCACCGGCCTGCCGCTCTCGCCCACCCCGCGCTGGGCCTCGACAATCAACGGCGAGCCGCTGCCTGCCCGGTATCGCGGCGACACGCTGCTGTCAGGCGCCATCCACGTGACCGACGTCATC
>Ga0194132_10007569_pt1 | contig 16105 bp, 13 predicted proteins | sample TA2KigOf80mmetaG_FD_148612 | JGI IMG/M metagenome (GOLD analysis project Ga0194132, IMG submission 148612) | Freshwater microbial communities from Lake Tanganyika, Tanzania - TA2015054 Kigoma Offshore 80m | ecosystem: Environmental > Aquatic > Freshwater > Lake | place: Tanzania: Lake...
ACAACCGCGCACTTGCCAAGTTGTGCCGGGCTCGAACCGAGGCCTCGATCGCCACAGCTGTTTTTGAGATGTATGAATCCATGCGGCTTTGAATTCCCTGACGTCGGCGGCTGCCACCTGACCGAGCACAACGCCGATGTCGCCGCCGCGTTGGAAGTTGGCATCAACGTGCTGACCTACCGCACGCCCGACGAGGCGGCGGAACTGCTCCGTGAATTGGCCCATCAGCCTGAGCGCCCGATGGCCATCGGTGCGGCCGGCCGCCGCCGCGTGCTGGCCGAACATACGTGGGCCACGCGCCTCGGCCAGCTCGCGGCGGCACTGTAATGGCCGTGCGCGCAGTGGGCGCTCAAGGAATTTGAACCCGGCGGAACACCGGTGAGCGCATCATCATCTCCCGGTCACGCCCGCCGAAGCGGAGATATTTCAGGAGTCGGTGCTTTGCGTGGCGATGCAGCTTGGCGGACAGGCCGTTCGCGACTTGGGCCGCTGGTGGGACGGCCGGGCCGCCGGCGCCGCCACTTTGCCACAGCGCCGAGTAATCGCTCTGTTGGGGCAGCGAGGCGAAGAGGGGACGCACCTGCGCGCGCTGCGCCAGCACGCACAGGTAGGTCTCACAGCAACTGTTGATAATGACGCGCCCGCGCACCTCCGCCGGATCGGGCACCGCATACCAGAAGGCATCGGGAAACAATTCAGTCGCCAGCATGGTCACCACTTGGAAGCCGTTCTCCGGCCCGAGCACGCGGTAAAAAAGCTCCGGGCTGAACTGGTAGAAACCGTGTCCCGAGAAATGGTTGGTCGGGGTGATGAGGAGGAGATGGCCGCCAAGCTTGACGAGCTGCATTAGATTGGTCATTGCCACCGGGAACTGAAAGACGTGCTCCAACGAACCGGCATCGATCACCGTGTCGAAGCGCGCGTCATGGCCTTTCGGCAGGGGGAGATTGAAATCGTGGCGCACGGTCGCACCTTCGAAGTCCGACACATCGAAGGAAGCAACAGACCGCGCGCCGAGCAACTGCAGTAAGGGTTCCGCGAAACCGCCCGCCGCCGCCAGCACCGCCTCGCGCTGGGCGGGTTCGTGGACAGGAAACTCAAGAGCCAGTGCCGCCAACTCGGCGCGGGAGGCGAGCAGGGTCTGCCGACCCAGCGTGGCGACCTCCCCGAAGGCCACGCCTCGCTTACGCGCATGCAACAGGAAGCGAATCCCTTGAGGGTCGAACGCCATGCACGATGCTTTCGCGGCGCCCGCGGTGAGTCAAGTTTCGCGGCGGCGCGCGAATTGTGCTTCCTCCTGAGTTCTGCTTGAATGCCGGGGCAGCATGAAAGAACTCCCGCAGGCAAGTTGGGCGCAGACCGCCCGTTCGCGCTTGTTCGCGGCGGGTGCACTGCTGCGGCTCCGCCCGTTCGACGTCTCGACGGCGGAAGGCCAGTCTCAGGAGCGATACCGGCGCGCGGCGCTTACGGCGCTGGCTGCGCTGGTCTCGAAAGGCCTGACGATGCTCACGCTGCTGGTGAGCGTGCCGCTGACGGTGAAGTATCTCGGGGCTGAGCGGTTTGGCCTCTGGATGGCCATCAGCGCCTTGGTTACGCTGCTAAACCTGCTGGACTTCGGCGTGGGCAACGGCCTGCTCAACCGTGTGGTCGAGGCCAACGGACGCGGCGATCACGACGGCCTGCGCACGGCAGTGAGCAGCGGCTTTTTCCTGCTCTGCGGGGTGGCAGTGGCGCTGCTGGCTGGGTTCGCACTGGCGTATCCGCTGTTACCTTGGGCGAAGCTGTTCAATGTCCGCTCCCCGGCTGCGATGGCTGAAGCAGGGCCGGCGGTCGGGGCGTTCGTCGTCACGTTTGCGCTCGGCTTGCCGTTGAGCGCCGTGTCGCGCGTTCAACTCGGGTTACAGGAAGGGTTGTTCAGCAACCTGTGGCAGATTGCCGGCAACTTGGCTGGCTTCGTTGGTCTGTTGGCGGTGGTGGAATGCCAGGGCGGATTGGTCTGGCTGGTGGCAGCGGTGACGGGACTGCCGTTGCTCGTGCAGGCGCTCAACGGCGTGCATTACTTTGGGCGGGTGCGACCGACCTTGCGGCCCCAGTGGATCGCCCGCAGCGCGACGGAGAGCCGCCGGTTGGCCGGAACGGGCGGGCTGTTGTTTCTGCTGCAGCTGTTCGCCTTGGCTTGGAACTATCTGGACGTGTTCGTGCTCACGCATGCCGTGAGCTTGGAAGTGGCGGGTCACTATGCCGTGCTGCTGCGCATGTTTGCGGTGACAATGGTGGCGCAGTTCTTCATCGCAGCACTTTGGCCGGCCTACGGTGACGCTCTGGCGCGGCACGACGCAGGGTGGGCGCGGCGAACCATGACCCGGGCGCTGCTCGGCAGCCTGGGCCTGTGTGCGGCAGCAGGTCTCCCGCTGCTCGTATGGGGCGATTGGCTGACTGCGGATGTGCTCCAGGCCGGCTTCCGACCCGGCCCAGTGGCGTTGACCGGCTTTCTGGTCTTGAGTGCGCTGATGCTGGTGTGCGGCAATCTCTCCATGTTGTTGGTGCATGGTGATTATCTCCGCCGGCAAGTCTGGTTCTATGGGCTGGCGGCAGGCATCGCGTCGGTGCTCAAGTTGTGCGTGGCCGAGCAGCACGGGATCGATGGCGTGGTCTGGGCTGGTAATCTTGCATTCGGCCTTCTCTACACGCCGTTCGCTTGGGCGTTGGCCCGGGAGTCGATGGCCTGCCAACGCGCATCCAAATGAATTCTCTCGCCCATTTCGGGAAACGCGCCGTGCGCCGGTTGCGCCGGCTTGCGGCGCAGGCCACCGGCCAGACGCGGTTGCGCGCGCGTCTCAACGCCGGTCCATGGATCGAAGTGCGGTTGAACGATCAGCTCGGCCGGGACATCCTGCGCGATGAAAGCTTCGAGGACATCTTCCGGCGAGAGGTCGTCTCCGCACTCCGCCCCGGGATGACGGCGTTGGATATCGGTGCGAACTTCGGTTACTACTCGGTGCTGTTCGCCCAGGCGGTGGGGCCCACGGGACGGGTGGTGGCGTTTGAGCCGAACCCGGTCATGCTGACCGAATTGAAGCACAACTTGGCGCTCAACCAGTTCACCCATGTCACGGTGCAGCCGATCGCGTTGGGTGAAGGCGAGGGAGAACTAGAATTCTGCTGCCCCACTCCGGGTCGTGAAGGGCATGGCAGCCTGCGGCCCAACCCTTCGTTCACCGTGCAGGAAACCATCCGCGTCCGGTGCCGGTCGCTCGATGCGGTTTGCGACGAGTTGGGCCTCGCGACCGTGGATATGATCAAACTGGACGCCGAGGGGGCGGAGTTCCTCGTGTTCAAGGGGGCGACGCGGCTGTTGTCTGGCCCGCACCGGCCACGTCTCTTCTTCGAATGCTCTGAGCTGCTTTGTCAGACTTTTGGTCACTCGGCCTTCGACGTGTTGTCGCTCGTGGCGGAGCACGGCTACGCGCTCAGGCAAATCGATCACAGCAATTGGGCCGCCACGCCGAAACCCGCCGCATGAAGCCGCCCCTCGCTCCCACCGATCGGTTGCGGGTGTGCATCGTCCCGGAATATCCGTTGAACTTAATGGTTGGCGGTCTGCAAGTGCAGGCTGTGGAAACTCTCGAGGCCGTTGCGGCGCGGGACGAGACGATCGCGTGCGAAATGTTCGACTGGTCGTCCCGGCAACCGCCCGCGGATGTCTATCACTTCATCGGTTTTCCTCCGCACATGGCCCGCGTGGCGGAACTGGTCACGGCCAGCGGGAGGCCTTGGGTGGTGAGCCTGTTATTGGGTGCTCCTTCGGCGGGAACAGTCAAAATGGCCACTGCTCGCAGCTGGCTGAAAGCCGCCGTCACCCGCGGCCAATCCTTGCGCACGGTTTTGCAACGGGCCCACAGGGTAATCACCATCATGCCCGCTGACTTGGAGGCGGCCAGTCACATCTACGGTTTGGACTCGCGCCGCATGCTGATCGTGCCCCACGGAGTCGCACCTGGCTTCTTCCACCGCGATCCGGGAGCGTGGTGCGCGAAGCATGGCAACGATCCATTCGTGCTGTGCGTCGGCGCCATTCAGCCGAGGAAAAACCAGTTGCTGCTCGCGCAAGCTTGCAACGCGTTGCGGCTGCCGCTCGTGCTCATCGGCCCTGTGCTGGAGTCAAACCAGCCCTATGCGGACCAAGTAGCCGCCGAGATGCGGCACAACGAACCGCTCGGAGGGCGGTGGATTCGCGGGCTGGATCGGAGTGACCCGCTGCTGGTGGCGGCCCACCACGCCTGCCGGCTCTTTGCCCTGTTGAGCACTGAGGAAACTCAGCCCATCAGCGTGCTGCAGGCGATGGCCGCGTCCCGGCCCATCTTGCTGCTGCGGTCGGGCTACACGCGACAGGTCCCGTTTGATCAGCTGCCCTGCGCCTCGTCCGCTACGCTCGAGGCAGTCAAAGCTGCCCTTCATCAAGCGTGGGGCAAAGCCACGGCCTCACAGCTATCGGAGGATTTTTCATGGCCGTCCGTGGCCGGGAAACTGGCTGAGCTGTATCGGGACGCGGTCGAAACTCGACCGTGAGCGGGATCAGATCGGCGCCGCTGCGAGTGCTGGCGCTGCGCGATCAGGGATCGCCGGCACGACTTCTTTGGCCGGGCTCACCGGCACGCGGCTCACGAGTATCCCGAGTCCGAGCCAGAGCCAGACCATCGGATCGTTCAGGTCCGTGCCAAAGTAGATGCCCACGTTGTAGCTCGCCACGTAGGCGAGCACCAGCAGGTGCAGGTCGCTGGCAAACGGATCGGTGCGGATCGCGCGGCGACTCAACTGGAAATTTCGAAGCGCATGCCAGCATTGCAGCAGCACAAAGAACACCACCGCCGGCACGCCAAAGGCGCGGGAAGCCGCGAGGTAGCCGTTGTGCGCCGACCCGGCGGCCACGTCCACGTCCACCATCGCCGACTCGTAATCAGCTCTCGTCTGAAAGACCCACGCGTTGTCCAGGCCGCCGTAGCCCTTGCCCACCCACGGCCGCTGCTGGATGTCTTCCATCGCCCGTTCCCATCGTGCCATGCGCCAGCGCATGTTCTCCATCGCGTCACTCTGATGGGCGATGCGCGGGCTGACCAGCGACAGCACCCGCAACAGGCCGACCTCGCGGGTCGGAGCGTGCTCGCCGATCAAATAGAGGACCAGCAGCAAGGTGACGCAGCCAGCTCCGGCCAGCGCTGCGTGCAGGATCCGCCAGCGCATCAGCGCGACGCACAGAAGCATGACCATCAGCATCAGAATGCCGCTGCGGCTGCCGCCCAGCACGACGGAAGCCAGCCCCAGCCCGAGCAGCGCGAGGCGCATTCCGAGCGTGGGCTGGAGCAGCTTCGGCAGCACCGCAAACATCACCAGCAGCATCCCGTAGCCCGGCAGCACCACGAAGCGGAGCAAGCCATTGTCGAACGTCGTCACGAACACGCCGAACTGGCTGAGGACGGACGCGACGGCCAGGCTGCGCGAGAACACCAGCGGGATGAAAATGCACGCCAGCCCTGCGGTGATGATGGCCAGCCAGCGCAACAGGTTCATGAGCTGCGCCCGCGTGTTGATGGTCACTCCCAGCACGACGATGAAGGCAACGCACGACGCATAGCCGAAGTAGGCGCGGAAGCCCGTGACGTGCGTGCCGATGCCTCTGGGATTGGGCAAGACCGGGTCCATGGCGTAGCGGATGGCGACCCACAGGAAAAACAGCGCTATGCCAGGCATGAGCAGCCACACCGCCGACTTCACGTCCGCCCGTCGCACCGCGCAGCGCAGGATGTATTTGACCGCGCACAGCGCGAGCACCGACGCCAGTAGCGGCACCCCGCGCACAAAGGGCACCGGCAGGACGAAGGGGCACAACAAGCCAAACGCCAGCAGCGCCGCGAAGCCCTCCGCCACGACCACCGCCGTGACCAGCACCGCACCCAGCCCGAGAATCAGGAGGAAATGGTTTTCCGTCGCCAACACGCCGCCCACCACCAGCGACAACACCAAGCAGGCGAGCGCACCTAGGAGGGCTTGGACGGGCGAGTTCATCAGGTGGCGGGCCGGCGGCCCAAATGCGCGTAGAAGGATGACAGACGCCCGGCCTGCCCGGCCATACAGAAAACGCCTTGAGCGGGCCGCCGCGCCGGCCAGCGACTTTCGGAGCGCGCCCTGGCCGCTTGGGTCAACGCGGCGGCCACGCTCGCTGAGTCCAGTCCGGCGGCGCGAAACACGCCGTCCTGGCCCAGCGGCGCGGCCAGTTCATCCAGAAACGTCCCTTGCAGCACCACCAAGCAGCAGCCACGGGCGTAGGCTTCGAGGATGACCAGCCCAAATGACTCAGGTTCGCCCAAGTGCACGAAGATGTCGCCGCTCGTGAGTGACTCCGCCCAGTCTGCCGACCACGAGTGCAGGGTGACGGCCGTGTCCCCGGCACACGCCGCCTCGATGGCTCGTTGATGCTCCGGGTTGGTTGGCGCGGAGGAATGGCCGAAGAGCGCCAGTTCCGCGTCCGCGCCAGTCGTCCGCCAGTGGCGGAACGCGTCGATCAGCACATCTAGATGCTTGCCGGGCACGAAGGCCCCGGCCGCAACGAAGCGCAGCCGTCCGGTGCCGGCTTGCGGTGGCGTGGCTGGCCAGTCCACATCCGGAAACAGGATGAACGACTGATCCGGCACCGCACCAAAGTGCCGGCAGGTCTTGGGCGAGTTGAAAATCCACTCCGCGCCACCGAGCCGGCGCAGCCCATGGTAAATCCACGGCCGGGCCGGGAGAAAGTGCGCGTGCAGCACCACGGGCGAGCGCGTCCACCGGCCTGCGAGGCTAGCGGCCACTAGGCCCACGCGGCTGTGCGCGTGCAGCACCACGCGGCCCTCTCGCTTCAGCCAAGCAGACATCAGCCGCGCCTCACGCCAACCGGCGAGCGCGTCGTGAAAGACGGAACCGTTCGTCTGCGTCGCCTCGCCGGCGCAGACGAACCGTTCACTGGCTGAGGACGGGGCGAATTCCCGATGCATCCAAATTCGTTGCGCGACTCCGTCAAGCGGAAGCCGCGCGATCCGGGCCACGACGCTCGCGGTGCCACCTTCGAGCTTCGTCCCGCCCAGCACGTGCAGGACCTTCACGTTGTCCGCGCTCATGAGGCGGGCGGCAGCGGATGGGCGGGCGCGCAGCCGAAGAGGCCCTTGATCCGCCGCACGAACGAGCGCAGCCAGCGCTGCCGGCGCAGTGGCTCGGTGAGGAGATAGAAACGGACGTTGAACTCGCCTCGGTCGAAGTAGCCCAGGCCCAGCTTGCGCCGCACACGCAGGAAGGTCTCGTAGTGCGCCGCCATGTGCGCGTCCATCAGTGAGCCGGGCCGGCGGTGGTAGATCGCCAGCACGTCGGGGATCGGCTGGCAGCGGAACTCCTTCATCGCGCGCACGGTCCACTCGTAGTCCATCGCGTAGCGGATGCTGACATCCAGCACGCCCACGCGCTCATACACGGAACGATGCACCCAAGTCGCGGCCTGGTTGATGGCGATGCGCGTGCCCAGCAGCTCCTTCAAGTTGTAATCCCACGGCGGCAAGACCTCCTCCACGGTGCCGTCGTAGCCGCGCAGCTCCTCCGCGCCGCAAAACACCCGCGCCTCCGGAAACCGCGCCGTCGCCGCCTTGAAATTCACCATCGCGCCGGGGGCCAGCTCATCGTCGGCGTTGAGCCACAGAATCCATTGGCCGGTCGCGCGCGCGATACCCTTGTTGACCGCGTCAGACAGGCCGCGGTCCCTCTCGGAGATGAACCGGACATCAGGCTGGGCTTGCAGCCACTCGACCGTCCCGTCCTTGGACCCGCCATCAATGACCCAGTGCTCGATCTCGCCCGGAGCCATGCCTTGCGCGCGCACGGAGGCGAGGTTGCGGGGCAGGAACGCGCGCGCATTCAGGGCGGGCGTGACGATGCTGAAGAACGGTCGGCTCATGCGGCGCGTGAATTCACCGGCCAAATATCGAAACCCGCCGTGGCGAACACAATGCCATTGTTACCTGAGGCCGCCGCGTCACTTGCCACGCCCCTTCACCTTCTCCGCCTCCGCGTCGTAATCGTAGAACGGCTTGCGGAACTTGTAGAGCAGCCAGTGGGCGAAGCCCGCCAGTGGCGAGCGGTAGCCCAGCCACGCGAGGAACGAATTGTTGAAGCACAGCAGCCCGGGGTAATCCGTCCATGCCCGCTGTAAATAGAACTTCTCCTTCAGAAAGGGCTCCAGCGGCTGGCTCACTTGGATCGCGTGGTAGTCCGTCCACCAGCCCGCGCGGCGGAAGTGCCGCAGGTAACGCAAACGCGCCTCGTCCACCTGCATCAGCCGGCAGCAGACCCGGTCGGCGGCGACTAGGTCGTTGGCCACGAGCAGCCAGTTCAGCGCGACTGGGTTGCCCTGCATCGGCCCGGTGCCGTTGAGGCCGAAGCGCCCATCCACCACCGCATACGCGCGCGGCAGCCGGCGGCAGACTTCATAAATCGTCGCCGGGAAAAACGGGTGGAGCTTGAGCCGCTCGGCGGGCTCCTGGATGCAGCCCCACTGGTTCTTCAGCGCGAGCGACACCTGCGTGTTCATGTGAATCTTCGGCACCGGCAGCGTGAGGAAGGCGTCCACCTTGTGCAGCAACAGCTTGGGCAGCGGCACCGCGAGCGTCCGCCAGCCGCCGCACACGGGGATGGACTCAGACTCGGTGTAGCTGAGGTTGACCACCTCGGCGCCGGTGGCCCGGGCCAGTTCGGTGATGCCCGTCTTGGCGAACACCTCATCCATGGAGAAGCGGTTGTAGCCGCCGCTGTCCGCCTCGCCGATAATGACGCGGAAACCGCGTTCGCGCAGCGCCTCCACTACAGCCTTGAGGCACTCAAACGAAGTCATCACGCCGGGCCGATAGACGGGGAACGTCAAGTTCGGTTTGAGGAACACCGTCCCGCCCGCCGGCACCTCCCGAAAGAAGCCGACGTGTTCCAAGCCCGCGAGCACCGGCGAGCGGTAGTCGTCCCCGAGGTGGTCGAGGAAGACCAGCGGGTTGGCGGGACGCGACGTCATCACGCGGGATTCTGCGGCGAACCGGCGCGCTCCTTCAACACCTCGCGATAAAGCGCCTCCAATTCGTTGACCGTGTTCGCGAACGAGAACTTGCTCTCCAGCCGGGAGCGGCCGACCGCGGCCATTCGCTCACGCAGTGCGACATTGCGCAACAGCACTTCGAGCTTGTCCGCCAGGGCCGAGGCGTCGCCCGGTGGCACGAGGAAACCCGTCTCGCCCTCGGCCACGATGCTCAAGGGCCCGCCGATAGCTGTGGCCACCACCGGGCAGCCCATGGCCATCGCCTCGAGCACGACGAGCCCGAACGGTTCAGCCTGTGCCGAGGGCAGCACGAACACATCCATGGCCGCGTAGGCTGGCCGCGGGTCGGCCAGCTCGCCGGTCAGCACCACATCGCTGGCGAGGCCGAGTTCGTTGATGAGCTTGCGCAGTCGCTCGCCGTGTTCCTCGTTGCCGGGCGCGGGCGCGCCGACGAGCAGCAGTTTGGCGGCGAGGCCGCGTTGCTTCAGGCGCGCGGCGGCTTGCACGAGCACCTCCTGCCCCTTGCGCACGAACTTGATCCGCCCCACGCAGCCGATGACGGGGCCGGAGCCGAGCTGAAACTTCGCCTTTGCCTCGGCACGCGAACCGGCAGCCGTCGGCGGATACTCTTCTAGCGGCAGGCCATCGAACAACACGCAGGTCTTCCGGCGATTGGGAAACTGCGCCGCGATGGCCTCGGACATGCACGGGATGCGCGTGGAGAACGCGTGCAGGTAAAGCCAGTAGAATTTCCACCCAGTGCGGAATTCGTCGAAAATCTCGCGTATGTGCCATACGTGCGGCACACCAGCGAGGCATGCGGCCAGCGCGGGCGACGGCATGACGGCGGTGTTCGTATGCACCAGCGCGATGCGCTCGCGCCGGATCAGGTTGACGAAGCGCAGCACGTTGAACGGAAAGCCGAGGAAGAAACCGAACGCTCGCCATGACTTGAGCCGCGCGCGATCCACAATCGAAAGGCCGGGATCCACGATGACCTGCATCCCCAGCGCCGCGATCCGCTCCTGTAGCGGCCCGGGCTGCGGCACCACGACCACCGGCTCAAAACCGCGCTCCCGCAACGGCGGCAGAACCCTAAGCAGCGCGCGGCTCGCGCCGTAAAGGTCGGCGCTGTTGTTAACGTAGAGAATACGCGGGCGCGATGGCACGATAATGGTTGTAGCCTATGAGGATAATGCGGAGTGGGTCAGCAAAAATTCCGGCGGCATGGGGATAATTGCAAAGCGGCGGAAAGGCGGCGCGTTGGCCAACACTTTGCACTTTGAACTTTGGGGCTGCGCCCCTAGTTTTGCGCGCATTTCGCATGGCGCTACAACTGTTCAACACGCTGACCCGCTCGGTGGAGAGGTTCGTTCCCTTGGATTCCGCCGGTAAACGCGTAGGAATGTATTGCTGCGGGCCGACGGTCCACGACTTTGCGCACATCGGAAACTTCCGCACGTTCGTCTTCGCCGACCTGACGCGGCGCTATCTGGAGTTTCGCGGCTTCGCGGTGCTCCATGTGATGAACATCACAGACGTGGAGGACAAAATCATCAAGCGGGTGAGGGAACGGCAAACGACGCTGCGCGAGTTCACTAGTAAGCATGAGACCGAATTCCTGGCGGACTTCGAGTCGCTCCAATGCCGCCGCCCGCACATCCTGCCGCGTGCCACGGAGCACATTCCGGAGATCATTTCGCTGATTGAGAAACTGGTCGCGCGCGGCATCGCGTATCAGGCGGCGGACGGCTCGGTTTATTTCAGCATCACGAAGTATCGCGGCTGCGGCTGTTGCTACGGGCAGCTCGTGAACCTGGACTTTGAAGCCATGCGCGTGGGCGAGCGCGTGGCCTGCGACGAATACGACAAGGAAGCTGTGGCTGACTTTGCGTTGTGGAAGCGGCGCGTGCCAGAGGATGGCGCGGTGTTCTGGCCGAGCCCGTGGGGTGAGGGCCGGCCCGGCTGGCACATCGAGTGCAGCGCGATGAGCATCAAGCATCTTGGCGAGAGCTTCGACCTGCACTTGGGCGGCGAGGATCTGACGTTCCCGCACCATGAGGACGAGATCGCTCAAAGTGAGGGCGCGTTAAACTATCCACCGGGCCGCCGATTCGTGAAGCACTGGATGCACAGCTCACACCTGCTTGTAGAAGGCAAGAAGATGAGCAAGTCGCTCGGCAACTTTTTCACACTGCGCGACCTACTGGCAAAGGGCTTCAGCGGCCGGGAAGTTCGCTACCTGCTGCTTTCGGCCCATTATCGATCGCAGTTTAACTTTACCCTCGACGGGCTTGCGGGCGCGCGCGCGTCGCTGGCGCGGCTGGATGAGTGCGTGGGCAAACTGCGCGAACTCGCGGACGCGCCAAGTGCGCCCCAAGAGCATGACTTGCTAGTGGCGTTTACTAAGGCAATGGACGATGACTTGAACATCTCTGCCGCTTGGGGCGCGGTCTTCGAGTGGGTAACGGAGACGAACAGGAAGCTGGCGGCAAACGAGCTGACGAGGCCACAGGCGGCAGCGGCCTTGGCGGCGTGGAATCGCGTGGACGAAGTCTTCGGCCTCGGCGGGCCGAAGTCTGAGGAAGTGCCTGCTGCGGTACTTGCACTAGTCGAGCAACGGCAGGCTGCACGCCAAGCGAAGGATTTTAAGCGCAGCGACGTAGTGCGCGACCAATTAAAAGCGCTCGGCTGGATAGTCGAGGACACGCCAAAGGGGCCGCGCGTGAAACGAATTTGAGGGAAGATTGGGTGCGGAATTAAGATTGCGAGCAGGGGAACAACAGGATGTTGCGCGAACCGGAGGTTCTTGCTCTTAATCCAAATCTTAACCCTAATCGTTTCCGAAGTTTCAAATGCCCGGTCTATTTATCACGTTTGAAGGCACTGAAGGTGGCGGCAAGAGCACGCAGATCGCCTTGCTGGCCGAGCGGCTGCGCAAACTCGGTCATCGCGTGCGAGTGCTGCGCGAACCGGGCGGCACGCCCATTGGCGAGGAAATTCGCCACCTGCTCAAGCACCACCCCGCTAACGAGGTCATGACGCCCGAAGCTGAATTGCTTTTGATGAACGCCAGCCGCGCACAACTGGTGTTGGAGGTCATCCGGCCCGCGTTAAAGGCCGGGGAAATCGTGCTTTGTGACCGCTTTTACGATTCGACCACCGCTTACCAGGGGCATGGCCGGCAATTAAACCTCGCATTAGTCAAGTCAGTGGTTGACTTCGCTGTCGGGCGGACGCGACCCGACCTCACGCTGCTGTTGCACGTGCCACCTGAGGTCAGCGAAGTGCGACGCCGCAATCGGCAAGCCAGAACCACCAGCCCACGCGACCGTTTTGAGGAGGCCGACCGCGCCTTCTTCCGACGTGTGGAGCTTGGCTTTGCAGAAATCGCCCAGGCCGAACCCAAGCGCGTGCGTAAGGTGGACGCAACAAAAGGCATCGAAGCTGTGCATGACGACATTTGGCAGCTCATCGCGCCGCATTTATCGCCAGCGGGTAACTAGCGTTACCGCCACCGAGGTAATTGACGTTTGGCCTTCCCTCCTGCCGTGCGTTCCGCTGCTGGTATTATTTTAGCGCGCCTCTCTTGCTTACCGAAAACCGCAAAACCGTCGTTTCACTTTGTCAGATTTAACACGCAATTTCCCCACCGCCCAAAGTTGAAAAGAACGTCAATCGGCACTCGCACGACTGAGGCGTTCTGGTCAGCTGAACGCGGTTGGCAGTTCGCTTCTCCCCGGGCAGACAACAATGGTGAAAAAAACAGTGCGGGCCTACCAAGGCGATCCTTGCGGGCAACTGGTTTGCTTGCTCGCAGATTTTCCCTCCCGCTTACCGCTTGTCGGAAGTAAATCCTGCGCTAGTTTGCGGTGGTGAACATAGACCACTCCGTTGCGGCGCACTGGCACGATGGCTTCGACGATGCCGGGCTGCGCGCGTGGGCGGAGGGGCTGCGCGCGAGGTTACGGGCGCCGAAGGTTTCCCTCGGGCTGGTGTTCATGTCGCCGAAGTTCTTCCCGCACGCGCGCGAGACACTCGAAGTGCTGCGGGTTCACGCACAGATTCCGCTGCTCCTGGGCTGCTCCAGTCAGGGCCTTATCGCCAACGCAATGGAGGTCGAGGAGGACGCCGGGCTGGTGCTCGCGCTGCATTACTTGCCTGGCTCAGACCTAAAAGCCGTCCGCTTCACGCAGGCGCAGATAGAGGAGTGCAGCAACCCCGCTTACTGGCACGCGGAGACCGGCGTAGGGGCGGAGGCGAGCAACGGCTGGCTAGTATTTGCTGACCCTTTCAGCCTCGACGCGGAGGCTTGGCTGAAACAATGGAACGAGGCTTACGCGCCGCTGCCGATTCTAGGTGGGCTGGCTAGCGGGGACCTCGCCGAACGCGAAACGCAGGTGTATCTCGACAGCGAAGTATTCGAGGATGGGGGCGTGGCGTTGTCGGTCGGTGGAGCGGTGCGGCTGCAGGGCGTCATCTCGCAGGGCTGCACGCCGATTGGTGAGACGTGGACAATCACGCAGGCAGAGCGGAATATCATCGCCCAGATTGGCAACCGGCCAGCCTATCAACGACTAGTCGAGACTTTCGAACAACTACCGCCAGCGGAGCAGCAACAGGCGCGCGGCAACCTCTTCGTCGGTCTGGTCATCAATGAGTATCTCGAAGAGTTCCACCGCGGCGATTTTCTCATCCGAAATCTCGTGGGAGCTGATCCCACTTCCGGCGCGCTGGCCATTGGCGCGCTACCGCGGCTAGGTCAAACCGTGCAATTTCAGCGGCGAGACGCGCAAGCGGCGACTGAAGACATGGCGGAGATGCTGGCGCGGGCCAAGCGGGAACTGGCCGGCGGTGAAGTCTTGGGCGGCGTGCTGTGCTGCTGCAACGGACGCGGCCGCCGACTCTTCGGCAAGCCGAGCCACGACGCGCGCATGGTGCAAGAGCGGCTTGGCCCGACGAGCCTGACAGGCTTTTTTTGCAACGGTGAAATCGGGCCGGTGGGAGAGAAGAACTTTCTGCACGGCTACACCGCGGCACTGGCCTTGTTCGTGCGGAAGTAACGGGGGTAATCTTTCGCTAAAGCGAGCGCGGCTATGGTGCGCACGGCAGGACTTGAACCTGCACGATGTTACTCACTAGAACCTGAATCTAGCGCGTCTGCCAATTCCGCCACGTGCGCGCACGCAACTTGTGAGTGCGTCAAAAGGATTACTGCGCTCCAAGGAGGGGGCAAGCGCAATCTCGCCGCCAAACGGCGCGGCGTTCTGTCCGGGCGGTTCGGCACTACAGAAACCGCGTTGAAGATGCCCGCCTGCCATGCGTCGGGACTGACGATGCTGCCCCGTTGCCTTCACCCTAGCGCCCTGATGGCCGCCTTGCTCGGCGCGGCTTACGCTGCCCAAGCGGTCGAGCCGTTCGCCTCCTACGTTTTTCCGGCGGGTGGCCAGCGCGGCACGACTGTTCACGCGCGCGTCGGCGGCTGTTACTTCCATGGCGAGGCAAACTTCGAGTTGCTGGGTCCCGGGGTGTCCGGGCCGGCGCGTGTCCGCGAAACCAACACAGTTTGGTTCGAGGGTCCGCTCATTGTCCAACCGGCGTCGCAGCGCAGCGAGGATTATCCACGTGACCATGCGGTAGCTTTCCGCATCACGGCGGATGCGCCAATCGGTGAGCGACACTGGCGGGTTTGGACCGCACAGGGCGCGACGCCCGCGATGAAGTTTATAGTTGGCGAATTGCCTGAGATCACCGAAGCCGAGCAGGAGGGCGAGTCGCAGCCTGTCGCGGTAACGCTGCCCGTCACCATCAACGGCCGCATTTTCCCGCGCGAGGACTTGGACGTTTGGGAGTTCTCCGCCCGGGCCGGTCAAGCAGTCACACTCACCGTGGCGGCGCAATCCCTCGGCTCGCCGCTTCAAGCCCGCCTCGCCGTACTCGATGCTGCCGGACGCGTGCTGCAGGAGGCGATCGCCACCCAGCGCGCGGACCCGGGCCTGCTTTTCACCGCGCCCGTTACCGGCACCTACCGCGCCCGCATCGAGGATGTGAACGCCAGCGGGCTCCAAAACCACGTCTATCGCCTCACCATTTCAGACCAACCGGTCGTCACAAGCGTTTTTCCGCTAGGGGGCAAACGCGGTGAGAGCATGACGCTCGAACTTACTGGCCACGGGCTTCCGGTGAAGTCAGTAAACGTCAAACTTGCCCCCTCGAACAACGGCACGACTTCCATCCCTCTCACGGCGCATGGCAAGACTTTCGCCAACGCGCTCCTTGAGGTCGACGATCTGCCTGAGCACATCCACTCTGGCACGGCGGCGACCTTTAACGCGCCGGCCATGCTGAACGGCCGCATCGCCGCACCCGGCGCAACGAATTGGTGGCGCTTCGCGGCAAAGAAAGGTGACGTGCTCGAGCTTTCCCTCGCTGCGCCGCGGCTTGGCAGCCCGCTCACCCCCGTGCTGACCATCACAGATGCGGCAGGTAAATCCGTGGCCCGCGCTGAACTAGCTCCGGGCGATGTGAATGACCTAGGGCTAAACTTCAAGGCTCCCGCGGAGGGCGCGTTTACCGTGCACGTGACCGACCGTTTCGCATCACGCGGCGGGCCGGACTTCACCTACCGGCTCCGCGCAGCGCTGCCGGCCACAACACCGGATTTTCAAATCACGCTTGCGAGCGACGCTTTGACCGTCATCCGAGAAATGGCGGACGGCGAAGCGGTGGCCCAGGGCAAGCCCAAGCGCGGCAAGCAACAGCCGGGTAAACTTAAGGTAAACATTGCCGCCACCGCCGGCCTAAAGGCGGACATTGAGCTTGAGGTCATCGGCCTCCCCTCGGGCGTCACGGTGAGCGGTACCAAAATCCCCGCCGGGCGTAACACGGCTGACCTCAGCTTTTCCGCCGAGCCCACAACCAAAATTACCGCCACACGTCTCACCGTGCGCGGCACTGCCAACGTCAACGGTGAGCCGATCACACGCACTGCCACGCTGCCTTCAC
>Ga0194132_10007571_pt1 | contig 16099 bp, 13 predicted proteins | sample TA2KigOf80mmetaG_FD_148612 | JGI IMG/M metagenome (GOLD analysis project Ga0194132, IMG submission 148612) | Freshwater microbial communities from Lake Tanganyika, Tanzania - TA2015054 Kigoma Offshore 80m | ecosystem: Environmental > Aquatic > Freshwater > Lake | place: Tanzania: Lake...
CCCGCGCCTCCGTCGCCGCCCAGAGTCGGCGCGACCGCTCCGTGAAGACCGGCGCCAAGGCGGCATGTTTCGCCCGGAGCGTGGCCACGGACACACGTCACCGTACCATGCGCCACGTGGCGGTACAGGAGGATACTATTCAGTGATTGTCTGACAGATCCTTAGCCTCAACGATGCCGGTCACGTCCTTGGAAACAGCAGCGTCGATTCGGGCAGCCACGCCTTCGTCTGGACGCCTGCGACCGGCATGGTCGACCTCACACCGGACGACCCCGGCTTTGCGACGGCGAACGACATCAACAATGTCGGGCAGGTCGTGGGACAGACGGGCAACAGACGCGCGTTCCTGTGGTCTGCCGCGACCGGACGGGTCGATCTGGGCACGCTGGGCGGCCCACGATCTGAGGCTAAGGCCATCAACGACGCGGGTCTGGTGGCCGGTGTCAGCCAGATAGCCAATGAAGGCTGGCACCTGTTCGTGTGGACGCCCAGCGCCGGCATGGTCGATCTGGGCGCCTTCGGGTCCGGCCAGGCACTCGAGGTCAAAGACATCGACGAACGTGGACGAATCGTCGGCACGGGCCCGGTCGCGCTCACGGGCCCTTCCCGACACGCGTTCCTGTGGCGAGCTGGTGACGGATTCACGGACCTCGGCGCGACTGTCACTGGTGAGAGTGGTGCGCTCTGCATCAACGGTGACGGAGTTGTGGCCGGGTTCGGTCCTGGCGGCGCGCAGCTTTGGCGTCCGCGCTCGGACCTCGCGGTGGACTTTGGGCCGGCCGCCGGCCTCTGGCTCCTCGAAGGCTCGAACTGGCGACAACTCTCGCGCTCTGCACGAGCGATGGTTACCGGCGATCTCGATGGCAACGGGGCCGACGATCTCGTCGTCAGCTTCGGCCCCGGCGTGGGCGTCTATGCCTGGATGAACCACCGCACGTGGCGTTTCATCCATCCCGGAAACCCGGACTTGATGGTAACCGGTGACTTGGGTGCGTCGGGACTCGACGAGATCGTCTTCAACTTCCCTGGCCAAGGCGTCTGGCGCTGGCGCGCCGACGTGTGGACACAAGTCCACCAGCGAAATGCCGAGCGGATCGTGGTGGCGCAAATGGACGGCATCGGTGGCCCGGATCTGGTGTTGGATTTCCCGGGGGCCGGCCTCTGGCAACTGCCAAATCTCACCACGTGGACCGGAATCCACCCCTTGGGGAGTACGCTGCTGGCGTCAGCCAACCTGGACGGCACCGGGCCCGACGAGCTGATCGTCGGGTTCAAGAACGCAGGCCTTTGGATCTACGGCCCCGCGCAGACGTGGCGTATGCTCCACAGCCGCACGCCTGCGGCGCTTGTCACGGGGGACATCGACGGCAACGGGCAGTCGGACCTCGTGATCGACTTGGGCGGCGGTGCCGGGCTGTGGACGTATCAGAACGGCGCCATGTGGAGCCTGCTGCACATGCTTCCCCTCGAAACGCTCGCGATCGCCGACGTCGACGGCACCGGCGCGGCCGATGTCATCGTCGATTTTGGACCAGGCGTCGGACTGTGGAAGCTCACGAATGGCGCCTCATAGGAGCGAGTCCATGGATTGAGCCCGATCGCGGTGACACCGGGACGCTTTCACTAGGCAGGGATCCACGAGGAGCCGTTTCGTCCGCTCAACTCTTCAGCCCTGAGGCGCCTCGACTCTCTGATCGCGCAGGCCGGGGGGCTCCCACTCAGCGTCCGCGTTCTCGGCGGGCAATCGCGACACGAAAGCCGATCGTCGCTCGGCGGACGCCCGGGTCGGCGGCGCCACGGACGGTGGTTCGGACGTTCTGTGCCGTATCGGCGAACGAACCGCCGCGCATCACCCACAGGGCATCCTGGGTCGTTGTGCGGTTGTCGTCTTCGAGATTGTAGGGATACGGTTGATAGGGACTCAGCGTCCACTCCCAGACATTGCCGCTCATGTCGAGCGAGCCATAGGAGCACTCGGGACACGACACGCTGCCCACAGCCCTGACGCTCGTCGTCCCAAAGTTCGCGCGATCCTGTCTGGGGTCGGCGCCCCACGGATACCGATGGCCGCCGGCGCCGCGCGCAGCTTTCTCCCACTCCGCCTCGGTCGGCAACGTGACCTCCCACCCACTGCCCAACAGCTCTTTGATCCGCGTTGGCGTCCGTGGCCAGGCTTCCAGCGTCTTGCCGAGCCATCGGCAGTACGCCAACGCGTCTGGCCAGGACACGAACGCCATGGGCTGAGCGGCCCGCCCGCCGATTTCGAGCGTCAAGGACGGATCCAACGGATGACCGGTGGCGCTCACGAACGAGAGATATTGCGCGACGGTCACCTCGTAGCGTCCCAGATAGAACTCGGGCACGTCCACCGTGCCCTGGGCTGTCGCGGGAGACCACCGCTCGTTGTCGAACGCCAGCGGATCCAGTGCCTTGTCACTGCCCATTGAAAACGTGCCACCGGGAATCGGAACGAAGCCAAGCAGGTAGTCGGTGGGGAGCCACCACGCGTCGGCCCGAAATCGACTGCCAGACTGCACCGCCGCCAAGGCTTTCGACCACGCCGTATGGCGAGGTTGGGTGGATCGTTGTGACGTGAGAATCAACGCTGAACCGGCGGCCGCCGCGAGAACGGTGGCCCAGCCGATCCAGGTGAAGCGGGTGCCGCTCAACGCACGGCCACCAGGAGCAGCGTTCTGAGACGACGTCCCATCTCCAGAATTGTACGCCGTCGTGGTCCAGGCACGCCTGAAGCGGACACGTCGTGCGCTCGCTGTCACAGAGATGTCACAACTTCTCCGCACGGTTGCCGTCGGGGACGACGTTACAATCGTGAGACCGCTCGTGCCCCCTCGCCAGCGCCACGGCGGCTCTCAGGGAGGATCGTATGAATCGTCGAAGGTTCGCCATGCACACCGCAACGCTCATGAGTGCGTTCGCGCTCGCCGCTTCGCCCTTGCTGGCAGGTCAGCGGGCTGGCGGCGGTACCCGGCAGGGACAAGGGCGACCTGATGGAGTTGGTGGCCCCCCAGCGGGCGGCGGCAGGCCGGACGGGGCACGTCCGCCGAATCGAGGCGGACGGCCCGACGGCACGGCGAAACCACCGAGAGGCGGTGGACGGCCGGATGGTGCGACCGGACGGCCCGACGGCACGGCGCGACGACGCGGCGGTCGCGGGTAGAGCTGAGAGGATGGCGGCGACATCGGCGTCAGGCACGAGATTGCTGCGGAGCGCCACCTGAGCTCGGCCGGTCGGACTGAAAGTTGCGGGCGACCCTTCAGGGTCGCCCGCTTTCGTGTGACGCCTCGCCCAAGTCTCCGAACGGACCCTTACCGCGCCGGTCGGGTCTTCCCCCTTCCGCCGGGCCTACCACCGTCAGGTCGACTCTGCCACCACTGATGTATCCGGTCTCGCTGTGCGGTCAGTTCGGCCTTCTGCGCCGGCGTCAGGATGGCCAGCGCGTCGGCGTGCAGATGCGCCCGAGCGACGGCAAGCGCGGACGCCGCGGCCCCCAGTTCGGCAGCCTTGTTCTCGTCGACCACTCCGCCATCGGCTGACGCCATCAGTGCCCGTCGAGCGTCAGCGAGCTGTCGCATCAGCGCAGACCCCTCATCACGGCGGGATTGCGCCAACGCCCGCAACTGCTCACGCTGCGTCTCCGTCAGGCTCCCCAGCCCCATGATCGGTCCCAGCCCGAACGCTTCCCTGCCCGGACCAAATCCCGGCCCGGGCGGGCCCCCACGACCTCGTTCATGCCGCGGCCCACCGGTCGGACCCTGCGCCGCCACGTCCGCCATCGTTGCGCCCACGAGCAGTACGGAGAGCGCGACGCCGACGGTTCCGATGGTCCGAGTCACCCTCTTCTTGTCCTTGAACATCGACAACCTCCTCACCCCATTGGACGGTACGCCGCGTGACGGGCGCGCGTCTGACTCGTGAAAAATCGGTGACAAGGCCCCGCGGCGACCCGCGGATGCGAGAATTGTCGTGATGACCGCGGCGTCTCGCTCGGTGCTCGTGGTAGAGGATGACCCACACATCCAGGAGCTCGTCTGCCTGCACCTCGGCCTCGATGGCTATCACTGCGAGCCTGTGGCGACCGGCACTGACGCGCTGAAGACGCTCGGCGAACGGACCGTGGACGTCGTGGTTCTCGACGTCATGCTGCCCGGCGTCGACGGAATTGCCGTCTGTCGCGCCATCCGGCGGCAAGGTCTGAACCGTCAGACGCCGGTGCTGATGCTGACGGCGCGCCGCGAGGAGTCCGACACGGTGGTCGGCCTCGAGAGCGGGGCCGATGACTACCTGACCAAGCCGTTTGGCGTGCGCGAACTGGTCGCACGCGTCAATGCGCTGACGCGACGGGCCAGCCGCCACGCGGACGACTCGCCGCAACGAACGGTGTCGCTGCACGGCATCGAGCTGGATCCGGCCCGACGCACGGTCCGCGTGCGCGGGGCGCTGGTTGAAACCACGCGGCAAGAGTTTGCGCTGCTCTACACACTCGCCTCGCAGCCGGGCGTCGTCTTCTCACGGCAACGGCTGCTGGCCAAGGTCTGGCAGGGGCAGGCGTTCGTCACCGATCGCAGCGTCGACACATTGGTGAAGCGCGTTCGTCGAAAAGTCGAAGTGGACCCGAGCGCCCCCCGCATCGTCCAGACGATCTGGGGCGACGGCTACAAGTGTGCGGACGCCTGAGACGCGAGCGCTCAGCATGGCTGCCCAGAACCAGACCGCCACGCCCCGTCGCTGGTTCCGCAGCCTGTACTGGCGGATGGCATTCGGTCTGGCTCTGACGGTCGCCCTGACCATCGCGGTTCAAACCGCGGTCGTCTTCTATCTCCTGTCACGCGCAGGTCCGCCAGCCGGCCCAGCGCCGCCAGGGTTCACGCGACTCGTCGCCGGTGATCTCTCGCGCGCACTGACAGCGGATCCCAAACTCGACCTTGCTGGGTTCGTGCAGGCCGAGTACGGCGATCGCGTCTTCCCGTTCGTTGTCGTGCTTCGCGACGGGCGCGCCACGAACCACGATGGCACCGGTGTCCCGGAACCCGCCCTCCGTCAGGCGCGGCGCATCCTGGATACGCTCCCGGCGGGTTCGTCCGACTCGGGATCGGGCTCGATCCGGAGACGGAGCGCTCGCGGCGCCGACCGTATCAACCGAGACCGCGGCGGACCCGAGGGGCCCGGGATCCAAGGACGCGGAGGTCCCTTCCGTGGTCGAGGGCGCGGGGGGCCTGGCGACCTGCGGTGGCCGGCCCTCATTCACGTCGACGGCAACGTCGCGGGGGTCGTCCTCGCGACGCCGCAAACGCTCGCGGGTCGTCTCGGCCCGACGCTCGCGGCGACAGGCACCCTGGCGCTCATCTTCGCCACCGTGCTCACGTCGGTCGCCGTGCTTGGACCGGTGCGGCGCAGGTTGGCGGACCTCGAGCGAGCGGCGAAGGCGGTGGAGTCCGGAGACCTGTCGGCGCGGGCGCGCAACGATGGCGCCGACGAGGTGGCTGGTCTGGCGCGCGCGTTCAACAGCATGACCAGTCGTCTGGACGAACGCGCGCAGGAGCTCGCCAATCACGAACGCGCTCGCCGACTGCTGCTCGCGGACGTGTCGCACGAGCTGAGCACGCCGCTGACGTCGATGCGCGGGTACCTCGAAACGCTCGCCATGCCAGGCACGAACACCGATCAAGCTACTCGCGATCGCTACCTTCAGATTGTCAGCGACGAGACGCGTCGGCTGGAGGCGATCGTTGGCGATCTCCTCGACCTCGCCCGGCTCGAGGCGGGGGGTACCACCATCGACCGAGACGATGTCGCAGTCGAGGCGATCTTCGGCGCCGTCGAAGCGCGTCAGCTGCGCGTGGCCGCCGCAAAAGGGGTCGCACTGCGTTCGTCCATCGAACCGGGATCAGAAATCCTGCGTGGTGACGCGCGCCGAATCGAGCAGTCGCTGCACAATCTCGCCGCGAACGCCGTGCGCCACACACCGACGGGTGGATCAGTCACCGTCGCGAGCCGACGCGCGGGCGGAGACGTGGTCCTCTTGGTACGTGACACGGGTGCAGGCATCGCGCCCGAGCATCTGCCCCGCTTGTTCGACCGGTTCTACAAAGTGGAGGCCGCGCGAGGCACGTCTGCACAGGGCAGCGGCCTCGGCCTCTCTATTGTCAAGGCGATTGTCGATAGTCACGGCGGCACCGTGAACGTCATCAGCTCATCGTCGGGCACGACGTTCGAGCTGCACCTGCCGGCTGGCGACGAGTGACGTGTCGCTGAGTACGCCGCTGCGGCGCGCACGGCGAAGAGGTGCGCGGCGAACCCGTTCACGTGTTCACTAGTTGGCGCCGGAGGCAGTGGCGCACGCGAACGACCACCCATGCTCGCAGGCGCGGGCGTAGAGCTCCGGTTCGGGCATCTCGAGCAGATTCGGGCCTCCTTCGCGCACCAGCAGGCGCAAGTCCAGGGCACGCGGATCGGCTCGCGCCGCTGGGTTGTGCTGGAGGAGATTCACGCACGCCGGCTGAAATCTCGTCTCGCAGCCGCGCGAGAAGTGCCGATTCGCGGCTTCGAGGTCACGCGCCACGATCGAGCCATCGGCGTAGTGACGACCCAGCTCGTTGCACGCCCAGCCGGAGTTGTCCTGGCAGTAGCTCGTCTCGAGCTGCAGGAGACGGTCACACGCCGAGGCCCGACCGTCGGCGCACGCCTGTTGCCAGAACGGAAGGCGATCCCCTGGATGCCGACCGTCGGTGCGGCCCAACGCCGTCATCGTACCGAACAGCAGGATCCAAACGGCCATGTGCGGCACGTTGGCGCGACCCAGCGGTGGATCGAGACCCAACCGATGCAGAAACGAACCCGCCCCGATCGCTTGCGTCGCGCGGTCGATCCACGGCACCAAGAGGTTCAGCACGGGGACACAGAGCAGCTTGTCGTAGAACGTCGGTGCACCGAACGCAAACAGAATCGAATAGAGCGCGAATACGCTCCCGCCGTACAACACCCCGAAGATCAGCTTGCCGAGCGGCGCCTTCGGGGAAGTCGAGGGATCCGTCACCAGCAAGTGCAGCCCGAGAAACACGGCCGACGGGATCTCCGAGTCCAGGAAGTACGGGACACCCCTGGTCGCCGAGTAAAAAGCGCTGAGGCCGAAGAGCATCGCGGCCGCGCCGGTCGTAACCAGGGTCACCGAGAAGAAGTACATGACGACCAGGCCAACGCCAAAGAGCACGACGTAGATGTGCGGCCCGAGGCCGAGCGTGCTGGCGATCTCCGGTCCCCACGTCAGGTGCGTCGTGCCGGTGGCGATCAGCAAGAACGAAAACAGCCCGAGCGAGAACGCAGACGGGTTGAAGATGTGAGTGGACTTCCCATCGCGTTGCCAGCGGACGAGCTCCTTGCCCATCACGCCCATGGCGACGAGAACGAACTGCAAGTAGAACCAATCGTCACGGAACCAGAGAAACAGGTTCGTGCTGAAGATGATCGGTAGCGGGCCGAAGCCGAGGACGTAACTGCCCAGACGCGTCCATGCCAGCAGCATGTCGAAACCGTACGCGAACAGCAGTTGCGCCAGGATCAGCGGAGCGAACGGATAGACGGGCGGCCAATACCAACCCCAGGCGACATAGACGGTCAGCTGGCAGAGCGCTTGGACGTAGTGCTGCGCCCGAGGCGCCACACGCACCACCGACATCTGCGGCCGGCCCTTGGCGAGCGCGAACAGTACGCCGTGCCAGGCGACCAACACGAGGGCCGCACCCCACACGGATCGCGTCATGACCACGCTCGACTGAACGCGCGCGGTGAAGGACACCAGCGAGAGGCCAATCGTGAAGAGCACCGGAAGCCAGAAGACGATGGGACCCGTCAGCGGTTGGGCTGCCGTCGGGCTCGGCATTGGCGCGCTCGGTCGGCGCGTGACTGTACGGGCGGTCGTGCGCGGCATGAATGGATCCTGTACAGCATAGATCGTAACCGGACGAGCTTCGGCAGTCGTTCCACAGCAGACGGCCAGCCGGTGACATTCCGAGCCCTGACATCCCACACATGAGGAAGCGAAACCCGGGCGGTCGTCACTACAGGCTAGGGGGACGATAGGAGGCCTGATGGCAGTAGACTTCGGCATTCGCGAGACAGGCGTCATCCTTCCGGCACGCGCACTCGCCGGCGCAGGATTCGTTCCGACGAACGCGTGATCGCGCGTCGTTCACCAGTACAGGTCACGTGTTGTCGTCGCCGAGGCGTCAGAGACCGATGCGCGCTTCGCGGCGGGGGCGGTCGACTCTGTCTGTGGGTCAAGGCTGGCCCCGACGGCTCCTATCTCTGGTCCGGTGCCGGTTGGTGGCACTCCCTCGCCAAGCCGCACAAGGTCTCCGCCTCTGATTCGCGACTGAACGATCTCGACGTGGTCCGGGCTCAGACGCTCAGGGCCCAACGCGAGACACGGCGCGGCGGAGGCCAGACCGAGGCCTCGGGCCTCGACCTCCACGGACGAAGACACAGCGCGGGAACCGAACTGGCGCTCGTCCTTGCAGGCGTGGACGGCGGTCAAGTGAGCTAACCCGCGTGGTGGCGCGAGCTCGTCGGAGCTCGCGCCATCGCATCCCCAACCGCCGTCAGTCCGGCGGGTCAGGCTATCCCAGCCCTCACCAGGTCAGTCGATAGTGGTAGCATGGCCACCGGATCGTCCGCAGCGAACGGAGCCAACCATGAAGATGACGTCGGTCGTCGTCGGAGTGCTGGTCTTTTCAGCCTCGATCGCGCTCGAGAGTCAACCAGCCGCACCGAACAATCCGTCATGCGACCGCCTGGCAGGGGCCTCCCTCCCGAGCACGGCCGTGACGATGGCAAGAGTCGAGCCGGCCGGACCATTCTCGCCGCCGGGCGGTGCCAAGCCCTTGAATGCGCCGCGATCGTTCTGTCGCGTCGCCGCCACGCTCACGCCGTCGGCTGACTCGAAGATCGCGATCGAGGTCTGGTTACCCGAGAACTGGAACGGGAAGTTCCAGGCGGTGGGCAATGGCGCGTTCAGCGGTGACATCGCCTACCCGGCCATGATGAACGCGCTCGCCCGAGGCTACGCGACCGCGTCAACCGACACCGGGCACAGCGGCAACACGGGGAGCTTCGCTCTTGGTCATCCCGAGAAGGTCATCGACTTCGGCTGGCGCGCCGTGCACGAGATGACGGTGACGGCCAAGGCACTCGTCGCGAGCTACTACGAGCGCCCGGCGAATCGCTCCTACTGGACCGGCTGCTCCGCCGGCGGTCGCCAAGGAATGAAAGCCGCGCAGCGCTTCCCCGCCGATTTCGACGGCATCGTCGCGGGCGCCCCGGGCCTCGATTGGACGGGGCGCGCGGCGCGTGCGGTAGAAGTCGCCCAGGCGCTCGAGAAGAACGCGGACGCTCGGCTCTCACCGGCGCAGACACGCCTGCTCAACACGGCCGCGCTCAATGCGTGTGACGCTGGCGACGGCGTGAAGGACGGTGTGATCGACGATCCCACGCGTTGTGCGTTCGACCCGAGCGTGCTGCGGTGCAAAGGCGCCGCCGATGACACGTGCCTGTCATCCGCTCAGGTCGCGGCGGCGAAGCTGACGTACTCCGCGCAGAAGAATCCCAAGACTCAGCGTCCCATCGCGGGTCTGCACCCCGGCAGTGAGCTCGGCTGGACTGAGCTCGGATGGACGGCATCCGCTCGTGGCACCGGACTCGACCAGTTCCGTTTCATCGTGTTCAAGGATCCGCGGTGGACAATCCAGCAGTTCGACTTCGCCACCGACATCGTGCGAGCGGACGACGGCGATGAAGGGATCATCAACGCGCTCGATCCGAATCTGAAACCGTTCCTCGACCGGGGGGGCAAGCTCATTCAGTACCACGGGTGGAGCGATCCACAGATTTCGCCGGGCAACAGTGTTCACTACTACGATCGAGCTGCTCAGCATCTGGGCGGAGCATCGCGGCTCGATCACGGTTATCGACTCTTCATGGTGCCCGGCATGGGTCACTGCGGAGGAGGCTCCGGACCGAACACGTTCGACATGCTGACGGCGCTCGAGCGGTGGGTCGAGCAAGGAACCGCACCGCCATCGGTCATCGCGACACGCGCGACCGCCGGCGTCGTGGATCGGTCGCGTCCGCTGTGCCCGTATCCGCAGGTTGCGCTGTACAGGGGCACTGGCGATACAAACGACGCGGCGAGTTTCACGTGCGGAGTGCGGCGCTAGGTTTCATCTGCGCGCTTCTCCTCTCGACGCGGACCCTCAGTGCGCAGGACGCGGCCGCTGTCGACGCGGCCGCCCGCGCACTTCCGCGTCTGCACAGCCTGCTCGTCAGCCATCGCGGTCACGTGGTGCTCGAGCGGTACTACAACGGCTCCCGAGCGGACAAGCCCGAGAACATCAAATCTGCATCGAAGAGCATCATCTCCACGCTCGTCGGGATCGCGATCGAGTGCGGCGCCATCAAGGACGTTCGGACACCGCTCGCCAGATACTTCCCTGAGCTCGCGCACGACCGCGATCCGCTGAAGCGCTCAATCACCGTCGAGGACCTGCTGACGATGCGATCAGGCCTCCAGAGCACAAGCGGCCGGCAATACGGCGCCTGGGTCACGAGCGCGAACTGGGTCCGCCACGCGCTCACGCGTCCGATGCTCGCACCGCCCGGCGCGGAGATGGAGTACAGCACGGGCAGCAGCCATCTCCTCTCGGCAATTCTCACGAAGGCCACGGGCATGAGCACGCGGCAATTCGCGAACGCGGTGCTCGCGAAGCCGCTCGGGTTTACATTGGCCGAATGGCCGCGCGATCCTCAGGGCGTCTACTTCGGCGGAAACGAGATGCTGCTGACGCCGCGGCAGCTCCTGGCGATCGGCGAGCTGTACCTGCGGAAGGGTCGAGTCAGCAAGGGACAAGTCGTCCCCGAGTCGTGGATCGACAAGTCCTGCGACGGCCGGAGTCGGTCACTCCCTCGGTGGGCGCGCGATCTAGAGGCACGTGGCGAAGTCGACCCCATGCGTGACCGACAATACGGGTATGGTTGGTGGGTTCATACGGTCGGCGGGCACCACACCTGCTTCGCCTGGGGCTACGGCGGTCAGTACGCGTTCGTCTTCCCCTCACTCGATCTCGTCGTCGTCTCCACGGCGTCGACCGCCGTCAGCGATGAGCGTCGCGGACACCGGCGGGAGTTGTTCGCGATCCTGACGGACTTGATCATCCCGCAGGTGAAAGAATCATGACCTCGGCGGGCCCGAGGAGGCCGACATCCACGAACACTCGGCCCTCCTCTCCCAGCGACTGTACAGGGAGGACTGGCCCACCGCCCAACGCGTCAGCGCCTGCGCTGCCGATCTGACTCGTGTCGCACACCACGCGGAGCCTTGACCCGACTGGCCGTAAGCGCGCGTCGAGCTCGATGTGAGCCCCGCGAGCGGCCACGCTGTTGGTGTTCACGGCAATGACCACCTCGACATCGTTGAGAATCCGCGACCACGCCAACAACTCGCCCGCTCCGTGAAACCGAAAGGCCGTGTCGCCGGTCGACGTCGCACGTCGATACTGGCGTCCTCGACGGAGCGGTCCTAGAAGCTTCCGCGTCGCGATCAGCGCTTTGATCCGCACGAAGGCCGGGCGAGACTCGTCGAACACATGCGCGCCGGCGGTACCGAACGCACCGAAGCCTGGAAGTGCTTCGTCGATCGACCCTTGCGTACCCGCGAAGCCAGCCGCGCGCGGATGCTCCGGGCCGAACATCGCTTCCCGCAACAGGACGTCGACGCGCCCAAACGCCGACACCTCGCGATCTCCGTCCCGCACGGTGCCCAACCACACGCGCTCGCTCGCCTCGGGCCCACTGGGAAGGGCCTGCTCGGTTCCATAGTAGAGACAGGGAATCCCCAGTCCACACAGTTGCAGCGTCGTCGGCACGACGCTTTGATGCGCGACGGGAGCGTTCGCGCTGAAGCGGATTTTCTGTCCGAAGACGTGGTCGTGGTCGTCGAGCACCGATACGTGGCGACTTCCCCAGTCACGATGGGACCCCATGCGCTCGTCCCAGAAGTCAAAGCCGGCGAAGAAGTCCGCCGGGTCCCGCCAGCCCTGTCCCGTACCCGTGATCGTCAGTCGCATCTCTCCGATGTCCAGTGTCGCGTCGAGATTGCGCGCGAAGATCGTCAAGTGAAACTCTTGCGCGGAATCGCCGCCCGCCACCTCGCCTATCAGCAGGACGTTGCTCTTGCCCAGGGCTTCGGCGAACTCCTTCACGGCGCCGCAGAAGTTGCGCCCCTCCTCGCCACCCACGTGTTTGAGCGTGTCGATGCGGAACCCGTCGCAATCGGTGAGCGCAATCCATTACTGATAGATGAAGACCAGCCGAGTCAGAGTGTCGGCACGATCCACGGCGAGATCGCGCAATACCTCGAAGTCGGTTCTTTTGTGCTCGGCTCGTGGACCGCGGATGTCTCCCGCACCCAAGCTGCCGGTGCCCGCCCGCGTGCAGTTCTGGATGAATTGAAGCTCCTGAGGCCACACGTAATCGTCAGGACCGAGCGGCTGCCGCGGATCGGTGATGGCGCCGCAGCGCGGCTCGACGTCCAGAAAGTCTTGCACGCCGTACCCGTGAAAGTCGTTGCCTTCCACGCGCTGGCGAAGGACGGGCGCAATCCAGAGTGTCGTCACGCCGAGCTTGGCGAGATACGGAAGCTTGCTCAGAATCCCCCGCAGCGTGCCGACCTGGAAGCGATCTTTGCCGGACTGCATCCATCGATCCCACCGCCATTCGGGCAATCCGTTCGCCTGTGCGTACGCGGCACGATTTGCGCCAAGCCTGGTCCGATCGAGTGTCGGCCGCGTGTGCTCTCGTCCGTCGGAAAAGCGATCCGTGAGGAGGAAGTACAGCACCTCGTCGCGCCAGTCGGCAGGCGAGGCATGGACGGCATCGCGCTGAGGAAAACGTGCGCGCGCCGCCGCGAGAGTCCGCGGCGCCGGAGCCGCGAGAATCTGCGCAATGTTGTTCATCGTCGGGGCTCCGTAGTATGCTGACCCACGTTAACGCCAGTTCTTGCAAGAGGTCTGCGTGCTTCGAATCTCCATGGTGCTCGCCCTAGGGTATGCCCTGGGCTGCATGGTCAGCGCTCAATCCTCGTCCCTTTCACCGGCCGAGAAGACCGGCCGCCGCATCTTCCAAACACGGTGTGCAATGTGCCATGTCGGCCAAGAACCGGCGACGGAGATGGCCACGCCGGCGTCCGAGCGGCGGCCCGCCACGATGGGGCCACTGCTGAGCAAGGCCAACACCGCCAATGAAATGACGCTTCGCCAGAAGATCAGAGATGGGAGTCGCTTGATGCCCGGCTACAAGCACGCCCTCACCGACACGCAGCTCGATCAGGTCATCGCGTTCATGAAGACCATCGAGAAGCCTCTCACGCGCATCGCCATGGCTCGCGCCGGCGAATAGGAACCCACCATGAGCACACGAGGTACACGATTTCGGACCACGCTCGCTGCCCTGGCCGCCACCGCACTCGGGTTGTCATTGTCGGTGCGGGGAGCCGAAGACGGTCTGCTCACGGGCACGATCAAGACCGCGAGCGGCTCGCCCATCGAAGGCGTCGCGGTGTCAGCGCAGATACCGGGCAATCCCATCACGACGTCGGTCTTCACCGGCGCTGACGGACGCTACTTCTTTCCTGCCATGCCGGCCGGAAGCTACACGGTGTGGGCGCAGGCGGTCGGGTTGGAGCGCGCGGAGGCCAAGACGGACGTTGGGTCCAGGGTCTCGCGCCTCGACTTCACGATGAAGGAGACGAGCGACATCATCCCTCAGTTGTCCGGCTATCAGGTGATGGCCGCGTTGCCCGAGGATACGGTCGCCCACCGACGGGGCAAGGTGCTCTTCCAGAAGAACTGCACGTACTGCCACGAGACGGCCACCGTGCTGCGCGATCGGTTCGATCAGCCGGGCTGGGAGGCGATCGTCCTGGCGATGACCAACGGCTTCTCGCGCAACCCGAAGCCGCTGACTCCCGCGCAAAAGGAACTGGCGACGTACTTGACCGAGATGCGTGGGCCTGGCCCCTCGCCGATGAAACCGACGGTGTTTCGGCCGCGCGGTGAGGCGACGCTGCCCGTCACGTACGAATACGACGTCGAGTTCGATCAAGGCGGTTTTTCGGCCCACAGCGGCAGCGACTGGCGCTTCGGCCAAGCGAGCTCCGCCGGTGGCGGCGGGGCCATCCACGACACCACCCTCGACTGGGACGGGAATTTCTGGTTCACGGCCAACCGCGCAAGCTCCAACCGGACGATCGGCCGCGTGGACGGAAAGACCGGGAAGACGACCAACTTCGGTGTGCCGATTGGCGAGGGCCGCGTGGCACAATCGCACGGCATCCTGCTCGGGCCCGATGGTCGTGTGTACTTCAATTCCTCCCCGAAGATCGCATATCTCGACGGCGACCTCGGAATCATCGACACCAAGACGCAGAAGATCGAGACCATCCGGCCGCCGGATGGCATGACGCTCGTCAGCGGCTGGCTCGGCTACGACGCGAAAGGCCGCATCTGGGCGTCGAGCGGCCCGACCAAGACGCCCGGTGGCGCGCTTCGCTTCGATCCAAAGACGAAGACCTTCACGCAGTTCAAGTCGCCGACGGCGCGCATGACCTACGGCATCGCGGGCGATGCGGACGGCAACGGTTGGTGGACCGGTGTCGACGACGACATCATGGTGTACACCGACGCCAACGATCAGGTGCACGAAATCAAGATGCCGCCGCAGCCACCAGCCGAGTACGTCAAAGCGGTCGACTTCGGCGAGGGTGAGGAGATCCCGCAACCTGGGATCGGTGGCAAACAGTCTCCCCGACGTCCATTTGCCGATCTGGACGGCACGGCGGTGTGGGTGCCCAACTTCTACGGCAACACACTCCTGCGCATCGACACAAAGACCAAGGAGCTGAAGTACTACCCCGTGCCGTATCCGGCGATGAATCCGTACGAGGCGGCGGTCGACAGCAAACACCACGTCTGGGTAACGTTCCAGAACTCGGACGAGATGGGTCGCTTCGATCCGCAGACGGGCAACTGGACGATGTATAGCTGGCCGACGAAGGGGATGGCGCAACGCCAGAACCACATGCTCGAGCGTGACGGCGTGCTGCAGTTCGCGTCGGCGTCAGGCGTCGCGCATCGAGTGGGGCGCATGATCATCCGTACCGAGCGCGACGTGCAGGCGCTCCGCGACCGCGTGAAGTGATCAATCGGGGTTCGGCCACCGACCCCGACCCCTACCCGCTCCACCCGTGCGGGGCGCGCTTCAGCCACTGAAGCGCGCCCCACGTCCTCGTCACTTCAGGTCGAAGCGATCCAGGTTCATGACCTTCGCCCAGGCCTTCGCGAGAGCGAACTCCGCCAGTCCGTTCACGCCGATCGACACCTGACCACCTAGGATCGCCGACATCGACTCCCCGCCGCCGGAGAACGCGATGTAGTTCACCCGCCGGGGGTCAACGCCCACCGCGTCCGCCACAAGGCCCGCCAGAATCTGATCCGTGCCGCCGGCCGACCCGCCGACCCAGGACACCGCTTCCGGGCGCTCCCTGAGGGCGCGGATGAAGTCTGCCAGCGAACGGAAGGGCGAGCCAGCCGGCACGGCGAGCACTTCGTACTCGCCAGTCAATCTGGCGATGGCGCCGAGCATGATGAGACCCGAGACCATGATCACGTCGGTCTTGCCGCGTTCGGCGCTGATGAAGCGAGCCAGCCCGATGGTGCCGGCTGCCCCAGGGATGTTCTCGACCGTCGCGGTGCGCGCCAGGCCCTCACGCACCAGCACCCGTTGCATGACGCGCGCGTTTTGATCCCACCCTCCTCCAGGCGCCGCTGGCGCAATCAACCGGAGCGGCGGGTGCGCGTCCTGCCCCGCCGCTCGTGTGGCACCGCCCCACACGACGAGCGCCAGGCGCAACACCGGCAACTCGCGAATCACCGTTGCGTCACGCATCACGTAGGCCTGATCCCACCGGCGGAATCACGGCCCCGCCGACGCGACAGTTGGGCAATCGGCGACGCCCGGAAAGTTCGCGGCGTC
>Ga0194132_10007572_pt1 | contig 16097 bp, 15 predicted proteins | sample TA2KigOf80mmetaG_FD_148612 | JGI IMG/M metagenome (GOLD analysis project Ga0194132, IMG submission 148612) | Freshwater microbial communities from Lake Tanganyika, Tanzania - TA2015054 Kigoma Offshore 80m | ecosystem: Environmental > Aquatic > Freshwater > Lake | place: Tanzania: Lake...
GTCGCCCGCGTTCATCCAGCTCTTCGACCAGACTTCGATACTTAGACCGAAGCCAGCACACAATGGTCTCGTCTCTCATCCCTGCTCTTGTGCAGAGGCTCTCCACTCCGGTCAATCACTATTGCGGTAAGTTGTTTCCTGCCACCGCCTAACGTCTTTTTCCCACTCCCTTCAGCCTACAGTCAGAGCCTTGTAACGTGCGCCGTGCGCACGAAATGCCGACACGCAATACCAAATCTTTCTTTACTGGTAGCGTTTCCGAATCTGAGTGCCCTGTCATTCTGAGCCGCGGAGTGGCGAAGGATCTCTCAGAAAGACCCTTCGCTCCGCTCAGGGTGACACGCAACGTTCCTATCTTTCGAGAGCCAGTATTAGAACTTTGTAGCGTGCGCACGGCGCACGGAACGCCGATACGTGAGGACTCTCGATCTACTGCTTTCCCACGCTACGCTCGTCTCGTCGTAACCGCTCCAGCTCAGCCTCAATAATCGTATTTGCAACTTGCGTCTCAGTTGCTTCGGCACTGGCTTCTTTCACGAGGCTATCACGCGCATAGGTCTCGAAGATCTCTTTCTTGCCTCGCAGGACTTCCAGTAAGCGCTCATCCACGGCATCACGAGCCAGTAGACGATGCACGACAACACGCCGTGTCTGTCCCATGCGATGTGCGCGGGCAATGGCTTGATCCTCGGCGGTCGCTTTCCACTGCGGCTCCATCAAGATGACGACGGACGCCGCTTGCAGATTGAGCCCAACCCCACCAGCCTGGATCTGGGCAGGCAGAACCCGAAAGCCCAGTGCTTTTTGAAACTCGTCAACGATACGCATACGCTCAGCTGGTGAAGCTGAGCCGGTAATCACCGCGGCCGCTTCGCTCTGTTGTCGAACCGCTTCGAGGACATCGAGAAAGAACGAAAAAACCAGCACTTTCTGTTCAGATTCGCGGTACTCGTCAAACAATTCACTCAAGCGGACCAATTTTGCTGACTGCCCATCGCCTTTGCCAAGCGTGGCGCTTCGCCGCATCGCCATCATATTCTTGGCGCGCACGGCAGCCGTATATACTTCTTGATCATCGGTCGTGAGATCGACCCATTCTTCCTTCTCAATTTTCCCCGGCAGTTCGCGCAAGACATCCTCTTGATTACGACGCAGATACATGGGGGCCACTGCTTCGTGAAATTTCTGCCGTTCAACCCCAGCACGCAGTAATCCGTAGTTAATCAGCTTCAGTTTCGCTGCGATGCCAGGATTGAGGAGGTTCACTAGGCTGTGAAACTCCTGAACTCGATTCTCAAGCGGTGTCCCGGTCATGAAACACACGCGTCGCGAGAGAGGCACCGCTTCTCTCACTGCGCGTGAACGACTTGCTTCAGGATTCTTCGCGTAATGCGCTTCATCGACCACCAATAAATCGATCATGAGATTGCGGCGTGCCAGCGCTCCGTCAACATCATCTGCCCGGAATGCTTCATACGAAGTAACCGCTACTCCGCCCTGCTCTATCCAGGCAAGCAATTCTTTGTGTCGCTGGGCTCCATGCATCAGATAGCCAGCCAGCGATGTGCGTGAGCGAATTTCTCGCAGCCAGTTACCGAGAATGCTGGCCGGAGCAACGACCAAGAAACGACCGACCTCCTCACTGCTGGTACGCAAATGCACCATCGCCGCTAGTGCCTGTATGGTTTTCCCCAGGCCCATTTCATCACCAAGAATGGTCTTTTGTTGGACAACCACGTACTTCGCGCCAAACTCTTGGTAGCGGCGCAAAGAGACTTTCATACCATCAGCTCTCAGCACGAGCCCCTCAGTCTGCTGGGCGATCCCTTCGGGCAGCTTCCCTTCGATGTGTTCACGTTCGCTTGCAGCAGTCGTGGAAACACCATCCAACGCCGATTCGATCGTCGAGCAGTAATCCGCATAGCGATCACGGAAGTCCGTCAACAACTCTGCTGGTGTCGGCTGAGGGGCAGCCACCAGTGCAGCGCAGCGTTCATGCGCAGCCTGAATCAACGCCGTCAACTCCTCAGACTCCGCTTCTTTGACGACTCGCTGTGCATCATTGGTGATAGTGGTTCGCTTTTCACTGTCCGTTTTCCACCACTTGAGAAAAGACGATGAGGCAAGCATGGGAGCTAATTGATCACCTAACGAGTGATATTTCTTCTCCAACGCCGTCGCGACGTCTGCCACCGCTTCACGAGCACGTATCATTGCAGCGGCCCGTTGAACAAGACGCTCACTGGATTCATCTAATGTATCGGGTGTAGGCAGCGATACCGGCTCACGCAACATCTGATCACGAATTTTGCGAGCGGCACCAAGTACACTATCGGACGTACCCTCGCCGACTCCCGGAATCGTTAAGAGCTGTTCTCTTGATCGTGCAACGAGATCAGCCAGCGTCTGAATGCCGCCGTCACGTAGAGCGGTCCAACGAACACCAGAGACGCCAGCATCTTTCAGCGTTTCGATCGGAATCGCCGCCAACCGTGCACGCTGTTGTTGGTTAGCATACGCATGTGCTTCCTTCTTCAGTGCTGCAGTAGCCATCTCGAGCGGCGCACGAGCAAGCGTCACTTCGCGCTCCACCCGCTCAACCGCCTCACGAGCTGCGACACGAGCGCGACCGCGCGAGGTAATAGCAAATGAGCCCCAGAAGGAACCCGCAATCAACAGATACAAAAGGAATGACAACATACATCACTAAGGCGGGAAATGTCATTCTGAGCGGAGCGAAGAATCTCTTCTCAGGTGTTCTAATAAAAGATCACTATACGACACAGCAACCAAATCATCGTGTGAGATCTGCAAAAGCGCAAGAAACGTCTGACATTGCGCTAGCAGTCGGTCTTTGCCGATCGATCCATTCGTATCAATCGCCTCAATTTCCACAAACATTCCTAATCCATCCACCTGATCGAGATGAAACTTCACGTTGTCAATGAAATAAATCTCACGCTGTTTCTTCACGGCGACACGAACACCAAGTGACGCGGTCAAAATCTCTTTTAAGGCACTACCAGGAGTTGCAGGATATAGCATCACCTGCGCTTGTTTCGGCCCTTCCTGATCTTCACGCTGGTAATACACTAACGCATTCTCAATGTTTCCCTCGCGCAGTTTAAGGCGGCCATGCGGGACGTTGAAGTACGTGTCAGTTTGATGATCCGTGCCACGGAAGTCGGCACCTCGCGAGCACAGGATGTCACGAATTGGTTGGTGACTCGTGCAGCGAGCTTTGATTTCGACATTGAGGTGGGGCTGGCAAGGCCAATGAAAAATGAAAAATGAAGGATTAACAACACGGGACCGCTCCGCTTCTTCTTCATTTTGCATTTTGCATTCTTAATTTTTACTTGCTTCCTAGCGATTCCTAAACTTCCCTTCCCGCTTCTCGCGAAACGCCGAGACCGCTTCACGCATGTCGTCACTCATAAACGTGATCAACCCCATGTGGGCATCAGCATAGGTGATATCGCCAGCGCGATTGGTACTCAGGGCTTTGAAAAATTCTTTCGTGCGACGGAGAGCCATTGGAGGTTTGTTGAGCAGCTTCTGCGCAAAAGCCTCGGCAGCCGATGACAACTGCTCCAGTGGCACGACTTGATTTACTAGACCGATAGTCAATGCCTCTTCAGCAGCTACTTCGTCGCATGTCATCACCAGTTCCTTCGCTTTCGCCATACCAACCAAATTAATCAGCCGCGAAATCGAGCCCCACATATAGGGCACGCCGAGTCGCACTTCAGGAATCCACATCCGCGAACCGGCAGCTGCGATGCGAAAATCACACGCCATGACGAGAGACACCCCACCACCCACCGCAAAACCGTTGACCGCAGCGATGGTGATTTGATCGAGGCGCTCCCACTCGTCCATCACCCGCCAGCCGGTTTTCGCACCGCGGAGCTTAGCGATGTCACTTTGCTGTTTCTGTTTTTCGCCATCGACGCTAGCAGACAACATATTCATGTCTGCCCCGACACAGAACGACCGACCTTTGCCAGTGAGAATAATCACACGAGTTTCTTCGTCATCTTGGAACTCGTGCGAGATGGCAATCATCTCCCGCAAGACTTTTTCATTGATCGGGTTCAGTTTTTCCGGGCGATTGAAATATACCGTCGCTATTGGTCCTGAGCGTTCAACAAGGAATGTCTCATAAGTCATAACGTCCTCAATCTTTTGGGCGCACCCCGTGCGCCCCTACATGTCGGTTACTGATCTCTGGCTCCCGACTCCTGACCCCTGCCTTAATGGGCAGTAAACCCACCATCAATGATGAGTTCGGAACCCGTCACAAACGAAGACTCGTCACTCGCGAGATAAAGCACGCCATAGGCAATGTCATCGACAGTCCCGACCCTGCCGAGTGGATGCGCTTGAACGATGGCCTGCCCGCCCTCTTCTGCTAGTAGCCCACTAACCATCTCCGTGTCGATCACACCGGGATGCACGGAGTTAACGCGGATGTTGTCTTTCGCGTATTCAATTGCCACAGTCTTAGTCAGAATGCGCACCGCACCTTTAGTTCCATGATACGCAGCCGCCATACCAGTACCAACAATGCCAGCGCCCGAAGAGATGTTGATAATCGAGCCGCCACCGGCTTTGCGCATCGCGGGCACGGCATATTTCATTCCTAACCAGGTGCCGGTTTGGTTAATGGCAATGACTTGATTCCACAGCTCCAGGCTGGTTGCTTCTACGCCTTCCATGCGGAAGATACCCGCATTGTTCACGAGGATGTTCAGTTTTCCATAGGAACGAACTGTGGTGTCGACGGCTGTCTGCCAATCCGCTTCTTTCGTCACATCGAGTTTGACGAACGTCGCTTGTCCCCCTTGTTTGACGATATCGGCAGCAACTTTCTGCCCTTGTTCAACAAGGATATCGCTAATAACGACCTTCGCCCCCTCTTTCACAAACAGGCGAGCCTCGGCTTCGCCTTGGCCGCGGGCTGAGCCAGAAATCAAGGCAACTTTTCCATCTAATCGTCCGGCCATAAGTTTCTCCTTTACGTTACGTTTCACGCAACACGCAACACGTTTCACGCGACACGCAACACGCTTCACGCATCACGTTTTACGCCAGTTCAAGCAACAAACCCGCGAGTTCCTTTGGCATCGTCACCATCGCATCATGGCCAGTCGCCAACTCGCGATAGCGCCACTTCTTGTCATTGCGGGTACGCTCGGCAAAGCCGTCAAAGAACCCCATCGCCGGCTTGTTGCAATAGATGTAGGTCCGCGGCAACGTTGCTACTGCATCATTGAGTAAATGCACTGGCGTAGTAATCGTCTTAGCCGGATGCGGTACGAGTTTTGGTTTCACCCACCGAACATCAGCCTCAGCAAACACCCCATACTGTTCGACAGGAAACGGCGGCATGAACCCGCCTGCGGTTTGGGCCAGTTGACGAATGGCTTCGCGACGCTCAGGCGTAGTGATATCGACAAGCGCCTGCCCATCCTGCGGGACAAACGCATCAAGATACACAAGGTGAGTAAGCCGGTCGGGCACTTCATTACTCACGCCCGTAATCACCATTCCCCCATAGCTGTGCCCAACAAGAATCACTTTTTGTAGATGCTCGTACTCAAGAACATTCACAATGTCGTGGATATGGGTATTCAAATCGATGTCTGGATTGGCAAGATGGGAACGCTCGCCAAGACCAGTCAATGTTGGCGTCCACACCTCATGCCCAGCAGCGCGTAAAAACGGGGTCACCCGCTGCCAGCACCAGCCACCATGCCATGCTCCATGCACAAGAACATAGGTCGCCATGTGGTCCTCCTCTCTCGGCCCGGACCATAGCAAAGAACTCTGCCTTCTTCCAATCCATCCCATACCCCGTGCTCGGCATTCGTCCTCGCGCATCACCCCTTGCCTTGCGTCGCGGAATACGAAAGAAAGAGAAAAAAGGAGGACGCACATGACCAACCTCGCACGCAAACAAGAAGTAGCCTACACTGTCGAACAACTCGCGGCTGACGTCGAAGCCATTGTCACGCGCGAACGCGATCACGCGAAGATCGTTCCCGCTGTTGAGCCATTACTCACACGGCTCCTTGCCGCACAGACATTGCCAGAGGAATACTGTCGTCCCGCCGAAGGGCGTATTTCGACTGAGCATCAAGATTTCACCGTGTATCGTTTGTACCGTGGCCCGCAAGATTGCTTCAACATCATGGTCGCCATTTGGCCGTCGGGCGGCTCAAGCGGAGTCCACGATCACGCCGGGAAGTGGGTCGTCGAAGGAGTCTATCGCAACCAGCTACACACGATTCGGTACAAACGCCAGGACGACAAGTCAAAAGCCGGGTATGCCGAGCTGCGTGAGAGTATCGCGCTCGACATGCATCCTGGTGATGTCGCCCATGTCCTTTCGCCCAACGAAGAGATTCACGACTTCATCAATCCCACCAAGACACCGACTGTGAGTGTTCACATCTATGGCGGTGACATCAGCCAAGAGACATTGAACTACTTCAACCCGCAAGCCAAAACAGTCGAACGGGTCGCGCACGAGATTCGTTACGATAATGAGTAGGATTGGAGGAGGTGCCACTCCCGAATGAGAAAGCCGCGTTACGAATTCGTCTTCGTAGGCATCGTGTTCTTGCTAGTGGACTCGTACTTTTCGTACGGCATCGTGACATCGTATTTACGACAGTTGCGTGCAAGTCAGACCTACGTGCCGGTTGCAGCAACAGTAGTCGCTTCGGAAATTGTAGAACGAGGGAGCAATCGCACCACCCACGGCACATCTTTTTCACCCCGGATTGTTTATCGTTATACCGTTGAGGGTAAAGAATTCGAAAGTCATCGTTACTTTTTCAGTGGGCAAGGATGGAGTGACCGCGATTCTGCACAAGCGGTCACAGACCAATATCCAGTTGGGCAAAGGGTACAGGCATATATCAATCCGCAGAATCCGCGTGAAGCGGTACTAAACCCAACCGAACCTCGTGCTGGATCACTAGTCGTAGCCGGTGTGTTTCTGTTGATAGCGCTCTTCCCCATCGTGTATGGACTGCGAGGTCGAACGGAGAACTAAGGCGATTTCTTAGAAAAAATATCCCGCAGTCTCTGGTGGCGGGCACAGCCCGCCCTACGTGTCTTTACCGGCTCTGGGTAGGGCAGGCTGTGCCTGCCATTATCGGCAGAACATCGACCTCTCAGGGAGCCTCTTTTTCGGAAATCACCTAAGGCCACGTCGTCAGCAACAAAGAGAACCTGCCAACGCACTGGCGAAGGTCAGTTCTTGAGAGATTAGCACCGAGAGCCCTGCGGCCCTTGTCTCTCTCATGGACCTATTCTATCTCTGAGAATGCATGCATGAAGCTCACCATTTTCTTATCAACCTCGCGCTGGTTCTGTGCACGGCAGCCGTAACCACAGCGCTGTTTCAGCGCCTCCGCCAGCCGGTAGTCTTGGGCTATCTGCTCGCTGGGGCCATCGTCAGCCCGCACACTCCGTTTCCTCTTTTTGCCGACGAAAAAACCGTTCATGCCCTCTCGGAGCTGGGAGTTATCCTCCTCATGTTCTCGCTTGGTCTGGAGTTTAGTCTGGCGAAACTCCTTCGTGTTGGGCCAACCTCCGGCTTGGTTGCCGTCATTGAATGCAGTCTGATGTTGTGGTTCGGCTATCTAACCGGGCAGATGTTTGGGTGGACAGTGATTGAAAGCTTGTATACTGGCGCACTGATCGCCATTTCAAGCACCACCATTCTCGTCAAGGCCTTTGCCGAACAAAAAGTGCGAGGGAAGCTTACCGACATCGTCTTTGGCATCCTCATTGTCGAAGACCTCATCGCCATCCTTTTGCTCGCAATCTTTACGACGATCTCAGGCGGTGCAACCCTCACCGCCGAAAACCTGGCTCTCACAGCCGGTAAACTCGCGGTCTTTCTCATACTAGTCATTGGTGGAGGCCTCCTCATCATTCCTCATCTCATACGTGCCATCGTTCGCCTCGACCGACCAGAAACGACCGTCGTTACCAGTGTTGGTTATGCCTTTGCCTTCGCTCTGATTGCCAACGCAGTGGGGTACTCCGTCGCTTTGGGAGCCTTCCTCGCTGGCGCCTTAGTTGCGGAGTCTGGAGAAGCTCAGGCCGTCGAACATCTGGTGCAGCCCGTTCGTGACATCTTCGCAGCGGTCTTCTTTGTCTCTGTCGGTATGCTCATTAACCCAATTTTGGTTGCCGACCATTGGATCGCAGTCGTCATCCTGATCGCCCTCGTCGTGGTGGGAAAATTGATCGGGGTGGCAATCGGAGTCTTTCTTACGGGTGAGGGCATTCGTACTTCTATTCAGGCTGGCATGAGCCTCGCGCAGATTGGCGAGTTCTCGTTCATCATTGCCGCAGTCGGTCTTTCATCGGGAGCCACTGGTCCATTTCTCTACCCGATCGCGATCACGGTCTCTGCTACTACGGCTCTGCTTACTCCGTGGCTCATTCGTGCCTCCGATCCTCTCGCAACCTACATCGACCGACGGCTCCCAAAGCCGGTGCAGACTTTTGCCGCGCTGTACGGAACGTGGGTCGAGCAACTACTGACACAGCCAAGTGAACCGACCGTCGGGCGTCGCACTCGTCGACTTGCCCGTTTTTTGCTGGTCGATGCGGCATTGCTCGCGACCATCACTATCGTCACTGCAATCTGGGGTGCTCACCTCTCGGCCTTCATTTCAACAAAGCTTGCGATTCCCGACCAGTTTGCCTGGCTTGTAGTGATCTTCGCTGCAATACTACTTGTGAGTCCGTTTTGCATCGGTATCCTGCGTTGCACCTCGGCGCTCGCGCGTGCGCTCAGTACCATTGCCTTGCCAGAAGCAGAGGCAAGAGCTGATCTGGCCGATGCCCCACGACGTGCTCTCATCATCACACTGGAAATTGCCCTTCTTCTGCTTATTGGGATTCCGTTGATTGCACTGACACAGCCGTTCTTGCCACCGCTGCCTGGGCCAATAGCGATGGGCACTCTTATTCTCGTTCTCGCCGTTGCTCTGTGGCGGAGCACAACCAACCTGCAGGCGCATGCACGTGCTGGAGCACAAGCGATTGTCGAAGTCTTAGCCCGACAACTGGGGAGCAAATCTGTAGCACCCGGAGACGCAAATTCTGATCTGGAGCAACTCCATCAACTGCTCCCTGGTCTGGGCGCTCCTCGACCTATCCGCATTCGGAGGGACACAAACGCAGTCAATAAGACGCTCGCTGAACTGAATTTACGCGGCCTCACTGGCGCTACTGTGCTGGCCATTATCCGCGAGCACGATGGCGTGCTCATTCCCACTGGTCGCGAGACCCTTCAGGCTGGAGACCTTCTCGCAGTCGCGGGAACGACTGACGCTATCGCTGGTGCTGAACAGCTTTTAGCACAGTCTATTTTGGAGCAAGAAACAGCGACGGGCGCACTTCGAGAAGGATAAGAGGGCCTGCAGGGGTGTATTGCAATACGCCCCTGCGCAGCGGCAAATCGTATCAACCGTCAGCACCATACTTGAGCTATCGTTGCGACAACCACGCCATGATTGCCTTTTGGACGTGCAAGCGATTTTCCGATTGTTCCAGCACAACAGACTGTGGACTCTCAAGCACGTCAGCCGTGATCTCTTCACCGCGATGGGCTGGCAAACAGTGCATAACGAGTGCGTTCTTTCTTGCCTTCGCCATGACGCGCGCATTGACTTGGTAACCTTTGAACGCCTGCAATCGTTTCTCGCGTTCGTCCTCTTGGCCCATGCTCGTCCAGACATCGGTATAGACGGCGTCGGCGTCGCGCACTGCTTCCTCTACTGAGGACGTCACTGTTACTTGCGCACCATTCTTCCGTCCCCGCTTGAGAACTTCTGCATCGGGTTCGTAGCCCGCTGGGCATGCTAGCGCAAAGTGGAAGGGAAACTTACTTGCAGCATTGATCCAAGAGTTCACGACATTGTTACCATCGCCAACAAATGTCACTTTCAGTCCATCGAGCTGGCCTCGTTGCTCGATCAAGGTCAAACAATCGGCCAAGATCTGGCATGGATGTAACAAGTCTGAAAGTGCATTGATGACCGGGACTGTCGCATGTTCGGCCAGCTCAACAATAGTTGCGTGCGCAAACGTGCGTGCCATGATCAGATCAACCCAGCGCGATAAATTCTGCGCCACATCGGCAACGGTCTCACGGGTGCCGAGGCCAATATCCTGCGGTGCTAAGTAGACCGCGTGACCACCGAGTTGACCGATACCAACCTCGAACGTGACACGTGTCCGCAGGCTTGGTTTCTCGAAAATCATCGCCAGCGTTTTACCGGCCAGCAGCGGATGTGGCCACCCTGTCCGACGATCAGCCTTGAGTCGTTGCGCCAGTGTAATGATCTCTTCGAGTTGCGCGCGAGTTAAGTCGGCAATACTGATAAGATCTCGTTTACGATCGGTACTTCTTCTCTTCATCATGTGCGTGTCACACCGTTTTCAGCACCTTCTCAAGGATCGCCATACCTTCATCGATTTCCGCTTTTGTCACAATCAGTGGCGGAATGAAGCGTAGCACTTTCCCAGCAGTGCAGTTAATCAATAAGCCCTCTCTGAGGCAGGCATCGGCAATCGCCACGCCCTCGCGATCTAACTCTGCGCCGAGAATGAGGCCACGACCACGAATCTCTTTGATGAAGGGGAACTTCGCTTTTAACCCTTGCAGCTTGCTGACGAAGTAATCTCCCATCGCTCGGCAGTTTTCCAATACACCACCTAGAAGCGTGGTCACCACCGCTACGCCTGCCGCACACGCTACAGCGTTGCCACCAAAGGTTGAGCCGTGACTGCCCAAACTGAAACTTTCGGCCACTTCCCGGCGGGCTAACATCGCACCGATGGGAATACCTCCGCCAAGCGCCTTTGCCAGCGTCATGATGTCGGGCTTGATGCCTTCATATTCGTAGGCAAACAACTTGCCGGTACGCCCCATCCCGGTTTGGACTTCATCAAGCATCAGTAACAGTCCATTGCGATCGCACAACGCGCGCAATGCCTTCAAATATCCATCAGGCGGAACATTGACTCCACCCTCGCCCTGAATAGGTTCGACGAGAATGCCGACCGTTCGATCAGTAATCGCAGTTTCCATCGCCGCGAGATCGCCAAACGGCACATAACGGAACCCGTCTAAGGTCGGGGCAAAGCCCTGGCGAATTTTTTCTTGTCCGGTGGCCGAGATCGTTGCCATCGTGCGGCCATGAAAGGAGCCGAGGGTCGTAATGATCTCATAGCGCCCATCACGTTTGTCGCTGCCAAACTTACGCGCGAGCTTAATCGCTGCCTCGTTCGCTTCTGCGCCGCTATTGCAGAAGAACACTTTGTCAGCAAACGAATTGTTACAAAGCAGTTCGGACAACCGCGCTTGCGGAATCGTGTGGTGCAAGTTGGAGATGTGAGTCAGCGTCGACACCTGCTCGGTCACCGCCTTCACCACTGCCGGGTGGCACTGCCCCAGATTCATCACCGCTAAGCTGGCAAAGAAATCTAAATACGCTTTGCCTTCAGCGTCCCACAAGCGGCAGCCTTGGCCACGCACAAAGGCCACGGGAAACCGCGCGTAGGTCGTACACAGATACTGAGCGTTTTGATCGATAATTTCCTGGTTCGTCATGCGGTCCTCCGTATCACCTCGGTGCCAATTCCTTCCTTGGTGAAAATTTCAAGTAACGTCGCGTGCCGCGTACGCCCGTCAATAATGTGGGTTTTTTTCACGCCACCATGAAGTGCGGCGATACAGCATTCGACCTTGGGAATCATTCCCTCACCGATAGTGCCATCCTGAATGAGCTTCTCGGCTTCATCGCTCCCTAATGTGGGAATCAAGGTTTTCTCTTTGGTCTTAATACCTTCAACATCAGTCAACAAAATCAGCTTCTCAGCTTGCAAGGCCTCGGCGACTTTTCCTGCGACTAAGTCTGCATTGATGTTGTACGGTTTGCCATCGGTGCCAACACCAACCGGAGCGATCACAGGAATAAAATCGGCTTGGGTCAACGCATGGATCACCCGTGGGTTCACACCAATAATTTCTCCAACCTGACCAATATCATGCGTCGCCGTCTGGCCATTTTCGTTCACCGTCAGAAGCATCTTGCGGGCGATAACCATCTCGCCATCTTTCCCACTCAACCCGACCGCTTTCCCGCCCTGGCTATTGATGAGCGTGACGATCTCCTGATTGATCTTGCCCAGGACCATTTCTACAACATCCATCGTCTGGTCGTCGGTGACACGCATGCCACGCACGAAGCGCGAATTCACGCCTAGCTTCTTCAGCATGTCACCAATCTGCGGACCACCGCCGTGGACAACCACTGGGTTCATACCGACGAACTTCAGCAAGACAATGTCGCGGGCGAAGTGTTGGCGTAGTTCTTCGTTCTCCATCGCATGTCCGCCATATTTAATGACAAACGTCTTGCCGGAGAACCGTTGAATATAGGGAAGCGCTTCGAGAAGGGTATCCGCTTTCTCAATAACTGTGTTCACCACCGTGCCTGTTTCAGAGAGATAGCAGCTTTATGCCTTGTCACTGGTAGAGGGTCAAGGCAGGGGTCTTGTAACATCTGTAGTTATTTCGTGTTATGTATGAAGGTAAGGAGGAGCTATGCGCATCTCTCTTCTTGTTTGCAGCCTGTTTTTCTCTCTCGCCACAGTTGCTTCGGCAGAACTCTATCAATGGACTGACGAGAATGGCGTCATGCATTTTGTTGATGAAACCACGCAGATTCCTCGTGCCTATCGAGAAAAAGTCAAAGTCTTCGAATCGCAAAAGACCCGCACCCCACCAAGTGGATTGCCCCTCGCGCCGAGTCGCGCGTATCCGTTGCATAGCCAAGGGCGCTTTGCGCAGAAATTGGCGCTTGATTTAGGCTTGATTAAAAATCGCGGCGAAGATGCGATTAGTCCACTGATTGGTGTGGGCATCCGACCAGCAAGCGGGTGGCACACCGGTGACCCATTGACCCCCGACGTCATCGATGAAGTAATCGATGCCGCCCGACGCGCAGCCGACGCGAGACGCGTTACCCTCTCAGCCGACGGCGTTGCCGCGATTGTCCAACAGGCGGCAACCGCGATCTTACCTCCCCCACCTCCGGTACAAGAACAGGCACAGGAAGAACCTCCGCCACCTCAACAGGTCATTATTCACCAGACTCCCCCGAGCCAGATTATAGAAGTCCACCGAGAGCGAGTGCCAGTATACGTCCCGGTACCAGTGGCACCGTACTATCCGCGCCATCGCACTCCTCGTTATGATCCTTACCCTGGTGATGGGCCTTTTGTTCCAGCTCCTCCCACAGGACCACACACTGACCGTTGGCACGTCCCGCAAGGGCAGACACCACATTCCCCAAGCGGTCCGTTTACGTCAAATCCTGGTGGTCCATCACATATGCCGTTCGGTGCTTCACACATGCCGTTCGGCACGCGCGGCCACAGTACGCAGCGCCCGTTCGGACAGTAGATGATTCGCGGATTGATGTTCGACTTCGATGGACTGGTACTCGACACAGAACTGCCTGGAGTTCTGTGTTGGCAAGAGATTTACCAAGAACACGGATGTATCTTTCCAGCCGATGCTTATGCCAAAAGCATTGGCACGCTCCCGCGTATCTTTGATGTGTATGGGCATCTTGAGAAACAGATTGGTCGCCCACTTGATCGCGAGGCGATGCAACAACGACGCCTCGAACGGTGCATGGAGATCATCATCCAGCAGGCGGCGTTGCCAGGCGTAGAAAACTACGTCAGAGAAGCCAAACAGCGTGGCTTGAAGCTGGGCGTTGCTTCCAGTTCGTCGCGCAACTGGGTTGCCGGGCACCTCGAACGACTCGATTTATTGTCGTTCTTCGACCATCTCTCCTGCGGCGATATGGTCACGATGACCAAACCTCACCCAGAGTTATATCACACCGCCCTCGCCTCGTTAGCAATTGAACCTCATGAAGCGATCGCCTTTGAAGACTCACCCCACGGCGTCACCGCCGCCAAAGCTGCGGGTATATTCTGCGTCGCCGTGCCCAACCAGGTCACGCAACAGCTCACCTTTGCACATGCCGATTTGCAGCTTTCGTCATTAGCAGAGATGACGTTTGCAGAGTTGGTAAGAACTATCGACGACCGCCGAATGTAGAGGGGTGTACCTACCAAAAGAGAAGTACTATAGAAGCGCAACGGCGTTATGCCCACCGACAAGCCTGAAAGGAGACTGTATGCCACATCTAGGCGCGTCTCGCTCCTCTCGTTTTCTCCTCACTTTACTGACCTGCGGCTTGCTCTGGCATGGTTTGGGAACCATCGGTTTTTCGCAAAATCTTACGGGTAACCAACTCTTGATTACTAGTAGCGCTCCGACAATCCTTCTTGATGTTAACAGCACCACCCAAGGGAACGCCGACTGGCAAATACAAGCAAACGACGAGACTTTTGTCATCGCCGCTAACGGCACTATAGTCCCCTTTTTTGTGTACAAAACGACACCAACTTTTTCCCTCACGTTAGGCCCTACCGGCGATGTGGGACTGGGTACTGGGACGCCTGCGCAGAAACTGCACCTCGTGGACGGCGACAGTCCTGCCATCCGCTTTGAACAGAACGGCTCCCTCGGTCTCACACCTTACACCTGGGACGTCGGACACAATTCGAACATCTTTTATGTCTTCGATGCCATCACCAGCCAGGCTCCCTTCACTATCCTGCCCGGCGCGCCGACCGGCAGTCTGCGCATCCTCAGCAACGGTCGGGTGGGACTGGGCACCCTCACTCCCCAAGGCAACCTGCATATCTTTGGCGCGGCAAACCAGGATGTCTTTAATGGCATTGGTCCCGACCTCGATAGTGGCCCAGCCTTTAATTTTGGCTACTCCGGGGCTTCCTTTGGCGCCGGGTCGGGTTTCTTTAACGTGCGTGGAGCAAGCTCAGGGGTGAACCCTTCGCTCCGCTTTGCCACGCTCAATGTCCAGCGCATGGTCATTACGAACACTGGGAGAGTGGGCATCGGTACGACTGCGCCCACGCAGCAACTCGATGTCAGCGGCAATATCCGCACCAGTGGTAGCTTCATTGCCGGAGGGACGACGCTTACGGTGCCAGACTATGTCTTTGAACCTGACTATCAACTGCGACCGCTCACCGAACTCGGGGCCTATGTGGCACGCGAGAAACACCTGCCTGATATTCCTTCAGCACGGGAGATAAAAGAACAGGGAGTGAATATGAGTGAGCTGCAGATGCAGTTGCTCAAGAAGATAGAGGAACTCACGCTCTACGCGGTGGCACAAGAGGAAACCAACACTGCCCAAGAAAAGATAATTGCTACCCAAGGAGCAACAATTGCAGTCTTAACTCGCGCCAAATTGGAACAAGACAGGGTTGTAAAAGAACTGGCCTCTCGCTTGGCGGCATTGGAACAGAGACATGAGAAGAAGTAGAACACTTGCGAGGAAAAGGACGTGTTAGTGTCGCCGCTTGCCAAAGGCCGGGCCCCGTCTTAGCTGCGTAAGTTGCGCCCGCAGGGTTTTGATCTGTCGCGCTTGCTCTTGATTCACCTGTGCTTGCTGTAAGGTATAAAGCGTGAGTTCTTCAACCTTCTTCAAGAGCTGCATCTGAAACTCACTGATATCGATTCCCTGTTGCTGAATTTCCTTCGCTGAAGGAATCTCCGGTAAATGTTGCTCTTTCGTAATGTACGCCGCTAGTTCAGATAACGGTCGGAGTTTGTAGTTCTTGGCAAACACATAATCGGGCACGTTGAGCGTCGTACTCCCAGCAATGAAACTATCTGCCCGTACGTTGCCCGCCACATCTAGCAGTTGACTCGGGGTCAGTGTCCCAATGCCTATCCGCCCAGTATTCGTGATAATCATTCGCTGCACATTAGCGGTTGCAAACCGTAAAGACGGGTTAGGCGGTGGCAGGAAACAACTTACCGCAATAGTGATTGACCGGAGTGGAGAGCCTCTGCACAAGAGCAGGGATGAGAGACGAGACCATTGTGTGCTGGCTTCGGTCTAAGTATCGAAGTCTGGTCGAAGAGCTGGATGAACGCGGGCGAC
>Ga0194132_10007575_pt1 | contig 16092 bp, 16 predicted proteins | sample TA2KigOf80mmetaG_FD_148612 | JGI IMG/M metagenome (GOLD analysis project Ga0194132, IMG submission 148612) | Freshwater microbial communities from Lake Tanganyika, Tanzania - TA2015054 Kigoma Offshore 80m | ecosystem: Environmental > Aquatic > Freshwater > Lake | place: Tanzania: Lake...
TATGGTGCCCGCTCCGGGATTCGAACCCGGACCACCTTGCGGTGAACGGATTTTAAGTCCGTTGCGTCTACCGTTCCGCCAAGCGGGCCAACGTCAGGATGCCGTATTAGGCCCAAGGTATTGCGCCCGCGGCGGCACGGCAATCGGCCTGGGATCACTCGGTGCGCAACACCCCGATGTCCGCCCAGCGGTAGCACACCTCGGTCAGTTCCTGGCCGTAGAATCGCACCTGGCGTTTGGCGCTCACGGCGCCGCCCAGGCGCTCGTAGAACCGGCGCGCCGGGTTCTTCTCCAGCGCCCAGATCGCCAGCTCCCCGGCGCCGCTCGCCTGCAGCGCGTGGGCGCCCGCGGCGATGAGCGCGCGGCCCACGCCCGAGCGCTGATGACCGGGCAGGACATAGATCGCGGTGACCTCGCCTTTCTTCGCGTCCTCCGCCCCGCGTTCGAAGCCGCAGTCGGCAAAGCCGATGATCCCCGCTTCTTCGATTTCTGCCACCATGGTGACGCCCCGGCGCTCGGGATGATCCAGGACCTCGGCCCAGCACGCGGCGTGGCGAATGTCCGACATCGCATCGAGATAGCCCTGCGGCAGGATGCCGGCATAGGCGGCGCGCCACGTCGTCACCTGGACGAAGCCGATCGCCGCGGCATCGTCGAAGTCGGCCTCGCGGACGAGCGCCCTGGCCTGCGCTTTGGTCATGGCGCAAGCATAGCCCCGTGCGGATGCGCCGGGCGAATCGCGTTGGATCAGCGCGGCACCCAGCCCTCGGTGTCGTGATCGGGGTGCTGTTGGTTGCTCGCCTGGATTGCCTGCGCCCAGGCCTCGCGCCCGCCCGAGCGCGTGACCCCGCCATCGGGAACGGCGCCGAGCCCAGGCATCCACGCGACGCGGGCCTCGGTGCCGATCTGCGTCAGCGGCGGGAACGCATCTGCCTGATCGAGCGAACCCATCGTCAGGTTCACGCGGTTGCCCCGGACATCGTCATAGAACAGCGGCGTGCCGCAGTGCCCGCAGAAGCCGCGCTCGACGTGCGCGGAACTGCGGAAGACCTTGGGCGTTCCCCGCGTCCAGGTGAACGCCTCGCGCGGCGCCGCGACCAGCGCCGCGAACACGTTGCCCACCGCCTTCTGGCACATCCGGCAATGACAGAGATGGGCGTTGTCGAGCATCGCCGTCGCACGGTAACGCACCGCGCCACACTGGCAGCCGCCGCTGACCGTCGTTTCGATCCGTTTCATCGCGCTCCTCCCCTGGGGACGATAGCCGCGGGGCAAGACGCGCACGATCCGGCCCCTTACCTCCCGCCTATCCCCGCACCCGGAAACGGGTAGGGTCAGGCGCGCTTCACGCACCCATCTTCGGCAGGCGTTCGACCAGCGCCGTCTTCAGCACCTTGCCCAGGTTCGACTTGGGCAACTGATCGATGAAGAAGACCCCGCGCGGCACCTTGTAGGGCGCCAGGTGCTGGCGGCAATGCTCGCGCAGCTCGGCCTCGGTCGCCTTGCCGTGCAGCACGACGAACGCCGCCACCTCTTCGCCCATCTCGCGGGACGCCCAAGGCACGACCGCCGCATCATGCACCGCCGCGTGGCGATTCAGCACGTCCTCGATTTCTGCCGGGTAGATATTGACGCCGCCGCGGATGATCATGTCCTTGGCCCGGCCAACGATATAGAGATAGCCCTCGCCATCGACCTTGCCGAGATCGCCGGGGTAGTACCAGCCGTCTTTGAAATACTTCTTGGTCTCCTCGGGGTTGTTGTAGAAGCCCGCGGGCACCCACGGCGCCGTCTGACGGATGCGCCCGACCTCGCCCGTCTTCACCGGCGTGTCGTGCTCGTCCACCACCTCGAAGCGGTTCATGAACGAAGCGCGGCCGACGGAACCCGCTTTCTCCGGACCGGCATCCGGCGGCAGCGTCGTCACCGACCCGCCCTCGGTCGAAGAGTACAAATTGATGAAGTTGGGCGAGAGCTGGCGTTTGACGCGCTCGCGCTCTTCCCCGTGCAGGATCGAGCCCGAGGAGATCAGCACTTTCAGCGAGGGAAACAACGGACCGTCCGGCGTCGGCAAATCCAGAAGGCGCCGGAGAAGCGTCGGGACGAGGAACAGCGAATGCGGGCGCACCTTGGCCGCTCGCTCGACGAGTTCGATCGGCTGGTAGGGCGGCGGCGAGAAATGGACGCTCGCGCCGAGGAACAGATGCCCCATCGTGAAGCCGCGCCCGCCGCCGAAATAGAGCGGCGTCGCCAGCAGGTGCGTGTCGTTCTGACAGAAGCCCAACGTGACCGACTGGCAGAAGAAGCGCAGTGCCACCTGGCGGTGCGTGAGCATGGGCCCCTTGGGAATGCCGGTCGTGCCCGAGGAAAGCGACAGCCAGATCGGTGCGTCGGGATCCATCGGGAACTTGGCATCGGGCTTGGTGCCCGCGACCGCGGCGTCCCACACGCCGTCGACGACGAGCGTGCGCAGGCCCGGAATCGGCCCCATGTCCGAAAGCGTCGCGGTGGCGCCGAAGAACGACGCCACGTTCTTCTTCTCGGCGTCGGTCCAGCGGCAATCCATCGGCAACAGCACGCCGCCGCAGCGCAAGATGCTGAGGAGCCCGACCATGTGATCGGGCGTATCGCCCATGGCGAGCCCGACGATGTCGCCCGGCTTGATGCCCTGGCTGCGCAGGTGGGTCGCCGTGCGCCACACCAGGGAGTTCAGCGTGCGGTAGTCGATGACACGCTTGCCGTCGATCAGTGCCGGGTGATCGGGGCGACGCTCGGCGTGATGAATCAAGAGGTCGGTGACGTTGCCGAACAGGTTGTACATGTCAGTTCCCGAGCTTGTAGACGCGTAGCGCATTGTCGCGCAGAAACTTGCGCTTGGGCACCGGGCGCAGGTTGAGCGCGTCGATCTCCTGGATCGTGCGTTCGAAGTCGAGCACCGGGAAATCGGTGCCGAACAGCACTTTGTCCTGGCCGTAGGTGTCGATGTAGTGGACGAAGCTCCGCGGCCAGTACTTCGGGCTGTGCGCGTCCGAGCCGATGTAGACGTTGGGGTGCTTCCAGGCCATGGCGATCATCTCGTCGGTCCAGGGGATGCCGACGTGGATACCGATCAGCTTCAGCTCGGGGAAGTCGCAGGCGATGTCGTCGAGCGTGATCGGCCGCCCGGTCGAGCGCAGCCGCCGATCGGGCGAATAGACGAGGCTCTGGCCGACCTGCATCTGGATCGGCACGTCCAGCTCGCAGCACTTGGCATAGAACGGGTAGACCCGGGCGTGGTTGGGCGGCATGTCGAACCAGTGCGGATAGAAATGCGCCCCGATGAAACCGAGATCGCGCACCGCGCGTTCGAGTTCGCGCACCCCCGCCATGCCCTGGGTCGGGTCGATGCCGGCCAGCCCGTGGAAGCGCTTGGGGTGTTTCTTGACCGCCGCGGCGACGATCTCGTAGGGCATGTGGAAGCTCGAGGGTAGTCCCAGTTGCCCCGACTTGCTCGCGATCAGGAAGCTCTGCTCGATGCCGGCCGCATCCATGCGCCGCAACATCTCGTCGAGCGAGATGCCGCCGTAGGTCTTGGTGTCGACGCCGATCTTGTCGACGAAAAAGCCCTGGAAGGTCTTGGGCCGCGCGGCCAGGGCCTCGTCGGTCCAGATGTTGACGACGGCATCGATCGCTTGAATGTCGTGGGCCATGGGTTACTCCGCTGCGTTGGCCTGGGGATCAAAGACGATGGGACGCAACAACGCGTCGGCCTCGCTGCGGGAGAGCCCGGCGAAGGCACACAGATCGTGGAACTTGGCGCCGAGACGCACCGCGTCGACGCGATTGATCGAGCCGGTGGCGCCCGCGAGATTGACGTCGCCGCCGCCCAGTTTGCGTTCGTAGGTCGTCGTACGCGGTGCGGCGCCCGCCTCCATCACGCTGACCTCGACGGCGATGCGTCTTGGGTATTCAGCCTCGAGGTCGGGCGCGCGTTCGATGCGGATGACACGGGCCAGGCGCTCGACCTCGGCGTCGCGGGCGCGGTCGGCGACGTTGGCGAGACCGTAGCGGCCGTAGACGAACAGCGACGCGAGCGCCCAACGGGCGCTCATCAAGCGATCGTAGAGTTCGCGTTCCGGGGCCGGCCCGGTTTCCACGAGCGTGAGCATCGGCTTGGCGGCACGCACTACGACCTCGGTCACCTTCGCTGCCGCCACCGGCGCTTCGGCCAGCACACGTTGGCCGGCTTCGAGAATGGGGTGGCTCGAGAAACACGCCGGCATCAGCTTGTAGGCGATCATGTCGATGGTCTCGCCGTGCCAGGTCTCGGGCGTCAGCGTCGTCGGATCGCCGTGCAGGAGCGCGACGAACCCCGGCAACCCGTCGCCTTCGAGCACATGACGGCCAGCGGCAAAGCCCGCCGCCACGAGATCGACGGCCTCGATGCCGGCCCGCGCTGCCATGCCGCCGTGAATCGGCACGGCACTGCCGTGATCACGCAGGCCCTGATAACAGGCGACCGGCGCCAGGAACGCGGCTGTGCCGATCGCCTGGGCGAGTTGCGCCGCCGAAAGCCCGCGCAGCCGGCCCGCCGCCACCGCCGCGCCGATCGCACCCGCGGTCGCGGTCGGCGCGCTGCCCGCGAACTGCTGGCGCGGGTAGGTCGCCGCCGCGATGCGGTTGCCGACCTCGTAACCGGCCGCGACCGCGGCGAAGAAATCGGCTTCGCCCGCGCCACGCCCACCCGCCGCGGCCCACGCCGCGGACACGATGGCCGAACTCGGGTGCGTGCCACCGCCCGCGAACACGTCGTGGAGTTGCAGCATGGCGCCCAGCGTGCCCATGACGAGTGCCGCCGACGGCGCATCGAAGCGCTCGACGAGGCCCGGCACCGGCACTTCGCCCGCGCGGGCAAGCCGGGTCGCGAGGCGGGCCTCGGGCAACGCCGTCGCCCCCATCGTGCAGCCTACGAAGTCGGCCACCGACCAGCGGATGCGCTCCCGGCGCTCGGGCAGGTCGGCCCAGCGAAAACGGGCAGCGAAGTCGGCGATGCGGTCGGCGAGCGTGGCGGTCGAGGGAGCGGTCATGGGGGGACGGGCGCTTGAGACAGGTGGAAACCACCAAGAGTAGTCGCATCGTGGTGCCCGAGGGCAAGGAAGATTTGTCGCGGGTTGGCGCTGTCCGGACAATTCGTAGCAGATGGCCAAAAAACACCCGAAATCGGTTGCGTCGGCCCCCGGGATTGTCTCTGCTAGCGGCCGAACTGCGACGAGGTCGCGGCATCAATGGGAGGAGTTTCATGAATTTGAAGACGTCATTTCTCGCGGCGGTCGGCGTGGCCGCGCTCGGGCTCGCGGCCGGGCCGGCCGGCGCGCAGACGCTCTACAAAATGAACGGCGGCCTGACCGGCACGTACCCGCTCTACGCCGCCAAATTCGCCGAAATCGTCAACAAGAACGTCCCGGGCGTGCAGGTCTCGGCCGTGTCGGGCGACTCGGTGCAGGCCCAGATCGACATGCAGAAGGGCGATATCCAGTTCAAGATCGGCTACACCTACGACATCCGTCGCATCGCCGACGGCCTGTCGACGGTGCCGATCAAGACCCCGGACGTCTGCCACCTGATGACGCTCTACGGCTCGGGGTTGTTCATCCTGGCCAAGGCCGATTCGCCGATCAATTCGCTGGCCGACCTGCCCAAGGGACGCTACCGCATCTGGACCGGCCCCAGGACCGGCTTCTTCTACAACCTCATCGAGCCGGTGATGGAAGCCGCGGGTGTCAAGATTTCCGACATCGAGCGCTCGGGCTCGGTGCTCGAGACCTTCAGCTACACCGATACGGTGCAGGCCTGGCAGGATCGTCGCCTCGATTTGACGTTCATGTCGGGTGGCATTCCCTACAACCTGATGATGCAGATCGACCAGCAGCCCGGCTTCAAGCTGATCAAGATGGGCGACGCGGCGCTCAAGAAGCTCTCCGAGATTCGCCCGGGCATCGGTCAGAAGATAATGGCCAAGGGCACCTACCGTGGCCAGACCGACGACGTGGCCGGCCCCTGGTACGTCAACCAGGTGATCGGCACGACCAAGGTCTCCGAGGACCATCAGTACCGCATCACCAAGGCGATCAACGAGAACGCCAAGCAATGGCACGGCCTGTTCGGCGGCTCGGAGGAGATCGGCGTCAACGACCCGCTGGCGTTCAACGCGGTGCCGTTGTGCAAGGGCGCCGAGCGCTACTACAAAGAGATCGGCAAGCTGAGCTGAGCGACTGAACGGTCGCCGGCCACGACCGGCGGCCACCGGAGAGAGGACCAGAGCCGCGTGTCTCCGACACCCGGCTCTTTTCCGGTCGGGGGGCGGATATGAACGTGTTGAAAACGTTGACCGGCTATGGCGTGCCGGTGGGGATGGCGACGCGGGCCTGGATCATCGCCTGGCTCGGCGTCACGTGGATGCTGATCCACCTCTACGCCGGGTTCTACGGCGCGCCCAATTCGATGCTCTATCGCGCACTGCACGTCGGCATCGCGCTCGCCCTGGTCTTTCTCTACATGCCGACCGGTGGTAGCCGGCGCGAGCGCCAGCCCCTGGCCTATCTGATTCTCGACACGGTCATGATCGTCGGATCGTTGTGGATCTCGGCCTATTTCATCATCCACTTCAAGACCTGGGAGTTCCGTCGCTTCACGATGGATGGGATGGACTATGCGACGGCCGCCCTTTTGCTCGTCCTGGTGCTCGAAGCGACGCGGCGCGCCGTCGGCATGATCCTCGTCGTGGTCTGCGCATTCTTCATGTTCCACGCCCTGTTCGCGAACTATTTTCCACCGCCGTTTTTCGGCGCGCCGTCGTCGCTGGACCGACTGATCGTCAGCCTGTTCCTCAACGACACAGGAATCTTCGGCATAGCCGTTGGCGTCATGGCACAGTTTGTCGTCCTGTTCATCCTGTTCGGCACGCTGCTCACGCTCACGGGGGGCGGCGCGTTTTTCACGCGCATCGCTTTCGCCCTGTTCGGCCATCGCATCGGCGGGCCTGCCAAAGCCGCTGTCGTGTCCTCGGCGATGATGGGGACGCTCTCGGGCAGCGCGCTCGGCAACGTCGTCACCACCGGCTCGTTCACGATCCCGTTGATGCGACGCCTGGGCTACCGCCGCGATTTTGCCGGCGGCGTCGAGGCTGCGGCCTCCAACGGCGGAGTCATCATGCCGCCCGTCATGGGTGCGGTCGCCTTCATCATGGCCGAGTTCCTGAACCGACCCTACGTCGAGATCATCATCGCCGCCGCGATCCCGGCCTGCCTGTATTTCCTGGTCATCTACATCACGGTGCATTTCGAAGCGAAGAAGCTTGGCCTCGCCGCGATGGACAGGGCGGTCCTGCCGCGGACCTGGGACATTCTGAAGCGCCAAGGCTACCTGATCGCACCGCTTATCCTGATCGTGGTGGCGCTGATCGCGGGATATTCGATCGTGTTCGTCGCGGTCGTGGTCATCGGCGTGACGTTTGCGATCGCGGTCGTGCAGAAAACCCAACGCATGACGCCGATGCGTCTTCTCGATTCCTTCGAGCAGACGGCGCGCACGACGGTCGGGCTGTCGGCGACGGCCGCCGCCGCCGGAATCATCATCGGCGCCATCTTCTCGAGTGGACTCAGCTACACCGTCGCCCAGTTCGCCGTCGAATCCGCGGGCGGCCAGATTTGGCTCGTGCTCGTCATCGCGGCCGTCATGGCCCTGATCATGGGCATGGGCATGACGGCGGCGGCGGTCTACATCACGCTGGCGGCGACCGTCATTCCGATCCTGATCAAGGCCGGCATTTCGCCGATGGCCGCGCACTTCTTCGCGTTCTATTTCGGCAACGTCTCCAACATCACGCCGCCGGTGGCGCTCGCCGCCTACGCCGCAGCGCCGATCGCGGGCGCTAGCCCGATGGCGACCGGCTGGCAGGCGACCCGCCTCGGCGCCGCCTCGTTCCTGCTGCCGTTCCTGTTCATCTACGGGCCCGCCCTGCTGATGGAAGGCGCCTGGTACGAGACGATCCAGGTGACGTTCACCGCGGCCCTCGGCCTCACCTCGATCGCGCTCGCCATCACCGGCTACTTCATGACGACGGTACCGGTGTGGCAGCGGGTCATCTTCTTCGCGAGTTCGATCTTCCTGATCGAGCCCAGCCTGATCACCGACGCGATCGGTGTCGGCCTGTTCGTGGTCGCCGCGGGCTCCAACTGGTGGATGAGCCGCCGGGCGCCGGCACCGGCGAGGATCACCCGCACGGTCGAGGCGGCCCCAGCAACGCGCGGATCGATGGCCCGGCTGTGGGACCGCTTCGTCGCCAAACGCATGGAGAAGGAGGCCGACGGCCAGCCGATCAGCGCCCCGACCAACGTCGAGGAACCGCGTCTCGACAATCTGACCGAGACCCTGATGCGCGACGTCGAGGGCCCGGGCGCCGGTGCCGAGGTTACCCGGCGCCACCTGTGGTTTGCCTGGGGCTGGGTCCTGGCAGGGGCGATCGCCCTCGAGGTCATGGGCCAAACGTATATGCACGCGCGCTACCCGCTGCTGTGGGTGGCGGCGATCGCCGCTATCGCGTTTGTGACACTCATTGGCGTTGCCCGGTGCTGGGCCGCCGGCCAACGCGCCCGACTCGCCGCCTGACGGCGCCGCCGCGAGCGAGCCCCGAGTCCCCGTCCGCCGCGCTAAGATCGGCGGCGCCAGACTTTCGGGCGGGGTGATCCGTGATCGAACTCGTCATCGACCAGCGAGCGCGTGACCTCGGCGGCGGCTTCACGGTGGGACGCGTCCTGCCTTTTGCCAAGCGCCGCACGGTGGGACCCTTCGTGTTCTTCGATCAGATGGGGCCGATCACGCTCGCGCCCGGGTTCCCGCGCACCTTCGACGTGCGGCCGCATCCTCACATCGGGCTTGCCACCGTGACGTATCTGTTCGCGGGCGCGCTCACCCACCGCGACAGCACCGGAGTGCATCAAGAGATTCGCCCGGGCGAGGTGAACTGGATGGTGGCCGGTCGCGGCATCACCCACAGCGAACGCCTGGAGCGCGCGCGCCGCCACGGCGCCACCATGCATGGCATCCAAGCCTGGGTGGCGCTGCCCACGGAGCACGAGGAAACCGCGCCCGCCTTCTATCACCACGAAGGCGCCGACCTGCCTGCCTGGAACGAACACGGCGTCGTGGGCCGGCTGCTGGCGGGCGAGATCGCGGGTCGTCGCGCCGCCGTGAAGACCCACTCGGCCGGTGCCTGCCGCGCCATCGCGGCCGCGTATTCGGAACGCGCGGTGTTCGTCGTCCAGGGCGTGGTCGAGGTGGGCGCGCAGGCCCTGCGGGCGGGCCAGATGGCGGTGCTCACGCCCGGCCAGATCGCGCCGGTGGCCGCCGCCGAACCGGCGACGGTGATGGTGCTGGGCGGCGAACCCGTGGGCGAGCGCTTCGTGTTCTGGAACTTCGTGTCTTCGTCGAAGGCCAGGCTCGAACAGGCCAAGGACGACTGGCGCCATGGGAGATTCAAACTTCCGCCTGGCGATGATCAGGAGTTCACGCCGCTGCCCGAGGATGGACCGAAGGGGACGGCGGGCGCGTAATTGATCGTTGCACGGTGCCGCGGGAAACGGCGCGCGCCCGCATGTGCCCGTGCCTTAACATGGGTGGCCGGCAAGGCTCTTGCTATCGTGCGGCTATTACAAGGCAGAGCAAACGCCCGCCAACCTCGCCCTAACCCACCGCCTCGTCGATCGGATTGCCGCCCATCTGGCGCACGAGCGTGCGGACCTCCTCGGTCGCTGCGTTCAAGCGCGCGACATCCGCGGTACGCATGACGAGCGAGGTGCCGTGCTTGCCGTTCCGGGAATAGGGATACGAGCCGATATCGACGTCGGGAAAGCGATTTTGGATCGCGCCCAACCCCTCGGCCAGGATGCCCTCGGGCATGCCGGCATCGATCGAGGTCGCGCGCACCGGGTCGCCGCCGGCGAGCTTGCCTTTGAGGCCCTCGAGCATGTTCTGCATGATCCGCGGCACGCCCGCCATGACGTAGACGTTGCCGATGCGAAAACCGGGGGCCTTCGACACCGGGTTGTGGATGAGTTCGGCGCCCTCGGGCGCGTGCGCCATGCGTAGCCGCGCCGGATTGACCTTGTCGCGCCCGCCGTAGTGCCCGACCAGGATCGCGAGCGCCTCGGGGTGGATCACGTTCTTCACCCCGAACGCCTTGGCGATCGAATCGGCGGTGATGTCGTCGTGCGTCGGGCCGATGCCGCCCGTCGTGAACACGTAGTCGAACGCGGCGCGAACCTCGTTCACCGTCCTGACGATGGTGTCCTCGACGTCGGGGATGACGCGGCACTCCCGCACGCGAATGCCCCACTCGTTCAGCGTCTTGGCGAGGTGGGCGATGTTCTCGTCCTTGGTCCGCCCCGAGAGAATCTCGTTGCCGATAACCAGGATGCAGGCGGTGTAGACACGCTTGTCGGACATGGCGCGGTTATAGCATTCCCGCTCCGGGCCGAGCGACCGTCGCCGCGTTTGAGCCGCGCGGCCCCACCCCCTAAGGTGGCGCCCGTGAAATTCGCTTCGCCACTCCGCCCCGGCACGCTGCTCAGACGCTACAAGCGCTTCTTTGCCGATGTGCGCCTCGAGGACGGCACCACCGTCACCGCCCATTGCCCCAACACCGGACGGATGCTCGGGGTTTCGAGCGAAGGGGCCCGCGTGTGGTTGTCGGTCTCCGACAATCCCAAGCGCCGCCTCGCCCACACCTGGGAGCTCATGGAAGACACGAGCCTGGGCGCGACGACCCTGGTCGGCATCAACCCGATGCAGCCCAACCGCCTCGCCGAAGAGGCGATCCGGGCCGGGATCATCGGTGAATTGCGTTACGAAGGCCTGCGGCGCGAGGTGCGCTATGGTCGCCAGTCGCGGGTCGATCTGCTTCTCGAGGAGGATGGTCGTCCGCCCTGCTACGTCGAGGTCAAGAACGTTCACCTGCGGCGCGAGCCCAGGCTGGCCGAATTTCCCGACTCGGTGACGGACCGCGGCGCCCGCCACCTGGACGAATTGGCCGAGGCCGTTCTCGGCGGCGCCCGGGCGGTCATGTTCTATCTGGTGCAGCGCAGCGACTGTGATCGCTTTGCCGTGGCGGCCGACATCGACCCGGCCTACGCCGCCGCCCTCGAACGCGCCACGGCCGCGGGCGTCGAGGTGATCTGCTATGGTTGCGCGCTCAGCCCGGCGGAAATCGCCGTTAACCGAGCTTTATCCTGGGTCGGGGCAAAACCGGCCCGAACCGTGCATAACGAGTCAGAGCCCGCAGGCGATGAGCCGCGGCGGGCCAAGAAGAGACGATGATGGTCTACACCGACGCTCGCGAATCCCCGACCCGCAACAACGGGCTGATCAAGCTGCATCAGGCGACGAACTGGGACGGCATGCGCCGCGCCGGCCGGCTTGCGGCCGAGACGCTCGACTTCATCGCGCCGTTCGTCGAGCCGGGCATCACCACCGATCGCCTGGACGAGCTTTGCCACCACTTCATCGTCGGGCGCGGCGCCGTACCGGCGCCCCTGCACTATCGCGGCTTTCCCAAATCGATCTGCACCTCGGTCAACCACGTCGTGTGCCACGGCATCCCCGGACCCAAGGTCCTCGAGGACGGCGACGTCCTCAACATCGATGTCACCGTCATCGTCGACGGCTGGCACGGCGATACGAGCCGCATGTATTTCGTCGGCGACGTGCCGTTGAAGGCGCGGCGCCTGAGCGATGCCACCTACGAGGCGATGATGCGCGGCATCGAGGTGATCCGTCCCGGCGCCACGACGGGCGACATCGGCCACGCGATTCAGAGTTACGCCGAGGCGCAGCGCTACTCGGTGGTGCGCGACTTCTGCGGCCATGGGCTGGGCCAGGTGTTCCACGACGCGCCCAACATCCTGCACTACGGTGCGCCCGGCAGCGGCGTCGAGCTGCGGGAGGGCATGCTGTTCACCGTCGAGCCGATGATCAACTTGGGCAAGTGGCAGGTGAAGATGCTGCAGGACGGCTGGACCGCGGTCACCAAGGACCGTTCCCTGTCGGCGCAGTTCGAGCACTCGGTCGCGGTCACGGCGACGGGATATGAGATTTTCACCACCTCGCCCACCGGCCGGCACCGACCGCCTTACGTCTGAGGCGGACGGCCACCGCGCCCGGCTGCGGGCCCGCTTCCTTGCGGCCGGCGCCCAGGCCTTGGCCGACTACGAACTCCTCGAACTCGTGCTGTTCGGCGCGCTGCCGCGGCGGGATACCAAAGCAATGGCCAAGGCCTTGATCGAGCGCTTCGGGTCGTTCGCCGATGTGATCGCCGCCGATCCCGCGCGCCTGGCGGAAGTCCCCGGCGTGGGCGAAGCGGTGATCGCGACCTTGAAGGCCGTCGAGGCGGCCGCGCTTCGGCTGTCGCGCGGCCGGCTCGGCGACCGCCCGACGCTGTCCTCCTGGAGCGCCGTGCTCGATTACTGCCGCTCGGCCATGGCCTTCAGCATGATCGAGCAGTTCCGCGTGCTCTACCTCGACAAGAAGAACAAGCTGATCGCCGACGAGGTGCAGCAGCGCGGCACCGTCGATCACGCCCCGGTCTACCCGCGCGAGGTCGTCAAACGCTCGCTCGAAGTAGGGGCGACCGCGCTCATCCTCGTCCACAACCACCCGAGCGGCGACTGCACCCCTTCGGCGGCCGACATCGCCGTCACCCGCGAAATTCAAGGCGCAGCGCGGACGCTCGGCATCGCGATCCACGACCATCTTGTGATCGGCGGCGACCGCCACGCAAGCTTTCGCGCCCTCGGTTTGCTATAAACACCGGGCGCCGGCCCGGCCGGCGTTACGGGGGGAGAAGCACATGCTCGCATTGGACCTGGCGATTTTCTTGGCGTTCGTCGTAGGCGTGGGCACCGCGGTCCTGGGCTATCCCGAATGGGGCATCTGGATCACCGTGGCCGGCATCGTGCTGGCGGCGGTCCGCGGGTTCGTCTTCCGCTCACCCCCCTCCCCCACGCCGCCACCGAACCCCTGATCGCCCGACATCGTTTCACGTGGGCCGCGCTCGGCGCGGCGTGTCTCGCGCTCGCCTCGCCGGGGCACGCGGCCGAGCCCAGGCTCGCGATCGAGATCAACGAGCCCGCGCGCCTGAGCCATGCCGAGGCCATCGCCATCGCACGCCAGGCCGGCGCCACGGCGATTCCGCTGTCGCTCCCCTGGTCGGCACTCGAGCCGCGCGCCGGCGCCTTCGACGACGAGGCGCTCAAGGGCGCGCTCGAACTCTACCGCCGCGCCGGTTTGCGTGTGTTGTTGTCGATCGGGATCGCGGACGCACTCGGCCGCCAGGTGCCGGCCGACCTCGTCCGCGTGCGCTGGAACGATTCGCGCATGATCTCCCGCTTGCAGGGTTTCCTCGGTCGCCTGCTCGCGCTCACCGAGGATGAACTCGATTACGTGATCCTGGGCCATGAACTCGACAGCTACCTGGCAACCCAGCCGCGCGAGTGGGACGACCTGCGGGCGCTGGCCGACCGCGTGCGCACCAGCGTCCGACAAGCCCGCCCGCAGGCCAAGTTCGGAGTCGCGCTCACGCTCGGCGGCCTCGATGATCGCGCCCAGCGGCTGACCGCGAGCCACGACGTCGTCGCCATCACCCACTACGTCGTGCCGCGCGCCGAACCGGGCGACCCCGCGCGCCTGCCGGGCCCGATTCTCGATCAGGCGCTCACCTTCGCGGGCTCACGGCCCCTGATCGTCAAGGAATGGGGCTTCCCGACCGGCGGCGCCATCGGCGGTTCGGACCGCGGCCAGGCCGAGTTCATCGCGGCGAGCCTCGCGGCCTGGCGCGAGCGCCAGGCGCGCATTCCCTTCTTCGGCCTGAGCCGGCTCTACGACGACGAGGATCGCGAGTGCGAGCGCCTGGCGAGCGACGGCGGACTCGGCGGCAATGCCGCCTTCATCGCGCTGCAATGCACGATCGGGCTCCGCACCACCGAGGATGAGCCCAAGGCGGCCTGGAGCCGCGTGCGCGCCTTCGGCCGCCCGGACTAGACGCCGTAGAGCTTGCGCGCGCGGCGCTTCATCTCGGCGAAGGACACCGCTTCGACGCGGCTCGCCACGTGCCAGACGTGGCCGAACGGATCCCGGATCTGCCCGGCCCGATCGCCGTAGAATTGCGTCTCGACCCGGCGCACGACCTTGGCGCCCGCTTTCACGGCTTTCTTGACCACGGCATCGACGTCCCGGACGTAGAGCGCCAACTGCACCGGCGTGCCGCCCACGGTCTTGGGCGAGAGCGCGCCCCACTCCTTGGCTTCATCGGCGAGCGAAAAACTCGCGCCGCCGATCACCAGTTCGGCATGGCCGATCTTGCCACCCGGCGCCCCGATGCGGACCAATTCACGGGCCCCGAACACGGTCTTGTAGAACTTGATCGCCTTGGCGGCACCACGCACCATCAGGTAGGGCGTCAACTGGCGGCCCTCGGGAATCGGTTTCACGGCTTTTGCCATCGTTCGTGCTCCTCTCCACCGGCGAGCGGTGGCTCGCCCAAAATCTGTACGCGATGCGCTTCAAACCGTGGCGCCCTAAAACGGACGTTCGGGTGAACATTTTCGAGTATAGTTCCAACAGATTCTCAACTGACAGGAGGGGGCCATGTGGTTGGGAAGGGTTGTGGTTGCAGGTGTTGTCAGCCTATGCGGCGCCTGTTCTTCCATCATCGATGGAACTTCGCAGCAAATTTCCGTCGTCAGCAATCCACCTGGCGCAAATTGCGTATTCCACCGGAATGGCGAGATCTTGGGCGCTGTCAACCCGACTCCGGGCGGACTCCTGGTCAAGAAAACGAAGCACCATATTGAGGTTGTGTGTAGCAAGGATGGGTACGAAGAAGCTCGGTACCTCAACAAATCAGGGATTCAGGAGGCGACGTTCGGCAACATTCTACTCGGCGGTGGGATTGGCTGGGCGATCGACTCGGCTTCGGGTGCCGACAACAAGTACGAAGCATCCGTCAACGTGACCCTCCCTGCGAAGCCACAACGCGCCCCAGCGGCGCCTGCCTCATCGAACGTCGAACAGCGGCTCCGACAGCTCAAAGACTTGTTTGACCGCGGCGTGATTACGAAGGAGGAACATGAGCAGCGCCGACGTGAGGTGCTAACCGGGGTCTGAACCTAAGCGGCGCCTATGAGAGTGATGATCAACTCTAGAATCGTTGGGCAGTCGCTGCTGGTCGTCGGCTCTCGGTCGACCAGCTCCTCGAGATCATCTAGCGCGGTGTGACTCCACCGGCGAGCGGTGGCTCGCCCAAAATCTGTACGCGATGCGCCAAGCGCCGCGCCTCAGGGTCGAGCGGATCACGCGCGTGCATGACACAGCGATTGCCCCACAGGAACACATCGCCCAGACGGTTGGCCTCGCGCTGCCAGACGAAGCGCGCGTCCGTCGCGTGCGCCCACAGCCGGTCGAGCAGTTCCTCGCTCCTCGCCACGGCGTTGACCAGGATCTCGCGCGGCCCGGTTATTGTTCATTACGGGGAATGACCCGCCCTGTCCGCGCTTTTTGCCGAGCAAGGATGCCGTCGCGCAATCGTTGAAAAAGGCCCGGCGGCAACATGCCGTAGTCATATCGACCGTGTTGGCCCGGAATTGATCGCAGATCGTATCCAGGCCAGGCGAAGCGATTCAATTCATCGAGACGGAGCCAATGCCGACCGCTGTCCAGCCCTAAGCTCCTGCATGTCGCGGCGGGAATTTCGATGGACACGGTCGGATCATCGGGTGGCTGGTGTGTGATCGGCGCCACGATGGTTTGGATATCACCGTTCGGATCGCTACGGGCTGCGACGACAATCGCGCAAGGGCGATCCTTGACGCCTTCCGTCGCTCCCTCCGCGTGTTCGTTGCTCCACAAAAAACTATAGCGTATGACCAAGCCCGGCTCGGGAACCGGCAGGCTCATTTCGGTTCGACGCCGTACTCTGCCGATTCGATCGCTGCCACGACATCGGCAGGAAGGTTGCCGACAACAAGCGACTGACGTTCTCGCCGCTTGAGCTGCTCATAGTGG
>Ga0194132_10007576_pt1 | contig 16091 bp, 13 predicted proteins | sample TA2KigOf80mmetaG_FD_148612 | JGI IMG/M metagenome (GOLD analysis project Ga0194132, IMG submission 148612) | Freshwater microbial communities from Lake Tanganyika, Tanzania - TA2015054 Kigoma Offshore 80m | ecosystem: Environmental > Aquatic > Freshwater > Lake | place: Tanzania: Lake...
ATCTGGTACTTGTTATGAGCGTTAATCCAGGTTTTGGCGGACAGGCGTTTATTGAAAACACCCACCGAAAGGTATCTGAACTAAAGGAACTAATCGAGAAAAACAACGCCCAAACCCTCATTGAGGTCGACGGTGGCGTCTCTGCACAAAATGCCCGCAGTCTGGCACAAGCCGGAGCCGATGTACTGGTAGCCGGAAACGCAGTTTTTGCAACACCTGACCCGCTATCAACCATCGCCGCTCTTCATAAAACTGCCAATTCGTAGAAGAAAAATCAACTTTTCCCGTTTCATATCTGTGCTGAAAAAATCCTGCTTCATGCTGCTATTATGTATTCTCGGGCAGCTACATGCACAGCAAAAACCCATGTTTGGGGCAACTGTCAGGTTGAAAAACGATGATCCTGCTGTAGGTATTACCATTAAAAACAGCAACGGTGAAACATTGGCGGTAACGAATAATAATGGTGATTTTATCATTCCTGTAACCAACTTGATTTTTGGGTATCAGGGCAACCGCAAGATTTTCGGATACCGTCTGCCCAAGGACTGGTCAGCCCAGCTGGAATGGGTTATTTATGAGGGGACAGGGCTGGATATCTTACCCCAAATTGAAATTTCCGGCCGTGAAGAATATAACCCGTTTCTTGATGAAATCAGGCCTCGAGATTTACGTATGAATCCCACCACCGGCGGTATCGAGGCAATCATCAAAACGCTGGGTGCCAACAGCAACAGTGAATTGTCATCGCAATACAGCGTACGCGGAGGTAATTACGATGAAAACCTGGTGTATGTGAATGATATTGAAATTTACCGTCCACAACTCATCAGCAGCGGACAGCAGGAAGGTCTGAGCTTCATCAATCCGGATTTGGTTAAAACCCTGAAGTTCAGTGCAGGCGGTTTTGATGCTCAATACGGCGACAAAATGAGCAGTGTTCTGGATGTTGAATACATACAGCCGACTTCTTTCTCCGTTTCGGCAACAGCAGGATTGTTACTAAACAGCTTTTCTGTTGAAGGTAAAACACGTAAAACATCTGCAGTACTGGGTGTGCGGCATTTTAGCAATTCATTGCTCACCGGCAGCCTGGATTTGCAGGGGGCCTATCGGATGAACTTCGCAGACGTACAAACGCTGATTAGCCGCAAATTATGGCGCCGTTGGAAAGTAGAGTTTCTGGGTAACCTAGCATTAAATCGCTACAAACTGACTCCGGAAAGCAGACGCACAGAGTTTGGAACCGTTTCGCAGGCATACCAGCTGGATGTTGGAATGGCCGGTGCCGAACAGATGAACTACGATTATGCCATGGGTGCATTGACCTTTAAGTTTAATCCTGAAGCTGGGAAAGAGTTTAAATGGATACTCGGTGCTACTGGCACTTCAGAGCAGGAATTATTTGATGTTGAAGGCGCCTATCAGCTGAGTCTGCTTGACAGAGATATGGGCAGTAAAACCTATGGAAAATCGCTGAAAACACTTGGCTTCGGCTATTTTCTCGATCATGGACGGAACCGTCTGCAGAGTCGCATCCTGAACTTTTCACATATTGGCACGTTTACCAGGCCGAAGAAAAGCAATATTCTCAAGTATGGTATACGGCTGAACCACGAAAGGATTGGTGACAGATACAAAGAGTGGCGGTATAATGATAGTGCCATGTACAATATTCCCCCGTTTGGTTTTGCAACGGACAGCATTATATTGGATGATCAGGTGAGTTCGCGCAACAAACTGGAGAGTTTCAGGCTGCAGGGATTTTTACAAAACAAATTCAGTCTTGACAAGCAAAACAACATGTGGCTTAGTTTAGGTCTGCGTGGCCACTGGTGGCAGGCAAACAATGAGTTTTTTGCTACACCCCGTGTGCAATTCAGCTGGGAGCCCAATAAAAAATACAATGCCTTAGTGCCTGACAGCCTAAAGAAAAAAGAAAAGATAATCAAACTGGCGGCAGGCGGTTATTTTCAGCAAGGTTTTTTCCGCGAACTGCGTGATTTTTCAGGTGTTCTAAACCGGCAACTTAAAGCACAGCGGGCCTGGCATCTGGTTGCAGGAACCGATCGCTTCTTAAATATGTGGAGCCGTAAATTCAAATTCACCACAGAGGCTTATTATAAATATCTGGATAGATTGGTGCCTTATCTATACGACAATATCCGTGTTCGTTACTATGCCCAAAACAGCAGTGAAGGTTATGCCTGGGGCGTAGACAACCGCATAAACGGAGAATTTATTAAAGGACTGGAAAGCTGGTTTACACTGAGTGTGCTGCAAACTCGCGAAAGAATCAACTACCTGAACAACAGTGGTGAATTGGTGCAAAGTGGTTGGCTTAGAAGGCCTACCGACCGGCGTGTAAATTTTGCAGCTATGCTGCAGGACCAATTGCCGGGTAATCCAAATTTCAGGCTGAACTTGAATATGATAATCGGCACGGGAATGCCTTATTTCCTAAATGGACAGGGACGTTATGCTGAAAGGCCCAACACAATACCACCTTACCGCAGGCTGGATATAGGATTCAGCAAGGTTCTTCTAAACCGAAACGATAAAGACCGCCCAAAAACCGGCATGTTTAAAAAATTGCAGGAATCCTGGATCAGCGTTGAGATTTTCAATATTCTGGGAATTAATAATGTAATTTCATATAACTGGGTAAAAGACATAGAAAACAATGTGTATGGCGTGCCGGAATACCTTACTGGAAGGCGTTTAAACATGAGGCTTAGGGCTGAATTTTAAATAAAAGCGTAGATAGGGAAAAAAGCAATATTGCGCCACCGATGGCAGTCACTAATTTAGATGTCTTCTTTTTTTCTAATGGAAACCGGGGTTGATCGACCAATTGAATCAAGGGTTGGTCTTTGGCCATCATGGTTCGACTCAATTCCAAATTCTTGATCAATTCTCCATACATCGTAGACAACACTTGAATTTCCAATTGCTTCTTTGCTTGGGGTGCTTTGGCCACGCCCCTTACCAAGAATTGATTCCCGTCCACTTCAGAAGCCATGCCATACATGGCACGCCCTAAAGCTTGTTTTACGCTGTCTACCTTGTGCTCCAACATCCGCACATTTTTTCGCAGCTGTCCAGTCTTCGTTTCAACGTAAAATTCCGTCACATTCTGGGTAAGTATTTGGGTGAAATTCATTACAAACCATTGATCTTCTCCTGTGAAGGATACTGAAACGATCGCCAATTTCTTATCTACCTTCGCTAATTGCAGATTGGTTTTTGTCAAATTTGCCGATACTTTGGCCAAAAATGAATCTTGTGCCAAAGTAAAATTCCCATTCTCTAATGACTTGGCGTCAAAAGTCACCGGTTGGGGGATTTACCACACGTATGAAAACCGCTCGGATGTCATGTTTTTCGAAAATACCCCATACGCACACAATGAATATCGCCGCGATTTGATGGGTGTTACCGCCCAAATCAACCCCAATTTTTCTGTGTATGGTGGGGTGGGTATGTTCGTGGATGGCCTCCTCAAAGGGCAGTTTCAAGGCAAAGGTGGTGGCGTTCCCTACATCATCAAACCCACTGGGTTGCGCAAAGAAATCGGGGTTACCTACCATCCCAACGATTTACCCATTCAGATTTCTGCCGGATAAACGTTAAGCATCGGATTCACTGGCAACATTGGGTGGAGAATTCCGTTGGAGCCCAATCGCATGACCGTTCATCAAGCCATCACGGCCGACTAATCCAAGTCCAAAAACGGTTCATTCACTAAATTTATCCAAGCATAACCTACGTTTTTTGCAGATATTTGAAATTTTATCTTATATTTGTGTCCATTTGTTGAACATGAAGAAATTGTTGCTTGCCCTGGTGTGTTCATTCTTATCACTCACTGCCGGTGATGTAACAGCACAATCTGCTGCCCAACCCCGTTGGAATGTGGCCTCTTGGGAACCCGGACTGGGCATGGTTTTTCGCCATCAAGAGAAATTCAGTGCGGCCCGCGTTCAATTGGGTACCCGCAATTTGTTCATCAAAAACCGCATAGGTGTTTATTATATCCTGGAATACCGCGGTGGAATTCAGTTCCAAGAGGATGGCACTTCATATTATTTCCGGGATTTGTTGGGTTTGAATTACTCTGTGAACAAGAGCTTTTCGGTTCATGGCGGCATGGGCGTTTTCCGCAAAGGCATATTGCAAAGTGGTATGCTCAGAGGGGGAGAATATTACTACAACAACCTCCAATTCGGTCGGTTGAGGAAAGAGATTGGTATCACCTACAGAATCCCACAATACCCCTTCTCTGTTGACATTTGTTATTCTACCTGGGTAGGCCCAACTGCCACCTTCGGATACGTAATACCCATGAATCGCAAGAAATTGGACAACGCGCCGTTGAAGAGTATCCCCGTTCATGATGTGCCCGTAGTTGAAGAACCTGTAGTAGAAGAAACACCCGTTGTGGAAGAAACACCGGTAGTTGAAGTTGAAAAACCTGTGGTTGAAGTCCTTGTGGAGCCCGAAGTAGATTTGACCGCCTTGGCCAAACAAAGCACTACCTACTATCCATTCGACAAAGCAGCATTGAGCGAATCACACAAAGAGACTTTGAAAGCATTGGTTGCTTACATGAAGGCCAACCCAAAATGCAAAATCACTGCCTACGGAAATGCAGATGTATTGGGTTCTGAAGGTTACAACCTAACCTTGTCAGGGGCTCGTGCCAAAAATGTGAGAACTTACCTCATTTCACAGGGCATATCTGCCAAACGAATAAAAGTTGTGGCCAACGGTGAAACCAAAGCCAAAGGCGAAACCGAAGAAGAACGTGCACTCAACCGTTGTGTAGAGTTCAGTTTGATTGCCGAGTAAGTATCATTTTCATGCACAGTATTCGGTGGTCTTGCAAAAAACCGCCTAAAACCGGTACACCGCGCTTACTTCCAAATTCAGCGACCAAACATTGATTCCCGGGAAACGGAAATCTCCCGCCTTGCCATTGGGATCGTAATTCCATTGGAAGTTGTAGGTGCGCAGCACATGCAAATTGTACCCCACAAACAGCTTTCCGTAACTGGTATGGTGACTCAACAAAAATCCCCAATCCACGAAGTGCTTGCTAAAATCCTTGAAAAAGGGATTGGGCCCGCCCAAATACAAATAATCCAAACGGCCCCAAAATAAATCCTCATTGTATGCGACACGCTCAAAATGAACGCCATAGGTTTTATATCCATCAAGATAAGAAACCCCAGCAGTAAACATATTGCTCCCCGGACCAATACCAGCACCCATAACCTGCCCCCTATTCGTCCAACCACTTGAAATGCCTCCATTGGTGTAAAAACTGTATCCGGGTGTGGCACTGGGTTGAGTATAGCTGTCAAGCGGGGCCTGAATTTTGGTTATTTCCGCCATGAATTGATACCAAGCCCCTTTTTTGGGTGCCTCCTCCAATTTTCTTAATCCCATCATCCATGCGGTTGTTGCACCTGGTCTGGTCATAAAATCCTCAAAATCCCAGGCCCAATCCTCCCTACCCAATTCACCATAAATCTCAGCGTGCGACTTTTGCAATAGATAACGAAAACTCAAGGATACCAATTGGTTTCTATTTTGTCCGCCACCACTCCCTGTATTCTCGCCGTTGGCACTCAAACCCAAAATAGAAAAATAATTGCTCAAGCCCTTTGGATTTCCAGAGACTTGTACGATTCGTGTAACCCCCAAAAACAAACCTGGCAGCCATTTGGGCTGAAAAGTACCGGTCATGCCATTAAAAAATCCATAATATTCAGGAGCCAAACTGTCAACAACTACATCACCCGCTATGGGGGGCCAAGTTCCACCCACATATCGTTCAGGGTATTTGAATCCAGAGGGCTTCAACCTTCCTCCCACCATTTGGCCCTCAATTTTTCCTAATTTGGTTTCAATGGGTTTGTTGGTATTTAAGGTAAAATGGCCAAACCCCGGTGCATTGTTGCTTAAAATGATGGCGTTTTTCTGCCCTGCACCCCACCACAAATTCTCTGTAGAATAACCAACCGTGAATTTCCAAAAGTTCAATTTAACGTACGATTGACCCATGAAGGTTTCCTTATATTCTGACTGACCCATACGCTCCGGATTATCAATTCCCCAAGATCGCATGGGTGGGTTCTGAAATGGTTTATTCTGGGCTTTCACCAACTCGGGTCTCAACTGCGCCTCCAACCATTTGGCTTTCAGATAAATACCACCCGATGCATATTGTTGCATACCCTTAGCAGGAACCATGGGTCCATCGGCCCAACCATAGGGGTGATGACGGTTGTAGCGCAATTGTATCTGCACAGGCAACAATTCTATGCGAAACTGATTCTTTTTGTCTGTCCACTGGGTGAATTGCCCGTATGTATTTGTGTCTCCAGAATACAACGAGGTATCCTTGTCCCAAGTCCAATTCAATCCCAAAGATCTTTGCGGTTGCACCGGTCGAATCATGAATGAATTATTTTGATCTACCATACCCATCAGCTGCGCTCGGCGTATTGCATCGTCAAAGAATGGCATTCCCAGGGGAACGGCTTGACCATTTAGCCAGTTACTACTTGAAAATAGAAACATCCAACTTAGTGAAATAATAATTGAAAATCTTTTCATGATTTTAGACAAAACTACGTGCACCAAATTACAATACCAAATGAATCAACACTTGTAATCAGTTAATTAAAATTATTTTTAAACCGTTTGTTTAATGCATTGAATCCATATTGAACCATCAAAATAAACCAGCACAACCCTTTTTGTAAACCATAATTTCTTAGAATGTAACCATGTGATTTTGCAGCCAACCATTTATTCGCCGATCTCGAACCCTTCACTTGACGAATTTGTGTTGTTACCACGGGTAAATTTACAGCTGTCATTGAATATCTTTGGAACATCGTTAACCAAAATGCATAATCCTCATGGATGTACTTTTGACCAATTTCAGGAAAATAATATCTACACGGCAATGAATAAATGGCCGTGCTCATGGGAATAGGATTTGTGCGTAGTAACCTATGCCAATGAATCTTAGAACTTGTATGAACTATTCCATTGGCATTCCCCTTGGCATCGATGAATTGGAAAGAGGTACAAACCAAATTGGCTGCGTTCTTTTTGGCTGCGTCCAGTTGCAATGTTAACTTTTCTTGCAACCAAACATCATCCGCATCACAGAAACCAATCCAATTGCCTGAAGCCAATCGAATCGCAATATTTCTAGATCTTACTACCCCACGATTTTTTTTCGAAACAACAACTCTAATCCGTGAATCTTCCCCGGCTATCTTTTGAACCAATTCTTGTGTTTGATCTTCCGAACCATCAATGACTACAATCAATTCCCAATGAGGATAGGATTGTTCCATTATCCCAGCGATGCTCTCCTGTACGGTAACCGCTGCATTGAAACAGGGCATCACAATGCTAACCTTATCCAGAGATATCATTGGTCTGAGAAAGCGTTAAACTGCGGTAAGCCAAAGCAAAAAACACAAAGGGCAGCGGGTCACCAATACTCCCCAAAGCAAATACATTAAAAAGAAAGAAAACAATCACCGCGCGGGTATGCCCTTGAATCCAAAGTTGTTTTTCACTAACAAATGGCCAGAAGGTAAATAAAAATAAAAGCAAGCCCACAATGCCCGTTTCTAGCATCAATCCAGCCGCAAATGAGGTTGGTCTCACCCCTTGATATTCAGAGCCCATGGCTGTAGCGAAGAAACTCATGGCGGACGCTTTGATGCCAATGTCATCCATGGCTTGTATACTCGCAGGCCCCCATTTCCCAATTCCAGAGCCAAAGGGATGGGTAAATCCATATTTATATGCGGCCCAAACACTCGCAAACCGAAATCCAGATTGCTCCAAAATCCATGGCATGGGATCTTGGTAATTCTGATACCGAATAAAATCATGGGTCGTTTCTACAGAACGCGGGGCGTTGGGTAAATTACCAAATTTTACGATTATCCCACCCAAAACCAACAAAATCACCAAGCCCGCTTTCAGCAAATCCCTGGCTTTTTGCAAGGAGGCAAAGTAAATCAAGATCATGACCAACCCCGTTACAGAACGGATGATAAACAAATCAAATACAATCATGCTTACAATGGCTATGATCCCCAATTGCGAACGCGGATCAATCTTGCGACTCAGCATGAAAAAAGCAAAGTAATAATGCATCGACATCGATGCGTAGGAGGGTTCAGCGAACAAACCCGCTACACCCCTACCCCCACCATAAATTTCATGGGTGAACCGATCTATGAACAACCTGAAAATTGGCTCCAAAAAAGCTGGAAAAATCCCCAGAAACTGGATCAAGCACAACAATACATTGATTCCAAATACCCAGTCGAAAATCTTTACCAACTGATGGTATTCTCTCTCCCCAATGCGAATCAAAAGAAAGAAAATCATGGAGGCATTGATCAACGCAAAGAATGCCCTAGCAGGAACCAATATGGACGAAAATGACCCCCAATTAAATACAACAGATAAGACCAAATAGGTGAGAAAAAAGACATAGACCATTGTAAGTCTTAAATCTTTTCGCAAAGCATACAAAAACGCCCAAGGGAATATCTCTGCACTAAACAATGCCTTCAAGGGCATAATATTGGGCAGATACATCAATGCCGCCAATATTTGTCGAAAACGACTCATACCCCTGGTGATACGCTATTATCGTTTTCTTTTTTATATATCAAATACCCTGACAGCAACAATCCCAACAACAATCCCCCAATAACATATTCCCAAAGATCCATACCCACAGTCTCTAACGGATAGTGGGGAGATTCAATGATTTGTATCAATGGCGTTTGTTTTCGCAGACCAATTTCTGCCAACTTCAAATTCTTTACCACTTCTCCGTACAACGAAATGCTGATCTGTAAATCAATGAGTGAGCGATTTTGATTTACGCGCGCACTCTGCATGAGTGGATTCAAATTCAAATCTGAATTCGCAGCATTTACAAGTAAATTTCGATTTAAAACCTGCTGAATTGAGTCTGCTTCCAATTTTAATACATTTAAATTGTGCCTCGCCTTTTTCGTCAGTGTTTCAATGTAATAATCGGTTACCGTATTAATGATACTTTGACTCGTTGCAATGGCTATTTCTGGATCAGCGTGCAAACAACCAACGGTCACAAAACTTTGCTTTTTGTCTGGTCGATTCACAGACAACATTTCTTTACTCACGTACTTGTACATGATGTACAGTGCACTATCCGTAATTGGATTGTTCTTGATACGATCAGTATGAAACTTGACCGCGTGAAATTCTGGGTGCTGTAATTCTTTTATCGAAGGATATATGGCCTCAGCCAAAATTCGCTTTTTCCCATGATGATTAAACTCAGTCAACAAAGAACGCTCAACCAAAGAGCGTACATAAAACAGTTTAACCAAACTCTCACCCTCAAAAACCCCGCCCGGGTTTGAGCCACCCACATCCAAACCGAATTGAGCCAATAAATTCTCCATGCCAGATGGACCTTCCTCCTCAGCGGCTATAATGAACTCAGCCTTTTTCAAGTCTTTACCCAACAACCAACTCGCTGCTAAACCCAACAACGCAAAACACACAGGAAAAATCACCAGTAACTTCCAGTGTTTTTTTGCCAAATGCGCAGTTGCCTGAATTGCTTGGAGCAAGGATCCCAAAGAAAATTCGTTGTGTAAAGAAAATTTTTGTGTATTTGACATAATTAATTGAATCAAAATTAACTCATCGCCACCGAATTAAACCCATGAAGCGATAAATCGCCGTATAAAACCTGTCGGTTATTCGCAATCCAAAATAGAGGAAAGGTTGTATTTCACCAAAGCTTCTCATTGACAAGTCCTCGTAGTTCAACAATTTTGCGCTCAATTGGTGTTCCCAATAAATGTTTCTTTTTTTCTCAAACAATGCCTCCGGGTTGGCTAATTGCTTGTGCCATCCCTTATACCATTTGGTATCATTTAACCAAGTATTTAAAAAAATCTCATATTCTTGACTCCATCTAGGTGAAGGTGTGTTCAACAAATCAGTCAAACTTTGAATGATACTTTCTTTGGCCAATCCCACTTGGAATAGGAATATCCATGATGCAAAAAATGGATTTGGACGCTCAGTCAACCCAATTCCATCATAACGCGCATCTCCAAATATGTATGATGGCTGATGATTCCAACGGTTCATCATTTTATCAACCAGATATAGCCAACCTGTAGTAAAGTGATTCTTGAACAACGTATCATTCACCAATAATATGGGTGCTGTTTCATTCATCTTCATCAAAAGCTCTAAATATCCTGAAAACTCATGCCCAACATTGGACCCTTGAATCTCGCCTTCTTTGGCATCTCCTGGACGATTATTCAAAATATAAATGGTTGATTTTGGAAACCAGCGACGCAAAATACGATGTATGTAACTGGAATTTAGCGTTGACCCAAATTTTACAACACCAATTTGAAGTTTCATGAGAGCACCTTTCTTTTTACCTTGATCAATAGTTCGGTGAATTGATGAATGACGTGGGTAATTACATTGCGAGCGAAAATCCAACTATATTCCCGCGGGCCGAAAACTAAAGCCCTAAAGGAAAGCTGTAATAACTTCAAAATAAAGAAAAAAGATCGCTTCATTGGGTACAACCGATGCTTATCTCCGGTTGGCTGTTCGCTTAGATGATCCAAATCAGGACAGCCAGTAACATGAGCAATACCATACCCACGCTGTGCCACCCTGAAACAAAATTCAAAATCTACACATTCAAGGAACCAGTTTTTATTGTGAAATCCCAAGTTTTTTAACTTTGGTAGATAATACAAACTGCCACTGTTTATGAGCAATTTAACCGGATTTACTATTTGACATGCCAATTCTGTATTAATTCTGCGATTGTCTGGGAGAAAATTTAACAAAGGAAAAGCATTTAGTAATGCTGCATTTTTAACCATCCACTCTGAAATCCATTCAATGGAAACCGCACTGTATTGGGTGTCTTGATCAAAATACAAGGCACAATCAATACCAAATTTATTGACCACAGTCAATAAAAAATTCATTGCATAACCCAACCCCTCATTGTTTCCTGTTCTGAATACACGAACCATCTCGGATGACTCCAAATACAGTTTCCCATTCGGTGTATTGTCAAAAATCCAAACAGGCCATTTATCCCGTAATTGGTGGATCCGTTGAATACAGATATCACTGGGACAATAGGTAACAATACAAATGCAGAAAGTAGGGTATGCCTTTCTTTCCGCTTTCACTATTTTAATATCTGTGTGACAATAAACCCGATACTTGACAAGGTAGAAGCCATTACGGAATACATGGTAACCCGCTCTGAAACCGTGAGTCTCGGACCGTCGTCCAAATTTGTATCACGGTAAGGCACAATGATCTGACAGCCCGGTTTCACCCTGGGCTGTTTGTTAAACACCCCCAAAGGATGCCGCGTTTTGGCACTCCGCCCGTTCTGGTACACCACAAACACATTGCGCAATTTCGCCATTTCTGTGGCACCCCCGGCCATTTCAATGTATTTTTTCATGTTTAACTTTTTGTCAAACATGATCACGTTGGGGTTATACACTTCGCCCAAAATCCGCACGGTAGATTCAATGGTGGGGATGATAAAACGATCCCCGGGTTGCAGGTAAAACGACTTTGCGGTTACCTCAAACTTCCGGTTACCCCCGCCAATCACGATGGTATCATACGCAAAGCTGTCTTGAAACACCTCGCCCGATTTCTTCAGGATAGCCGTATCTTCTGCATACAATTCGTTCAACACTTTGGCCTTCAAACTTTCAGTGACTTTGGCGGATAGTGGGGTTCTGCGCTGGCGGATGATCAAACTGCCTTCCACACTGCCATAAATCGTACTGCCCCCGGCTTGGGTGAAAATATCATACAACGTTTGTTTCCGAGAAGACATGGGATACACCCCAGGCACCTTGAATTCGCCTTCACAACTCACGTACACCTGATCGCGGTAATAGGGGTTTCTGCTCACGGTAACCACATCACCGGGTTGCAGAGCATAATTGTTCAATTCCGCGTCGTTCCAAAAATCACGGCGAGCACTGAGCACACTCACCGTGGCCAACAAACTCTCGTCTTCCACTTTGCGCGACACAATGACCTTGCTGGTCAATGCCTCTTGCTCAAATCCACCGGCCAAGAACAGCACTTTTGCCACCGTTAACCCGGTACCATAATCAAAGCCCCCTTGGTGATTGACATCCCCAAACACAAAGACCTGGTCTTTCACGTTCATTTCCAGACTATCACCAACCAAAACAACATCATTCTCTTGCAACGGAACGGTTACAGAACCGTTCAAAACCGCAGCCAAGGAATAACCCAAATAAGCCCTTTGGCCATCGCGGGGATCGCGGTACAACAACACGTAAGAAGTTACCGCATTGGGTTTTAACCCACCGGCATTTTCGATGGCTTGCTTCAAATCAATGCCCGCCGCCATGGAATAATACCCCGGACGTTCAACCGCCCCGTCTACTTTGATGCGGTTTTTAAACCGGTCTGCGATGGACGACACCGTCACAATTTCGGAACCTTTCAGTTCAAAAGAACCCAATTCCGCCGCCCGTACCGAGAACATCTCTTTTTCCACTTCGCCATAGCGCAATACCTCCACCACATCGCGGTAGGCGATTTCTGTGAAACCACCCGCATAGCCCAAGGCATCTTGCAGCTGTTCGGTGGGCAGCAGTTCATACACGGCAGGGGTTTTTACTTCACCCCTCAGGCGCACGCGGCGGTCGTAGTAGGGAATGAAGACAATGTCGTTGTCTTGCAGGGTAATGTCGGAGATGCGGGAACCGCGCGACAAAAATTCATACAAGTCGATCACCCGGATGGTTTTGCCATTGCGGATGACATGGATATTGCGGTAACTGCGGTTTAAACCCGGACCACCCGCTGCAAACAAGGCATGAAAAGCGGTACCCAAGGAGGGTAAATAATAGGCACCCGATTGTTTGGCCCCCCATACCATGACCTGGATGGAGCGAAACTCCGTGATCTGTATTTTCAGGTGACTTGCGCCGGTGCCCAGAGAGGCAAACCCGTATTTTTTCAATTGACCAACCAAAGCCCGCTCAGCTTCGGATAGGGTTAATCCACTGAGGGTGATTTTTCCTCCGTAGGGAACCACCACCGTGCCGTTATTGGCAATGGTGACATTCATGGTCTGTTCTTGCAGGCCATAGATGCGGATCGACAATTGATCATTGGGCCCCAAGACATAACTGGCGGTTGGCGCCAAATTCAAACTGGGCGCAAACCCCAAATTGTTGTTCTCAAAGAGCTCTTGACCATAAATGGCCACCGTGCTTTGCAGTACATTTTCGGTCACCCCATTTTTCTTGGTTTTGGCGGTATCCGCGGATTTGGTGGGTTCATTCTGGCTGCGTTTGAACTCATCCACGTTCAACCCCCTGGCCCGTACCATGGCCTCCAGGTCGGCTTCGTTGAATCCCTGGCGCTTGGCATTGCGAAATACCTCCTCACGCTGGGCGGAGGTCAACTCTTTCACATTGACGTTGCTCAAGTCTTTCCCTAACCATGTTTGAGATCTAATGTTTCCAATAGCAGTCACTGTAAGAATTAACGTGAAAAATCTTGAGTAATTCATTTAACAAATTTAATATACTTAGAGTACATTCCTAAACTGAAAAATAAAATGATTGAACTGATTTTTTATTCCATGCCAAAAATATGGTACATATTTCGTTTTGCTAGAAATAAAGACATATGGTACTTCCTTCACTTTTAATTTGTTTTTAAGCACAAACAAAAGTGTCATGCGTTCTGCCAAAAAAGCTTCAGCACGACGTTGATATGGGTCTCCACTTTTAATATTTCTTTGATTGAAATGCAAGAGTAAAGGAAATATCCACTTACAATACGAATCAAAAACCTCACTCCTCATGAAAAAAATAAGCTTCAAATACACCCGATTACCTGACAAAAGCTTATCCCAAATGGCCAAAGATTCTTTATCAAAATTAAATAATACGCTTCGCATGAGATCCAAGTCATGCTCAAAATGATATTGTTTAAATTGATCTGATACTGTCTTCTTCAAAAGGGAAATTGGTGGTAAAACAATATCATTTTCACCCAAGACTTCAGCCACATTAAATTCAAAATTATTTTTTGAATTTTCAAACTTGACTTTTGAATAAGATATAGGAATAAAAAAATGCTTGGTATGTGGCCAAAAATACCTTCTGTAATGGCAATGTCCGATAATATTCAGACTTTTTTGATTTTTCCAAATCCAATAGAGAGAAGTTAACTCACCAAACTGGTCATTCTTTTTATGAATACTCTCACCTGTACCATCACCCATCATCTCGGAATTTAAAATCAACGATTTTCCTGCAACAATGGGCTGATACAAATCTGAAACAATATGAGTTTGATCCTCTCTGTAGAGACAAATAAAAATTTTATTGATGCTAGCAACCATCTACTTTTTTTATTTTAAACCAGTCAAAAAACCATAAGTCCTTGAACACGTATTTTACACAAACCAACAAATAAAAAACCATTAATAAAAAATCAATGCATAACCTTGAGACAACATTGGAAATCAAACAGTTTAACTCATGAATGAAATAAATTATGGGTATAAAAATAAATACCCATCTCAATAGATAAGCAATGTAATTATTAATGTTCACCACTGTCCTTGCAAAGAGTAATGAAGCAAATGCAACACCAAATTCTGTTGTTAAGACAGCATAAACAACTCCCGATGCACCGAAGTTCGGAATGAGTATTGCATATGAAACCAGCGCAACAACAAGTCCCAAAAGTGATACACGTAAAAAATCCCGTTCCCTGTCCATAGATACCAATAGTTGATACCCAAACACATTGGAAATTATCATCATAGGCAAAATCCAAATTAATAATTTTAAAAAAAATGACCCAGACGAAAACGAATTACCACCCATCATAAACACGATTTGTTCGGCATTCTCGAATACAAAGAATATTATTGGGATTGCCACAATAATCATTGATTTGAAAGATATTTCGAGATTCTTGGAATAATCTTTGATTGAATTTTGTTGATGATTTGCCACCAGCTGCATTAAAGAAATGGGCACTATCGCCCCCAAAACCAAAATTGGCATTTTGGCGATTCTCAAGGATAAAAAATAAGAGCCCAGAAATTGCACATCACAAAACCATTTTAAAATGATCGTATCTAACAATGAGTAAGTGGTAATTACAATGCTGGACAGAGATAAATACATCAACGATTTGTCAATGTGCAACTTGTTATTTATTTGAAACAATTTATTAAAATTAATATCATGTCTCAGATAAAAAATATTGGACAGCCCTATGGTCAATTGCGTAAGACAGATAATCGAAAATCCCAATAGCACATCGTCTGGTGATTTTATCGAAATGATCACTAAAATTAAAGCCACGGTCCGAATTAAAAGTGAACGTTTTATCAAAAATCCATATCGTTTAATTCCCTGGAAATACCACTCCAATTGAAAAACCTGGGAAATCAAATAAATAAAAGGCCACGGGAAAAACCAATTCTGACCACTTTGAAAATAAAATACCCCCAAACCCGCGCTCACCAATAGTACAATGCCAATATGAAATCGCAAGATCGTCAGAAGCACAGTGCTTCTTTCATTTTCATTTTCACAGCGTTGCACTGCTTTGTGTCCGTACAAGGGGATGCCAAATGAGAAAAACAGGGCAAAAAATCTCGACAAATTCTCAATCCAACTTAGTTCACCGTATGCATAACTGCCCAATGAGTGTGCCATCCAGGCCATGGACAGAATGGGCAAGGAAAATTGAACAAGAATATACAATAAATTGTTCCAAACCAACTTTTGGAAATTCATGAAAAACTAAAGTTAAAAAATCACCACCAAACTACGCCATAAAATTCGTATATCCATCCACAAACTGGCGTTTTGGATGTATTCAAGATCATGCACCAATTTTTCTTGGTGATCGTCGATGGTGGCATCCGGGTTGTTGATCTGGGCCAAGCCGGT
>Ga0194132_10007577_pt1 | contig 16091 bp, 13 predicted proteins | sample TA2KigOf80mmetaG_FD_148612 | JGI IMG/M metagenome (GOLD analysis project Ga0194132, IMG submission 148612) | Freshwater microbial communities from Lake Tanganyika, Tanzania - TA2015054 Kigoma Offshore 80m | ecosystem: Environmental > Aquatic > Freshwater > Lake | place: Tanzania: Lake...
AGACGCCAATACAGTCTCGCGACTTTTGCTGTCAGCCATGCAGCACCTCCGTTATGTTTTGGATTACATAACTGAGTCTGACACGACAGTATTGGTGGGCACTACATGCGCTGGTGTACTAGGTACGATACTCTTGCATTTACCTACTCCCCCGCAGTACGGACTGTCAGCACAAGTTTCACGACGCGCCAGCGGTATATGATCAAGTCGGCAGCCGGACGCTATCTGCAGATTGGCACCAGCGGTGCTCTTGCGGCCTCAAGTACACTTACGACTTTTGCCGATACGCTGGGGAAGATATTTCAGGTGGAAGCCGATAGCAATCAGGCCACGTGGTTCCGGATCGACTCGGAGCTTCATGGCCTATATGCCTTGGACTCAGATGGGAGCGGCAATCTTTCGTTCACAAATAATCGAGGCAATGCATCGAGCCCCAGTAGTCGTGGCTATGTCGTCTTTGCGTACGACAGCAACTCAAAACTCCTGCAGGCCAAGGCACGCTATAGTTATGACCTCACCACCTATACTCATAGCAGCACGGCCGACAGCTCTTTCGCCGCCGCAAATTATTATGTGAAAGATACTGGTAGCACCTTTGTACTCACAGCTTCTGCCGGAGACGCGACAGCCATCACCCTGGAGTCTTCCCCCATCGATGTCGAAATGCCTAAGGACTTTAATCCAGACAGCATCAGCTATCAGACTAATGGACACATATCCATCAAAGACTACGTCGGCAACAAAACGACCGATATGGAGGGAACTCAGGGCAAAGTCCAACAGGATATGGATAGCAGCTATCTAGCGCAGGTCGCTGCAACTGGTGATAACACTGCGACCGAAACAGCTGCAGACACTATGCTGCTAACGATTGAAAGCACCCTTGCTGCAGAGGGTGCAAGTCTGCGCTATCCACGGCAGCTCTACCTCGCCTTTCGCAAGGCGGCCCTGCGAACCGTACTCAAGTCAGATGGCATTGCCAACGGGACCTTGGGGATGAATACAGTGCCGTATGTTTACTTTACCAACGCTAGTGATGCCTCAGGGGTACATCACCCATTTATGGTGATTGCGACCTATTCGATAGCCGATAAGCCGAATCGACTGCAGGATGTGCGTCGCCCTCCGGGTGATGGCACCACGGGAGGCTATGCCGATCAAAAGGTCACGCGTGATGCGACTTTGCAATTAGACTTGGTAAAGATCCCTCTTAAGAACTATGGCAACGTCAGCAGCCTGACCGACAACGCGCTACTTGCTACGCTGAACTCTGCTGAGGGTAGCAAAGTGAGTAATGATGTTTTTAATTACGCTAGTACCTCGGGTATTGGTGTGGCGGTTGATGGCGTGATCATCTACCCCGTGCTCAATAATACGCTGGTTACGGCCCACTCTGCGGCCGAGATCACAAGCAATGGCATCCATGTCGGGCAAGGGATGGGGCTCCACTACCACGGTGATGGTCATAGCGTGAATAGCAACGATCTGAGTCTGTATAATATCCTCGATTACGAGGGACAATCGCATCCCCCGCTGATCGGTTTTGGTTTGGATGGCATTGCCCTGTTCGGCATTTACGAGCAGCTCTATCCAACCATGGAAGGCTATGGCTCCGGCCTCGACACCTACGGTGGCCACACCCACGGGACCCTAGGCTACCACTATCATGCTCACACCTACCAAACTGCGACCGCAAAAGGCACGACTTATACAGTTCATGCGCTGATGCGTGGGGCATGGAGAGGCAATATAAATTCAATCCCAGAGTTTTGGGATACAGCCAAGCAGGAGCCAGCATATTCCCTCGCACAAAAGACTAAGTATGTGGGGAAAAGATAGGATGCGACCGGATCGCGCTCACACCAAGGAATCTGGTCCATTCAAATCACAGTCACTAGTAAAAAACCAGTTTACTTCGTTGTTGATTGGGTTTACGACAAATCATGTGTGTAAATCCACCATCGGTTAAAGGACTGACCTATGTTTCGTAAATTTTTACTAACCGCTGCCATCGTCTCGTCTCCTGCTGCTTGGGCCCAAGACAGCTTCCCCACCACCATCGAACACATCACCATCCAGGGTGAAGCAGCAAAGGACATCGTTGGTATCCTCACTGACTCGGGTGCTGAGGCAAGTGCCGACGCCCTCACTCTCAGCGTGCGCCGCCTCCTTTGCATCAACGTGGTTGTGGACAGTGGTGATGCCTTCTTCGAGTGTGCATTCAGGCCCAAGGATGACGCGGCTTCGCCAGTTCCCAGTGAGCCCAATCAGAGCAGCGAACTTATCAGCAGCGTGGCCTATAACGGTTGCATGCTCTCTCCGGCCGTCATGCCTCTCGTCTGCGACATCGGCTTTGATACGCGCGACCTACCTGTAGTCGCTGACCGCGCTGAGCGTCTCTTCACGATCCTTAGTGAGCACGCTCCGATCATACCGCCATTCGCGCCTTACTTGCTCTTCGGCGTCGAGCACCTGGAATGCAAGGCTCCCCGAGACGCCAAAGAGTATGCGTGCACCATGGAGGCTAAGAAGGTGCCCCCTCCAAACTGATCCACTTAACTGTTGGTGGAGGCGAGGAAACCTCAGCATTTGTTCATGAATCACGCGATTCGCATGGCTACTTCTTACACTGGCCCGTAACAATCCAGAACATTTATCATTTTCGTCACATGCCAACAATTAAGTAGATCAGCTTCAATCTCGCCCCCGAGGGGGGCAAAAAATTTAACACGCTGATCTGATTACAGTATTAAACACTTAATGAAACCAGCAATCGTACCGATAATCACTGGGGAAGCAGAAGTTCACCCTAGCCAGAAATTGGGCTATACCGAATGCCAATCTGATGATTTTAGGAATATTAATTTGTTTAGCGAGCGCCTCGCGGTTTACGCGACGTCACCCAATTCTATTGCTCGTCGCTGCCCTCATCGTTGCGAACGGCTGCAAAGGTGGCTTCGAAACCGGCGAAGTCGCCCCCGCCAAAGCAGCAGTCACTAGCTGCCCCAGAGGTGAGATTAAGAACGGGGCTTGCGTTGAGACGCCACCAACGATGCAGGTCACCGACATCGACCGGGTTGTTGTGAGTCCTGGCACGAATGCTATGGTCACGGGAGCAAATTTTGACGCAACACTGCAAGTCAAGATAGCGACAGGCGACACTCAGGTCACACCAAGCTTCAGTGTCGCAGGTGGGACTCAGGTGAAAATAGGCTTACCCCAGAATCTTAAAAAGGGACTATTCGCGCTCCAACTTACGCAGAGCGAAACGAGCAAGAGAATCAACTTAATTTGCGACGGCGGCCAGGTAGACCCGCCAATTATGACGGTTGCGGAATCCCAAGTGTGTGCTGGCACTAGCTACTACTCTGCAGAAGGCCTTGAACTCGCCGGCACCAGAGCTTGTGGATCTTCGGCTGTGCCAGGAACCTGCCGGACCGACGGGCTGGCCGGCTGCGTCACTGTGGCAGCTTACAAATCGGCTGAGATGTCACGATTCGATGGGACTAAAATTGCTGCAGGGACGACAATTGCAGGCGTTGCTGGAACGATTCAGACCTGTGGCACTGATGGACAGACCGGTTGTATCACATCAAATCAAATCCCAGCTGCTGTTCTCGCGACGGTAGCCGACACTGATATTCGCATCGGAAAGTCGATAGCCGGCCTATCCGGCCGCCTGAAAGCCAATTGCCGCAACGGCATCAATACAGCGACATTTAACTACGACGGCTCAGCCGCAACCCTTCCGGCAACCGGAGTCACTTCCGGCTCCACTCTAGACCACTGGGACACCATCGACGACGGTGGTGGGTTGGCGAGTTCCTCAGTCACGGGATGGGCGAATAACAACTGCGGTGCAAGCAACTGGACTGATGTCACAACCACCAACGGCGGCACAAGTGCTGTGACGTGTGGCACAGACGACACGTGCATTTACAGGGAGAATTCCACAGACCTTAAAGTGACTGGAATAATCGAAGCAACGTCACCAAGCACGACCGATAACGCAAACCCTATGACGGCAACCTGGGCGAACGCCGTTAACACCTGTATCTCTTCCACCTATGGCGGCTACCCAGCAGGAACCTGGCGCCTCCCCACCCAAAAAGAACTCATGACACTCTACATAAACGGGATAGCCGCCAAACAAAGCCCTAGCTTCATCACTCTCACTAATATGCAAGCGAAGTTCTGGACCGCCTCCTCCGACTCCAGCGATACCACCAAAGCTTGGTATGTAACCATCGGCAGCGGGGAGACCGGAAAACTCGACAAGGCGAGTAGTAGTCCGAGAGTTGTTTGCCTCCGTTAAACTGAACCACTTAATTGTTGGCGAATCTCAGCCACGTTTAACGCATACGAAACGGCCTTTTCGTTCCAGTTACCGATTGGTTGTGCCACCAAGCATAGATGTAAAGAAGACAGTTCAGACGATCGATCTTCTTTGTAGTACACCAGGTTCTTCGCGCCAAGCGCTTGATTCGATCGCGAAACATGGCACAGGTATGATTCAGGGCGAACAAAGGGTCCCGTCCACCGCGCTTAAGCTCACCCTGTCCCACCACGCAGCCGCGTCGACCTTTGAATGCCTGATGGAGCACTGGCTTCGGAAATTTTTTTTTAACCACACGTCTATAGCGCGGACACTGATCGGATTTAATTATGGCAAGATTCGGACAGAGTCGCACTACCTCACTTAAAACTGCCTCTAAAGATCCGCGACGAAGATCCTTGCGCGGCCCATATCTCTTCAGAGCAATGTCCTTAAGCATACCCTTCGCAGGCATTTGCGCAGCGTGAACTGCAATCACCTGTCGAGTCGACGCCGACACAGCCAACGCGATTGATACAGGCTTACATTTCGAGTGTTCAAACGTCTCCATCTCGTCAAACACAGCAGTAGTTTCAGTTCCATTAGCAATTTCAATAGATGCTCGCGACTTCAGATGAAACTCGGCCCTCGCCCCAAGTCGCACCATCTTTCGAGCAACCGTAACTGGTCGACAGCCGAGCATCCGCGAACATCCACGCTGCGACACTGATTCCATGAGGCTACGCATGACTAACTGCGTGAGGTGCGGCTTTCGTTCGCGATAAGTTAGTCCGCCAGTTTGTGCAGAGAATGCTGAGCGGCAGAGCTTGCAGAAATAACGCTGAATACGCGGCATGCGACCCGTCTCACGTTTAAAAAATCCATATTTAATTACTGAGCGATAATCTTTGGGACAAATGGGACAAGCTGGACGCACTGCAGTCTTAGAAGGCATAGTTCTCTCTCCCTACTTTGAAGAGCGATTTATGCTTCAACTCATCCGCAGAGAGAAGTGACATGAGCCATAAGCACGATGACTTATATATCTCTCACCAACAATTAAGTGGCTCAGTTTTCGGTGAATCCCAAATCACGCCCAAAAGTCTCTTCGAGATTCATAGCCCCTATCACTGCCAGGATTAGAACTGCGGTGGCGACCACCAGCGTTGCATTACGCATCCCTAGACTAGGCTGCATCATGGTGATGCCTAGCGTCATTGGTATGACTAAAGTCCGCACTAAATTTGGTACATTTGTCGTGGCAGTGACGCGTAGATTGGTGCCGAACTGCTCTGTGGTTGACGTCAGAAGCACAGCCCAAAATCCAACGGACACCCCGATCATAAACATCATCGCGTAATAAACGGCTGGGGCTGCTTTTTGTATCAGGAGGAACGCAAAGACAAAACCAGCGGCACTCAAGATTAACGCGCAGATCACCTTTTTCCGTGACCTAAAATGCTGACTGAGTGCACTGCTAAGCATGTCCCCGAATAAAATGCCGATGTTGCTGACGATCGTCATGTAAGTCGTTTTGACCTCTGCCGTGACACCAAGATCACCGGTTATCTCTGGCGCAAAGGGTATCAATATCCCGGCGGTCAGCCAAAGCGGTGATCCAGCCAATACGCAGGAGACAAATCGTCTCATGCGCTTCGGGTGAAGCAGCATCAAAAAATTACCACGAGAGACATTAGGCGCCGCATCGTCCATGGCCGCAAAGACTCCGGAATCCACGATCCGAATACGTGTCACCAATAACACAAGGCCGAGGCTGCCGCCGACTATATAGGCGACCTTCCAATCGAGCAGTTCACCAACAAGCGCCGCCAACGTGACACCTAGTGCTCCAGAGGCCGCGACGAGCCCAGTGGCATAACCGCGATGCTCGCGTGGCAAGACTTCGCTCACCAGGGTGATGGCTGCTCCAAGCTCCCCAGCCAAACCAAAACCAGCCAAAAACCTGAGCACTGCGTAGGCCTCGATCGACTGCACCCAAGCATTTGCGATATTAGCTATCGAATAGAGGAGAATCGAACCAAAAAGGACCGAGAGGCGCCCTCTCCTATCCCCAAGCAGGCCCCAAAGTAGCCCGCCGAGTAGCATACCGATCATCTGCACATCCAGTAGCAGCATCCCGTGACTGACTAGCTGCGACCCCGCATAGCCGAGGGCCTCAAGGCTAGGACGCCGAATAATGCTAAAAAGCAGAAGGTCGTAGGTATCCACCATATACCCTAGCGCTGCTACAAGGACATTCGGATGCAAGAGACTGCGCCAGGGGGAGACGTCTTTGGTTATGGGTGCATATTGGGGAGTGGCCATTGGGACTCTCTCTTGGTCACAGTTTAGTTTGAATGCTGATTTCTAATCCGACTTTGAGCTAGGGGCAAAAGTTTTGTCTGTGGGGTCCCTTGAACAATCGGAGCTCGCTAACATACTTCGGGTGACCTGAGTTGCTCTGACGCGGTATTATAGTTCAAGAAAGCTTCAAATCCCCGTGCCACTGATCTCAAAGGACCCCCAATATGCTGCCGCGCTGCGCTTTGTACTTCCTGATCCTTATCGCGTCTTCGGTAGCGACAGCGCGGCCGGGCTCACAGCCAGAGCAAGCCAAACCTTGGCTCGGGGTGAGGATCGAGACCGTTGCACCGCCCGCCACTGGAGTGATCATCAAAGAGGTCATCAGTGGTACGCCTGCCCAAGAGGCGGGCCTCATGAAAGATGACTTAGTTCAAACTATTGACGAGCAGCAGGTCACTACACCCGAGGCTTTCATCAAGGCCGTCCAGTCACACGGTATCGGTACTGCGGTGAGTGTGGCATTTATCCGCGGCGGCAAACTTGAAAAGAAAACAATCAAGCTTGTAGCGCGCCCCGACCAGCTTGCCATGTTGCAGCAAAGCCTAGTTGGCAAGGTGGCACCCCCATTTGATTTGCCAGTCATATCGGGCCCAGGACCAGGCTCCACGGAAGCGCTCAAGGGGCGCGTCGTTGTTGTGGAATTTTGGGCCACATGGTGTCCAGCCTGCAGGTCCACGCATCGGGAGCTTAGCGCGTTTGTCAAGCGCTACCCCAAAGACTTAGCTGTTGTCGCCATCTCGGACGAGAGTCGCGACGAACTGCTCAGCTACGTCAAAGCGACCAAGCCCGACTTCACGATTCTTCAAGAGTCCGATCATCAGGCCAGCTCTGCCTGGATGGTGTCCGCGATACCAGAACTCGCCGTAATAAGCCGCGCAGGCAAGGTGGTGTTTGCTACGATAGGTGGCGGTACTTATCTGGCCCAGACACTCGCTGCGGCAGAAAAGGAACTAAAAAACAAGTGACCTAGCGGATTAAAACCCTACGGAATGTTAGGTTAATGCGAAGGCCAACCGGGCGTTTTGTTTTAGCCAAAGCGTGACGATAGTCGTGCTGAAAGCTCCCGGCCATGATCAGAAGGCTTCTGTCCTCTAGATCCAAAGCAAACCTATGGCTCCCATCGCAAGATTTAACGAGAAATCGTCGCGTCGCTCCAAAACTCAGGGAGGCGATCAAAGGCTCCGGCCCTAGCTCAGGCTCGTCGTCGGCGTGATAACCCATATGCTGAGAGCCATCTGCATAGCGATTGATAAGCACGGCATTGAAGTCAGCACCCAGCGCGTCGCGCAATGACTGACGAAGCGCCAGAAGCGTCGGTGTCCACGCCGCAGGCTCGTTGATTATCCCAGAGTACTTATAAGCGGTTCCAGGGTCGCCGTAGTACGACGTAAGACGCGGCAACAGATTGGACTTGCCGAAAATCTTAATACTGTCCTGACGCCAAACCACCTCTCGGTCTAACGCGTCAACCAATGATACGGGGTAGAAATTGGCGAGGTATCCACTTTGAGCTGATCCACTTAATTGTGGGTAGATGGCACATTTCGCAAGAATTTCAGTCAATTGTCTCAAATAATTGAATCTCGATCAAAAAATTGCGCGAATTAGTGATAAATTCAGCAGGTTAAATCAGTCCACCAACAATTAAGTGGATCAGTTTTGTGCAAACTGACGCCGCCCAAACGCGGCAATCCCAAGCCCTAGCACCGCTATCAAAAGAAATGACCACCTGAGGCTACTGGCCGCTGCGATCCACCCTATTAATGGAGGACCAAGCAAAAACCCGATCACCCCTATAGTCGACGCCGCAGCGATCGCTGCACTCGGAGGCATGTCGGTCACCTTGCCGGCCTGACTAAACACAAGTGGGACTACTACCGAGGTCCCGGCACCGACCAGCAAAAAGCCCGTGATACCGGTCGCCACTGAGGGATTGGCGATTGCCAGAAGTAGGCCAGCAGCCACCAGTAAACCGCACGTTGTTAGTACGCGTCTGGGTCCATACGTGATGGTTAGGCGATCGGCGACAAATCTTGTTGATGCCATGGCACACATGAAAGCACCGTAACCAAGCCCAATCTGTGACGGCGGTGCTGAGAGTACCGTCTGGAAATAAACCCCACTCCAGTCAAACATCGCACCTTCACAAATCATCGACGAAAAAGCCAAGAATCCGAGTCCAAGCACCGTCGCCGTCGGCTTGTGAAAAAGCTGTTTTTTTGCATTTGGACCGCCGTGTGAATCCAAATACCAGCGATACGTCAGGATCACACCACCGATAGTTGCAAGGTAGACCAAACAAAAATGCAGCCTTGGACTGATGTCTAACCCGAGCATAACGCTACCAACTGCTGCACCAACAAATCCTGCTGTGCTCCAAAGCCCATGCAGTGATGCCATCACCTGTCGCGAAGTCACTGCCTCAAGTCCGACCGCCTGCGTATTTGCCGAAACGCTGATCAGGTTGCTGAAAATTCCGATCAGGAACAGATCGACGGCAAGGGTCCAGATGTTCGGCGCCATGCCAAGCAGAACGTAAAGAGCACCGTTAACCAGTAAGGCTATAGGTAGACTCTTCTTGGTGCCGATTCGAGTGACAATCTGCGCCGATATGAAACTGGCCAATATCGACCCCAGCGGCAAACTGAGTAAAACGCTACCGAGCATGGCCTCACTGAGGCCGAGCTGCTCTTTGATCGTCGGGATTCGCGATGCCCAGGTCGAAAAACCGAGGCCGTTGATAAAAAATGCGGTGCCGATAGCAATCCAGCAGCGCAATGGTGTTACACGTTCAGGAAGATGCAAGGTCACGCTTTCTTAAGATAGGCCAACATCCCCGATCAGGATGGTCACGCCAAATGCCACAAACAATAGCGCGGCAGCAATGCGCACGTATTTGAGAGGAATCTTTTTGGTCAATGCTTCGCCAAAAAACACCGCCAGACCGTCAGCAATCAGCATGCCCGCCGTCGTGCCGATGGTTACCACTACTGGATCCTGAAAACGAGCGCCAAGTGCGATAGTTGCCAACTGCGTCTTATCGCCCATCTCGGCAAGAAAGAAAGTCACCAAGGTCGTCAAAAAGGCACCGTACCTTGATCCCGCACTCGCATCGTCCTCCTTATCCGGAATCAGGATCCACGCGGCGAAAACAAAAAAGAGCGCCGCCAGCACGTAGCGGAGCGTCGTTGGCACCAACAGCTGCGCCGCCCAACCACCGGCCCATGCCGCAAGCCCGTGGTTCAGCAAGGTCGCTACTAATATCCCAGCCATGATCGCCCAAGGCTGGCGAAACCGAAGCATCAAGAGTAGCGCCAAAAGCTGAGTCTTATCGCCCATCTCCGAGATGGCGACCATGATCATCGAGCTGAGGGCACCTTCCATAAATTGATCCACTTAATTGTTGGTGGCCAGATGCAACCATCCGATTTGTTTAGATTAATTGACTAAACGCGCCTTATGTTGCTTAAGGTCGCGGCAACCGACCAATAACGTCGAGTAAAGGCCCTTTTACCAACAATTAAGTAGATCAGCTACTGGGTGGCTAGCCAACCAGATAAAGATTTGCTAAAGAAGGCCTCTGGAGATCCCTGCACCGAGGTCAACATGAGCAACAAATACCTGAGTAAACTTGCACTTACGATTGTTTTCGCAGGTTCCGCCTGTGGCCCGGGTGGCGCGGTTGAGTGGCCTTTCGGTAAAAAGGACGACGGCTCAGTCACCGTCAAGCAGGTTGAAACTAGACCCGAGATCTCTCCAGCCAACGGTGGCAGCCAGGCTCAGTTTGCCGCCGCTGACGAACGCAGTGCGCACCTTCAGGCTGCTCCTGCCTCCCAGGCAGTGTCTGGTCTAGTTACGTTCACCAAGAGTCGTCTATTCGACCGCGAATTCCTATACGGATTTGATCTTCAGTACACCTCGGGGTCTGACTCCAAGCTGTCACTGCTGCCGCAATCGCAGGCCTTGGGTCATGTCCCTTGCTTCTTCCGTCAAATCGGCGAGGAACTGCAACTCGTGGCTGACCAAACGCGCCTATTCGAGAGCAACATCAACCACCCTGAGCTGCTGCTCGCCAGGTACAAAGTGGTCAACGAGACTGACGACAGCCTGACGGTCAGTTTTGTCAGTAGCGGCCTAGCTGTCAACGAAGCCGTGAATGGCAAGGGTGCGGATCTACCAAAGCAAACTTGGCTCCGGTCTCTTGAGTTCGTGGCTGATGGTGACTACCTGCTGCAGGAGACGGCGCTTCAGCTTAAAGACGGTAGCATCCAGACGTACCTGGAGTCCGTTTTCCCGCGCAGCAACCTGGCGCCTGACGGCTACAAGCCGCTGCAATCCGTGGGTTCCGAGGAACCCTTGGCAGAGCGTTATCGCTTCCTTGATACCGAATCTGTTTACGTCGTGAAGAGCACCAAAAACGGCGTACCGGTCAGGGCTCAGACTACCTATGCCGAGCGATTTGATATCAGCAACGGCAAGACGATTGACTGGTACGTGACGCCTAACGCTCCCGACGAACTCATGCCTATCTTCAAGAGCGGTGTTGAGGGGTGGAATCGTTACTTCAATCCGCAGCAGGGCCGCGACGTCATGCGCTTCCTAGGTCGGTTACCGGCCGGCGTAAAGCTTGGCGATCCGCGTTACAACGTGATCAATTTCGACTCTGTTGCGGAAGCCGGTGCCGCTTACGAGAGCCAGGCGGTGGATCCGATGACCGGACTGCAAAGTCACAGCCTCATCTATATGCCGTATGCTTGGTACAATATTGGCCTAGGCCTCTGGAAGCAGCGCGTTGGCGAGCCGGAGCAAACGCCAAGTGAGGCGGTTGCTCGTGCTGCGATCGCACCGAAGGCTCCGGAGACGCTTTTTGGCCGCGATCGCCGCGTCCTCAGCTGTGTGCGCCTTGCTGACGATGCGGTCGCCATGGCGGCCAATGGCGACTGGACGGAGATCGTGGCAGCTTCAGACGCCGCATCGGTGCCGGTACCGGCCAGTGTTGATGAATTTGCGCGCCGCCTGATGATTGCGACTCTATTCCACGAAGTCGGTCATGCCTTGGGTATGGCCCACAACTTCAAGGGCTCACTCGCCTTTAATGCTACGACCAGTCCTAGCGAGTCGAATCCAGTGACTTGGTCCATCATGGACTACAACTACTTCCAGAACGAGCAAGGCCTTTTTGAGCAGATTGGCGGCACGGCCGGCCCGATCCTCGAGTACGACCGTCAGTTTATCAGCCAGCTCTACAATGACGGCAAAGACGTCAAAAGCACTGACCCGGTGATCCCGGCCTGTGACGACGACGAGGCCGATGCAACCCAGGGTGGCGTCGATCCTCTCTGTCTTCGTTACGACTCCGAGTTGAGCCCGATCTTGGCGCTGCAAAACTACTACAATAACGTGATCGCAGAAAAAGGCGCTCGTGGGATCGAGACCAAAACTCTAGCCGAAGCAATCCGTGCTCTGCGCGCACCGGTAGCGGGCAAGTTTGCGGCTATTGTTGCCAATGAGTCAGATGGCGATTCGACTAGCGTTGTTGCCGATGCCGTCAAGCTTGGCCAAAAAGTGGGTGATCTAGTCAGCTACTACATCAGCGCTGGGGCGCAGTCACTGCGCACCAACCTGACCAACAACACGAAAGCGCTACGCGTTTGGGGCGACGCCGCGAAGGTGGACGACGAAGCTGAGTTCCGCCGCACCTACGCCGACATCTTACGCAGCGCCATGGCATGGCGTTCCTTACCGAATGAACCAGCAGCGGCCATCGCTGAAATTGGTGCCGCTGTTGAAGAAGTCGTTAGTCCTGCGGCCACCAAAGCTAAGTCTGCCGCAGTATCCAGGGCTAATGGCCACAAAGCTAAGATGGCGTTTGAGACAGCCCTAAACAACAAAATTGTAGCGGCACTCTCGAAACTACGAGCATCGGTGTACCCAGGTCTGAAGTACGATGCCAAGAATCTCTTCGCGCTGAGTCTCGAGGCTGGCGGTGAACTCTCCAATTTTGAAGAACTCGCCGTTCGTCTTCTGACTGCGGGCCTCACGGTTGGCCTAGAGCGTTCAGGGGACCAGATGGGTCTCGAACGAGACGAGCGTCTGGCTGCGGCTCAGGCTCTGCTCTCCTACCGTGGGGTGATGCCAGAATTCGACGCCGCCGTGTCAAGTCTTGCGGCTGAGGCTGCAAAGGCTAAACTAACTGGTGACGCTCGTGTGCTCGCTGCCGTCCGCGAAGTGCAGCAGGTGCTGACGAGTAAACCTGAGCCCGGAGACTCACATAAGTAATAGGAAGTCGCACGGTCCAATCCTGGTAGCCCTTGGGGCAGCGCTGTGGGCTACCGATTCGCTCTTTCGGTCCGGTGTCGCACATTCCTATCCAGCACTGGTGGTGGTCCTGATGAACCACCTCCTGCTGCTGCCGGTGGCCGTCCTGATTGGCTACCGTCACCGCGCGGAACTCACGCGTCTAAACGGGAGGCAGTGGCTTAGTTTGGCGATCATCGGCGGTGGCGGTTCAGTAGCCGCAACGGTGGCCTTTACCCTAGCTTTCAGCCGCGCCAGCAATTATTCAGTGCCCGTGCTGATTCAGAAGTTGCAGCCTTGCTTTGCCCTCGTTTTGGCGCGAGTGATCTTGAAGGAGTCACTGCCGCGTCACTTTGGGTGGCTAGCCCTACTCGGTATCGGCGGTGCATACCTACTATCCTTCGGACTATCAGCTGACTGGGAGCGTTTGGCCGCCGAGGACCTAACTGTTGTCGGCTACGCAGTCTTGGCTGCGGCGACGTGGGGCGCATGCACGGTGTTCGGCAGATTAGCCCTAAGAGACCTCAGTTTTCCGGCCGTCACTGCGGCGCGCTTTATCCTTGGTAGTGCCTGCGTTATCGGCGCCCTCGCCGTATTCACGCCCGATGCCACGGCAGAGGTCGCTAAACTCGGGAGTCTCGGCTGGGCCGACGCGCGTGCCTTTGCTGGCATGGCCTATCTCTCGGGACTGCTGCCGATGCTCATCTATTACCGCGGACTAAAGACGACGCCAGCCTCGGTGGCGACCCTGTGCGAATTAAGTTTTCCGCTTGTCGCTGTCATCCTAAACTGGATCTGGTTAGGTTCAGCCCTAAATCTTGGACAATTACTCGGCGCAGCCCTAGTAGTAACGGCGATTACCGCGGTCTCTCTACCCAGAGTAAGACCCGGGCGCTAGTTCTCAAGCGCGACCGTGATCGGCTACACTGTTACATGTGTATTTGCTCACGAAGGGGTAGACAAACATGGCGCGTACTGTACTCGGTCGTCGTACTAATCGCTTGCTTGGGCTCGCAGTCGCTAGAGCTCAAGGTCGTCTCAACTGGGATCAAATCGACGCGATCTTGGGTACTGTCGGATTGCCAAGTGCGGATGCACATCGCAGTGCTTGGACACCAAACCGTCGCAGCTTTGTGCGCGGTGCAGGCCTCGGCGTTATTGGTGGTACTGCCCTACTGGCCGGCTGCCGCACCAGTGGGCGTGACGGCAGACTCAGCAGTGCTGATGTCAAAGAGGCTGGGCGCATCGTCATCGTCGGTGGTGGTATCGCCGGACTCACCGCTGCTTACCGCCTGCGCCAAGTTGGACTTAAGGCCTCCCTCTATGAGGGGAGCGACCGTCTCGGTGGTCGTGTTTGGACCCAGGAGAAATTCAATGCCGAGGGCATGTTCTGCGAGCGCGGCGGTGAGCTCATCGACAGCGTCCATTCAGACCTCATTGCGCTCAGTGAGGAACTGGGCCTTGAGATCCAGGATGTGATCGACGACCCCAAATTGACACGTGAGCTTTTTCTCTTCGGCGGCAAGGTGCGCAGCGAGAAGGAGATCATCGCCGCATTCGAACCTTTGGCCAAAGCGATCATTCGCGACATTCAGATCCTGCGCCTCAGTGACAGCGCCGTGGTCCCGACCTACAGCAGTCGCATCAGCCAAAATCCCCAGGTACAGCGTCTGGACCGGACTAGTATCGCCCAATATTTAGGAGGTGTTGATGCCGACAAGTGGCTCAAAGACCTGATCGACTGTACCTATATGGGCATGTGCGGCGCTGATATCGATAAACAATCAGCGATCAATCTGCTGACGCTGATCAACCCAAGCACCGAGGATGGATTCCAAGTCTACGGCAGCAGTGACGAGTCTAAACGCATTAAAGGCGGCAACGGGCAGCTAACTGGTGCGCTAAGCGCCGCAATTAAAGGTACCATTCCTACCAACCTCGGTCATCGCCTCGTCGCCCTGCGCGATCATGGATCCCATATGACTCTGGTATTTGACCAAGGTGGTGGCCGCACGATCGATGTGGCAGCTGATCGCGTGATTATGACCTTACCGTTTAGCACGCTGCGTCAAGTTGATATGAAAGGGGTTGACCTATCTCCCGTTAAAAAGGCTGCCATTGCCGATTGGGGCTACGGCACCAACTCCAAGCTGATGCTCGGATTTAAGTCTCGCCCCTGGCGCACCGGCGAGCGCAAGGCGATCGGCAGCGTTTATACGGATTTTGTCAGTGAGTGCTTCTGGGATTCCGCCTGCGCCCAACCCGGCAAGTCCGGGATCATCGTTAATTACCTCAGCGGCAAGCGGGGTGCAGAGCAGAAGGTCGATCAGGACCGGACAGCCCTTTCTGATCTCGATGCTATCTTCCTTGGGTCAGCCAAGGAATACGACGGTAACAAGGTCTTCCAGCATTGGAACTCCTACCCCTTCGCTCTTGGATCGTACACCTGTCCTAAGCCTGGCCATTACACCACGATCCACGGCTCGGCTGGCGAACCTGAGCTCACTGGCCGCCTGCTCTTTGCCGGCGAGCACTGCAGCACCGAATACGCCAGCTACATCAACGGTGCTGTCGATAGTGCCAACAATGCCGTGAAGATCCTCGTGAGCAACGTCAAGCTGCCGGAGCCCCTATCGGTGTTTCCCTGACAAACTGATCCACTTAATTGTTGGGGGATGATAAATTTCGTATTTATCTCAGTGCTTTAGATAGCGCTATCGGTAGTCTCAGGGCAAATTCAGTATTTCATGAGTCAATACTGGGGGTTCTTAACCGTCACCAACAATTAAGTGGATCAGTTAAAGCCTTAGTCTTTCTTGCCGAAAGTCTCGAGAAACTTGGTGTGCACCGCGCCTTGTTTAAATTGCTCGTTGGCGAGCAAACGCTCGTGAAACGCGATATTGGTACGGATGCCGTCGACCTTCATCTCGGCTAGGGCGCGGCGCATCCGCTCCATACACTCGTTGCGGTCGCGACCATGGGTGATCAGCTTGGCGATCATAGAGTCGTACTGGCTCGGCACCGTATAGCCGGAGTAAACCATGCCGTCGATACGCACACCTGGACCGCCTGGCTCGTGGTAAGCCGTCACCTTGCCCGGCCAAGGGGCAAAGCT